>Ga0209427_10002374_pt1 | contig 22172 bp, 11 predicted proteins | sample DeeMarSWOR136_30_FD_187465 | JGI IMG/M metagenome (GOLD analysis project Ga0209427, IMG submission 187465) | Marine sediment microbial communities from White Oak River estuary, North Carolina - WOR-1-36_30 (SPAdes) (version 2) | ecosystem: Environmental > Aquatic > Marine > Intertidal zone >...
ATGACAGGGAAAACTCCATAGAATCCCCTGGTCTTGCCGATAGTGTGAGGGATCCCGTAATTCAAAGAATATTTTTCCCCGTCAAAATCGACAACAGGCACAGGCAGGAAATCGATGAGGTCCTCGGTTACGCCCAAAGCCCCTGCAGCAGGTCCACCACACCCGTGCGGGGCTGAAAAAGTCTTGTGTAGATTAAAGAAAGAAAGATCGAAACCGGCTTCCTTGGCCCGTGTGACTCCCAATATCCCGTTGGCATTGGCCTGATCATAGCCACACAAACCTCCTGCCTCATGAACGAGGCTTGTAAACTCTGCAATTTTCGGATTAAAGATCCCGGTGTCTTCAGGATTGGTAATAAACAGAGCAGCCGTACGGTCAGATAGGGCTTCCTTTAAAGCATCCACGCTGACCAACCCATTTTCATCATGGTACAACGTAATGATTTTGTATCCCTTGACAGCCGCAGCCGCTGCATCCGAAGGATGAGAGAATATGGTGGTGATGATCTCATCCCTTTTTTCTGCCTCGCCATGATATGTGTGAAAAGCATGAACCATCGAGGCCATGATAAAAATCGCTGCAGAACCGGAACTGGGCTGCAAACTGAAACGGCTCATTCCTGATATCTCGCGAAGGAAGATGTCCAGCTTGTACATTACCTCTAAAGCGCCCTGGATTGTGCTCTCGTCCTGCCAGGGATGTACTTCTGTTACTTTGGGAGATCCAGCAAGCATTTTATGGATCTTCGGACTGTACTTCATGGTGCACGTTCCCTGGCCGATGTCGATGTTAAAGTCCGCACCCAAGCATTGCTGGGAGAGGCGCAGGTAATGCTTCAAGACACGCATCTGCGAGATTTCTGGAAGAGCAGGTCCTTGTTTACGAACCATATTTTCAGGCAATGCCGAAATTCCATTTCCCACCGCTTCAACCACCTCCGATTCTGCTTCTGGCACAAGGATTCCTCTTTCACCAGGAGTGTGGAGTTCGAAGATGATCGGCTCGTCCCATTTGGCTTGATGAAAATTTTCCCTTAATCTGTATTTCTTTTTACTTTCTTCGGTCATTATCCCCTCCGCCTCTCATTCGTCCTTTGATGATAGACAATCCGCCAACGCATCGACCAGGCTGTCGATATCTTCCTTGGAATGAATTTCTGTCACACAATACAAAGCACACTGATCCAAATCAGGAAATTCGCTGCTGAGATCCTTTCCGCCGAAGATGCCTCGCTTCAACAATGACCGATTGATTTGGCTGACAGATTTCTCGGTATCGTTGAAATCGACCACAAACTCTTTAAAATGAGCCGATACGAACCGAGGTGCTTTCACCCCTTCTATTTCTGAAAGCCTCTTCATCGCATACTGCGATTTTTGCAGAACATGTTGGCCGAGATCCTTCATACCCTTCGAACCCATTAAAGACAAGTAAACCGCAGCAGTGATTCCCCATAAGGCAGCTGCAGTCCCTACAAATTCTTTGCCCCTCTCCCGGACACCGAACGAAGTCCGGTCATAGGCAACGTCGCCAAATCCATACTCCCCTTCCACAGAGGTCTTTGTGATTCCGAAGAGCCGGGAAGGGTATTCCATCACGAATCTCTCCTCATCACGTGTGGCGATGAATCCCCCCAATGCACCGCCATAATTCATGTGGACGCCCAATGGCTGAACGTCTCCACAGACAATATCAGCACCATAATGGCTGGGAGGAACGAGCACTCCCAAGGAGATAGGATCTACACCGACTATGCTCAGTGAACCATATTCGTGGGCCAGATCAGAAATAACCTGGCCCTGGATTTCGATAAAGCCCAGGAATGATGGATTTTCAAAATAGATGCCTGCAATGTTTTTTGATATTTTTCCCTTTAAATCATTCAAATCCACCCATCCTGTGTCTGGGCGGTGCATGATCAGTGTGACCTTGACTACAGGTTCGCAATAGTTCCGGATCGCTGAGAGACGATCAGGAGCAACGGTATCCGCAACAAGCACTTCGCTACGTTGAGTGATGCGTTCAGCCATTCGGAGTGAGGTGCTGGCTGCTTGGCACCAATCATACGTCGGCACGTTGACCACATCCATGTCCAGCAACTCAGCCATCAGGCTCTCGTACTCAAAAAGAGCCTGAAACCGTCCGTGGTCCTCATAGGGCTCACCTGCGTAGGCGGTTAAAAACTCCGACCGCTGATTAATCTCATTGCAGATCGCCGGGACATAATGAGGCCAACAGCCTCCTCCTAAAAAACTGATGGACTCCTGACAAGTCTTATTCTTGGAGAGGATCTTCTCCACGTGCCGTTTCAAAGCGAGTTCCGAAGGCAGTCCCTCTGGCAAATTCAATTCTCGCTTGAATCGCAGATGTTCTGGGATGTCCTCGTACAGGTCTTCGATATCCTCGACTCCGATCGCCTCCAACATCTTCGCTTTCATTTCAGGCACTGAATTAGGAATATAAGGATGGACAAAGGCATCTCTCTTTTTCATAAGCACCTCCTTGATTTTATTTCAAAAAATGATGCGAATACTAAATACTCGAGAAATCTGATATTTCTATATCATATTCAGATTAATTATCTCACTTATAATTATCTAACTTGAAGAAGAAACTCAAGAGTTACCTTTTTATCTCAGATAAATATTAAAGAAATTTACAGCACAGCGCACAAACATCTCTGCGCAGAATCAGGCCTATCTCTAATAATGGGAACAGTCAAAACTAAAGAAATCTTGTTGCTAAAATACGGGTTTTAATCAAAGTGCTGAATAGAGAGTATCTGAGATTTAATCGTTCTTCTTAATCAATTTCTCCTTATTTTGATCCCACCATCTCTGCCATTTTTCGAGGTTAAGGCCGAAGTTTTTTCCAGTTATGTCCTTGAGCGCCTCAGACGCACTATAACAGACCACATAACTGTTATCCTTTAAGGCAAATATTAAAGGCTCGATAGCACGGAATTCCTTCATCTCTCCTAATGCGACTGCTGCACTTTGCCTAACAAACATCTCTTTGTCCTGAAGTGCATCAATCAATGGTTCTACAGCCTGAAGGTCTTTGATCAGACCTAATGCTTTAGCCGCATTTTCCCTTACTTTTTGGTCTTCATCCTTCAGTGCACGAATCAAATGTATGACTGCTTGATTATCTTTTATTTTTCCGAGTGCAGCCGCGGCCTTCTCTCGAAGTCTTGGATTTTCATCTTGCAAGATAGAAATTAGAGGTATGACTGCACGGGGATCTTCTAGCTCCCCGAGTGCCATGGCTGCACTATGGCGAACATCTGGATTTTTATCTTTTAATGCATCTATCAAGGCATCAACAGCCCTTTTGTTTTGGATCTCTCCGAGTGCCGTTGCTGCTCCGTATCGAACATCTGAGTTTTTATCTTTCAATGCAGTAATCAGAGTATCAACTGAGCAGGGATCTTTTATCCCTGCAAGCGCTAAAGTGGCACAATAACGGACATCCGGCTTCTTGTCGTTAAGGGCTAAAATTAATGGGTTAATTGTCCTGGGATCCTTGATCTTCCCTAATGATAAAGCCGCATTCCTCCTGACTCTGTGGTCCTTATCTTTTAGAGCTGAGATCAAAGCATCAGCCGCTCGAGCGTCTTTAATGATCCCTAACGCAACTGCTGCTGCATATCTGACGCGAGGTTTTTTATCCTTCAAGGCACTCATCAAAGGTTCAACCGCACGGTGATCCTTTATCATGGCGAGCGCTTTAGCTGCATTTTCACCGACCATTTCATGCCTGTCCTTTAATGCAGCAATAAGAGGTTCCACCGCACGGGAGTCTCTTATCAATCCTAAAACTACAGCAGCGTTGGCCCGGAAATCCCAAGGTTTTTCCTTTAATGCAATTATCAATTTATCGACCACACGAGAGTCCTCGATATTCTTCAGAGCATTTACGGCTTCTGCTCTGACATTCAGGTTCTTATCCTTTAATTTATGAATCAATGGATCGATTGCCTGGGAATCTTTCAATTTTCCCAGGGCCTTTGTCGCACTCAGGCGGACTTCCCAGTCCTTATCTTTCAGTGCAGAAATGAGTGCCTCGACTACTTTAGGGGCTTTCATCTCCTCCAATGCCTTTATGGCTTGGATTCTGATTTCAGGATCTTTATGTCTCAACCTCAGAATTAATCTATTGATATCTTCCTTTTGTGAAGAAAAACTGGGATAAAAACAAGAATGGAAGAGAAACAGAGCTATCACAGCCTTCATTATTTTATTCGAAATTATAAATCTTGGATTATGCATTACACCGCTTTCTTTGACAATATGCTAATAACGATGTTTAATCAGGTTTACTTCTTTGCTTAAAATAGGGCCCTCCTCATAAATGGAAAGGTTCACCTTCAGAGTGTAATCACCCGGAGAAAGGATGCTGTGACATCGACTAAGACCAGACGGACCTCAACTTCATGCTTTTCTTTAGGCAATAACTTTTGTTGCTTCTGAAATCCAATGAGGACACAAAAAAGAGGAATCAAAGCCACAAGAAATAGAAAAATATGTTTCTTCATTTTCTCCTAACTCCCCGTTTATTTTTATCTTTGAATCTCGATCACAATCCTCCATATCCAGAGAAAATGTAAAATCATGGAATGATTTTTATATCTATTCTTCTTTCGACCCGACCGTCTGAAGAGGCTGTCTTTAACTGATAATCTCCTGGCGTAATATTTCTAAAATCCAGAAGATAAACTTCATTGACAATCTTGGACTCTTCATCATAGAACGACTCGACTTTTTCAGAAGGCAAATCTATGGCTTCATTTTCGTCACTCTCAATAGAAAAATGAAGACCTAAATTCTGCATTTCTGCTGGCGTATGAATCTGTAAAAAAACCGCCACCTCACCTTCTTTTGTAAAAACATTTTCCAGGAACGGATACATCCTGTATCGGGAAAGCAAGAGCGCACCGTCTCCGATAGAGACTGAAAAAGGAACTGTGTTTTCTTTTTCCTCTTGCCTTAAAGAGCCCAAAACAGCGTTGACAAGATTTATATGGCTCCCTTTCCTTACATCTGGTATATCCAGAGAATCCTCCCATCCTCCGATCTGGTTTCCCTCCTGCCTCAGGATTATTCTGGTCTCATACTTTCCAGGCTTGATATTGACGAGGGAGGTTATGAAAGCACGGTAGAGGGTATCGAGGCCTTTCCCGATGGCCTCCTTTACTTGGAACATCCTTCCGCCTGTGTGGACTCTGTCTTCTGACCATTCATTTATGCCGAACAGCAGAGCCAGTTCCTCAGGAGGCATAACATCCTGGTTATTTTTAAACTGGTCTAAGGGAATCTTCACTCTGATCCAGAACTGCGGATATCCGCTCCTTAAAAAAATGAAATCTGTCTTGCAGGAAAAGGTTATGTCTTTGTACAACGATGGCGACAGAAAGGCCGCGGCAAGGTTCTTCCTCTCAAGATCTTCATCTGTAAAATCTGAATAGCCTTTCCTGCACCTGGCTGTGACTCCTGATTTTTTCATCTTTACATCAATCTTATGGTATCCGCCCCTTTTCTCTCTCTTTGGCGGAATGTAAGAAATATCATAGAAATGAGTGAGGTCTCTTCCCAGTTCTTTGATGAAGTTTTCATATTTCTTTTCTCCTTTTAAATACATTCCTCCTGTCTCATCTGCAATCTCTTCAAGGGTGCCACGTTCTTTTGACCACTGTTCCATCTCATCCCTGAACATTCTGTAAAAGCGATCTCTAACCGAAAACTCCTCTCTTAAGCCTTTAGGCGAACAGGCATAAAAAACGATTTTCTCTTCATTGATAAGCCGCAAAAATTTCTCAAAGGCTTCTTGTTGATCAAAATACCTTTTTCCCCCGAAAAGCTTGAAGGGATCAAAAATTCTTACAAAGTCTTTTTTATAATCCGTGTCAAAGGTATAACCAATCTTGATGTCTCTTTCCAAGTGGAATCCATCACTAATAATGAGAACAGACTTTACTCCATCATACTGCCTGATATAATTAACTGCGGCTAAGAAAGAGCTAAAGGAGTCAGCAAGTCTTATTCTCCTGATGTGTCTTTCCTCTTCATTAAGACATTTCATGATGTATTCAGGATTCAGTATGAATCGATCTTCTATTGCAAGCCGGGCTTCTATTTCCAGGTCTTCCATTTCTCGTTTTCTTATTTCCTCCTCGATATCTTTCCATAAATCGAATCTCAAGCTCGAAATCTTGCTGGCGAGCAAGTCTGGATCAGACGTGAAAGGCTGGATGACCCTCATCCCACTTTCTCTGTTGAGCTCCATTATCATGGTCTCTTCCACCTTGTCCGAAAGAGCCCTGAACATATCCTCAATCTGTGACCATTGATGATTCAGATAGACTTTGTTGGTGTTGAAATTATCAAACAGAATGACCAACTTCATTTTCTGAGGAGGCAGAGGTTTTTTCGCTTCGATGACTTTCTCTTCGAATTCTTCTTTTATGGTCTCTTTCTTGAGACTCACGATATCAAAATAATAAATTTCGACCTTTTTCCCATCCTCGTATATCTCAAAATCATCCTCGGTGAGATTATCGACAAAATTCCCATCCTTATCCGTGACAAAAACCTCCACGACAACCAACTCGACCAGGACTTCATGCTCCAGGGGCTTCTTTGCTTTCTCCTGCTTCTGGAATCCGTGAAGCAAACAGACAAAAAAGAAAAAAACCATAAAATAAATCAAGGAATCTTTCTTCATGGATTCCTCCCGTTTGTATTAATAACGGAGTTTCTTCAATTCCACGTCTTTACTCAGAATACGGTCTTCTCCAGATAAAGGAATTTCGAACTTTAGGATGTAATCGCCGAAAATCACGCCTCTGAGGTCAAGATTGAAGAGAGCGCTCCAGATGTTTGATTTCTCGTTCCAGGAATCTGCAGCTCGCGCTGCTGGTATCACCTGGGCCAGCCTTCCTGCTCCTGAGACTTCGAATTTGGGATGAAGCCCGATCTTTCTTCCTTCGGGAACATAAACCTGTAGAAAAATGGAAGCATTCTGCATGCGCTGGAACCGATTGGTCACTGCCGGATAGAATTTGATCTGGCCGTATTCCAGGCTTCCGTCATCCTTTGAGATAGAAAAAAGTTCTTTTCTTTTCTCTGGATTGGGAATTGTAAATCCTAAAACACAATTGATGATGTTCCCTTTTTCTCTATCCTTAAGATCTGGTAGAGCAAAAGCGGATTCCCATGTTCCTATTTCATTCGTCTGAGGATCAAAGAGAGCAAAAACTGCCTGATAGTCCCTCTGACTAAAATCGAGCTCCGGACCCCTATAATGAAAGCAGAGGTAGTCCGTTGTCCTTACAGCATCCATGAAAGAAGAATTTATGTTCAGAGGAATACTGATCTGTCCCCCAAAAGCGCTCTCACCTCTTTCCTTATCCTTGATCCATACATGAAGGTCGAGTTTCATGGGCCCATATTCGATTGCTCTTTCTCTAAATAACTCCTTCACCGGAAGTGCGATATTCATCCAGGGCTCGTATTTATCTGAACGTTTATGAAAAAGAACAAACTCACCTTTGAAAGGAAGCTCATTATATAAGGAAGGATTATAAAAAGCGGATACAAGGAGGATTCTCTCCTCTTCGCCCTCAGAATAATCCGTGTAGCCTTTTCTGAAACTCACATCGACTCCACTGCGCTTAACCTTCACTCGTATCTTGTGGTATTCATTATCCGGTCCACTTCTCTTGGGATAGAAACTCAGTTGATAGTAATAATTTAAATCTGTGCGCATGACCTGGCGAAACCTGTCATATTTCTTGGCTCCCTTTAAACAAGCAGCACCTGTATCTTCGGATATCCAGCTCAAATTCTGGACCCGTCTGATCTTCTCCTTTCCCCAAAAAGCGAGACTGCCCATTGATTCGCTTGGTCCATACTCGGCAGAAGCCGTGAAGAAATATCGCGTAAAAGTATCAGGATCTAAGGAATAAATGGAAATATTTTGAGCATTTGCAAAACGAATCAATTCCCTTATGACTTCGTCTCCATTCATGCTCTTTTTTTTCCCCAGGATGTTGAAGGGATCGAAAATCTTAACATTCCCTGCTTTTATTCTTCTTTCCTCGGCAGAAAGGTCTGGGAAGCCATCGCTGATGAGAAGAATAGACTTTCTTCCGGGCAAATCTTTTATCATGTTAGCGACAGAAAATATTCCTCCAATGGCTTTCTCGAATCTTCTTTTTTCAACATAGAGGTATTCCTGCTCCAAAACGGGCTGGAGTCTCTCTATATATCTCTCGACCTGTGCCATCGGGCCAACGTCTTCAATTCCCACCTCCTGCCACATCTTCAAGGCGTCCACAGAATCATCGAACCAGATATTTCCTGAGGCCTTTATGAGAGCCTTTCGTACAAGTTCTTCTTCGGCGGTAAAATTCTGCAGAATTTCTATTCCCTTCTTTTCACTCAATTGAATAACCATGATTTCATTCCCCAGTTTTGCCAAAGAGACAAGCTCATCGACAATCTTTCTCGCTCCTTCTTTGAGGTTTCTCTGCCAGGAGCTGACAGCATCGAACACAACAACAAGCTGTTTTCTGGGAATATCTCGAACAACTTCCTCCTCAGGCTCTTCCTCTAAAACCACCTCTTTTTTTTCTTCGAAGCTTACAAGCTCAAAGGAATTGACAGGAACTTTCTTTTCATCTTCAAAGAGCTCGAAATCATCCTTGGTGAGATCTGTGACAAACTCTCCGTCCTCAGTCACGATGACATCAACTAAAACCAGACGGACCTCAACTTCATGCTTTTCTTGAGGGGGAAGTTTCTGTTGCCTCGGAGATCCGAAGAGGACACAAAAAAGAAGTACCAGAGTTCCCAAAAATAAGAAAACAAGTCTCCTCATTTACTCCCCCCTTTATTTCTCTTTTTTTATTTCCTCTATTTTCTTTTTTATCTCAGGCTGGTCAGGATTGATCTCCAGGGATTTCTCCCAGGCCCTAAGCGCTTCCTCAGGATTATCAATCTGAAAATAGCACTCGCCAATTGAATTCAAAACCACGAAACTCGCTCCTTCATGGGAAATATACTTCTGAAAACAGGAGATAGCCTCCTCATATTCTCCCAATCCCTGATGGGCTCTTCCTAATACATAGTAAAGATTCTCATCTGAGATTTGCTTCTCTACAAAAGGCATTAATACTCTTTTTACATCCTCATCGGCTTCTCGATTTAAAAGCACTCCGGCGTAAGCTATGGCAAAATCTTCCCTCTCAGGCTCCATCTCATAGGCTTTCCCCAGCTCGTCTTCAGCCTTCCCCATCTCTCCCTTATTCAAAAACTGCGCTCCTTTTATGAAAGAATAAATGGGATCACCAGAGCCAGGATATTTCTTGAATTGAATCCAGGGCCTCGCATGAATTTCGGACAAAACAGAAAATCCTTCCTCCTTAAAAAGCACTTCTTTCTCATTCCTATCCAGGACTGATACCCTTAGGCTGTAACTTGACGGAGGAAAATCCTCGAGAGAGAATTCCTCAAGAAAATTCATCGTATCCTCATACCTTTTTATCTTCCTCTTCCTTACATACTGTTCCTTTCCATCCTTATTAAAAGCATAGCTAATCCATCCTTCCTCGCTCATCTCTTGAGTCAGTCCAAAGAGCTGGAAGAAAAGATAGAGTGTATCTTGGGGAGTGAATTCTCTCCTTAGGCAGGGATAAAACCTCTCCTCCCCAACTTTAAAAGAGCTCTTCAACAACTCTAGATCTTTCTTCTTCATATAGGCCAGCACCAAATCACCCATCCAGAAAGCTTCTTCACTCTCTGGAATGATGATATCCCTCTCGAATGAGGTGAACTCCTTGGAGACTGTGTTCTGAAGCAGAACACTGACATTGTAGATTCCAGGAACAAGAGGAAAGGAATCCTGAATGGCCATCGGAATCATTTTCACCTGTTTTATCTGCTCTTTTCCAAACTCAAGAGGATACTCTCTCTCATATTGAAACACGGTCCTCCCATCTGAGTCTGATACTCTTCCTGAGATTTTGATGTTGGAATAATACCTGTCTTCATAAGCATTTAAAGACAGTCTCTGAGGCTGAATGGAATAATGAACAAAAAAGCGACCCGTTTCGTCCTGCAGGATTCTGACTTCAGATGTGTTCCCGATATAATGAACAGAGTAGCTGACCTCAACCGATGCTTTATCCTCGAGAAATTCATAGGCATATACATCATCGACATTCTTCTGGGGAAAAGTACCAACTTTACCCAACAATTTATCGGATTCAATCGGACTGATAGAAGCTCCGCCAGGAATAAGCGAGATCGAGGCCTGAGCGAGCTCGTAAGAAACCCTCTCTTTTATTATCCCATAAGCTGCGCCTCCTTTCACTTCATCAGAGGTCCTGCTCGCCATTCTTTGTCTGGCAGCAAATGATCTGTTTTCAGGGCTGAGTTCGTGAGAGGTAAGCGGCACCAGACTATGTGGGCCATCTAGTTGAGGACTGTAGAGTATAAAATCCCCTGAACCCCATCTTTTATAAAAAACAATGTAAAAGAAGGGCTCAAGACCTTGAGAAACATTTCCCTGATAAAACCACAGTTCTGTGGGATAGATATACTGGCTGTTGTGAAACTGATCGCGGTATATAGGCTCGCCCAGAATGATATAGATTCGACCTCGCTCTGTTTTCCAGCCGGGCTTGGAAGTTCCTCTTCCAAACCACTTATTGACATACTCGATTCTCCGGTAATGCTCCTCCCTGAATTCGTTTCGGGAAGTCCCTGGAGTCGGGTCCCTCTGCCGCCAGAATTCCTCGATAAATAAGCCCCTCTGTTTATCAGTCTCTAGCTGTTTGAATGCTTTCTCTTCCTTTGAAGTGATGATGTAAACCACTTCTTGTTCAAGCCATTTTTTATACTTGGGTGGTAACTTTATTTTCTTTTCTGCCCCAAAAGAAGCAGGCAAAATGAGAAAGAGTACGAGAATCAGAGGGGTATTTTTCTTTTTCATTTTTATCCCCACCCTGCTTTTCATATTATACCATTAAATAATTTTTTTTATCACTTTGCCGATCCCAAATTTTGTCAAATGTTCTTGGCCTTACCTCTCTTGTTTGCACCTTCCCTCTTTACAAATCTGCAAATAATATGCCAAAAAAGATAAAATGATATATAAGGCTTTCATAATATTTCTTCCCCTTAACTGTCCTTAAATTGTGACAGGTGTGAACATCAAGGACGATTCTCTGATTCCCATGCCCACAGGAGTATGTTCAGGCTTAGAATGCTAACTTTCGTGAATAACCCAGATTAAATACCGGCAGAAAATCTCACAATCCCGGCTCCGACAATGATGATTGATTTTTCAGTTGAAGTCAAACTCTATTTTTTGATCTCATATAAGCGTTTACTCCGCGGAGGCATAGAATAAGCAGAGACCATACTCTCATTTCCCTCTTTATCGATGGCACTGACACCAAAGACGTATTCATCTATGGTGATATCTTTGAATGTATACTCATTTATGTTCCCGACATGGATCGCTTTTTCCCAATAAGGGGAAAGAGTCTTACGCCAATGGATGATGTACCCTGCCAGATCGTCGCAGACCACAGGATTCCACTTGAGTGCCGCGTCATAACCACTCTCTCCACGTCCCAGCATAGGACGACCGCGCTCATCATTCACTTGAGGAGCGGTTGGTGCTGCTGCTATTGACGCCAAAACCGATCCCACGATCCGAATGTTACGGGTGCAGTAGTCGAGAGACAGATTATCGGATGTATCGTGGATCGTATGTTGACGCGAATAGTTTTCGTTGGCTTCCATCATACGGATGCCTGGCCATCCCTCCAGCACAAAAGAAGTATGGTCTCCACCGCGGCCAAAACGGTCGGCTCGATAGATCAAATCTATCTCTACTGATGGGAAATAAAGTTCCCCTATATGCTTTGCGTAGCGGGCAAGTTGGCGTGAAAGCGAGTCCATAGGCCCCTCTGAGAAAACCCGAATCCGGCTATTGTCAATCCGTCCGCTTCCTCCTTCGATGTTGCCGATCATGTCGAGGCCGATCACACCGCAAATGTTCTTGTTTTCCTCTTTCAGACGAGCCGCCATCAGGGTGCTGCCCACGAGTCCGATCTCCTCCCCGGAGAAAGCGACAAAATAAATGGTCGCCTCGAATTCCTCCTGGCTGAACAAACGGGCCAGCTCGAGAAGGGCAGCCACTCCGGAAGCATCGTCATTGACTCCAGGAGCATAGTTATCAAAATCGTCACGGGACCAGGTGCCGTCGGCCTTCCGCGCTACTGTATCGTAATGGGCGTTGAGTACAAAGATTCGTTCATCTGATCCGGTTCGACGGCCAGGCAATACTGCCACCACATTACGGATGGTGACGGGGCGCCTCATCCTGCTTCCCTGAGAAGGAAGCTCATAGGTGTCCAAGGTGACCTGCAGGCGTGGATTGAGACTCTTGAATTCAGCCTGAAGCCACTCAGCGGCCGCTTTGTTCCCCAAGCCTTCTCTGTCAGATGAAAGAGTATGTCTGGTCTGAAAAGACTCCAGTTTTTTAAGAATCGTTTCCACATTTTCCTTGGAAACACCTTGGATGAGTGATGTGATTTTTGGATTGACTGCACTGATCACCTGACCGCTGACCAGGCACACAGCCACTAAAAAAGAGAGGGATAGCACTCTTGAATATTTCATGGATGGAAAGCCTCCTTTGTGTATCGTTCTTAAACCGGTCTTATTATCTCTGATACAAGTCGTTTTCTCAAGCTCCTCGTGTCACACCGACAGCATCTCTATTTCCGTGATACCAAAAGTCTCTCTATCAGCTTTTGGGAATGCTTTTGCTCAAGTGAAGATTTTAACGCCATTCCTTTACCCTGCGAAAGATAAGACTGGAATATTACGTCTAAAGGCTGCATAATTGTGAAACATGAAGCAGAGCAATGTGCCTTCCAAAGCATCCCTCATCATCAGGACAATTACAACCATCCTATTCATCCTCGCTGTGCTGTTCGTCCCGGCAGGCACGCTCAACTGGCCCGAGGCATGGCTCTTTCTCTTTCTCTATTTTACTCTGGTCACAGGCGCTTTGATTTGGATGAAGAAGAAAGCGCCCGGCTTGCTGAAAGAAAGGATGTCCCGAAACAAAGAAACAAAAAGCTGGGATAAGAAATTTATGGGTGCCTATACCTTCTGTCTAATCTTCCTTCTCGTTGTTCCAGGGCTTGATGCTGTGCGCTTCCGGTGGTCGGATGTTCCATTGACTGTAAAAGCTCTGGGTTTCATTGGCTTTCTTCCAGGGATGGTGCTGGCCTTCTGGGCCGTGAAGGAAAACGCCTATGCTTCGGATGTTGTGCGGATACAGGAAGACCGCGGGCATACAGTCTGCACATCCGGTCCCTACCGATATGTCCGCCATCCCATGTATTCAGGTGTCATCCTCATAATGCTCTGTTATCCTCTCTCGTTAGGCTCTCTCTTCGCCTTCATCCCCGCATCCGTCATCGTTGCTCTTTTTGTACTCCGAACCGCACTCGAAGACAAAACGTTGGAGGTTGAACTTTCTGGTTACAAAGAGTATACACAGAAAGTTCGATTTCGATTACTCCCTGGGATATGGTAAGCCTTAGCATCTAACTTATTCGTATCTCAAGGCCTCCACCGGATTCCTCGAAGCCGCCCGCCATGTCTGCCAACTCACAGTGAACAATGCAATACCCAAAGCAATAACTCCTGCCAGGGCAAAAATCCACCAACTGAGCGTGGTTTTGTAGGCAAAGTTTTCAAGCCATCTGTTCATAGCATACCAAGATACAGGACAGGCTATGCCAAATGCTATGGCTACCCATTTTATGAAATCGCGGTTGAGCAGGACCGATATTTCGCTGACCTTTGCGCCAATGACTCTGCGGATGCCAATCTCTTTGGTTCTTGATTTTGCTGCGAACAAGGACATGGAAAAAAGACCCATACAGGATATCAGTATGGAAAAGAGTGCCAACAAAAATAATATTTTGGCTATTTTTTCTTCTTTCTCATAAAGTGCTGCAATGTGTTGGTCAAGAAAATGAACATCTGAAACTGCCGTGTTATCGATTCCATCAACTGTATTTCGTATTTTCTTAACAGCTTCCGGTAAGGAAGTTATATTCGATGACGACAGCCTTATGACAATTCTTGATTGATAAGAATTGAAATATCTGATGGCCATCGGTTCTATCTTTCTATGTAGTGAGTTGAAATGGATGTCCTTTATCACGCCTATTATCGGAGAATCATTCAATACGGCATCCGATAAGTTTTCTATGTTGTACATTTTTTTAAACGTTTCATTGATAATATAACTCCCATAGTCTGACTTGATTTTGGGATTGAATGACCGTCCATCCACAAACTCATAGCCCATGACCTCGGGGTATTTTATATCAACCATGTTGTGATTGACCTGAATTCCGATTTCCTCCTGTCCCTTGTACTGAAACGATATTCCCAAGCCCGAATAACGCTCATCGCCAGGCAGGTGCAGACAACTGCTTACTTCTTTGACCTCAGCCAGCGATTTTAACGATTCCTGAATGGTGTAGATCTTTTGGTTTTTTTCCGGAGTTCTGTCTGATAAAGGCATATACAAAACTATATTTTTATCGAAATTTGTACCGCTTTGTTTCGACATATAATTCAATTGTTTGTATATAGCTAATAACGAGATGATCAACGCGATTGAAGCAGCAAACTGAACGACAGACAGAGAACTTCTGAAAAAAAACGCGCTTTTACCCCTTTTGCTTTTTTCCTTGAGAGAATCGGTAATACTTGAATATGCTATGCTTAATGCGGGATACAGGCTGGTTAAAACGCCCAAAAACGAACCCCCAGCAATGAGCATGACAAAATGCAAAGGCTCGAGCTTAATCAACGGGACATTCAATAAGGGATTAATCACAGGCTCCAGAAGAGAACCGCAAATCAGCGCAAGTAAAACAGCGATAAAGCATGGAAATGATGATTCGTAAATCAATAAACGAATATTGTCGCTTATCGAAGCTCCAGAGACCTTCCTGATCCCGATCTCCTTGATTCTCTCAGAAGCTTTGACCATCGAGGCATTGACATAATTGATCATCGCGATGACCAGAACAATCACAGCAACGCTTAAAAGCAGGAACGTCAGTTTGCCGTTGCCGTGTATACAGATGTTTTCACCGGCAAATGAGGAGGAATAATAGATGTTTCTCATTGGATTTAATTTGTTCTGCCAAGGATTGACAGTCTCAAAAATACCGAGAGGTTTCAATGCCGACATCACAACCAAGTGTATTTTTTCCTGAAGTGCAAGATGTGAGATATTGTCGGCAGCAAGGATAAATATTTGAAGCGTTCTATTCGTCCAACTCACATCGTTGGCATAGTCAGGAATATTAGCGATCGGCAGCAAAACATCAAATTTTATGGATGAGTTCGGTGGAGGTTCCTTCAACACCGCCTTTACAGTAAAGATGTCATTTTTATAGCCCATGGTTTTTCCGATGGGATTCTCAGTTCCGAAGATTTTTTTCGCCAAAGATTCGTTTAACGCCAATGAATGCTTATCTCTGCCAAATGATTCCACCTCTCCGGATAGAATCTGAAACGAAAAAATGGAGAAAAAATCATCATCGATGATCAAGGGCTTTTTGATATTGTATTTAATGTTGTTGTACACGACGTTTCGCATCATCCCAGAGCCCCCATCATTGATGATTCTTGTCGCTTTTTTGACTTCCGGGATATTATCTTTCAGCCAAGAATACAGGATATTGGGGCTGTAGCAAGAAAATCCATGTTCAGGAATGTCTTCTTCTGCACGATAGATGGAGCGGTGGTTTTTGTGAAATCTGTCGAATGTTTTCTCGGTATATACATACCTGACTGCAAGAATGACAAATGTAAAACCGACTGTTAAGCCTAAGATACTGATCGATGAGACAATCTTACTTTTCTTCAGATTGCGGACAATTAAAACAATCTCGTGTCTAAGCATGGTATTGCATCCTCAGTCTTTGCTACGGGCAAGAAATATGCCATCATGTTCTTCGGGTCGGTTCATTCGTTTATCGTAAAATATCTGTTCATTTTTGAACAGTTTATATCCGAATCCGAACAGGAAAAAACGGTCATCCTTTCGCCTTTTGACAAATTTTTAACAGAGGTAGGTCATTCGTACCGGAGGGAGGCAGTTGGATCAGCAAGAGCGGCTTTTATGGCCTGGAAGCTCACTGTCAGCAGCGCGATCGACAAAGTCAGCAATCCCGCACCAACAAACACCCAGAGACTCAGCGACACTCTGTAGGAAAATTCCATGAGCCAATCCTTCATCACCCAAAATGCCACTGGCCAGGCGATAACGTTGGCCACGGCGATCAAAATCACGAACTCCTTGGTCAGCAACCGCATGATGTTCAGAGCTGTTGCTCCCAACACCTTCCTGATACCGATCTCCTTGGTTCTCTGTTCTGCTGTGAAGGCCGCAAGAGCGAACAATCCCAGACACCCGATAAAGATCGCAAAACCGGCGAATACGCCAAAAATCCTGCCGATTCTTTGTTCTGTCTGGTACATATCGGCAAATCGTTCATCCAGAAAATTGTATTCGAACGGCTGGAGAGGCAAAAACTTTTTCCAGCCTTGCTGCAGAAGGCCAATCGCTCCTGAGATGTCTTTGACTTCGACTCGGAAAGAAATGTTTCCGTTGCTTTCCTCTAAAAACATTACCAATGGCCCGATCGTTTCCTTGAGTGTCTCGAAATGGAAATCCTCGACCACACCGATCACCTCATAAAGTTCGATATCCCCCTTAACGGAGACGAGCCGGCCGATGCTTCTTCCGACCGGTTGTTTCCAACCGAACTGTTTAGCTGCTGCCTGATTCATAATTGCTGTCCTGTTATCTGTGGAATACTCTCTTGAAAAGTTTCTCCCCGCGACGATTTTCATCCCTAGAGTCGGGATGTAGTCATAATCGACGATCCAGTTTTGCATGGAGGTGGCCTTTTTGTTGTCCCTCTCTCCCTCTGGTAAAACCGACGTATTGTTCCGGTTAGATGGAATGGGAAGATAGTCCGAAATCGTGGCGTTGACGATCTGAGAGTAAGCCAGCATCTGGTTTTTGAATGTCTCAGCCTGATCGCCGAGCAAATAGGTATTGTTCAGGATGATAACCTGTTCCTTATCATAGCCCAGCTTTTTGTTCTGGATGTAATGGAGCTGATCGTAGACCACAAATGTCCCGATGATCAGGATGATTGAGGCTGCAAACTGGAAGACTACCAACCCACTCCGAAGCCATCCGGTTTTGATCGCGGATTTGAGGTGCCCTTTCAAAACATTGACAGGTTGAAATGCGGAAATGAAAAAGGCCGAATAGCTTCCGGCCAAAATCCCCACGATGATCGCAACCAGCACCAGCGCCCCAACCAGGGCAGGATTTCCGAGATTTGCTATCGATAATGATTTTCCTGACAATCCGTTGAAATAAGGAAGGGCCAATCTTACCAGTCCCAGTGCAATTACCAAAGAAACGAGGCACAGCATCATCGATTCTGTCAAGAACTGCCGGACAAGCTGAGACCGGAACGATCCCAACACTTTCCGGATGCCCACCTCCTTTGCCCGTCCAGCCGATCGGGCTGTGGAAAGGTTCATGTAATTGATCGAGGCAATGATCAGGATAAAAAGAGCGATGGCCGTGAAAATATAAACATACTTGATATCGCTCGTGGCCTCCATTTCGGCTATCAAATCCGAATGGAGATGTATGTCCCGTAGTGGCTGAAGAAAAAATTCCCCAGCCAATTCATTTTCTTCCACGAGTTTTTCCATGGATTTTCCCATGAAAGCCTCGATCTGAGGCCCCATATATTTGATGAGCATATCAGGAAACTTGGTTTCGACCGATGCGGGATCGGCTCCCTCATGGAGGAGGATGTATGTCTGGAAATTCTGGCTCATCCAAGTCTTGCTTTTGCTTTCCGCAAGAGATGTCATAGAAATGAAGACATCGAAGTGGAAATGGGAATGGCCCGGGATTTCTTCGAAAACACCCGTGACTATATAGTCGGTTTGATCGTTGAGCCGGAGTGTTTTGCCGACCGGATCTTCGGCGCCGAAATACTTTTGCGCCGTGTTCTGGCTCAGGATGAGTGCGTTCGGATCATTCAGTGCGGTATTCGGATTCCCCTTCAGGAGCGGAATACTGAAGATTTGGAAGAAGGAAGGATCGACATAGGAGACGCGTTTTTCCCTGAAAGTGTTATCCCCATAGCGGAAGATGTATCTCCCGCGCTGGCGGAACCGGACAGCGTTTTCCACTTCTGGGTATTCATCGATGATGACCTGAGCCATCGGCGCAGGCGCTACCGCGATATCGAAATTTCTTCCCCCATAAAAAAACGAGGCGGCCACGCGGTATATCCTGTTAGCCTTCTCGTTGAAGGCATCGTAGCTCAGTTCATCTTTGACGAACATCAAGATAAGCAGACAACTAGCCATACCGATAGCCAAACCCACGATGTTGATCAGGGAATAGCCTTTTCGCTTCAAGAGATTTCTGATGGCTGCTTTTATGTAATTTTTAAGCATTGGACAACTCCACGCAGATTTTTTTCATTTTTCGTCTTATTACTGTCTTTATCTACGCAACTCGCCTAGAAATGGTTCACTCCTGTTTTCCAATTCTTTTTTAAGAAGAAATGACAATAGCTTGAGATTTAAAGCAGAATAGGGGGCATCCCTATTTATCAACTTTTTCACTTTTCGGTTTTATTATCGACCTCAGCCATCCAAAGATCTCCCCCCATTTATCGTAGTCTGTATGATAGGCATCCTTGACTTCGACATACTTGTGGCTTATGCCCAGTTCTTTCAATTTTTGAACGGCTTGTCTTGTATTCTCTACAGAAACAGCATTGTCTTTGGCTCCGTGGACGCAGAAAAAATCCAGGTTCTTTCCCCTATCCAGAAGTTCGAGGATATTTTCTCCTTTAACAAAAGGAGGGGGAACGATAGCTCCCGAACGTATGATGACAGCCTTGAAAAGTTCTGGGTGCAAGAGCGACAGCCGCCATGCACCATAGCCTCCCATGGAGAATCCATCGAGAATAATATTTTCCTCATCGATGTTGTACAAGGTTTTAATGTGATCGATGCACTCAAGAACATCCTTGCCTGAATTTCCGATATACCAATCGGAGAGCCCCCTGGCCTGGGGTGCAATCATGATCATTTTCGGTATCCCCCCTCTGAACCGACCTGCCCCTAATATCATCGCCAGGTTGTACGCATACTGCACCTCATTCACACCGCTTCCATGAAGAGTGACAAAGAGAGGCGTGGGGTATTCTTCGTTATAGTCTTGGGGAATATAGACAGTATAAGGCTGGAGAGTCCCGTCGATCTCAGACCTGTGGGCATATCTTCCTATGGACCCCAGAGGAAAAACTGCCGGCTTTCCTTCGTCAACGTTTTCGAATAAGGTCTCTATCTCGTCATACCATTCTGCAATGGGATCAATTCCGATGAATGGCGGAGCTTCTTCCATATATTCTCTGATCCAGTCAAACCGGATTTCTAAGTTGGAAAGGCTTTTCTGGAATTTCTCATCCTTCGCGGACATTTCACTCTTTTTGACTTCGTCGAATTTTGTTTGGAACTGCTCGAATTCTATACGGTTCAGAACGTAAAACTTAGTATCCTCCTTGAACCGAAGAGATCCTTGTTCATTGATCACTCCTACACTGAGATCATAGGAACCTGTTGCATAGTCTTGTTTTTCCAGATTGAAACGCAATATATTCATCCCTTCTTTTAAAGAGATTTTCTCTGTTTGAGGCACATTTCTTGCGTTGGGATCCAAAAGTATAGATCTGATTTGCCATCCGGACATCTCCTCAGGCGAATGAACAGCAAGGATTATGCTTATCTCGCTGTCGTGATAGAAGTGGGTGGCGGTGAGGGACATCTGGATCTCGGGCTCATCGGGAACATGGTTGATGAACTGAAAGATCGTTCCCTTCCTTTTATCGGATAGTTCTGTGTCATAGTCAGGGTCGGGATAAAGAAAAACCAACGTTCTCTCTTCCTGATCACGATCAGCGTAGATGAGATTGATCCCCCACTTCTCTTGGATAAAAGGTTTGAAGGGGGAAAGATATTGGAAAGGAATGGCCATCTCATAGATGATTTCCCCTTTTTTCTCGTCTGAAACGATCCTCAGTTTCATATCTCTGACATCTATTCCGGGAAAATAAATCCCATCTTTATTGACGACCAGCATGACTGTTTCCTTCTCTTCCAGAGAAATCCCGAAGGAGTAAAATCGGTTGCCTTCATTTCCCTGGGATGGATCGAGAAAGGTCAGGAGAAGTCCATCACCGTATCTCCAACTCCTTTTGGGAAATTCAAAAAGATCATCGAGGACCTTTACTGCGGCATAGAAGTTTTTAGAATCATAGGTGAACACTGCTGTGACCGACAAATCAGTGGAAGCCTGGATTTGCTCTCCTTGGGAGGTCAGATTTATGGGTCTTTCTTCAATTCCTTCCCAATCCTCGAGTTTTCCGTCGACTACGATCTTTTTATCGGTTTGGTAGATTTTTAGATCTTCTGGCTGCTGGGCAGACAGCGTTGATAAGGGGGAAAACGACAATATGAGGCAAAACACCCAGCCTGTAAGCTTCAGCCTTTCCTTTTCTTCTTTTATTCTTTTCATGCTCTAATCTCCAAAATGAGCTTCTAACTTTATAGTGTAGCTATTCCTCCTTTTTAATACAACAAGAGGAAGCGAGACGTAGGCATCTCGCCCCAAATCAGCAACAAAGGAATCCAGAGTTAAAAAAAGACGATGTTTTTAGACATTTCTATTGGTTTATAGTATAGAAAAGACTCTCGTACATTCTCAGTCAACGGAGAGAAAGAATGAAAAGAATCATTGTCACATCTTTTATAATCACCACTGTCACCTCTTTGCTTTTTATCTCGTATGCACAAAAAGATGACATCTACAAAAGGCCGCGGCAATTCGAAAGAAGCCGTGACTATGATGCCAAACATTATCGTATCAACCTGACATTTGACTTGGATAAGAAAAAGTTCTGGGGAACAAACACCATAACTTTGACTTCCTTGAAAGAGGACTTCGAGGAGTGTGTGCTGGATGCCGAGGAACTGCTCGTGACCTCTGTTATCAGTTCGTCCGACACACCGCTCGAATTCAAACAAACAGAAAAGCACCTCGTCGTTCGACTGCCCGAAGGCTACACTTATGGCGATGAAATCAAATTCAGTGTCAAATACCACTGCACCGACCCCCAACATGGTCTATTCTTCGATGACGAGGCCTCCGATCATCCTCAAATGGTATCCACCGTCTCCTGGCCCGAATATGCCCATCATTGGATTCCCTGTTACGACTATCCCAATGACAAGGTCACACAGGAGACCATAGTGACGGTCGCTGATGAATTCAAAGCGCTCTCCAACGGGAGACTGGTCAGCGTGGAGGAAGACAGGGAAAAGGAAACCAGAACCTATCATTGGCTGCAGGATCTTCCTCACTCTACTTATCTTTTTTTGTTGGCTATCGGGCCATTCGCCGTTATCGAGGACTCGCTCGGTTCTCTTCCGGTGAATTATTGGATTTATAAAAAGGATGCCGAGGATGCCAGATGGATATTCAAGAAGACTCCTCACATGATCGATTTTTTCAACGGCATTTACGGCTATGCCTATCCCTGGGCAAAATATGATCAGGTGATATCGCCACGTATGGGGGGAGGGGCTGAAAACACCACAGCGACTCTCCTCGGCGAGGGAGTCATCCATGACAAAAGGGCAGAGCAGGACTTCTCTTGGGATAGGATCATTGCCCACGAAATCGCTCATCAGTGGTGGGGCGACCTCATCACACTCAGAAGCTGGGAACACACCTGGATGAATGAAAGTTTCGCCACCTATTCGGATTATTTGTACACAAACCATGACAGAGGAGAGGACGAAGGAGCCTACGATCTCCTCGGGAAAAAGAATCAATATTTTCGGGAAGCACACACACGGTACATGCGTCCGATTGTTTTTGACCGTTACGACCGCCCTCAACAGAATTTTGACAGCCACACCTATCCCAAAGGAGCAGCGGTT
>Ga0209427_10002375_pt1 | contig 22172 bp, 18 predicted proteins | sample DeeMarSWOR136_30_FD_187465 | JGI IMG/M metagenome (GOLD analysis project Ga0209427, IMG submission 187465) | Marine sediment microbial communities from White Oak River estuary, North Carolina - WOR-1-36_30 (SPAdes) (version 2) | ecosystem: Environmental > Aquatic > Marine > Intertidal zone >...
TTTAGTAGCGCCCCAAACAGATCTTAATAAAGCAGATAATTTGCTCTCAGGAACCTTTCACGAGATCAGTACCCAAATAAAATTTATCGAGTTAGATAAAGTGGAAGAACTTTATAAACGTAAAAGAGCTTACCTAGACCTCGAAAGGGAACTTGGCATATAGTTTTTTCGTGAGGTAAACAAGTATGCTAATGGGAGGCAAAACATGCTTGATAGAGATGTAGTTGAAGAATTCCTGGATTGTGAACTCGAGGACATAGAAATTCCTGGGGATATTTCGAAGGAACAGCTCGTAGAAGCTTTTTGCCAGTATGTTGAAGATGATTACTATGAATGGCTGAAGGATAACTTCAAGTCGTTCTTCGACCACGGCAACCCTGATTGGGAGTGGATAAGGGAGAAGATTAAGAACCAGTGAGAAACACCGCTATTGCGAAAGTATTCAGCGATATAGCAGACCTCCTCGAGCTCAAAGGTGAGAACCAGTTCAAGATTCGTGCTTACCAGAAGGCAGTTCGGGCTATTGAGCACTATCCCAAGGAAATAAGAATTATGATTGACGAAGAGGAGGACTTGAAGAACATCCCCGGGGTAGGAGACGCAATAGCCAAAAAGACAACCGAACTGGTGAAGACAGGAAAGCTGGAATACTACGAGAAACTTAAAGCCGAGTTTCCCGAAGGGATAACCAACCTCCTCGATATACCGGGGATTGGCCCCAAGACAGCCAACAAGCTTTGCTCTGAACTGGAGATAACCTCGGCAGATAGCCTGGAGCAAGCGATAAAGGATGGCAGCGTAGCCAAGCTTTTTCGTCTTGGTGAAAAGACCGCCAATAATATCTTGCAGCAAATCGAGGCTTCCCGCCGCAAAGACCAACGCATCTCTATCGGGGAAGCTTTGCCTATCGTCGAGGAAATATTCAGTGCTCTCAACTCTGTCCCCGGGGTGAGAAATCTAACTTACGCTGGAAGCCTGCGCCGCTTCCGAGAAACATTGGGCGACATTGACCTCATGGGCACCGTCGACGACCCCCAGAAAGTCATGGATACGTTCGTCTCGTTACCTATTGTGGGGCAGGTTTTAGTCCAGGGACCCACTAAATCAAGCACCATTGTCTCCGGGGGCTTGCAGGTTGACCTGAGACTGGTGGAACACGAGGCTTTTGGGTCACTGCTTCAATATTTCACCGGAAGTAAACAACATAACATCTGTTTAAGGGAAAGAGGGCGAAGGCAAGGATTGAAATTGAGCGAATATGGCATCACCGATATCGCCACAGATAAGCTGGAGAAATTTGCTGATGAACAGAATTTTTATCACCGACTGGGGATGCAGTATATTCCCCCCGAGCTTAGAGAAGATCAAGGTGAGGTAGAAAAGGCTGAACGGGGAGCCATCCCCAGGCTTGTAGAGATATCCGATATAAAGGGAGACCTCCACATGCATACCGATTGGAGTGATGGGCATAGCTCCATCAAGGAAATGGCTCTAGCGGCTAAGGAATTAGGGTATCAGTATATTGCCATCACCGAGCATTCCGGTGGGCGCGGCATCGCCCACGGACTTAATGTTGAACGGCTGAGGAAACAGATTGAGGAAATCAAAAAGGTCAATGAATGCATAGATGGCATTCAAGTGTTCAGTGGTATCGAGGTTGATATCCGAGCAGACGGGACGCTGGATTTGCCCCACGAAATCCTGGCAAAGCTGGATGTAGTTATCGCTGCGGTGCATTCAGCAATGAACCAAAGCGAGGGAAAAATGACCCAGAGAGTATTAAGCGCTGTAGAGGATCCCGATGTCGACATTATTGCCCATCCTACCTGTCGTCTTCTGGGCGCGCGTGAACCTATAGCCATTGACCTGGAAACACTTTTTCGCACCGCTGCCAAGAACAACAAAATCATGGAGATAAATGCCATGCCCGACAGACTTGATTTGAATGATATTCACGCCTCCAGGGCTAGAGAACTGGGTGTGAAGCTTGCTATCGAGACCGATGCCCATGCTGTCTCCCACCTTGATTTTATGAGGTTTGGAGTCGGCATGGCACGGCGCGCCTGGTGTGAGCCTCAACATATAGTAAATACTCTGCCCCTGGCAGACGTGCTCACCTTCCTGAATGTGAGTAGATAATTTATAGCTAACCACACACTATCTTCCCTAGTTCTTCCCCCCGATGCACTTTATACAAGGTTACGCCAGGGATTATAATCATCAAGGAGATAAAATAAGCGGCTAGCGAGCCAGATTAGGGGAAACAGGATTATGCTAACGATAACCCGCTATGAAGAAGTCATCCAGATCAAGATGAGCCGCCTTTCTGAAAGTCATCCTCCTTTATGCGCCTGTGCCTACCTGGTAGATGGTTTGTTAATAGACAGCGGCCCTGATTGCACAGGTAAGGAACTAGCCGATTTCCTGAAAGACAAGGGGGTAAAGCTCCTGGTCAATACTCACTATCATCATGACCATATCGGCGGTAATGCCACTCTCCAACAGAACTACGGCCTGGAGATACTTGCTCACCCAGCGGCGATAGACAAAATCGAGCAGCCGCCCCAACCATATCCCTATCAGGAAGAACTCTGGGGACATGCATTGCCCAGTCAGGTAAAGAAAATCGGTAATGTGGTTAAAACGGCACACTTCCAGTTCGAGGTAATCCATACACCGGGACATAGCGATGACCATATTTGCCTCTTCGAGAGGAATAAAGGATGGCTTTTCTCGGGCGATCTGGCCACCGTCACCCATCCCAGGTTCGCTAGGGCTGAGGAAAATCAATGGAAAACGATAATTTCACTTAAGAAAATCAAAGAATTAATGCCGCGGGTGTTACTTACTGCGCCAGAATACATAATCACCGAACCATCCACCATGCTGGAGAAAACCATCCAGTACCTCGAGGAAACAGGGCAGCGCACTAGAGCCCTGGCTAGCAAAGGTCTATCTCCCGCTGAGATAGCAGAGCAACTCTTTGGTGAAGACATTGCAGCCCAAATTACCGAAGGACAGTTTTCCTCGGAGAATTTTGTGAACTCCTATCTTAAAACGGACTAAAAGGCTATAATTATTCTATGGCGACAGTAAATTCCTCGATAGCGCGGCACCAAATATCTGAACTTGCCCCAAGCGATGTCGCGGCAATCAAACGTTTAAAACAGGCTATCGTCCAGGGTAAACACTGGTATCTAGCGTTACTCGAAGCCGTCAAGGTATGGGACAGCACTGAAGAGGACTATGACGGCAGGCATTACCGATACCTCATCGCTGATGAAGCTTTTGATTGGTTACTCCTTGCTCAAAGACTATGTGAGGAGGTTAGCGAGCTCATTCCACACAAAGAGCTAATTAATCTCCTGTTATTCGATCAGCAACCGATAGAGCTGACCAAAGATGAGTTTGAGGAGCTGATCGGTAATGCTAAATATCGAGCTTATCTCAACTACCTATATGGAATCTTCATGGAAAGACTTCTTATTTTGACCATCGCTGAAGAGATCCGGAAAAGAAGGCGAGCCGCTGGTTTAATCAACGACGGAAACACAATCAATGAAGCATATCAATATCTTTATGGCGAGAGTGAACAGGAATTGGCACAGCAGTTTAAAAAGGAGAAGCGTTATCCCAGACGCAGATTTATGAACTTAAGTGAGCTCAACGAGTTCACCTACTGGTTATTTAAGAAAAGATTAGTCCGCAACGATAAATCTCGCGTTGCCAGCGATACCAAAAAAGCGTTGCTGTCGTTGTGTCACTATTTAGAACAAAAAAGGGGACGTCTCAAGAGCGAAGCTGAGAAATCTCCATCTTCACCCGCTCAAGCTTATCTCTGAGCTCAGTAAGCCTTTTCTTTTCCTTTTCAACGACATGCTGTGGCGCTTTCGCCAAAAAATCATTATCCCGCAGCCTGGCGTCGAGCTGACCTATCCTTGTCTCAGTCACCTCACGTTCCCTGGTCAACCGCTGTTCCTCAACAGATAAGTCAACCAGGCTTGCCCATGGCAAAATTACCTCGGATTCCTTGAGTACCAGCACGACTGCACGCCCCACATCACTCTTCCTTTCCTTCCGAGGAGCAACAGCTAACGGATTAACTCGTGCCAGCGTTTTGATTGCTTCAGCTTGTGAAGAAATTTGGGGCAAGAGTTCATCAGCATAAACCCACGCTTCAATTTGCTTGGCTGCCTCCACTTTGTACCGGGCACGAACATTGCGGATGGAACGGGTAATTTCTATCACTGAATTCATCTCTCGTTCCGCTTCAGGGTCTACTGCACCATCGTCAGCAACAGGGTAGGAAGCTGTCATAATGGAATCAGGCATGTGGCCTTCCTCAGGGAAATGCTGCTTTACATTTTGCCACAGCTCTTCAGTAACAAAAGGCATGAAAGGATGTAAAAGACGTAATGAGTTTTCCAATACATTCACCAGAAATGGCAAAGGTGATGCTGCAGGTTCTACAGGACGGAGGCGCAACTTGGCAATCTCGACATACCAATCACAGAACTCGCCCCACATAAAATCATATATTTGCCAGCAGGCTTCTCCAAATTCGAACCTTTCCATAAGCCTGTTGACTTCACCCATTACACGGTTGAGACGGCTGACAATCCAGCGGTCCTCCAATAACTGCGGTTCAACCTTTATTTCTATAGTCTGTCCTGTTGATGTCGTTGCATCCACACTTTGAAAAATGAATCTGGCAGCGTTCCACAGCTTGTTGACGAAATTGCGGCTGGATTCCACCTTTCCCCTGCCGAGATTTATATCGTTGCCCGGCATGCTATTGCTGGCAAGGGCAAAGCGCAGAGCATCAACACCATATTCATTGATAGCTTCGGTGGGATTGATAACATTCCCGCGTAGCTTGCTCATCTTTTCGCCATGTTCGTCCCGAAGCAACCCGTGAAGATAAACGGTGCGGAATGGTATTTCACCGGTATCCTCCAACCCCATCATAATCATCCTTGCCACCCAGAAGAATAGTATGTCATAACCAGTCTCCATCACCGCGCCAGGATAAAAGTAGCGCAGATCCTCGGTATCCTCTGGCCAGCCAAGCGTGGAATGCGTCCATAGAGCTGAGCTAAACCACGTATCAAGAACATCGTTATCCTGAACAACTTGGCTTGAACCACAGTGTGAGCAGTGAGAAGGAACATCCACGGAAACAGTGAACTCACCACAATCCTGGCAATACCACACCGGAATGCGATGTCCCCACCAGAGTTGCCGGCTAATACACCAGTCCTTGATATTTTCCATCCACTCAAAGTATATCTTGGTGAACCGCTCCGGTATTATAGTTATGTCACCTTCCCTGACCGTCTTTATGGCCTTTTCTGCTAAAGGCTTAGTGCGAATAAACCATTGCAGGCTAACCCTGGGCTCAACCATCGTTTGACAACGAATACAATGCCCCACTGAATGCAAATAAGGCTCTATTTTCTCCAACAGGCCTTTTCCCTTCAAATCATCCACCACCATGTCCCGACAGGCAAATCTCTCCTGACCAGCATAAGGACCGGCATTCTCATTCAGAGTGGCATCGGGGTTCATAATATCCACCAGCGGCAGATTATGCCTCTGCCCCACTTCGAAGTCTGTGGGGTCATGCGCCGGGGTTATCTTCAACGCTCCGGTGCCAAAAGATACATCTACGGCACCGTCGGCAATAACGGGAATCTGCTTATCTATGATAGGCAGCACCACTTTCTTGCCTACCAAGTCTTTGTATCGCGCATCTTCAGGATTCACCGCTACCGCAGTATCACCAAAGAAAGTTTCAGGACGGGTGGTAGCTACAGTGATAAAACCACTTTCGGCTGCTAGAGGATAACGAATGTAATAAAGATGCCCGTTAATCTCCTTGTGCTCCACCTCAAGGTCAGAAAGAGCAGTCTGACACCGGGGACACCAGTTTATAATGCGCTCTCCTCGGTAAATCAGCCCTTTGTTATACAAGTTGACAAAGGCGGTGCGGACTGCCTTGCTCGGCCCCTCATCCAGAGTGAATCGCTCACGCGTCCAATCACATGAAGCTCCCAGCATCTGATGCTGGAGGTTGATACTCGCCCTGCTGTTGTTTACCCATTCCCAGGCCAGTTGAAGGAATTTCTCCCTGCCTATATCCCTTCTGGTCAACGATTGCTCCGCCAATTGCTGCTCCACCACTACCTGTGTGGCAATGCCAGCATGGTCAGTTCCAGGTAACCATAATGTGGGCTTCCCCTTCATGCGTTCCCACCTGACCATCACGTCCTCCAGAGTAGTAGTAAGAGCATGCCCTAGATGGAGCTCGCCGGTAACATTTGGCGGTGGCATGATAATAACGAAAGGCTTCTTCTTGAGGTCTATCTCAGGGGTAAAGTAGCCCTGCTTGAGCCAGAAGTTATACCAGTTTCTCTCTATGTTACCTGGCTCATAGGCTTTAGGAATTTCAGGCATCTTTCCGCAAGATCTCTATCAAGCTTGGATGATTAAGCGTAGCGCGTTATCGCTCTTTATACCTTTCAGTCAAAAGCTTCGCCACTTTGTCCAGAACTTTATCAGCCACCTCTTTTTTGTGAAGAAGCGGCAACTTTTTCGCTTTGCCATCCTTACCAATTATGGTTACTCGATTGCTATCGACGCCGAACCCACTACCCTTAACAGTAACGTCATTAGCTACAATAAGATCAAGCTTTTTCTGTCGCAATTTTCGTGTGGCATTCTCCACCAGATTCTCACTTTCAGCGGCAAAACCTACTCTGACGAAATTTCCTTTAACCTCGCCCAAAATATCTGGAGTGCGTTCTAACTCCAGAGTTAATCCAGCACCTTCTTTCTTTATTTTACCTTTGGCTTTACTCCTGGGGCGGTAATCAGCTACCGCTGCTGCCATAACTAAAACATCAGCCCCAGAAATAGCACTTCTCACTGCCTGAAGCATCTCTTCAGCAGTGCAAACATCAATTGCTTCAACACCAACAGGCCTGGTGAGTAAGGTGGGACCGGTAATCAACGTTACCTTAGCCCCCCGATCACGAGCAGCCTCAGCAAGGGCATAACCCATCTTTCCTGAAGAGCGGTTAGTGATAATGCGAACCGGGTCAATAAATTCTTGCGTGCCACCAGCAGTAACCACGATATGCCTATCGGCAAAGCTTCCTCCACTACCCAGTACTTGAGAAATAACACCTATTATCTCCCCAGTATTGGCAAACCGTCCCAGACCTTCCGCCCCCGAAACCAACTTGCCAAATTTTGGCCCTACAAAGATAAAGCCACGCTTCTTTAGCCTGGACACATTCTCCTGGGTAACAGGATTTTCATACATGTTTGCATCCATGGCTGGCGCTATTACTACAGGTGCATTGGTCGCTAGCACCGTGCAACACAGCACATCATCAGCAATGCCAGTGGCTAACTTGGCAATGACATTGGCCGTGGCTGGAGCGATAGCAACTACATCAGCAGCTCTAGCCAGAGCAATATGGGTAACACTAAGTTCCGAATAGGCATCAAACATGTCGGTCGTCACAGTCCTTCCGGTAATAGCGCGAAAACTGAGTGGAGATACAAACCTGGTAGCCTCTTCAGTCATAACCACATCCACCTTCACCCCTGCCCTGCTGAGCTGGCTAGCAATATCCACTGCCTTATAAGCAGCGATGCTCCCTGTTACTCCCAGGACTACCGTTTTCCCTTCAAGCATGATGCTCCTCGCGCCCTTCTGCCTCATTTATTTCATAGATAAGACGCAGCCCAATTAACGACAAATCAGGATTTATTATCTCTATCCGCGATGTTGCTTCAGCCAGAAGGTGGGCATATCCTCCAGTAGCTATCACCTTCACTTTACTCCCTAATTCCCGTTCCGCACGATTAATCATACCCTCAATAAGTCCTATATACCCAAATATTATACCTGATTGCATCGCAGAAATCGTATTCTTGCCAATAACTTGCTTGGGGCGAACTAACTCCACACGGGGTAACATAGCGGTGTAGGAAAATAGCGCTTCAGTAGAAATGGTAACTCCCGGTGAAATGGCTCCGCCCAGATAATCACCTTCTTCAGAAATAACATCAAAGGTAGTAGCAGTGCCGAAGTCAATGACAATCGCCGGACCTCCATAAAGATGGTGAGCAGCAACAGCGTTCACTACCCGGTCAGGACCGAGTTCCCGGGGGTTATCCACGCAAAGGCGTATCCCCGTTTTAACCCCCGCTTCAACTATTAAAGGGAGAATATTCAGGTATTTTCGGCACATCTCCTGAAAAACGGGGATCAACGGTGGAACAACGCTGCAGGTCGCTCCCCCAGTGATTCTCGAAATAGGCAACTTTTTCTGCTTGAGAAAGGCAACCAACAAAGCACCATATTCATCCGCCTCGCGCTGTATCCTTGTGGCTAATCGCCAGGTAGCCTTAAGCTTCTCGCCATCAAATATACCTATGGCGATGCTGCTGTTTCCAATATCAATAGCCAGTAACATAACAGCTAACCTTCTTTCAATGCCTTGATTACCCTGGGCAAAACAGGTAGCAAATCAGTGGCAATTACCCCGGCATCACCCAGTTTCTCGGCGACAATCTCACCCGCTCGAGAATGAAGATACACCCCACAGGCAGCAGCATGGAAAAGAGAAAGCCCCTGCGCCGCCAGTCCGGCTATTGCACCAGCGAGGACATCCCCCGTCCCCGCTGAAGCTAAAGCAGGATTTGCAGCATTATTCACTTTGGCTTCCCCATCTGGAGCAACCACAATCGTGTTAGCTCCCTTAAGCACAACGGTTTTCTTCCATTCTTTTGCTGAGCGTTGCGTTATTGATAACCTACTTTCCTGAACTTCTTTTGTCGAAATTCCCAACAATCTCGCCATCTCCCCAGGATGCGGCGTAAGGATAGCATCTCGCCTTAACTTTCGCCACCACTGAGGCATTTGAGCCAATGTATTAACGGCATCAGCATCCAGAATTAGACAGCTGACAGCTGACAGCTGGGAGCTGTCGGTTAGCAAAGACTTAACGAATTCCACCGTGTCAGGATGCTGCCCCAAGCCACAGCCAAGAAGCAATACGTCGTAATTGCTAAGCTCCGATTGTAGCGTAGAGGTTGCCTGTGAACCAATCACCCCCGCCTTAGCCTCAGGCAGTGGGATATAGGTTATCTCAGTCAATTTAGACGCCAGAATGGGTTGAAGGCTAGTAGCAGTAGCCAAGGTCACCAGCCCAGCACCCACTCTGGCAGCACCCATACAGGCAAGATAAGCAGCGCCGATGTAGTTAATTGAGCCAGCAATGACCAATACTTTCCCAAAACTACCTTTATGGGCATTCAAAGGACGCTGTGGCAAAGTTTCCCTTACCCACCGCTCGGTTATCAGTTCCACATCTATATCATGAGCCAAATCTTGAGGAATTCCAATGTCAGCAATGACAAGCTTGCCCACTTTCCCGGCGCCAGGAAAACTGAATAACCCGATTTTGGGATAACCGAAGGTAACGGTGATGTCAGCGCATGGACAACTCGGCTCTACTTCGCCAGTATCGGAGTTGAGCCCCGAGGGTAAATCAACAGCCACCAGGACAGGCTTTGACTTCGTTCCCTTAACCATAGAAACATTTTGCAATACTTCCTTAAATATTCCTTCAATAGGGCGGATTTTACCAATGCCAAAAAGGGCATCGATGATGACATCAGCCGAGGATATGGAAGCACGCAGGTCAGCGATAGCCTCACCTTCATAAGCGTGGATAATAGGTATCCCGCATTGCATAGCTAGTTTAAGGTTCTTATCATCCTTGCGCCTGGAGGCACAAAGGCAAATATTGACCTTAGCTCCCCAGTCATGGAGATAACGCGCAGCTACCAAGCCGTCGCCACCGTTATTGCCCGGACCAACCAGAACCAACACCCTTTTACCAACAGCGCTATGCAACACTTGCTTAACCTGTGCGGCTACGGCGTTGCCGGCATTTTCCATGAGCATTTCCAATGAAACGCCCAAGTTAACAGCTTGATTTTCAATTTCCCTTACCTGGTCAGCGGTGACGATTTTCATTTCTCTTCCCTGGCAAGCTCCTCCAGTTCCTTACTCATTCTTTGCCAGTGAGTGCCCTGCCAATAGATACGGTGGCATACTGGACATTCCATATAGTGGTTCTGGGTCTTGAATACATACGGCGGAACTAAACTCTGCACTTCCTCCTTGCTTCTTGGCATTAGTGGCTGGTTACACTCCAGGCAAAGAGAGAAAGGTTTACGATGATAATCTAAATCTAGTTTTGTAACCACCTCTTGCAATTGAGCTTTGGGGTTATCGTGTTTAATCAATACAGCCTTTAGCCTGCCACTGGTAACCAACCGCCTTACCATGATTTGGGTGTCCTTGGTCAAAATCGTCCTGTCCTCTTTAACCGCAATTTTAATCAGTTTCCCATCATCCTTTTCATCAAAAAACAAGGTATCATAGCCAATAATCCTGAGCCATTTAGCTAATTTACCAACGTTATTATCCGCGATGAACTTCATCAGTTTGGAAGGCAAAAGAGCCCGCTCTAAATCAAGGGATACTTACAACCATTTTCGGCGGCGAGCGTAAACAATCATGCCTACACCGATAAATGTCATAACTAAAAGCAACATGCCTAAGGGTAAAAGATTGCCTGACTGCAGTCCACCTGGTAGGGGGATGTTCATACCGTAAATGCTAGCCACTAATGTAGCTGGTGCTATGATTACCATGATAATAGTCAAAACGCGCATTATCTCTTGGATGCGGTTTGAGGTTAACCAATTGCTAGTCTCAGCAAGCCCGTCGACGACTTCCTTGCTATCTTCAAGTCCATCCCAGATTTTACGAGTATGGTCAGCAATATCACCAAAATAAGCTTCCTGGTCTTCCTTAAAGAAAGGATATTCCTCCTTCTCCAGCGTCTCGATTACCCGTATCTGGGGATGGATAACCCGGCGAAAAGAGATAAGGTCATGCCGAATCACGGAGATCTCTTGGACAGTCTTTGGAACAGCTTTGGCGAAGATAACATCCTCCACATCATCAATGCTCTCGGTAATCTTACCCAGGATGGGGAAGCAATAGCTAACCAACCTATCGAGAATATGGTAGAGCAGAAAACCGGAGCTTCGTCCTAAATAGGTGCGTCGCTTCTCTTCATTAATCTGACACTCCCTGAAAAACTTAGCCAGTGGCTTGAGGTCAGCAGAACAATGCACAGTGACAAGGTAATTTTCCCCGACAAAAACATCTACCTCGCTCGGCCTCGTTATCCGATGCTCCTTATCAAACACAGGAAAATGGAGTACTATGAACAAATGGTCATCATATTCGTCGACTTTAGGGCGCTGGATACGGCTCAAGACATCATCCAGGTTAAGGGGATGGAATTTGAAACGCTGCTTTAAAAATTCAACCTCAGCGGCAGAGGGCTTTTCAATATAGAACCAGGTCAACTTACCTTCGCTAATTGATTGTATATTGAGTTCCTCTTCTTTGGTTACCGCCATTGATATCCCCACATATTACGAAGTCCTGGTTAAATAATAAATCCAACAGGTGATATTTACAATACCAAGCTCAACAAAAAACCAGCCTGGCAAGTGAACTCCCTTGCCCGGCTGGAGAACTTCTGTTACCTGCATCACAGACTATTAATCGACATCAATATACATGCGCAAGAGTGCCTGACACATTGCCCTCCCGGTGCCATCCCAGCGGAGGGTGGTGGTCATTCCCCCACCAAGCCCATGGTCAAGAACGATGTTCAAAGCCTTCACGTTATCCATGGGATAAACATGCACATCACCCTTGCTCCACTCCTTGAAATGCTTCTGCAGTGCCTCGGGGGTGACCTTCTTCTTTATCAGTCCATAAATCTTCTCGTCGAAATCAATAGCCTGCAAACCAATATTGCTCTTATCTCCCCTATCTCCAGAGCGTGCATAGCAAATATCATTCAGTTGCACCTTACCCGTCTTTGGTATCTCTACTGCCATTTTGTCTCCTTCCTACACTCTGCCTTCCTTTATAGCTAATGCAGGATGGACTTCGCTCCTGGGGATAAGCGTTGGCCAGAAAGCTGTTATCCGAACGGGCGCTGGCGGAACATGCTGTCCAAATGGCAAACCAGGAAAAATTGACCAAACCCTTCCAAGCTCTCTCCTAAAGAACTCCGCCTCTTCACGAGTCTGCCACCTGGTAGCAAACCTTACTCCTATCTCAGGAATGTCCCTGCCACATTTTTCCTCTATCTCATCTATGGAAACGGTGGGCCCCAGACACATGTTAACCCCGTCAATCTGAACCTCCCACTCTAAAGGATGCACATTAGCCCACTTAAGCCACTCCTGGAAATGCTTTTTGCACATTCTCGCCTTCTCCAGAACATCAGGCCAGACAATGTGAACAGTTACATCAAACAGAAACCCACCATGGAAGCCTATTCCTACCTTCAGCTTGTCAGGCCTTGGTTTTCCAGTCATGTTGGTAATCCTTACCCTGTTCTGCCCCATATCCTCAAGACGCAACGTCGTCAAATCAGCAATTCCATCGGGCATTACATAGTTTCGGGGGTCGAGAATCTCGTAGACCAACTGCTCCCTGATTGTTTGGCGGTTCACCAAACCACCCGTGTCAGGCGTCTTGGTGATTACCGCAGTGCCATCCTCATTCATCTCGACAATAGGATAACCAGGATGCCAGGGCTCAGGAATCTCCCGCCATATGCTGCTCATCGCACCACAACACGATTGGGAGGATTCAAGTATGTGCCCCGCAGTTATAGCAGCGCCAATCTTATTCCAATAAGGTTCCTTATATTCCCAGCCAAACTCATACATCATTGGCCCAACGTATAAAGCGTTATCGGAGAACCTTCCTCCCACTATCTCATCACATCCCGCCTTAAGAGCTTCAATAATCTGGTCAGCACCGATGTAAGCATAAGCACCTATCACCTTGTCTTCGATGCTGGTAATATCCTCCTCGCCAGTATCCGTGTTGGGGAATTTCATACCCTCCCCTCGCAGCCTCTTTATAGTATCAAGCACATCATCACCAGTAACAACCCCCAGCTTCAAAGGCACTTCCAGCGCCTGAGCTACATACAATATCTCGTCAGCAGCTATCTCGGGATTAGCCCCTCCCCCATTAGAAACAAGCCTGATGCCCTTCTTGATGGCGATGGGCAAAAGCCGTTTATTCCATTCAACAACATCGGTGGGATAACCTGAAAGAGGACTCCTCTGCCTCAACCGATAAAGCAACGACATGGTAAATTCAGAGAGAAAATCGTAACATTGATAGTGCACATCAGCCTTCTCATCCATCTCAACAGAAGGCTGGATAAGGTCGCCCCACATCATGCCACACCCACCTACTTTGACTGTTTTCACGTTACACCCGTCCTATCAAATATTCGGGACATATTCGAGACACTCTACCTTTAACCCCGGAGTTTGTCAATCAGACTGTATCTGTTCACAGTATGACCACACATCTGAATGGAATCACGATTCCATTGCGCATGTCATAGCCGTCTTTAGCTTTGCCCAGTCAACCTCTCTTGACAAAGGGTGGGCTTGCTACATAGAATATAATGAAACTGAATAAGTGAACGGCTGCGAACAGGACTAGTACAGTCTGAGGCGGAGTTCAGAGAGTCGGGTAAGGTGTAAGCCGATACTTGCGCAAGACTGGAATGGACCTGGGAGCTGCAAACCGAAAGGCTACAAAGCTGAGTAGGCTTTGTCGGTAGGGCACCGTTAGAAGCCCAGGGTATCGCTCTCAAGCTGAGCCGTACCTGATAAGAGATAGTCGCAAGACTGAAATGGGGTGGCACCGCGAAGGTTAGGCCTCTCGTCCCCTGGCGAGAGGCCTTTTTATTATGCTGAAGGAGGTTTGATTATGTTAATATTAAGACTTGGCGCCACGCCGGTGCCTGAATAGAAACGGTGAAAATAGATAAACAATGAAAGGAGGTTAGAAAATGGAAAGAACAAAATTCACCCTTGACGAAACAGAAATCCCTACTCATTGGTACAACATCCAGGCTGATTTGCCCGAGCCGCTGCCACCAGTTCTGCACCCAGGTACTGGAAATCCAGTCACTCCTGACGATTTAGCACCCCTATTTCCCATGGAGCTGATCAAGCAAGAGGTGAGCACTGAGCGATGGATTGAAATACCTGAGGAGGTGCGTGATGTATACCAGCTATGGAGACCGACAACGCTATTTCGGGCACATAGATTGGAGAAGGCTCTGGACACGCCGGCAAAGATTTTCTACAAATATGAAGGGACAAGCCCTCCGGGGAGCCATAAGCCAAATACCGCCGTAGCCCAGGTATATTACAACAAGCAGGAAGGGATAAAGCGCATCAGTACCGAGACTGGAGCAGGTCAGTGGGGAAGTGCTCTATCCTTCGGCGGCGCCTGCTTCGGCGTTGAGATTATGGTATATATGGTCGCCATCAGCTATCACCAGAAGCCTTACCGCAGAATAATGATGGAGACCTGGGGCGCTAAATGCGTGCCCAGCCCCAGTTCCGAGACCAAGGTAGGGCGAGATATGCTGGCAAAATGGCCTGATTGTCCCGGCAGCCTGGGTCTTGCCATTAGCGAGGCGGTAGAAGATTGTGTGACCCATGATGACACTCACTACGCCCTGGGCAGCGTGCTCAACCACGTTCTGCTGCATCAAACTGTGAACGGCCTGGAGGCGAAAAAGCTGATGGAGAAGGCAGATGCCTACCCCGACATCATCGTCGGCTGCATTGGTGGAGGCTCAAACTTCGCCGGGCTATTTTTGCCCTTTGTCAAGGATAAAATTGATGGGACAAGGCCGGACCTGCGTATCATCAATGTCGAGCCAACAAGCTGCCCTACCGTGACTAAGGGACCGTATGCCTATGACTTTGGCGATTCAGCCCAGCTCACTCCCTTGATTAAGATGTATACCCTGGGGCATGGCTTTATCCCACCTCCAGTCCATGCCGGAGGGCTGCGCTATCACGGGATGGCACCCATTATCTGTCATCTCCACAAATTAGGCCTTGTTGAAGCCAGGGCTGAGCACCAGATTGCTACCTTCAAAGCGGGGGTGACCTTCGCCCGCACCGAGGGCATTATCAGTGCACCGGAAACAAACCACTGTATCAAAGTGGCAATCGATGAAGCGTTGAAATGTCGCGAGTCAGGCGAGTCAAAAACCATCCTGATAGCCCACAGCGGACATGGACATGTTGACATGGCTGCCTATGATGCTTACTTTTCGGGCAAGCTCCAGGATTATGAGTATCCCGAGGACAAAGTAAAGGAGGCACTGGCTGAGCTGCCCAAGGTAGGCTAACCTATAACACCACCCGCATATCTTCGTGGCCCAGGCTTACATCAGCTCCCAGCTCCCTGGCTATCTGGGCCACTTCCTGTCCAATTCCCTGCTCATGCAAAATAGAAACATGAATAACGATGACCTTTGGCAAATAACCGTTAAGTTGCTTAAACTGGATGAGTTCATCTTTCAGCAGTTGTGGGGTAAGATGCCCAGCTTTCCTGGCAAAATCTCCCAACATATTTGGAAGGGAAGACTCGCAGATAAGTAAATCGGGGGAAATACGCTCCCAGCAATCAGCTAGCCCGGGACCAGTATCACCGGTGTAAAACAACTTCTTGCCCTTGGGGGAGGTAACTTTATAACCAACGGTAGGGGTATTATGTTTTACCGGTAATGCCAAAATTTTGTATCCTTGCATATTTGCTTCCTTATATGGCTCAATAGTCTCAAACTGAAGTGTCGGGCTTTTCTTAGAGGGATATTCAAGCAGATTAGCATATATCTTGCCATCAAGAAGGCATGGAATAACAACGTTTAGAGTTTCAGATAGAGCATAGACTTTAATTTGACCATCCCATAGAGCAGCATTGTAACCAAGAGTGACTAAATCCCGTGTGTGGTCAAAATGATGGTGTGTAAGCAATACAGCCTTGATTTTTTCTTGCTCGGCTAAAGAAAGGGTGGAAGTAAGCCCACCGGCATCTATAGCCAACGCATCATCGAGCAACAAAGAAGTTAGGCAAGCCCCTTTAGCTTCGTTGCTATGGGCACCTAAGATGCGTAGTATCACTATTTCGCTTTCGACTGCAAAGATAGCTTCAGTAACTTACAACCTTATTGGTGGCATTATAAAATTGCTGCCACTCGCTTAATTCCTCAGCTAGAATTTGATGCCCTTTTTCAGTTAACTCATAACATCTCCGCTTTTGCTTCTGGGTAACCTGCTGCCAGGTGCTCAACACCAACCCTTCCCGTTCCAAGCGGCGTAGTGCCGAGTAAATGGTGCTGCCTCCAAATTTGAAGTAACCTCTGCTCCTCTTGTCTAACTCCTTGGCAATGTGATAGCCATACGTTGGCAACTCGCTGATAACGAGAAGCAACAAAGGTTCTACAACACCCTTCAAAAGCTGCTCCAAATATAGCTGAGTCATTTTATAATACTTTATCACCTATCCTTAAATAAGTCACATAACAGGAAAACTTGTCCAAACCAAGCTAGAGTAATAAAATTAAGTTTGTCATGCGTGATAAATTCAAACACATCTCCCTCTTTCTAGCAACGTTAGCTTTAATTCTGCTGAGCGTAACTGGCTGCATCGCGCCCGAAGTACTCACTCCCCCTCCCCCCAGCAATGCCACCGAAACAATTGAGCCCAATTGGACTTTCCCTACCACATACAATCAATCAAGCGCCTTGTTGCCAAGCTTCTCCGCTGTAGTGACAAAGGTGAAACCTGCGGTAGTTTCCGTAACTACAGAGGAAGCTCAAGGCTCTGGATTCGTGATTGACGGAGAGCAGGGATATATCGCTACCAATGAGCATGTGGTTGCCAACGCTCAAAATATTGGGGTAACCATGGATAATGGCGAGACATTTTCCGCCAATGTAGTGGGCAAAGATGCGCTGACTGACCTGGCAGTGATCAAAGTTGACGCCAGCGATTTACCCTACACCTGCCTGGGCAATTCCTCCTCACTAGCAATAGGGGAATGGGTGCTGGCTATTGGGAATGCCTTTGGCATGGGTCTGAGGGTAACCGAAGGAATTGTAAGTGGATCAAACGTCACCATAACCCTAGTATCCGGTGAGAAGCTCTATGCCCTGATCGAAACTACAGCAGCGATCAATCCCGGTAATAGTGGTGGACCACTGGTGAACATGAAGGGCGAAGTGGTAGGCATTACCAGCGCCAAGATCCTTGGGGCAGAAAACATGGGCTATGCCATAAGCAGCAATAGCGCCAAGCCAATCATTGAAGATTTAATCCGCCAGGGCTATATAATTCGCCCCTGGCTGGGAGTGTATATTCAAACTCTGGACTGGCTCACCGCCTGGCTCAACAACCTTACAATTGATGAAGGAGTGCTGATTACAGAGGTGGCTCCTGACAGCCCAGCGGAGGCCGCCGGATTAAAGAAGGGAGATATAATCACCAAGTTCCAAGACAAAGAAATTGACACCGCTCAAGCATTGCAGGAGGCGATACTTGAGTGCCAAGTTGGTGAAACAGTAGAGATAACTTTTGTTAGAGGAAGAGCCACCAAGACAACCTACGCTGTGCTAGAGCAAAGCCCGCCGCCACAAAGCTAGTCAACCTTACTGACAGCCAACAAAACATCGCTGTTTGAGATACGATGCTTTTCAACATAAGCACCTTCAGGCGGTAAACCCTTACTAAGCTCCAGAGACAAGGTCTCTTGCTTGATATAGCCAGCAAAATCCTTCATCACCCTGGTAATATCTTCTTCTCCTTGATAATAGGTAGCAATATGGTCGGCAACATCAAATCCGGCAGCACGACGCATAGTCTGGATATGACGCACGATTTCCCTACTTGCACCTTCATCTTCAAGCTGGGGAGATAACCTTGCATCTATAGCTACCCAATATTTTCCATCATTAGCCACAACATGGTAAGGCATGTCTTCTGAGAGCGTGTCCTTAACAAACTCCAGTTCCTTAACATTTATCTCATCAATGACATCAGCGGCAGACTTCTGCAAAACACTCCTTTCGCTTTCCTGCGTTAATGTAATAATTGCTTTAGCCAATGGTTGCCGTACCTTGATGCCTGCTTTAGCTCGCGCAGCTCTGCCCAGACTGGCTATCTTCATTGCTAATCTAACCTCACCGTCCAACCTGTCATCAATTTTAGCTTCATTTGCCAATGGGAAATCAGTCAGATGCACACTTTCGGGAGCTTGCTGATTCACAGAACAAATCAGGTTGCGGTAAATTTCCTCAGCAATGAAGGGGACAAGCGGAGCCAACAGCTTCGATAAGGTTACCAAACACTGGTACAGGGTGTTATAAGCAGCTAACTTATCGGCATCTTCTTCGCTTTTCCAAAATCGCCGCCTGCCCCTCCTTACATACCAGTTGGAAAGCTCGTCCACAAAATTCCCGGCTCTACGTGCCGCTGAAGTAAAGTCATAATTATCTGACGCCTTGGTCACGTCAGCGATAAGCTGATTGAGCTCCGAGATAATCCAGTTATCCAGGTGAGAAAAAGACAGATTCTTTTCCCCCTCCTGAGGAACAAAATGGTCAATGTTAGCGTAAAGAACAAAAAAGGAATAGATATTCCACAAAGTAAGCAAATCTCCCCGCATTGTCTCAGCTACCATTTTAGTGGAAAAACGATGGACATTTTCTCCGGGCGCTGCGGTAAGTAAGTGCCAACGAAGCACATCAGCACCATAGTTGTCCACCACCATCCAGGGATCAACGACGTTACCCTTAGATTTGCTCATCTTTTCGCCTTGAGCATCCACGATGTGCCCTAAACAGACAACATTTTTAAAACAAGGGCGGTCGAAGAGCAGCGTGGATATAGCATGTAAGCTATAAAACCAACCACGAGTTTGGTCAATGGCTTCACAAATAAAATCAGCAGGGAAATTCTGTTCAAATTGCTCCTTATCCCCAAAAGGATAATGCCATTGGGCTATGGGCATGGCCCCAGAATCAAACCAACAGTCAAGTACCTCAGGAACACGGTGCATTACACCGTTGCATCCAGGACAAGGAAAAGTGATTTCATCTACGTAAGGACGATGTAAATCACTCAAAGCTTTCAGTTGATAGCTGTCAGCTGTCAGTTTTGACCTTGTCTTTAATTCCTCAACGCTACCTATGCAGTCAAGATTACCACAGGATTCACATCGCCAGATATTCAACGGTGTTCCCCAATAGCGCTCCCTGGAGATAGCCCAATCGACGTTGTTTTCCAGCCAATCACCGAAACGACCATACTTGATATACTCAGGATACCAGTTTATTTCATCGTTACCACCAGTAAGCCTATCTTTTACTGCCGTTGTTTTGATATACCAAGCTTGCTTAGCATAATAAAGAAGAGGCGATTCACACCTCCAGCAAAATGGGTAGGTATGAACAATTCTCTCACTGCGGTAAAGCAAACCACGAGATTCAAGGTCTTCAAGGATAAGAGGGTCGGCATCTTTCACAAACTTGCCAGCGAAGGGGTAAGTGCCGGTAATATTCCCCTGTAAATCCACCGTGTGGACGAAATCCAGGAGATTATCAAGTCCTGCCTGATAGTCCACCTCACCATAAGCCGGTGCGATGTGGACAATACCTGTCCCCTCCTCCAGCGACACAAAATCGGTGGCAATAACAGGGTAATTTAATATGCCACCTTCCTTCCATATTATATCCGATGAAGGCTCTCCAGATTTTTTTAATACGTCCATTCTGGCGATAGGAACGTTGAACTCACTAGGATTAAATAATGGCTCATACCTCAAATCTACCAAATCGCTGCCGCTGACCTTCTCCATTACAGGCATATCACCCAACCCCACCAAAGCACGTAAGGGGTCAGCCATAATAATATATTCATTATCAACTTCCACAATCACATACTCGGCATCAGCAGCCACCGCCAGGGCAGTATTACCAGGTAGCGTCCAGGGTGTTGTCGTCCATGCCAGCAAGTAGACAGGCTTATCCTTAACAAAGTCAAGGAGCCATTTTGCAAAATCGGCTACCTTGTCACCATAACCACCTCGCAACTTATAGAGAAAGCCTGGTTTTGAGTATAGTGCTTTCGCCACCCTAAATTTTACATAAACCGAAGGGTCATCAACTTCCTCGTAACCCAGAGCGACTTCGTGAGAGCTAAGAGATGTCCCACACCGGGGACAATGCGGCGTTACCTTGTATCCTTTATAAACAAGCTCTTTGTCCCACAGTTGCTTTATCGCCCACCAGCAAGATTCAATATAGCCATTATCCAGTGTTACATAAGGATTATTCATATCCAGCCAATAACCAATACGCTCAGTCATTGCCTCCCATTCCTTGATATACTTGGAAACGCTTCCCCGACACTTTTGGTTAAACTGGGCTATCCCATATTCCTCAATTTGAGCCTTGCTGGTAAATCCAAGGGTATTCTCCACTTCCAACTCCACAGGCAGACCATGGGTATCCCATCCAGCCTTGCGTGGCACGTAATAGCCTTTCATCGTTTTATACCGGCAGACAACATCTTTAAATAGACGGGAAAGCACATGATGGATTCCCGGGCTGCCGTTAGCGGTAGGTGGACCTTCATAAAAGACGTATCTCTTCGACCCTTCCCTCACCTCAACACTTTTGTCAAAGATCTTGTGTTCCTTCCAATAACGGAGAATATCCTTTTCCAGTTGAGGGAAGTCTATTTTACTATTGACCTTCTTGAACACAACTTAGCTCTGTTTAGGTGAAATAACTACTTTCCTATCCTCACCGACACCTATACTATGAGTTACCACTTCAGGATGCTCAGCCAAGGCGAGGTGGATGATGCGTCGTTCACTAGCAGGCATTGACTCCAAAGTTATAGCATGCTGTCTTAATTTAACCTGTTCCGCCAAGTGCAACGCCAACTCCTGAAGTGAACTGCGGCGCCGTTCCCGGTATCCACCAACATCGATAAAAAGTGGCTGCCAACTCTCTAATCGTCCAGCTATTATAAGTTTAACAATGTACTCCAAAGAGGCTATGGTTTGCCCATGACGTCCAATCAAAATACCCAAATCATCGCCTTTGATATTAAAAGTCACCGGTATTTGGTCAGGCAGAACTTCAACCTCGGCTGTTACCTCTAACAAATCAAGCAACTTATTCAGAATCTCTTTGGCTATCTCAACCAAATCATCTCCTGGTGGAGGTAAAGGCTTCACCCTGATTACAGCCTCTTCAGCTCCCATACCCAGAATCCCTGACTTCCCTTCATTAACAACCTCTACTTCAAATTGGTCTCGCTTCATCTCAAGTCGCCTTTCCGCTTCCTCCAGCGCTTCCTCAACCGTGCCTGCAACTATCTCCAACTCCTCCATATTTTAACCTCCCCTTTGAGTAATTCACCACAGTATTGAATTGCCTTAAGATTGTTTTGATGATGCTGTTTTAGTTTACCGTGTTAATGGCAACTTAGGCAAAGCACCACGGCCCAAGTACCCCCACCCGGTAACTAAATACTGAATTACAATGCCAATCACATTGGAAACTGCCCAAAAAAGAGCCAAACCGCTGGGAAACATCAAGGTAAAGAAAGCAAACATAAATGGCATCATTAACTGCATCATGCTATTCATTGACTTCTGCCTCGGGTCAACCGTGGGAGCAGTTACCATCTTCTGTTGTACCCACATTGAGCCGCCCACTATAATGGCTAGAATCATGGTGCCGTCAGGCACTCCTAAATTGAGCCACAGGAAATGGCTATCTAGCGGAAGGGCCTGAGCCACTACCTCCGAGGAGTAAAGATGCCGAAATAAATCTAACAGGCTTTCGGGAGTAGTAGCTAAAGCCCTCATGATAGACTGATAGAGGGCAATCCACACTGGAAATTGAACCAGCATTGGCCACAAACAACCCAGCGGATTGACTCCAGCCTCTTTATAGAGCTTCATCATCTCCTGCTGAAGTTTTTGCTGATTTTTACCATGTTTCTTCTGTAATTCCTGGATTTTAGGTTGCATGCCCTGCAAAGCCTTGGTGGCTTTGAGTTGCTTCAAAGTAAGGGGCACGAGTATCAAACGAACTATGATGGTGAGCGCAATGATAGCCAGTCCAAAACTGCCATCTAAAAC
>Ga0209427_10002376_pt1 | contig 22164 bp, 23 predicted proteins | sample DeeMarSWOR136_30_FD_187465 | JGI IMG/M metagenome (GOLD analysis project Ga0209427, IMG submission 187465) | Marine sediment microbial communities from White Oak River estuary, North Carolina - WOR-1-36_30 (SPAdes) (version 2) | ecosystem: Environmental > Aquatic > Marine > Intertidal zone >...
TACGCCTCGGGCTGGAGCAATCCTGAAAAACTCGTCGTAGCTCTCGGGTAAAGGTGGAGGCCTCGTGTGCAGAGATGGAAATTTGTTAGGTATTACGATGGATTCGTACTTTTCAGGTACCTCTTCAGATGCGCCTGGATCGAAAGGACAGCCCTCAGGAAGAACCGGGCGCCGCTGACGCTCTGCAGCCAAGATAATCCACTCATTTGTGATGGGACTCCATCTGAGTTCTGACATGGAGAGCCTCCGAATTCGTTTAGACTCATGCACAAGTGTACCTAATGTTTTTTGTTAGACTTTTCGAGGGTTTCCATGAAATGAAGGTCTATGAGATATCAGTTCTATTGAGCTAGGAAGGATGATAAATTAAAAAGGGTGCTCAGCGACCTTTAGATCTACCAAAAAAAGGAGTCAACACGCATACCTGGTTTTCTCATTAAACCTCTTGAACCTCTTTCCAGTAAAAGCGCTTAACATCATGTAAACTATTCCTCTCTCAACACATCATGAAGCGGATTACTTACATAGTTTTATTAACGATCATGAAATCTCTAGCGATAAAATCTCGGATACTTCGAGTTCGCCAAGGTATAGGCCATAAGGAACACACGCTGAAACATTTCGCCCAAAAAATCCTTCAAGTCAAGATAAAGATAGACCTCTAGCGGTAGATCGACGGAAACAATGAGGAAGTAAAAGTCCAGAAGAGACGTAATAGCAATACTGAGATAAAATAGGAGACGACAAATAAAATGGCTTAAAATGGTCTATACAACAGAAAGGCACATAATTTGCCATTCTTACATTTATTTAGTAACTTATCGGCCATTTTTTCCCTTATGAAACATCTATGAAACATGTGTTTCATTGCGTTCCTTCGGATTCCTCTTATAAGAGGTGCAGGGCATACTGAGGTTAACTGAAGGAATATGAAGAACAAAAATTCTGCGCTGTTTATCATCGTTTTTTTCCTATTAGGCTGTTTTTTCGATCATGTTACAACAGCATATGGGATAAACATCCCATCTCTCGCAGAGAGAAACCCAGCCGTGTTGTTTATGATGGAATATGGCATTTGGCACGAAGCCGAAATTCTGATGACGACAGTTATAGCATTTTGCGGTCTTCTCGTCGTACGTTTGAGAACTAGTTCAACGACCAACCTATCCACGAAAAGTTTGGCAGCAGTAGGCCTAATACGATTCTTAGCTGGATTTCAAAACTTAATAGTGATAGCGAATAATCTGATTTAGTAATCGAACATTTTCCAATAGGAGAAGGGATTACTGAGCTTTTTATCACTCAGATATATTATTGAATTTCCAATGAAAGGGTCACGGTTCCATACGGCTCCGTTGTTGAACCGTGTTTAAGAACCGTGCCATCTCCAAGCTTGAATCTAACACTTAAATTATTTGAAGAACCATCCAATTTGCTAGCATTGATCATAAAAACCCATTTACCATCAAACGGCCTCACAAAGAGCCTCTCCATTTTTCCAAATCCAGAAAGCGATTTCACCGATCCATTTTCCGAAACAGTCATGTTCCAATTGTTGTAGTAGTCCACCTCAAGAATCAACTGTTCAATATCATTTTGATCACCGATAAAACCAGTGAAGAATAAAGTACCGACTACCGTGACAGCCCCTAGGATTGATATTACCACTCCTATCTTTATAGAGGAGGCTCCCATTAGACCGCATTTAATATTAGCCCTTGAGAATCTCATTTCCTTTATGGAGCGGTAATTAATATCCTGCATATTAACCGATTAAAAGTTTTTAATAAAAGACAAAGGAGTGCGAAGGGAAGAAAATATCATAAAATATACCTTTGTATCATAAGATTACAAAACGACGACGAAAAATACCATTCAGAAAGGAAAAAAGGTCAGTTTCAATATTAAAGGACATCCAAATAGGATGAGTAGATAAGGGGTGCATTATGAGGATTGAAGGGTTCAAGACCGAGATCAGGGGCATCTACGCCACAGCCTGACTGGACTTTCTCCTAGATCACGGTTTCGAGGTAGTTCGGCCCTCCGGGGAGATCGTCGAGAGATTTGGGATTGAAACATTAGAAAAGGAGCCTAAACTCGATATTCGAGATCGACACGACCAGTAGGGTGTTGAGTCTATGGGCGACCCGAGGATACTCGAAGCCCTGAAAGATGTTCTGAGAGATGAGCTTTTTGATGTGATCTTGAGAAGAAAATTCGAGGGCAGGATCCTTGACGCAGAGTTCCCATGGGCCTTGAAAAGGAGGCTTGATGAATGTCGGGGAGCGTCACCCCAACGGTCCGAATACGCCACTTCTACAAGGCCTGCGGGGTAGAGGTCGCCTCGGCGGCTGACATGGCCCGATAGACTACTATTAAGTGGGTGGCCTGCAGAGGAGGTCGAGGAGCTTCTTGGTAGACCATTGATGCCTCACTTCCCCTTCGAAGGCTCCGAGATGAGGATAGAACACGTAAAACTCGGCGGCGAAATCCTGAATCCAAGAAGTGTTGTAATCGAGGCTTATGAAGAAGGCTCTTTCGTAATATAAATTATAGAAATGATGAGTGGAGGAATATACAATTATCTTGGGGCCGAGAAACAGGTGGGCGACATGGCCATTACCGATGCAAAAATAAACGAATACTACACAGCGACTGGGTACTGCCCCAAGGATGGTAGTTTCAAAGGCACCAACATAAACCTCAACATGCCTGGTGTGGTATACGCTTGTAAGATCAGACCTGTTGACTTAGAGGTCGACGTGTGCATACTACCAAGAGGAGATGTTCGGGTTATAGACTAGGAGATGTTACAGAGGACAGCTTCGGAGAGCTTGATAACTGAAAGGTTACTTGGTATCGTCAGGGCCAAGGTCGATGAAATCTCGGCATCATCAATTTAAAATCCTTGTTAACAAGGGCAGTTCGTGTTTCATCGTATTCGGATCTTAATTACATAAAGTATTAGACTCTAGGTATGATGGAGTGGATAGTAATGCCTTTTAAAATATTATTAGGGATGTACTCTTTATGGAATGGTTCTACCAGTTAAAATTTTTGAGGTAAAAGGCAACGGCGACCTTGAGTACATGGTACAGATGTTGAGGGATTTCCATGAGGAGGAGCCTCTCGAAACCGAAGTGGAGGGGATTAGAAACCTGGTGACCGAGGTTTTCAACGTAGAGCAAACGGAAGATAGTGTTGCTGGGATTTTCAGTCGGGACTTCGTGAAGGGACATTATTTCAGGCGTAAGGTTATTGAGAGTCCCGTCACTGAGGAGGCCCCATTCTGGATCAAGCATTTTGGGGGGAGAGTCTTCCTAATCGTTTTAGCTCCTTCCGTCGCTAGAGGGGTGAAAAAGCTTCTGACGAACCATGTGGCAAACAAGGTCAGTGAGGTGATCTTCAACAAGACGGGGGCGATTGTTGAAGTGAAGATACCCGACGAGACGCTCAGGGATCTCCACGAGTCTAACCCCCAGGCGACCAAGCTGATCTGGTTTGATGACGTCGACATCCCGAGCGTAGAGAAACTTTGCCTAGCAGGATCCAGCCTCGCTGATACCAAGCTCTACCATGACTACCTTGATCACGGCCGGATATGGTACGTCGTATTCGAAGTCCAAAAACGGAAGATCGTAGTTGGAATTACTAGGAACTGCGTTGTGACTCTGTTCAGCAAGAGCACAGTTGACGAACTCATCAATTATATATTTGAAGATATTTTAATGCTAATAAAATGAAAATAATAATTTTTATAGTTTTTAAGGCATAAAGTCTTTATTCTTTTTCTTCTTCCTCTTCTTCTAGTTCTTCTTCAATTTCTTCGGTCTCTTCACCGAAGTCGATGTCCTCTAAAGGCATTGGTGGAGGGGTCGTAGCCAGTGTGTATCCTATCCAAGCCATAATGAGTAGCACCATAGCCACTGCAGCGAATGCAGAGATCTGTATTGTGAGCCACGACCATTGTGAGAAGAACGTGAGCCAGAAATAGATCACGATTCCCGCGAGGCTTCCACTTAAAATAACTCCGCCTAATATTCTGTCATCCATCTACCATCAACAATAGCCATATTTTCTTTAAATGAATAAATGTTTTTCTATATTCACTTGATGCCTGATTTGTTTTTATCATACCCTTTGCCTATACGGAAAGTTGTACCATGAAAATAGAAAAATTCTTACCATTATTTCCCTATTTAATAAACGACTCAGAATATGTCAGGGGCATCTTTTTACCTATTTAAAAATGCTGCATACGCGCGCCATAACATAATTATGAAGCTCAGGAGATCCGAGAAAACATGCTCCAACCAGTCAACGAAAAAATAGAATTTTCGCAATATAAAAAATTGAGCCTGTAGGTATATATGTGAATTCATTCCTTCGGCGAGCTTTTAGGAGGGTGGGGGCTTACAACGTTACATGTCATTGTAGAGTTCACGCCTTCGGTGACGCGAATCTTCGAAACTACCTCCCACAACTCTTCCTTCGTCTTAGTCTCAGCGATCGCATAGAAGTCGTAGGGCCCATAGATGAAGCCCGCATCAGAGACACCGTCGATGCCCCGCAGCTTCTCTAGCATGTCCCCAGGAAACGAATAGGCAACCTCTCCGAGAATCAGCGCCTTCTCCATCGTACTCACCATCTTCTAGTGAAAATCCGTTTTTAAACCTACCTTCAATGGAAAAGAATGAACGATAAAACACTATATTTTATCGATTTTCTCTTCCCCTCATTGAGGGAAGGGCCAATTTGTTCAAAAGATAGTAGCATAATGAAAAAAACGGCGAGTACACAATTCAATCCTATTGGTACCTCTTGAAGCTGAGTATCTCTAGGATACACCCGACGAGCCCGTGGGTGTCCATGTAGGCCCACCCCTCCTCCGGGTCCTCCATCCTGTTCACCTGCAGAGCCTCAACTCCCTGCCCCCGCCACTTCTCCAGCTCTGCATCGAAGGGCACGGGCGTGGGAACGCCGATGTGGTGGATCCCCTCCCCGTGCTCTTCGAGGAACTCCTGGTATATGGTCTTCCCCTCCACGGTCTCGACCAGCTCCAGGGTCACCGGCCCGACTCTTGCGTGGCCGAACTTCAGGGTGTAATCCACCGGCTCCCCTCGCACACTGGCCCTCGAAGAAGGCGTGTGCACGACCCTTATCCTCCACGGGCCTATGCCGAACTTCTCGGCGAAGGCCCCCGCGGTCTTCTCGACATCTCGGACGACGACGCAGACATGCACGACTTCCCGGAGCATTATCCGGTCCTTAGGCACACTTCTGGCGCTCATTCCCCCATCGCTTTACGATCGGTACATTGCGCTCTTAAGGATTGAGAGATGATCGGGCCTAAGGCTGAATGTTTTCCGTAAATTATATGAAAAGGCCGTCGAGAATGATTAACGGGTGTGAGCGTTGGCCAAGTACATCCTCCTGTCGAAGCTGACGGAGGACGGAAGGAAGACCCTGAAGTCGAAGCCAGAGAGGATCAAAGAGGTGAACAAGGAGATCGAGGCCTTCGGCGTGAAGGTGTTGGAGCAATATGCGGTTCTCGGCCCCTACGACTTCGTGAACCTGGTTGAGGCCCCCGACAACGAGGCCATCTTCAAGGTGTCTGTGGAGCTCGGGAGCCGGGGGACTATCCAGATAACCAGCATGCCGGCGATAACCATAGACGAGCTGATCGAGTCACTGAGGAGATAGACCCACTTTTTTTTCTAGTTCTAACCGGCAGACAACCCCTATTTGGAACAGAAATGTAATAATTTATGACATTTGTGTCACAAACTATAAAAGACAGGGGTAAACCCCAATCTTACTCAACGCGAGGAGGAAGGGCGGTGTGAAAGGGAAGAAACCCTGTTGTAATGTCCCCAAGCTAAAGGGATACCCGGAAGAAGAACCTATGGCGTATGTCTGCCTGAAATGCGGTAAATGGAGCTGAAAAAAGGCCACTCGGAAATTTTTCTTTTAAACTTCTAACGGCTCTTGATCCATAATTTACTATTTTTAAGCGAGTTCCTCATCCGTGAAGATGCCACCGTTTCACGGAAAATAGTGCGTTGAAAGAATACCTACAACCTGTACGCCCTGTCTATAGTGATCTCGGCGATGTCAGCGGCGTGGTGGCTTATCTTCACGATGCTCTCCCTGATAGTGACTATGTTAGAGAGGACCGAGGTCTCGAAGGGCTCCCCGAACAGCGGCAGGGGCGTTATCTCCCCGTATAGCTCAACTATTTCCTTTTCCATGTCGATGATCTCGTTTGTTTTAGAGACGTCCTTGGAAAAGAACCCCTGGATGGCCTCGTCGTAGGAGTCGAAGGCCATCTCCGCGGCCTTCGTCAGTATTGCGAGAACGTTTTCCGGCGTCTCGCTCCTCATCTCGATGAGTTCGATCAGGCTGTTCGCGATGCTCGTGTTGTGGTCGGCTATCCTCTCGATCCTGTTGACGATGGCCTGGTAATCGAGGCAGTCGAGGGGATCGAGGCCCAGCTGGTTTGCCAAGGAGGGGCTTATAGCGGCCCGTCGGATCAACCTGGACAGGATGAACATGAGCTGGTCGACGTCGTCCTCGAGGGAAACGACCGACTTCGCCAGGTCCATATCCCAATCCCTCATGGATCTGAGTATGTCCCTGCACATGGAGTGGGTGATGATGTGCATCCTCTCGATACCAGATGAAACGGAAGCCTTGGACTCGTCTATCAGCGTCTGGAGCACTATTCCGCTGGCCTCCGACTCCACGATCATCATGTACAGGGTGCCCACGATGTGCCGGATCGCCTTCTGCTGGCCATCGGAGAAGATCTTCTCCGAAGTCAGCTTGATCGTCGTGTAGCCGTCCAGGAAGGAGCCAATGATCCTCCTCACGATAGAGTCCTCGCTCTCATCCACCTCCACGCACAGGTGTATCTCCCTGATCTCCTCCTTGACATCTGGGCTCGGATAGATCACAAGGGATCCGTTCTGCTGTACGATCAGAGAAACCAGGTCGCCCTGGCTTATCTTGTTCATGTTAAGCCAGGGTTTTGGCATCGATACAACCAATGAGGACTTGCCGAGTGCCATGACCTTCCGCTGTTCCATCGTAAATTCACCTGAATTACATTCAGGGCTGCTTATATTTTCATATGTATGATCGAAAACAAGCAATCATGTCATTACGGGTATTGATTAATATATACAGATATTTACAATATAACTACAATGTATATATTTCACTCCCCTCCATAGTCCCGGAGGGAGGTACGTGAAGTATAAGTGTTTGAAGTGTGGCGCCGAGTTCGACGCCACCATGGATGTGAAATGCCCCAAATGCGGCGCAACAGACTGGGACTGCGAGCCCTTACGCAAATACCTTGAGAAGCAGAGGGCCCAAGGGCAAGGCGGCCATCCGCAAGGCGCCTAGACCTAAAAAGCCGTAAGACATGCACGATTCGACGATCCCAACTGAAAAAAAGGAGGTGAATGGCCCGGTATGAAATTTAAGTGCCTGAAGTGCGAGACCGAGTTCGAGGCAAAAATGGTGGCCCAGTGCCCTAAGTGCGGCGAGACGATGGACCTAGAGCCGATCTACACCTATAAATACGCCAGAGCCAGAAAACAGCCAGCATAGGAAAAAGGCTGCAAGGCTGCGTAAACCTATTCATTGGACCAGCAGGGCATCGAGTGCCCAGAGCACTCAGGGTTTCCCGCACGCCTTTTTACCTGTTTGAGGACGTTTTTTCTCTCAATTTCTTTAAGATCGGCATGTCCTCCAGTCGCCTCTCCGTGAGCCCTTCCCATATGATGCCGCTGGGCCTCAAACACGGCCCTTCGGCCGTCAACAGCCTCGTGGGAGTTGCTATGGAGTCGACCGTGAAATCGTGCTCCTCTATGGGCGCGTCCTCGACGATCTGCAAGTCGTGGACAGTCGTCATGATCGGGGTCTCCTCATCGACGAGGTTCAATTCCCACAGTACGGCGTACTCCAGCTCACTGTAGCCTTTGCCCTTCCCGACCCTGAATCCCGCCTTGGTCACGGCAACGGAGCCACAGACTATTAGATCCACGGAGGGTGGTTAGTCCAAACCAGTCCTTTTTCCGAATTGAAACGAGCCCTTAATCGTAGCGGCCTTTCTCAGGACACCGTGCGGAATCCTCTGAGGATCCAGGATCAGGAAGCCTGCCCTCAACTTCGGCGAGGGCATGAACAAGACCTTGCCCGACCGGAGCACCCCCTTTCGCACCTCCAACTGGGGGTAGTCGGGGTTGACCTTCACCACGTCGGCCCTTTGAAACTCTACCGCGCCCAGGATCCTTCTCGCGGCTGCTTCGGATCCCTCGTAGTTCGGGATCCTCCCATGTACGGGCTTCGGGAATCTGGCCACGCCCCTCTCCTCCAGCAGCTCCTATATCTCCTCCCTCAACTCCTTCTTCCTGTCGGACACGGATATAGGTTGTAACCTATGAGCGATATTATACTTGGCCGTTTAAGCCTCGCCCTTTTGTATTTCTACAAAGACGAGCTCGACCGGGGCCCAGAAGGGAAGATTGTAGACTCCCCTACTGAAAACATTGGTAAGAGAGGCGCATTGTGTACACGGTAATACGAGCCTCTTCGCTAACTAATCCTTACGTTTCAGGTATCCTATGAGGCCCGACACAACCAGTTCTGGTAGACCATCCCTGTTCTTAGGCGTCACAGACAAGAGCGTACCGAATCTACCATACACCTTGATGTAGTCACGATGGAGCACTGCAACCATAGGCTTCGGACCACTCATCAACTCCTCCATCCTCCTCTTAAAGCCTTTAGAGAAGAGCTCCATCCTCCCTATCTCGTCGACGCAAACCGCATCACAGCTCTCCTCCGCGTAATCCAGGGCAGGCAACGCAACGGACTCGAAGCCCGAGACATCCACGCCGTATCTTCCCACCCTGAATCCAGAGGTTAAATCCACTCCCGCGAGGAGCGCCCTCCTGCCCGAGGCGAGGTCAATCACGCTGAATCCGACCCTCCGCCCTCGGCTTCTGATCTCCGGGGTGGAGATTCCACCGACGGTGAACCCCAGCATACGAAACCGCTCGACGCACCTCATGAACGCAGTTGACTTGCCGGATCCAGGAACCCCCGTAAGGAAGAACCTCCAGCTCCTCATCTCCGACCCTTCTTCCACACTAGACCTGCTCCACACCTGATCCGAGACATCGATATCTTTCCGAGATTAACAAGAATATAAATTAAAATTAAAAAATTGAGATAAAGCCCTCTGTCTATAAAAGAAGTACATAATTCAGTCTCAAAAGGAGCCAATATACTCCGCCGACTCGAAGAAAGCTTTTTTCTCCTCACCAACGATGAGAAACATCGATGGCACCTGCCACCACAAACGGCGATGCTGTGAGACTCGTCCACGACGCGTTGACATGTCTAGGACTGAAACCAAGGCAGATTCCCCATGGCAGGATCGACGAGTTGAGGGGCGGCGTACAATGCTTCGAACTGAAGGAAGGGGAGGGCGTCGACGCAGCCATCATCCTCTCGAAGCTAAATGTCAATTCATTCCAAGACGACGAATCCAGGATCCTATACAAGGTCGACTACGCCGTGAGGGGGGACTTGAAGGGCGTTCTTCCCGGAAGGATCATATCAAGCACCAAATACGAACTGAAGGGGCTGATCAGGAAGAGGCTCACGGGCCTAAGATGGGAGACCCCGCTGGAAGATCAAGGAGGCTACCAAGGCTATCAAAGGCCCCGTGACGGGGGCCTACCGCCTGGCCCAGGGGAGCTGTGGGAGGATGGGCCACACCAGACGTTGACCGAGAGACTGAACCGGGACCCGGAGCTGAATGAAACCATGAGAGCCTTCACAGTGGGTGATGACATTACCCAGACAAATATTACTGTCTTCAGCGATAGTTGGGGGGAATCGATCAGGATCCGTGGGCAGCCATGGTTGAAGGCAGGAGACCTCGCCGAAATATACGCCGCGCCGGCGTATCTGAAGATCGTCAACCGCATCGGCCAACACGTCAAAATGGTCAGGAGAATGTTCGGTGGCCTAACTTTCTAATTCTTTGAAGCCCAAGGTCGATTCTGACAACTAAATTTATTTCCAACATGCATACGACAGGTTTTTCTCCCTCCTCGCTCTAATACACCCAGCTTTGGAGTTCAGCCGTCTTGTTTACCCCTTCACCGCCATCGTCAACCAGTCAGAGCTGAAGCTGGCCCTCCTTCTCAACGCAGTGAACATTCTCATCGGCGGGCTCCTCATCCGGGGGCAGAAGGGGACCGGGAAGAGCAGCGCCGTTAGAGCCATGGCAGACGTGCTCCCCGAGGTGACGGTCGTCAGGGGATGCCCTTTCAACTGTAGCCCGACGGATCCAACGAACATGTGCCCCACCTGCCTGGAGAGATTCCGGGGAGGAGAGGCCCTTGAGACAGAGACGAAGAGGATGAGGGTCGTCTCCCTCCCCATAGGGGCCACTGAGGACAGGGTCATCGGGAGCCTGGATATCGAGAAGGCGATCGGCCAGGGGATACGGGCCCTCCAGCCCGGCCTCCTCGCGGAGGCGAACCAGAACATCCTATACATAGACGAGGTGAACCTGCTCCCCGACCACATTACGGACAGCATCCTCGACGCCGCGGCCTCTGGCTGGAACACCGTCGAGAGGGAGGGTGTATCCGTCTCCCACCCGTCGAGGTTCATCCTGATCGGCACCATGAATCCTGAGGAGGGGGAGCTCAGGCCTCAGCTGGCTGACAGGTTCTCCCTCCACATCTCCGTTGGGGGGATCTACGACGAGGCTCAGAGGGTCGAGATCATCCGCAGGAACCTCGAGTTCGGGGAGGACCCCGTCGGCTTCACGAAGCGCTGGCGAGACGAGCAGGAGGGGCTGAGGAAGAAAATCACCGACGCCAGGGAGCTGGTCGGAGTCGTAGAGGCCCCTGAGCCCATGATGAGGGCTGTCGCTTCGGCGTGCATAAGACTCCACGTGGACGGCCACAGGCCGGACATCTCCACAATCAGGGCCGCCAAGGCCCTCGCCGCCCTCGAGGGGAGGAGGGTCGTCACGGCGGAGGACATCATGAGGTCGGCCGTCATGGCCGTGGGCTACCGGACGAGGGGATTCGGCTTCGAGGAGCCCGCCAAGCCGGAGGAGATCCGGGAGGCCTTCACCGGCGCCATCGAGGTGGCCACGTGAAAGGAGGCTAGAGAGTAGGTCCTTACATGGAGCCTAGGGTAGACCAAGAGGTATACGGTCCCGTCATGCGATACCCCTTCACAGCCGTTGTAGAGCAGGACACCGTGAAGACGGCCCTCATCGTGAACGCCATTGACCCCGCGATAGGCGGGGTCCTCGTCTCCGGGCCCAAGGGCTCGGGCAAGTCCCTCATCGTCAAGGCCTTCTCCCAGATCCTACCCGACATAGAACACGTCGCCGACTGCCCCTTCAACTGCAGCCCGGTCGATCCCACCAACATGTGCCCCGATTGCCTCGCCAGGTTCGAGGGAGAAGGGGCACTGCCCGTTGCTAGGTCGCCTATGAGGATCGTCCAAGTCCCCTTGAGCGTAACAGACGACATGCTCGTCGGCAGCATCGACATGGACAGGGCCATGGGGGAGGGAGTGAAAGCCCTACGCCCCGGGCTGCTGGCAGAGGCGAACCAGAACATCCTATACATAGACGAGGTGAACCTGCTCCCCGACCACATTACGGACAGCATCCTCGACGCCGCGGCCTTGGGCTGGAACACCATTGAAAGAGAGGGGATGTCCGTGCAGCACCCCTCCCGCTTTATACTTGTAGGCACTATGAACCCCGAGGAAGGCGAGCTCAGGCCCCAGATACTTGACCGCTTCGGGGTATGCGCCGACACGGGGAACTTGACGGATCCGGACCTCGGGTACCTAGTCATCAAGAGGAACGAGGAGTTCATGTTGGACCCCCATGGCTTCGCTTCAAAGTATTCAGGCGAGGTTACTGAGCTCCGCGCCAGGATACAGGCGGCAAAAAGGCTCCTCCCCGATGTAGAGATCCCCCAAGAGACTTTCCCGGTAATCGCCGAAACCTGCGCGAGGCTGAGGGTGGACGGCTTCCGACCGGATATCGTCTCGGCCAGGGCCGCAAAGGCCCTCGCAGCCTTCGACAGGAGAGAAACAGTCACCGAGGAGGACGTTGCCCGCTCGCTCGAGCTCGCTCTGGGCCACAGGACTAGGAGGTCGGGTCTTGCCCCTCCGCCCACCCCCGTTGAAATTAGGAGGGCCATGAGGCGTGCGAAGAGCCCGTTGAAGCTCCGTTTAGGGCGCACGATGCCGAGGCTGGGTAGGATAATAGAGATCCCAGGGGAGTACGCGGCCCGATTGTTTAAGGAGGTCTTCAAGAGCCTCGTCTTTGACATCGTTCTCTTGGCTCTCCTCGTGTTCTCGATCATCTACGCCATAGACACGTTGAGGGTGGTCGTCGCACCGCAACCTGCGACCTCTGTCATCCTCCTGATAGAGGTCGTTGTTGGTGGAGCTATCGCTCTCCTACTGACGCGCCTCATCAATCGCCGACGGAGGGAGGAAGTGGCTGTAGGTCTCATAGACCTGTCGAAGACGATTATAGAGGCCGAGGGAAGGCTCCCGCCCCCGGATAGGGCCACGGGAAGGGGTGGTGGGACGGCCCAGGCGAGGGTGAGGTACAGGAAGGGGGGCGATGCGACGCCCGACTACGGGATGAAGATACTTAAGTCCATCGAGGGCCTCCAGAAGAGGCCGGCGATCGCCAAGGCCGTGAAGCTTGCTAGGTCGACCAGGGGCGGGGGTTACATGGGAGGGAGGAGGATGAGGGCCACCTCCTCCTCTTCGAGGGGGAGGTACGCATGGTACCAAACTCCCAGAGGAAAGCCCAGTGACGTCGCGCTCGTACCGACCCTCAGGGCCGCGGCCCTCCATCAGCATGACAGGAGGGGGCAGACTCCCCGCACCCTAATCAAGCCGGAGGACATAAGGGTCAAGGTCCGCGAGTACCACGCCCCCTTCTCCATCATCCTCCTTGTGGACATGAGCCTCTCTATGATCGAGTCCATGGAGAACATCGTGCAGACCATCTACACGTTCCACAGCGAGGTGTACAGGAGACGGGACCGGGTCGGCCTCGTCGTATTCAAGGGTTCCAAGGCCTTCACCATCCAGACCCCCACTCGTAACCTCGATCTAGTGGTCGAGAAGCTGAGGAAGATTGGGGCGAGCGACTTCACGCCCATGGCGTCAGGACTCTTCCAGGCATGGAAGGTCCTGAAGCAGGAGAAGCTGAGGAACAGGGACGCGATACCCCACCTGATCGTGGTCTCGGACGGCATCGTCAACGTGCCCCTCGACGTACCCCTCTCGCCTCTGACCAGGAGGAGGTACACGAGCGAGTCCCAGGCGGACTCCTTCGACATCGCCCGCCTATTAGCAAAGGAGGGGTTCAGGGTCTACGTCGTCAACACGAGCCACTCCAAAGAGGAGGCGGGGTCCTTCCCGATTATGGACGAAACGAGGAGGATCAGGCTCTCCCCGACCCAGTTCCTCATGGAGCTGGCCCGACTCTCGAAAGGAAGTTACATCGGGCTAGGTCCCGGCGGCGTGAGGGAGGAACTAAGAGCAGCTCAAACAGCGGCCTACTCATGATAATCAAACGAAAACTCCGGTTTAAACAGTTAATGGGGGGACTATTCTGATGTCGACTTCGCTATTATGTTCATTTCGCGTTTGACTCTGTACAAAATGTTTTATCCCTATCCCAAGAACGTGTCCCTAGAAATGGAGCAAGAACGCATACTCAGAGAGCTGGGTGAAGCTGTGATTAACTTCGACGACGACCTCGCAAGACGCCTTGCTCGGGAGGTAATCGACTTGGGCATCGACCCGGTGGAGGCGCTGGAGGAGGGGCTCGCAAAGGCCCTCAGGGAGGTAGGCGACCGCTTCGGATCTGGCGAGGCCTTCATAACAGAGCTCATCGCAGCCGCTCAGGCCATGGAGGCGGGGGCTGAGATACTGAACGAGGAGATCGCCAGGCGGGGCGCGACTAGGAAGTCTATTGGGAGGTTCCTGATAGGCACCGTTGAGGGGGATATCCACAGCATCGGGAAGAACATAGTGACGACGATGCTCCGAGCCTCGGGCTTCGAGGTCGTCGACCTCGGCGTCGACGTCCCGACTGGGGTCTTCGTGGAAAAGGTGAGGGAGTTCAAGCCCGACATCCTTGGCCTCAGCGCCCTCATGACGACCACCATGACAAAGCAGAGGGAGGTCATCGAGGCCCTCCGGGAATCGGGGCTCAGGCAGGGCGTCAAGGTGGTCGTGGGCGGCGCACCAGTCACCGAGGAGTGGGTGAAGGAGATAGGGGCGGACGCGTGCGGACTCGACGCGGGCATCGCCGTGCAGGTGGCGTTAAGCCTCATTGGGAGAGAGCCCAATGCCTAGACTCAGGTTTCTCTCTAGTGGCGATATCGAACAGATCACCTCGGCATCCTTCGAGGTCTTGGAGGAGTCGGGAGTGATGGTGAAGAACCAGTCAGCGCTGAGGCTCCTGGAAGAAGCGGGATGCGGCGTAGACAACCAGGTCGTGCGGTTCCCGCAGGAACTCGTCGAGGGCTCCTTGAAAGAGGCGCCGTCGAGCATTGAACTCCACGCCCGTGACGGCGATAAACACCATCTGGTAGGAGGTGACAACGTCATCTACAACCCTGGATCCGCCGCCATCTACTTCATTGACAGGGACACCGGCGAGATGCGACGGGCCGAGTCCCTTGACCTGTTTCAGCTCGTCAGGCTGGTCGACGCCTTGGAGCATATTCACGCCCAGAGCACGGCCATCGTCCCCTCGGATGTGCCGGAGGGCATCTCCGACCTTTACCGGCTGTACGTCATCCTGAAGAACTCCACGAAGCCGATCGTCACTGGGGCCTTCACGAAACAGGGGTTAATCGACATGAGGACGATGCTCGAGGCCGTGGTCGGAGGGCCAGATGAGCTCACGGGCGCCCCGCGCGCGATATTCGACTGCTGCCCCTCCTCGCCTCTCATGTGGAGCGATGTCACCTGCCAGAACCTCATCGACTGCGCGGAATCTGGGACCCCGGCTGAGATCATACCCGCGCCCCAGATGGGCGCGACCAGCCCTGTGTCCATCGCGGGGACCCTGGTCCAGTCGACCGCCGAGATCATGAGCGGCGTCGTCATCTCCCAGCTGAAGAAACCCGGGGCCCCCGTGATATTCGGCGGCTCCCCAGCGGCCTTCGACATGAGATACTGCACTGCCAGACTGGGGGCCATGGAGGCGGTGATAGCTGCCTGCGCCTCAGCAGAGATAGGCAAGCATTACAGGTTGCCTACACACGCGTACCTCGGCCTAAGCGACTCGAAGGCGGTGGACGCCCAGAGCGGGTACGAGTCCGGGCTCGGGATAACCTTCGCCGCCCTCGCAGGCGTCAACGTGGTCTCAGGCCCCGGCATGCTGGCATGCGAGAACTGCCAGTCCCTTGAGAAGATGGTCGTGGACAACGAGATCTGCGGGGCGGCCTACAGGCTGATGGATGGCGTCTTCACCGACGCCCCTGCTTTGGCCAAAGAAATCATCACCAAGGTGGGCCCAGGGGGCCACTTCCTCGCCGAGAGGCACACGAGGGAGAACCTCAGGAAAGAGCAGTTCATGCCCTCAGACGTCATAGACCGGCTGACACCGGAGAGCTGGAAGAAGAGCGGCTCCAAAGAGACGACAAGCAGGGCCAAGGAGACCGTGGACAAGCTGCTGGAGGAACACATTCCGACCCCATTACCTCGCGACGCCGAAAGACGGTTAGACGAGGTTTTCAAGGGGATCCTAAAAAGACATAGTATACTGATGTCTAGAATTCCCTTAGAGATTTAATTTCGTTTACTTGGTGGCGTATGTTGAGTCCCCCGGCGGTGGTGAAACTACCGAAGATACTATGAAGGATAAAGGCGAACCCAGTGATTCTGTGCTGAATTAGGGGTCCAGTGCTACACCCGGCTGGCTCCTTCATGTGGCTCGGTATAAAATTTTCACCCCCCTGTGGAAGGGTTTGTTGTTAAAAAAATTTAACCCTACACACACGGCCAACACCCGCTGCAGGCGAACCCTTTAGAACACTTTCCCCAACATGGGATAACCCACCAGGGCAACGAATGGAAGATGGCAGGCGTGCAGTACGCTCTTGCTCAAGTTAGACTAGCTGTGCGCGCGAGTGTGGGGTGGATCAACCTAGGTATAAGTACGCAAGACATCCTATCAATATACAGAAGGTAATCGCCACCACGAATCCGGCCTTTCTGTTAATATGAAAGGAAACACTCATCATGCTGAATTCAGCAGCATAGAAAATGATGATGTAGGGAACATGTATCGCCATTATTTCTCTGAATGGAATTTTCAAGATGTAGTCTAGTACCAATTCCAGAAAGAGGTAGAGGAGAACAACCATGTTTGAGATAATGATCTTTTTTTCCGCTTCTTTTTTCATATATCCTCGCAACGCAATGGTAAATGGAACTATTAGAGAAATGATAATAAGACCACTGATCTGCAGGAGAGCGGTGAGATCGAGCTTTGTTGAGACATACACGACGCTCACTAAAATATTGAATATCACCGCAGAGAAAACAAAGATGATATCCTGAGACTTGTACAAAGCCATCTGTTCATTATTCAATTCGTTTCCTCCATGTCAGCGCGCTTCTTGCGCATTTGGAATCTAATTTATCAGATAAACCCTCTGCAAGACGACTAATGCGAACCCAGTATTAGTGTTGGTAACTTAGCATCGGCTTTGTGTGTGTGGTTAAAGTTTATGCGCAAGCCCAGGGGGGATATAAAATTTCCAACTCTTCATTTTTTTTAAAAATGGAGATACCGTTCCTCAACCTGGAATAAACAGAACCTTGCAGCCGACCTTTGACTTGGCGACCTCGAACGCCTCATCCGCCCCTTCCAGGGGGAACCTGTGGGTTATTAGATCCGCAGCGTTGACGGCCTCGTCCTCCATCATCTTTATCGCCTGCTCGAAGTTTTCTCGCCTCGCGTCGTAGGCCCCCCTCACAACGGTCTCCCGCCGGACGAGCCTGGTTAGAGGCACCTCCACCATGCCCGGAAAGATCCCCACGACGGTCACCTGCCCACGCTTCTTGACCAGTTCGAGGGCCTGAACCATGGCCGACGTGGCCCCAACGGCGACGTACGCTATGTCCGCGCCTTCGCCGTTTGTCCTGTTGAGCACAATTTCAACGGGGTCTTCCTCGTCGACGTTCACCGTCTCAAGGCTCAGTCTTTCGGCGATCTTGAACCTCTCCGTGTCCACGCTGACGCCAGTGATCAGCACCTCTGCGCCCCCCAGCCTGAAGAGCTGGGCCGACAACAGGCCTATGGGGCCGACCCCGAGCACCACGGCGAGGTCCCCGGGTTTAACGCTCGTGATGTCCCCGACGAAGTGGATTGCGTTGCTGAGGGGCTCGACTAGAGCAGCCTCCTCGTACGAAAGACTCTCTGGGACCCTATGCAAGAGCCTGAAGGGAACGGCGACGTACTCCGCGAAACCCCCGTCGCGATGTATGCCGAAGAGCCTCGAGTCCTCGCACAGGTTATCCATCCCATCCTGGCAGTAACTGCAGGCCCCGCACGATACGACTGACTGGCTCAGAACACGGTCGCCCACGTGGAAGCCTTCGACCTCTGATCCGACCTCTGCAATTCTACCGGAGAATTCGTGTCCGAGGATTACTGGCAGCTTCATCTGGTGGTAGGCGGGGGTGTAGTCGTAGATGCCCAGGTCGCTCCCGCAGATCGAGGCCGCCTTAACCTCCAACAGAACCTCCTGGGCTCCAATCCGGGGAACCGGGACCTCGCTCACATCGACACCGGGTTCAGGCCTGCTCTTTATAATCGCCTTCATAGGCTTCGCCCAGACGCTTACGACTTAGGAAAGTAAAACATCTTAACCCTTTTGCACGTGAAGAAGATGTGGCATGTGAGGGATCACATGGATATCATGGAAGCTGAGCGGCGCGTCTTGGAAGCCATCGACGTCGAAGACATGCTCGAGTATCTATGCGAACTAATCTCAATACCGAGCGTAGGAAACGAGGAAAAGGCTGCCCAGGAGAACGTGGCATCAAAACTGAGGAGAATCGGCCTCGAAGTCGACGTTTGGGAACTCGATTTCGAAGCCCTGAGAGAGCACCCGTCCTTCAGCATGTCCATAGAGCGCGATGAGGGCCTCGGCGTGGTCGGCGTAATGGAAGGAAACGGGGGCGGGCGGAGCCTGATCCTGAACGGCCACGTCGACGTCGTGGCGCAGGGCAACGAGGCCAACTGGAGCCATCCCCCGTGGAGCGGAAAGATCACCGAGAGGCGAGTATACGGGCGAGGGGCCGCGGACATGAAGGGTGGCCTTTGCTGCGCGATCTACGCGGCCAAGGCCATACGAGACTCGGGCGTCCAGCTGAAGGGGGGGCTCATCCTCGAGAGCGTGATCGGCGAGGAGGACGGCGGGGTCGGGTCCCTAGCCGCAGTGCTCCGCGGGTACAGTTCGGATGGCGCCGTGGTGATGGAGCCAACGGGGCTCAAGGTGGCCCCTGCCCACGCGGGGGCTCTAAGCTTCCGCGTCACCGTTCCCGGGAAGTCCGCCCACGCCTGCGTCAGGGAGGAGGGTGTCAGCGCCATAGAGAAGTTCATTCCGATATACAGCGCACTGAAGGCCCTCGAGGAGGAGCGCAACAAAAAGGTCAATGACCCTCTGTACGCTAATTACAGGCTCCCCTATCCGTTGAACATCGGAAAGGTGCAGGGAGGGACGTGGCCGGGGACGGTCGCCGAGAGCCTGGTATTTGACAGTCGCATAGGTGTCGCTGTTGACGAGCGAGTGGAGGAGGCCCGCGATAGCTTGGAGAGAGCCGTGGCAAAGGCGGCCCAGGCAGATCCATGGCTGAGGGAGCACCTGCCGAAGGTTGAGTGGCGGGGCTACCAGTTCGACCCATCAATCATCCCTGTAGAACACCCGATCGTGAAGACAGTGAGCGGCGCCTACACCGAAGTCACCGGAAAATCCCCCGGGATCGAGGGCATGACCTACGCCTCCGACATGCGCCACTTGGTCAACACGGGGAAGACCCCCACGCTGCTCTTCGGGCCTGGTGACGTAAGGAACGCCCACGGCCCTGACGAGTACGTTCCGGTGGAGGAACTGGTCGCGGCCGTGCGTACCCTGGCGTTGGCAGCTTTACGCTTTTGCGGCTACGAGGATCAATAAATTAAACACCGAGAAAACTCGTTCACTTAAAGGGAATCGATAACCAAAGTAAAGGATCTCATCCGGGTGCACTAGTCTTGGCGCAGAAGAAGCTCGGCCTCATCGTCAACCCCATTGCGGGCATGGGAGGCAGGGTGGGGCTCAAAGGGAGCGACGGGCAGGACATCCTAGAGAAGGCGATGGAACTCGGCGCCGTCCCGACCTCCCCACACAGGGCGGTCGAAGCCCTCAGGATAATCTCGTCCATCAAGGACATCGTCGAGATCATCACGTACCCCCACGAGATGGGCGAGGACGAGGCAAGGGAATGCGGTTTCGAACCAAAAGTAATAGGCTCTATAGAGAAGGGGAGGACAACCGCCTACGACACGCGGAATGCTGCCAGAGAGATGCTGGATCTGGGCGTCGACCTAATCCTGTTCTCCGGCGGAGACGGGACCGCCCGGGACATATACGAGGCCGTCCGAGGTGAGGTGCCCGTCCTCGGCATACCCGCAGGTGTGAAGATCCACTCGGGGGTGTTCGCGATCAACCCCGCCACCGCCGGGGACCTAGCCGTGAAGTACCTGAAGGGAGAACAGACAGTCCTCCGGGAGTCGGAGGTTATGGACATCGACGAGCGGGCCTACCGTGAGGACAGGCTCTCTGCGAGGCTCTACGGCTACCTCATGGTTCCCTACGAGAAGACGATGGTCCAGAGCTCGAAGGAGGGCAGCGGCGCACAGGAGGAGTCCTCCCTAGAAGCCATCGCCAAAGAAATAACCGACAACATACTAGACGACCACCTCTACATAATAGGACCCGGCACCACGACGAGGCCCATCACGGAGAAGCTCGGGCTCAAGAAGACCTTGCTCGGCGTGGATGTGATCCGAAGTGGTAAGATGGTCGCAGCCGACGCCAACGAGAGCCGGCTCTTAGGGTTGATCGAAGGAGCAAAAGCCAAGATCGTTGTGACGGTGATCGGCGGCCAAGGCTTCGTGTTCGGCAGGGGTAACCAGCAGATCAGCCCCGAGGTGATCAGGAAGGTCGGCAAGGAGAACATCGTCATCGTGGCCACCCCGGGAAAACTCGCCTCATTGAGGGGTAAGCCGTTGCTCGTGGATACCGGTGACGCAGAGTTGGACAGAGAGCTGAGCGGTTATTACAGAGTGATCACGGGATTCGGGAGGCGGGCTGTGTATAGAGTCGGCTCAAAATAGTTGATGGACGTAGGAATCGACTAGACAGTACCTTCTCACTTCGGCGTGTACGGGCCGAGGAACTCCTCCTGCAGGATGTTGCCGCCGTCGATGACTATGCGGGTCCCGGTTATGTACTTGGACTCGTCCGAGGCGAGGAACAGCACCAGTTCCCCGACCTCCTCCGGCGTGCCCTGCCTGCACATAGGGATCTTCCTACCGAACTCTTCCATCTTCTTCTCGGTGTCGTCGGCCTCTGGTCCGCTCCCCCTCAGGCCTCTGGCGCCCCTGGTCTCGATGTACCCGGGGCAGATGCAGTTCACGTTTATACCGTACTGGGCCACCTCCAGCGCCAGCGCCACCGTGAACCCGGTGACAGCCGCCTTCGTCGCACCGTAGGCCGTCTGGCCCCCCGCGGGCGTGCCCACCATCGGGCCGGTGACCGAGGACATGTTGACGATCTTACCGTACCTCCGCTCCATCATTGAGGGGAGCACCGCCCTTGCGCACCTGAACATCCCGAAAACGTTGACGTCGAACATTCTGAACATGAAGTCCTCGGTCATGTCCACAAACCTCATCCTCGGGTACATCCCAGCGTTGTTGACGAGTATGTCGACCTTCCCGAGATCTTCCAGCACTTTTCGGACCACCCTGTTTACCTCGTCAGGCTTCGTCACGTCCATCACGTAGGCCAATGCTTTGCAGCCATCCCTCCGTATTTCCTCAGCGGTCTCGACGACTCCTCCGTCCACGTCCGTCAGTACGACCGTCGCTCCATTTCGGGCCAGCACCCTAGACGTACCAGCGCCTATTCCCTGCTTGGCCCCTGTGACGATCGCTATCTTTTCTTCGAGCCTCTTCATATCTGGACGCCCCTCCTCTTCCTCAGGTAGGCCCTCCAGGTCATCGCCCATCTCTCAGGATCGTCGAGAGGCTCGCTGTTGATCCTCGACACGGTTGAGTTGTGGGGAGCCGTCCTCAAGACCTCAGGGTCGTTGTACGCCTCTTCGCACACTTGGCGGAGGACCTGGGCCCAGTAGTCGATGTCCGCCTTTGAGTAGGTCTCGCACGGCTCGGGCGTGAAGGGCTCGGGGACGATCCACGGGTGGTGGCTCGTGAAGAAGCTCTGGATCCCGAAGTCGACGACCCTCCGGTTCACGTCCTCGATCCCCAAACCCGTTTCCCTCTTCAGCTTCTCAAGGCTGTACCTGATCTGGTCGACCCTCCTCTCCGTGCCGTAGGGTTTGGTGACCCCGGGCACCTCCAGCAACTTCTTCTCGAGGTAGTTGTTGTTGATCATCGAGACCTCCGCCACCTCCCTAAGGCCCTCGGCCCCCATGCTCATGGCCCATGCGTAGGACCTGAGGACGACCTGGACGTTCCCCAGGAAGCCTCTGACCCTCCCGATGCTGTGAGGCCTGTCGTAGTCGAGTCGGTACCTCTCCCCGTCGTATACCACAACCGGGACGGGTAGGAAGGGGGCGAGCTCCTCCGTTACGCAGACTGCGCCGCACGCGGGTCCCGATGAGCCGTGGGGGGAGGAGAAAGTCTTGTGCAGGTTGAAGAAGCACATGTCGAAGCCGGCCTCCCTCGCCCTGGTGACCCCGAGGATAGCGTTCGCGTTGGCCTGGTCGTAGGAGCAGAGCCCGCCGGCCTCGTGGACGATCTTGGTCCACTCGTCGATCTCGGGG
>Ga0209427_10002377_pt1 | contig 22163 bp, 23 predicted proteins | sample DeeMarSWOR136_30_FD_187465 | JGI IMG/M metagenome (GOLD analysis project Ga0209427, IMG submission 187465) | Marine sediment microbial communities from White Oak River estuary, North Carolina - WOR-1-36_30 (SPAdes) (version 2) | ecosystem: Environmental > Aquatic > Marine > Intertidal zone >...
AGAGCTCGAGAAGGCAAACGTCATCATCAATCGAAATCTACTCCCTTGGGATATTAAGGAGGGACGTCACTTTGAGCACCCTGGTGGCATCAGGCTTGGGACCAGTGAAGTTACTAGGCTGGGGATGGGTGAAAGTGAGATGACGGAGATTGCCGAGTTCATCAAGAGGGTGATTGTTGACAGGGAGGATCCAAAGAACGTTGCCAAGGATGTTGTTGACTTCCGATGTGACTTTCAGAAGGTTCACTATTGCTTTGAGAGTGCTACGGAGGCCTATGAGTACATCAAGATAAGATGAATTGAGACTCATTGAAATCCCAAGGTGTGAAAAGTGGCACATACACCAAACAAGCGTCAAACAGGCATTCTGAAATCGAAAGTCTAGGATAAAGACAGGTAGTTGCGTTTGGAGAGGTGCGAGAATTGCACATCCGCGAGTTTCAAAGAATGATGCGGCAAGTCTATTTCCACCGAGATTCTAAGCGAGGTCCGCGTGGAACCTACAATTGGCTTGGGGATGAATTGAAGGAGTTGGGAGAAGCCCTGGAAGGAAACAACATTGGAGCTTTAGAAGATGAGTTTGCAGATGTTATAGCGTGGGTGGCTTCTCTGGCAAATATTCTTGGCGTGGATTTGGAGAAAGCTGTTCTGTCAAAATACCGCGGAAAGTGCCCTAAGTGTGGAGAGACCCCATGTCAATGCGCCCCCATAGGATGACCACCTAATTCCTCCTTTAGCCCAAACAATTTCCGCTGACCCACCCCCGTCAGCGCCCACAAATACTCTCTCTTGCCAGTGCGCCCCACAATATTCTCTTCCTCGAGTAGATGAAGATGATGTAGAACCGAGGCATATGTCAGACTAGTCTTTTCAACAACGATCGTCGTGCGTGACCGCCCTTCCTTCTCCAAGAATCGGACAATTTGTGTCCTAGCGATCAAACCAGGTCTGATATTTCTTGTCATAGATAGGAAGGCCTTGGGATGATAACGCCCCTTTAGCAAGACTGCTCAAAAGAGATTCGCTGTCTACAAAGAAAAGCTTTCTACTCGGCGTCAGCTAGCCTACGAAATCTCCTAGACTAATCTGTTTGGGCTTGTTACCCTCGAACAAGGATCTGATCTCGTCTTCTACGAGGGCGAGGCGTTGAGCATAGTAATCTAGTAATCCGTACTTCCGGATGAGTTGGTGAGCGGCGTCCAGATATTTTTCGATCCCGCCACGATATACAGTCAACGTCAATTCTCGCCCACAAGCGGTGCATTTGCCTTTCAAGGGCATTCTCCTGAACCTCCTGTTACACCGTTTACACCTAAAGCTCTGGGTGGCAAAGGCACGCAGATTGCCAGCTATGTCACGGATGAAATGTGTAGTAAGGACTTTCCGTGCGACTTTGTCGGCATCCACTGCCTCAATCTTCTCCGCCAAGGCGAGTTGGTTGTTCAACTTGTCAATCATACGGCCCAGTCGTTTGTATATGCTCTCACGATTCCCCATGTTAATGTCCGAAACGGGAACGGTGAAGTTGAAGCCCTCGAACTGAGCTACGGTACCCAACCGGTGCTCCACCAAGTCTATAAGCCCGCTCACGTCCCGAGGCGACAACTTCTGGTGAGTCTTTTCATAGAAAGCCATTGGATAGGCCTTCGCGACATCCATTTCATGGGCTTGCCTCTGAACCTCTGAGGGATTCACAACAGGAATGACAAAGAGGGGCGCATCCATTATCCCTCCTATCTGGACTGGTAGATAGACGCGCGAGAAGTTCAAGATAGCGTCTAGAGCAAGTATCAATGTGTCCTCATCCCCGTCGCAGTCTCGACGCTTTGCGGAATGCCATAAGGGATGGGCATAACAAACATTCAGAGGGGTAAACCCGACAATCCTTCCTAGAATGCCCACGGAGGTGTGGGGAGCCAGCCCCATGACAAGGCGCCCAAGTAGGTCTTCACCCCGTTTGACATTGTAGTATGGCGCCAATCCATACACTTTTTCGAGAAGCTCGTCCAAAAAGCCAGCTACGCGCACGAAATAGTCCGCACACTTCGATGGAATAACGACATCTTGTACTCTAAGCTCGCACAGCTGCGCTTCATCCGTTAGGGTCTCGCCTTTGCAGTCACAATCGTAACCCAGCTCTCTAAGGCGCTGCACAGAAACACCAATCTCAGAGGCTTTGAAATGCGTCAATGGCGCGTCAGTGGCATCAAAACGTATTGTTCCATCTTTGAAAACTGATAAGTCATATTTCGCCCTAAGGACTCCCTTTTCGACGATCTCAGCCGTTTTTGTCTCATTGGTCAAACCTTTCACGCCTTTAACAAGATCAGAAACCGGAAGATTTAGTTTCTTAAAGGCTCGGTCCATCAGCGCTTTGACATTGATCAGCTGCTTCTTGTAGCTCCTCGCCTGAACCTTGCAGACGGGACACGAATCTCCTTTCACCTCTCTTCCACATCTGGGACAAGATTCCTGCAACACCGTCTCAGCCCCGCATTTTGGGCATTCAGTTCTGAAGGTCTCTAGGCTGCACTCTTGGCAACGTCGTCTAGCAAGCTCAACCTCAACCGCCCCCTTGCTCATTGCTTCCACAAGGTTTCGACGAGAACCACCAGCAAGTCCGACGGGAAAGAGAACATGGACCAGCGGTCTCATTGATCTCCGCTTCGCCTTTTCAGGACGCCCCATCCTGGCACCGATGAGCGTGGGGGCCTTCTCCCGAACCGTAATGCCACTCCATCCTCCTATCAACTCACAGATTGATTTTCCACGAGTCGTCCGTGTCTTGTCCAAATGCAAGCCTAGGCAAAAAGCCAAAACGTGCGCATTATCATTCTCTATCTTTATCTGCGTTTCAACAACTCTATGTGGCACGCATAATCTTTCAAGGATATCCTTCGCTTTTTCGTCCTTTGAACCCCTTATTTCGTGAACCGCGTCATCCTCAGCTTCGGTCTCGGCGCTGGAGAGCCATCTACGTAGCTTTTGTAAATCCGCCGGGGAGATACTAGACCAGAAGTACGTGAAGGCGGGGTGCAACGAGACATTAAGAGCTGACGCTAGGGCTATAGCCTGCTTAGCCGTTGGCTTCTCTCGGAATGGGTCGGCCAAGAAACCCTTCAGACGGTTGACTGGTATTCTTACCTTCTCGGCGACGCTTTCCAGACTTCCGTTGCAGTCTCGGTTTACAGCGGCCCAAAGCTCCTGCCGCCACCATTCTTCAGTGAAGCCGGAGGGAACGAGCGGTTTGTTGTTGTACAAGAAGTCTCCAAACCCCACGAGCATATCGCCTAGAAATAAGATCCGATCAATCACGTTTTTTATTTGATCGAAGTTGTCGAGCGATACTTTCACAACAGAGCCGTCTCTTAGCCGCACAACCGGTGGCTCGAGACAATCAACGGGAAGAACCACTCCTGCTTTGCCGGGACCTTCAATGCGCAGCTGGGTTCCAGCAGCTAGAAAATCGTGAAGAACCTTCATGGTCGCAGGGTGGACGCCCACTGCTGCTAGACCGGTATTCCTTGCCCTGCCGTAGCGAAGCCGAAAGCCTCCATTTCTGGAAGGAAAAGAGAATATGGGGCGGCCGGCAATGACATCCTCCATAAACCCTACTGTCTTCTTCTCTTCAATCTCTCTGATTCCCCTCAGCCAATCCCACCCTTCAATTCCGAGTTTCTCCACGATGGTCCACACTTTGGCAGAACGCCCGATAACACCATCATTGACAACACGCAAAGCGCCTCCTCTTACTCGGTTTGTCTCTATACGTGGGAGATTGCGGTAGGATGAGACCTCGATTGGATTAGATTCTGTCCCCGTGACCTCTACTGGAACAGATTGGATAGCTCTCCTCAACTCATCATCTGATACATGATATTGAAACCGCCCCACAGACCGCTCAAATAATCTTACTTCTTCGACAAAGCGCCCGACCTCTTCATCTGTGGGTTTATAGCTGTCCAGACCGAGCAAACGGCGGACGAAATCACCAATCACGAGTGTGAGGGCCTGTTCGGTGCCTCCGGCGGATCGGATTGGCCCAGCGAAGTATATTGCCAAGTATTTTGTTCGATCTGGATTGTACTTGATGGCTACCCGAGCTACTCCCTGTAATGGTGCCGCGGTGATTCCTTCAGTCAGAATAGCGAGGGCTGTTCGTACAGCCTGTTCTGATGCTCTACGAGCGTCCATATGACCGTATTTGCCGTAGACGATCTGTTCAGCTATCTTGAAGGCTAGGTCCTCACGGGAGAGTCTGTTGCTCAGGTCCCTTATGCTGTCAGCGACTCCCAAAGGGCCAGCGAGCCCCTCGACGAGCTCGGCCAGATCCTTTGCCACCTCGATTTCCGGAGTAAGAGTTGGATCCAGTCCTTTCTTCCGGGCTTTCCTCGCGATTTCGTAGATGTCGTGGAGTCTTTCCCCTAGAGAGGTTAAGTATCGTTGGTATTCGTCGCTCATCTCAGCGTTCAAAATCCTCCTTCTGATAGGACTGGGCAGCCTGTATTGAAGTTTTCTAACACTAATAGCTAAAAGCGCAGATAGCTTCTTGGAGGCATTTGACCCCGGATTTGAAATTGGCTCACGCTTTCTTGGTCCGCGTGTGGTATCTAATGTTCTTCACGAGGTCGTTGACAGTTTCTTTGACTTTTGATTCTTCCACGATTGTGCCAGTGACGATGATGTCCGCTCCAGCAACTGCTATCGCTCTCGCCTGCTTGCCGGTTTTTATCCCCCCGCCTACTATCACAGGGATTTGGACAAATTCTTTAACGGTTCTTATCATCTCACTTGGAACCGTCTGGCTTGCCCCCGACCCTGCTTCCAAATATACAAAATGCATACCGAGGTACTGGGCAGCCAAAGCGTGGGCGGCAGCCAGCTCAGGCTGGTTGTATGGAATCGGATAAGCTTTCCCCACGACGCTAGCAGCGCTACCTTCCCCAATGATTACATACCCCAACGGTATGGCTTCGAGCTTGAATCTTCGGATTATTGGTGCGCTCAGGACCTGGGCGCCTGTGATGAAATAGGGATCCCCGGAATTCAGGAGGGACATGAACCAAAGGGCATCGGCGTGTCTGCTGATACCTGTGATATTGTTGGGGAATAGAATGACTGGGAGATCTACGGCTTCTTTTGTGGCCTTCACAACTTTGTCTAGGTGCTGAGTGGAGGCCAGAGTCGACCCACCGATCATGATGGCTGCTGTTCGCGAGGATTCAGCTTCCCGCGCTACACGTGATGCCGCTGAGGGGTTAGTCTTTTCCGGATCTATTAGGGTTATATGGATTGCCCCAGCACTCTCGATTTCGCCCAAAAGGTACTCTTCTACGCGGCCGACCATGCGCGATTCCAACTATGCAATGGTTGCTTTCGAGTAGAATTTGTCGATAAACGTACAGTACACATCAATCTCTTTTAAGCCAGCCTTGGTGGGCAATTCTCTATTTAGCCCACAGTTCCCACAGCGGACTGTCGAATGTTCCCGATCGGATGATATTTCGACTCGAACCGCTTCTTTTCCACATTTGGGACAGAGGTAAATCTCGGGTAACCGCTTCTTGGGAAATCGAACGACTTTTCTCCGCCTTCTACCCATTCTAAACCCTCTGCTCCCACAAGCTTGGAGATTAACGGGCTGGTTGTGGATGCCAGTATGCAATTATCGCTTAAATACTTGTCCCAAGAGGCGTATACCCCTGACATCTCAGCAACGCTATATTGAACAAACAAGTACGAGTTATTAAGAGACCCAACAGAGTGATTATGGGTGAGGTTGTTGAAACTAGCCCGAAGCATCCTAAAGTTAGACGCGCCATCTGTTGAAGACCGAATCAAACGTTTCATAAAAGACTATGTCCGAAAATCTGGAGCAAAGGGGGTGGTTCTAGGAGTTTCAGGGGGACTTGACAGCAGCACGACAGCCGCTATTGCATCCCTATCTCTCGGAAGCGAGAAGGTATTAGGCATCTCGATGCCAGAAGCTGAGACCCATAGTGTGAAGCACCTCGAACATATAGCACTGCTAGCTGAAAAATTTGGATTTCACCTACAGACTTTGGACATCTCACCCACGCTAAGAGCATATTACAAGACTTTGCCGATTTACAGAGAAACGGACAAATTCAGCAGGGGCAATCTGAAAGCGAGGGTTAGAATGGTCTATCTGTATTATTATGCTAACAACCTTGACAGACTTGTATGTGGTAGTTCGGACAAATCCGAAACTATGATGGGGTATTTCACAAAATGGGGCGATGTCGCTGCGGACATTTCACCCCTCATGGATCTCTACAAGACCCAAGTTAAGCAACTGGCTCTACATATCGGGGTTCCAAAGGAGATAGTAGATAAACCGCCCACGCCTGCGTTATGGCCTGGCCAACTGGCAGAGGAGGAACTGGGTGTGAAGTATGATATTCTAGATTTGATACTATATGGCTTAGAACATTTTGTGACGCCGGAGAAAATCGCTACACAACTGAATCTGACCACCGAATTCGTCAAGAGCATCAGACAACGTTGGCTAGACGCCGAACACAAACGTAGACTACCCTTAACAACCAAACTCAGCTACAGAACCGTAGGAGCAGACTTCAGGCTGCCCTATGGATAGAACCAAAGCTTTTCTCAGTCATCGCACAACTAACGTTGAGGTGAAAGGACAATGTCCAACACGGTAAATGTTGCCCTCGCTCAGACAAGCTCTGTGATTGGAGACAAAAGGCACAACGTGAAGATGATGAGGAAGCAAGTCGCAAACGCACGAAGAAAGGGCGCGAACCTTGTAGTCTTTCCGGAACTCTCCTTGACCGGATATGTAACGCGTGATATCACATACAGCCTTGCAGAGCCGATTCCTGGACCATCTACACACTTATTGGAAGAGACAGCGAAAAAAGAGGGAGTACACCTAATCTTTGGGATGATGGAACGCAGCGACAAAGTGAGCGCAGTCGTATACAATGCGGCAGTGCTACTGGGCCCGGACGGATTAATCGGGAAGTATCGGAAGATGCACTTACCAACCCACAGCGTCTTCGAGGAAAAGCGATACTATAGGCTAGGATACGAAGCACCTATCTTCCAAACGGACATAGGGAAATTTGGCATAATGATCTGTTATGACGTATTTTTCCCAGAGATCGCCCGACTACTTAGACTGAAAGGGGCCCAACTCATAATCTGCATATCAGCTTCACCCGCGGTCAGGCGCAAATTCTTTGAGGCGCTCACGGTTGCTAGAGCAATTGAAAACACGTCGTTTCTAGCTTATGTCAACCTCGTTGGCATAGAAGATGGACTACAGTTTTGGGGCGGAAGTAGACTAATAGCCCCGAACGGCAGCGTGATTGCTCAAGCAAAATACGATGAAGAAGACTTAGCATTAGGGAGCATAGACTATACGGATCTGGAACGCGTTGAAGCTTTTGTACCCGTTCTTAGAGATTTGAGACCAGAATTGTTCGACTGCCTGAAAGAGCAAGCAGAAAAGTTGTGAGCCCACGTGAACAATATCTGCACAATCCACAACGGATTGCGTGCATGCGACGCAAGTGAGTCTATGTCGGACTGGAAAGCTGTCTCTCACGTATGCCTCAAGAAACTTCTGTGGCACCTTCCCTCTGAACCTGCACTACAATCAGACCCACCTAATATCCAAGCGCAGAACTCGAAATGCAAATCTCACCCACAGAAAGGGGAAAGAGGAGATATGCGACCATTGTCTTTTAGAGAGGCCTAACCACTTTCATGAAATCCGGAGGGCGTCGGGGAAGTTCTTGAAGAAGGTTCTATCTGAATGCCTTCACCGTTTTCTCTATGCGAACCAAAGCCTCTTCAATGTTGTTATACGCCGTGGCATAAGAGAATCGTACGTACCCCTCACCGTACTGACCAAAAGCTGATCCAGGTACAGTCTCAACCCGTCCTTTCGCACGGTCACTGAGAAGATACTCCGCAAACTCTTCAGAGGGCAGACCGAAATCCCCGATATTCGCAAAGACGTAGAACGCCCCTTTAGGGAGAACACAGCTAAATCCTTCAATTGCATTGAGCCCTGAGTGCAGGAGCCTACGTCTCCTATCAAACTCAATGACCATATTCCTGACAAAGTCTTGGGGACCCTGCAGAGCTGCCAACGCTGCGTATTGAGCTGGACCATTCACACATGCAACAGAGTGCTCGTGGACTTGAGCCAACGCGGCAATCAATTCTTTGGGACCGAGGGCGTACCCTAAACGGAAGCCCGTCATAGCATAAGTCTTGGAGAAAGAGTTAACAACTATTGTGCGCTCGCGCATTCCTGGGAAAGTTGCGAGGCAGAAGTGCTCAGAGCCATCATACAAGATCTTCTCGTAAACCTCATCTGAAATCACAATCAAATCACGCTCTACAGCAAGCTTGGCGATTCCTGCAGCATCCTTTTGGGTAAGAACTGAGCCAGTAGGGTTGTTGGGAGAATTTGTGATCATCACACGTGATTCGGGCGTGATCAGTGATATCACACTCCCTGCATCAAGCCTGAAATCATTCTCCTCCCGCATAGGCATGGCGATTGAAACGCCTCCCGCCATAGCAATATCAGGGTCATAACAGACAAACCTCGGATCGGGAACCAACACCTCGCTACCAGGATTCACAAGAGCGAATATGGTCAGAAAGATGGCTTCAATGGCCCCATTAGTGATCAAGACCTCAGAATCGGGATCGTAAGCGAGGCCATAATCACGCTTGGTCTTCCTCACCAAAGCCTCACGCAATTCTGCAACCCCTGCAGTAGGCGTATAATGAGTCTTCCCCTCATCCATGGCCCGGGTCGCAGCCTCCAGAACATGAGGAGGAGGAGCAAAATCTGGCTCACCCAACCCCAAGCTGATTACATCCGGAAGACTGCGCGCCAACCTAGAAAAGTGGCGGATTCCCGATGGCCGCACATCCTTCAAGCGTGCTGCAATCTCGAAGCTACCCAATATACCGCGCCCCTAAATGAACTAATCTTCCACTCAACGGATTTAAAAGGTTTACATTTGTATACTTCCACGCAGAATTGCGTGGAATGCCAATCGGTCACACTCGTTGTGAGATCACAAAGCTTTTGTTGCCCGTATACAAAAGTGTATCCCACCACGTCGACTAGCGGGTGGAAAGACTGAGCTTCAAGAAAAGGGTCCAAAAATGGCTAAAAAGCTCCCTGGAAGACCCTGTAGTCAAAATCTTATTGAAAAATGGCAATATGACGAAAAAACAACTAGAAACTCTTCTAATTGACCTTTTGGCCGAAAATGTAGCTCAAAAACGGCTAAAATATGAAGAAAAGGGCAGATTGCGACTAGAAAAGGCTGGAATAAGCCGCGGAGCCTTTAACAGAACCTTGAGGCAGGCCAGAACAAACATCATCCGGGCCATCTATACTGTATTCCTCTTAGGATATCTTGGTGTCTTCGACACTACACAACTAGATCCGTATCTAGAAGTCGGGAACAAGTTGCAGAGGTACATGAATGCTTATAGGGAGATTCTCGACGACGAAGAGGTCCCCAGTGAACATCTGAGAGTAATGAATATGCTTCGCGAAGAACTACGCGTCAGTCTCGACCGCCTGTCCAGACCGAGGAGCATGAAGTGAAGACTGTGATATCACAAATCACAAGGACAAGCGGTTCCAAGAAGAGTGACAAACTACAACGGCACCTAAAAATCAGCCCCGAAAAAGCCCTCGCCACTGATTTCAAACCTAGAACAAACACTTTCCACTCCAAATCCCGTGTTTGGGTCCCCAGCTAGCTTCACGCGCTTCTCGTAGGCTCTAGCGAGGGCCCATGTTGTGATTTGTGATATCACACTTTGTCCATATCGACCGCAATTTTTAAGTCGACTTCCATACGAATAATGTGATGTGTGATCTGTAATCAGATATCACACTTCCGAGAATCCATATCACAGGTCCGCTGATGGTTTGCATAGTGAAGGTGAATGAGCGTGTACTTCGACCTGATCCTGTTCTCTGCGATTCTTCTATTGCTAGGAACCCTTGGCGCATTCGTTGTCTATTTTGTGCGCGTGAGGAGGGTGAGAGATGAATACGAGAGAGCACGTGCCGTCATAGGCGATGTGATTACTAGTTTCACTAGCCAGTTGGATAGGCAAGATAAGGAAGTTGATTCGATTACTCAAGAGGTGCAAACGCTTTCCTTGCAAGGGGAACAGCTTGGCAGAAGAGTGAACGAGTTCGACGAGAGAGCAAAGGGACTTGCGCAGAAACTGGAAACGGTCACCAGCGAGGGGAAAGAGAAGACGCTACAGATTGAAGAACTGACCAAGAAAATTAACCGAGTTGGCGATGCACAAAGTGAGATATCACAGAGATTACAGCAAATCCAAAAGATTGACCAAGAAGCCGTAGCACCTGTACCAAGAGGGAGCATAAAAGCGGCCATTCCCATTAAGAGGGAAAAAGCCTTAGCTCCTTTGACCGAAACGGAACTTCGTGTGCTGGAGATTCTGGCCGAAGAGAAGAAGATGGCGGCGCCGGGAATCAGGAAAAGGATCGAGTTGACGAGGGAACACACCTCTCGATTGATGAAGAAATTGTACGAAGATGGCTATTTGGAAAGAGACACCCGGAAACTGCCCTACGTCTACAGCATCAAAGAGGAGATGCTAAGGATTCTCAGAAAAAGAGCAGCCCAGCCTTGACCAACCGCTGAGGCTACAGTGGGTTTTCCGATTCCAACGATTCTCCCGCTTGTCGGATCCGTCTCATTCGCTCATCCATCTTGGACAACGTTTCAGATGGCGGCAGCTCGTAGTCGACTTTCGCCTTCTGGGCGAGATACGCTGGGTAGTGAGTCACCTTGATTGGGACTGCAAACCGGATCTTGGGCTCTGAAATAAGTAATGCTTCCCCAACATCGAGCATCTTTATCTCAGTGTCACTGTACTCGAGGTAAGGCGTGTTCTGTGTAAGGTAATCCCTGTCACGGCGCAACTCAGTCTTCATGATGAACTTGGTCCAGAGCTCGGCGAAGACGTCGAGATTTATCCTTGAAGGGCGTGGGGTGACCGCGTTCAGTCCAACTCTATATTTTCGGTAGGTCAAAGCGATGTCTGAGAATATTGTCCTTGGTAAATTGGGATCCAGAAACTCATGGGCTTCTTCAAGAGTTATTAGCAGGGTAGGAAGCCTTTTCCAGTCTTCATAGTTCTTCTCCCACATTCGTTTATAATGGAACGCCACGGCTGATGATGTAAGGCATGTTATGTGATGTTGTTCCTCAAAGCCAATTCCAGAAATGTCAACGAGACAAGTGATGCCTCTACTAACGTTCCCTATCACATCGTCAATGAAACTGTAGTCAGAAGGAGGAAATAGATCTCTGGATAGGCTGGAGAGCTTGAGCATGAGGGCGTCAACTACTGACTTGTTCCTGTAATCCGTCAGGTGAGCTACGCCCTTGTATCCGTCGCGACTATAGGCTTCTAGTGCCATCTCTATCCACTTGGCGCCCAACTGCTTGTAGAGCTTCCGAGCAAGCCTGAATTGAGGCAGCCCGATCTTAGGGAAGAATGTCAGAAGTTTGCCGGGATGAATTGTGTACAGGCCAACAAGCATCTTTCCTTCCCTCGCAGAGTAGTAGCGGACTCTGTTGTGGAAGAAGGGATGGTCACGTAACCCTTTTTGGGGATTAATCCCTTTTCCTTCGAGTAGCTGCCCGGCAAAGTCAAAGATGAGCCCGACGGTTTGGGGGCTGTTGTCGATAATGCGGGCGTTGAGAAGCAGTTCAGTGTTGGTCTTTCCCGATCCGGTCATCCCGAACATGCCCATCATCAGCGGGATCGCCTCGAGATTTATGCCTGCTGAACCAAGCAGATGCCCACCAGAGCGCAAATATCCTAGCTCCAGATCTCCTTCGAGACCTAGGACCGAAGACTCTTCCTGCTCAGTAGTATAGACTCTATCTCGGTAGTCAGGATTGAATGTCGGAGAACGCACCTTCCCGTCTTTCTTTTCTAGAAAGAGAATCGCTTCGACTTGCCTGTAACTAGAGTATGGTCCAAAGGATTCTTTGCCCTCCGCTTCCCGCAGTTGTTCACTCATATCCAGGGTTGAAGAGCTCTTGGAGTCTACAACACGGGCGTAGAAGCTTTTGTCTATCGATTCTACTCTTACAATCTGCCCAAAGCATAGATTGACCCCTTTCTCCGCGAAAAAGAAGATTTGATCTCCCCGCACTTCTCGGATAAATCCTAGAGGCTCAGACACGTTCAATTCGCTCCCATCTGAAGGGGTGTTTTACTCCGTGAAGCGCGTCTGGGAAGTTACACGCCAGTTCTTCCAGCCGAAGTGTATCTAACACCCCAGTGTCGGCTAGTGCTTCCTCAACGAGATCGTTGTAGTACAGCAACTTGGAATCAGATGGAGTAGAGAAATCGTGGGCAAGCCATAGAGTAATGGGATAGCCGAGACATCTCGGATCTTCGGAGATACAGGTGAGAGGGGATAACAGCTCTGCGATATCGCCGCTCGTCAGGTAATCCATTATGTCACACCGAAAAAGACGCGGGCTGTCAGGACACAATTTGATGATCGACACATCCCCATAAAGGTTCTTTTCCTTGTCCGCTTCCACCATGGGGTGGTAGACCCACATGGAGTAGGGAGAAATCTGGTACGCCGCTGCTATAAAGTCTCGGCCTTTCTCATCGTGGAGCGTGGGGGATTGCTTGCTCACGGCAAGGAGACGTATGCCATCTGCCTTGCACTTCTCATAGAGGAAAGTGCGAAACTTCCTCTTGCCACCGAAGAAGCTTGGACCATCAAGGAATAGGTAATGTACGCTGTCCGATTCACAGAGTACATCTAATGCCATCTGACTCTCCAGTTCCACCCTTCTGTCCTGGAGCAGTCCTCGGCGGGCATATGAGTCTCCAACCACGGTGCACATCCGTTCTCTATGTCCCCAATCCACCTTTTTGCCACTTACAGAAGTATAGGCTACCCTCATTAAGTAGACGCCCCAATTGTTCGCCCTCTTTAAGGTCCGTGTGGAGCAGTCCACCGCTAGGAAGTTGCCGTCATAGGTCTCCATCTTGGTCAAAGGCCGTACCTTAGACCTCTCCGGCTTGACGGCCATTACCGGCTCCTCCCGCGCCTCACGAAACCCTAGCATGCGTCCCCTATTGATGTACTCTGCCAGTTTCTTTGCCATATCAGTTAAGTCATGTTCAACTCCTTCGCTCAATGAGCACCCCCCCGTTAAGCATACAACCAGAAGAAAACCACCCAAAGTGCATCGGGCGTGCATCTTTTCTGCCTTTCAAGTATCACTTTTGACCGCATCTCTAATGCTCGGTGGTAGATCGGTTTTGACCTTGAAAAGACGTCTACTAGACTTTCCTCCTTTCGCTAGAGTCCCACGGTCCACCATGCGCGAGAGATAGGTAGAGACTGTACTAAGGCTGATCGGTTCCTTCACTTCGTCTTCGTATACTGATTGGGCGTCTTTGGAGGAGAACCACACGATTGGGAGGTATTTCTCAATGGCTAGGCGTAGCTTATCGAATTTGGTGATCTCAGGGCTATGCAAATCAGGTTCGAAGTCAGCTTGGAACACACCACCCAATAGCTCAACGAGATCGAGCAAGTGAAGAGCCTTCTCCCTCGTTAATTGACCCTCGAAGGTGATCGTGTAGCGGTTTCCGCTGTTGTCAGAAACTTCCACACGCATTTTCCTAGCTGGCATTCTACCACCCTTGTGCGAGTCTGTACATGTTTACACTTCACAAGTTAAAGAGTTGTGGTGAAGAGTGCTGTGTGTAAAACGAAAAAGACATAGGAAAGGACGAAAGAAAGGAGGTTTGGACCCCTCCACTTCGCAGAATTCACTCACACCCTCTTAATCGGAAGACAGAAGAGACACGAAGACTCCCCGTGTTCCAGTGGAAACGCAGGGGTGCCCACTTCACAAAAACGTAGGCTGCAAGACAGTCGCTTTGCGAAAATCAGTCTCCTTCACAGCCTCTGATGAAATCAGCTTCACAATTCGTGTGTGGAGTCTACCCTGTCATGTACGCGGGGGACTCGCCTCCGTGACCCCTCTATTTCCGCTGCAACACAACGGTTAAGCTTAGATGCATCTTTCAAAAAAATGACGAAATGCTTCAAAAAAGTCTACAGCAACGGATAAATAAAAAGTAGTTAGCTAACCAATTGGAGTCTATTCCTTACAAAGGAATAATGCCTCCACCATTATCTTAACCAGAAGTCTATTCCAAAGGAAATGCAGGGGTGTGGAGGGCTGCTGAAGGACCAGCGGAAACGGAAGTGACTCTGAAATTCTGTGTGTACTCTGTGGCTGGTTCCCTTGAAGGTTTTTTCGAGTTGTGTTTAGTTTTTTGTATGAGAGGGTTTATGTCTTCTGTTTGAAGTCAAGCGGTGGAGTTGCGGCCCATAGCTGGTGGTAATCGTGGGTGAACTATGCGTCTTGGATGATGTCTTTGAGCAGTTTCTGAAAAGCACCCCAATCCTCAAAGAAAGACGCGTATTAGGTCACGACTACGTCCCTGATAGACTTCCACACCGCGAGGAACAGATCCGTTTCTTGGGTGAGGCGGTGGCCCCTGTTCTGAAGAATTGCCGGTGCTCCAACGTATTTATCTATGGAAAGACGGGCACCGGGAAGACTGCCGTAACCAGGTACGTTTTGGGCAAACTCGCTGCCAAATCACGCGGGTTGGGTGGTTCTGTTGATGTTTCTTATGTGAACTGCCGGCTGGCCGGCACAGAGTACAGGGTATTCGCGAATCTGTGCTATGCTCTAGGTGTCAATGTTCCTTTCACAGGTTTAGCTGTTGGAGAAGTCTTTGAGCGCTTCAGGAAAGGGCTTGAATCCAAGGCGGTTCTCCTTCTGATAGTCCTCGACGAGATCGATGCCCTTGTAAAAACCCGTGGTGACGTTCTGCTGTATGAACTAACCAGAATTAACGAAACATTGCGTGATAGTAGGGCTTCCATAATCGGCATATCAAATGACCTTCGGTTCAAAGAGTTTCTGGAACCACGGGTTGTGAGTTGCTTAAGCGAAGAGGAAATCGTTTTCAAGCCTTACGATGCGGCGGAACTACAAGATATACTGTGGGACCGTGCTCGGTTGGCGTTTTGCGACGGCGTTCTACGTGAGGGTGCCGTAGGTCTTTGTGCTGCGAAGGCGGCTGCAGAACATGGAGATGCGAGACGAGCCTTAGACCTTCTTCGTGTTGCTGCCGAACTGGCAGAGCGAAGGGGGGACGACACGATCACTGAAGACCATATATGGCGGGCTGAGAGAAGGATCGAACATGACCGCGTTTTGGATGCCTTGAAGAACCTCCCGCTTCACTCTAAGCTGGTGCTGTATGGCGTGTACCTGTTAGGTAAAACTAGAGTTAGCTTCGCGGTTACCGGTGACATTTACGAGATCTATCGGGAATTGTGCAGTGAGCTGGTTGTCTCGCCTTTGACGCAGAGGCGGGTTAGCGGCTTGATCAACGAGTTAGATGTCATCGGGTTATTGAACGCCCGCGTTGCTAGCTTGGGCCGGTATGGGCGTACTAAGAAGATACGTTTGGGTATAAGCAGCAGCCTCGTCCGAAGAGTTTTTGCCGACGATGACAGAGTTGGCCCTTTGATGAATTATGCCCCCAAATGTCTAACGGGTATTTCAAGTTGAAATGCATGTGTGCCCTCTACGTATGCGCTGTTGTGAAATCAACAGGTGTGACCTGTAGCGTTTGTAGGTTCACCACAGGGATTATTCCTGGAGTTGGTGTGAGGCCCATTTTTCTCTGAAACGATGTCTGCTTCTGCCAGGCTCCTGAGTTGACCAGTAAGGTGCCACGGTAAGTACTGCATTTCAGCACATGTACGTGCCCTGCATGGAAGATGTCGGGTGGTCTTTCTATTACCATGAAATCCCGACTTTCCGGGGCGATCGGCGTCTTCTCTCCGTAAACGGGTGCAAGGTGGCGGCTCTTTAGCAGGCATTTCATGGCCTTTTCTGGAGTGTGAAAACTCACGTTTGGAACGCTTGAGGCTATGTCATCTAGGCTGCGCCCATGGTACAAGAGCAACTCTACTCCATGAAGACTGATTGCACACGGGTTTCCCAACGAATGCACTGTTCTCGCTTCGAATAACGGCTCTGCGTACTCCGTGGGCAACGCCGGTTGGGGAAGCGCCCTTCGAGAAGCATCATGGTTCCCAGGGATTACTACTACCTCGATGTAATGTGGGATCTGCTCAAGAAATCTTGCCACTCTCTTGTACTGCTCATAAATGTCTTTTATCGCCAATTCCTGCAGTTGGTTGGGGTAGATGCCGATCCCGTCGACGAGGTCGCCGGCGATGACTACGTACTTTACGTGGCTCGCCAATCGCTTGGTGTTGTTGTCGCCGAATTTGCCATTCAGCCAGAGCACAAACCGGCTGAAGGCGTCACGCTGGAACATTTTGCTTCCAACATGCAGATCAGATATCAGCGCAGCATGGACTGGTATCGTCGCCCTGTTCGGCCGTCTTTCCGGGATGTCTGGAAGGATGAAATCTTCGGCGATGAATAGATCGCCTCTACCTTTAACAGTGCATATGCAGACCACTTGGTCCAGTAAGAGTGCCCTCGCCTTTTCTATGACCTTCGGGTCCGCGTTTTGAGGGACCAACACCGTCGCGACGGCTTCGAGATCCTCTATCCTCAAGAAGATCTTTTGTCTTGCTTCTCTTCTCTGTGTGATCATGCCTATGATCTTGACCTTGGAACTGACGCGAGTGTTGAGAGCCTCTGATATGGGTATTGCGTCCTTGGTATCCATCCTCCTTTGCAGGAGTCTTCGTATTCTCTTGAAGCGATCTTGGAAGTATTCCAAGTATTCCTCAAGGGAGCCCGAAGTGCAGATCTGTCCTGTGGGATCATCGATCACCTTCATACTGGGGTCGATGTCCTTTGCGTACGGGCGAAACACTCTCTTGGCACCAGTGTGTTTCGGAGGAGGGATGGGTTGTGGGGGTCTTGCCTGGCTGGGCTTCAAGGAGAGCTCTTTCGTGACCGCCTCTAGGAAATCTCGCTCTATGTAGAGCGGTTTTTCTTCCAGTGTTTCCGTCCTTTTGATGATCTCTTCCATTAGCTCAACTGGATCTTGTGTCTTGGAGACTATGTTTAGGAAATCGAAGGCGTCTTCCCTCAGTTGGTAGCCTGATGCTATGGTGAAGGAAACAGCTCTGTGAAGCTTGTCTTCGGTCATCTGAGCGCCTGCCAGTGAGCTCTTCGTGCGAGTCCGCTAGACCTGTTTGCGTTTCCCAGCAATTCTAGTTTTCCCTCAAGTATTGACGTTCTGCGGGACAGGTTGTATTATGAGAACACGCTTTGAGCTCTGCAGTCTCCAATTTTTCGCTCATGGATCTTAACAAAGTGCGTGGAATTTGGATTCTAGCTTTCTTTTTATACCATTTTGCGTCTATCATATTTCTCTAACATGAAAACAGGTGGTCGGATGGACCTTCGGAAGGTTCAGAGAACAAGTGGTGGAACATTCTTTGTGTGTCTCCCCAAGAGCTGGGCAGAGAAAAATGGCTTAGAGCGCGGTGTTGTTGTTGCCATAACTGAGATGGCTGACGGTCGTGTTGCCATTAGCCCCAAGCGTGAGGTTGATCGCCCTCCACGCGTTGCGGTTGTTGAGTCGACTCCGCTTCTTGATCGCGAGATTGAGGAGAAATATCTCCTTGGCTATGACATCATACGAGTGGAAGTGAAGGAAAGAATCAGTGTGGCGGATCGGGAACGTGTCAAACAGGCAGTGAGCCGCTTTGTCGGTTTGGAGATTATCGAGGAGAATTACTCCCAAATCGTTATGCAATGTCTACTTGAACCATCGACAGTACCGCCTGAGAAGATACTACGCCGAGAATATTCAATTGCCGCTGGTATGCATCGGGATGCGGTAACTGCGTTGATTGAGAGGGATGTTTCCTTGGCCAGGAATGTGGTTGCGCGCGACAATGAGGTGAATCGTCTCTACTTCCTCTTGGTCCGTATACTACGAACCGTGATCCAGAACCCTAGCTTGAGTGAAAAGCTTGGCATCCCTCCGATAGAGTGTCTTGATTATCGCTTGACGGCGAGTTTAGTGGAGTCGATTGGTGATCAGTCCGCCCAGATAGCTGGAAAAGTCGTTGAATTGGGGGATAACCCGATGCCTGAGGGACTCTCGCAGCGTGTCCTGAGATTTCACACCGTTGCATACAAAGCGCATGAAGACGCCATTTCAGCACTATTTACCCACGATGTTTCTCTGGCCGAGTCCGTGAAAGCTCAACAGGAAGAGGTTGCCAAGATGTTCTATGATGCTGAGGCATCTGCTAGCGCGCAATTGAGCGACTTCGCGCCCCACGTTCTTGCCGCATTGGCTTCGATGAACAGGATCTACGATGACAGCGTGGACATTGCTGACTTAGTCGTACCTAAAATTAGCTGACCCTTCCATCTACTCTGGGGAAAAACTGCGAAGGGGCACCTTTCGGTCCGGATATTTTGCTTGCGAATTGGAGGCGGCTTCATGTTTCGTCGGCGGGGAGACTGTGAAGAGGACCATATGAAAATGCTTTTAGACGTGAAACGAGTCTTGAAGTTTGGGCATGCCGGGGCTTCTGCCGTTCGTTGCCAAGACATGCAAAGGATATGTCTCAACACGGGGTGGCAGAGTGGAAATGCGCTGGACACCTTTCGTGTGAGAAGGGGCAGAGTCGAGATCCAGTGGCTCTTCGGGGCCACATGGGTTCAAATCCCATCCCCGGCGCCAAAATACTAGGGTGCGGAGGGGGGGTACTACGTTCTTAACCGAGTCTTCCCCAACGGTTTTCTCTTGAGCTTGGTGCCGCAGACCTCGCAAACTTTGAATCTATAGTCCGACGGATATTTCTTGTAGCAGGCAGGGCAATACAAGATCCAGCTGAAGCGAAACCGTATGCCATAAGTCATTAAAGACGCAAAGTCCACTTCGATCTGGTCAGCCACGTTTTGGATAGAGTAATCATCGGTGACAATCAGAGTATGATGACCGCGCGCCTTCAACTCGAGGGCCAACGCTAGAACATCGAGATCCGCTTCAGAGAGGTAGAGGACGTCCCCAACATTTTTGGAAGCCTCTCTGACTCCCGCGAGGAAAGCGGGTTTAGGTGACCGAACTCTCAGTCTTCCATTCTCCACCGCGGCACTGAACCGTACCATGGGCATGGAATTCGGCGCAAGCTCTTTCCTAACAGAGGGTACGGAGTACTGTATGTCGCTGACTGAAAGAGGGTCAAAGCCGGCGATGAAGGCGGAGGTATCTAACACGATAGTCTTGCTCTTGTTTGTCAGAGGTTTTCCCCTCTGGAAAAAAGGAGCCTGCCCTTGAGGCGCTTGTAGAAGTTCTGTCCGAACCGGATGAAAGAGGATTCATACTCTGACTTGGCCACTTCTATACGTAGGCATGTCGGTTTGATTTCCGTTGTGTAATGGCCATCTAGAACTACGACCGCCCTCTTCGGTTTGATCAATTCTATGGTCAATGTGGATCTTGAGGAGAAAACGATGGGATGGAACATAGTCAATGGGGTAACCGGTGTTAATACGAAAGCATTTACTTCCGGATCTAAGACGGGGCCTCCGCCGGAAAGGGAATATCCTGTGGACCCCACTTGAGACGCTATTACGAATCCATCAGCTCGAGATTCCGCTACAGCTGTGTTGTCCTTCCATATCTTGGCGTATAGGAGCTTAGCTGGGGCATGTGAAGTGACAAAGACTTCGTTTAAGGCGGCTGGAAGTCGTTTCTTGCCGATAGAAGCACCGATTTTCATACAACGTTCAAGGGTGAATTCTCCTTTCAGGCACTTTTCAACGGCAGTTATTCCCTCCTTTGGCGGTACTTCTGCCAAGAAACCTCGTACGCCCATGTTTATAGCTAGGATCGGTGGCTCGGGTTTGGGGAGCCGAAGGCAGGTCCTTAGGATTGTGCCGTCACCGCCGATTGTAATAACGAGATCTGTTCTTGTCTTCTCCAAGGTCAGGGCAGCCTCGGGTCTCCCAAGGCGCTTTGCCAGTGTCTGTTCCAGAAAGACAGGCATCTTTTTGCTGTTCAAATAGTCAGAGAGGTCTTTGGCAAGTTCTACTGCTTCTTTTCGGTCTGCACGGGCGACAATTGCAGCGGAGTTGAACAGTCCTCTTCCCTCGAGCCTCAATAACATTACAGTTTAGCTAATATAAGAAAATGTCCGAAACGTCCAGTTTCATGAATATACCTTAAGATGTGTAACTTGGGGGGCGATACCTTAATGTATAAATGCTCTGGTGTAAGAATTGCATTGGACGAGGAGAACGCAGATGAGCAAACCAATGGAATTGGGCGCTCTACGGGTTGGTAGTTACGTATTGGTCGACAACGAACCTTGCCGTATTGTAAGCTACACCAAATCTAAGCCTGGGAAGCATGGCTCTGCAAAAGCTCGAGTGGTTGCGATTGGGGTCTTAGATGGGTCGAAGAGAACCTTCGTAAGACCTGTTAGCGCCCAAGTTGAGGTGCCTATAATCGAGAAGAAGGCTGGTCAAGTCATAGCCCTGCTACCGGCAGCTGTTCAGGTGATGGATCTGGAATCTTATGAGGTGTTCGAGGCGCCATTGCCAGACGATAAAGAGCTGAAGTCGAAACTTGCTTCCGGCGTTGAAGTGGAGTACTGGCAAATATTGGGGCGGACAAGGATAATGCGAACGAAGGGCTAGCCTGCTCTGCGTGTGAATTCCCGCTTTTGAAGAGTTACGTTTAAGCTTGATTGCAGACGATATCGAAAGTTGAGAATGTTCTGAGTGAAGCGGTGAAAACCATGAACCGTGTAGAGCATATGCGACTGCGTCGAGGAATCAGCGTGCAGGAGTTGGTCTCGGAAATGAAGAGCTGTGGCGTGTTGGGGGCAGGAAGAATCGGTAAGGCTGCTGAATTGGTGGAGGAGATGTTCCAGAACCCGGACTACACGGTGTTCTTGACGATAGCTGGAGCGCTTGTACCAGGAGGTCTCCGAAAAATCATTCGTGATCTCGTCCATGAGGAATACGTAAACGTAGTTGTCACAACAGGCGCCAACCTTGTCCATGATATGGTAGAGGCGTTGGGCCATCGGCACTCAGTGGGCACTTTCAGCGCTGAAGATACGACGCTAAAGACTGAAAACGTTGGTAGAATCGGCGACATATACATCGAACAGAAGGCCTTTGAACACTTAGAAAAATGGATGGCGCACGTATTGGAACGAATACCACAAGAAAAACGCGCACGCATATCAACTGCCGACATCTTGAAAGAAATCGGAACGGCAATCTCAGACTCCGAGTCAATACTGGCAACCGCAGCGAAGAAAGACGTTCCAATAATATGCCCCGCGTTCATAGACTCCATAGCAGGATTTCATCTATGGGTCTTTGGCCAAGACAAGAAGATCAGCCTAGACCCACTTCTAGATGTTAACAAGCTGATGGACAAGGTGTACGAAGCAAAGAAAGCAGGCATCATCATCCTTGGCGGGGGGACGCCCAAACACTTCGCATTGTTTGCCAACACCTTCCGAGAAGGCGTTGACAGTGCCGTCCAAATCACTATGGATCGACCGGAGCCAGGTGGGCTGAGTGGGGCTCCCTTAAAAGAAGCCATCAGCTGGGGTAAAATAAGGCCTGAAGGAGAACGCGTCGATGTGATCTGTGATGCAACAATCGCCTTTCCGCTGATAGTCGCCGCAGCGCTTGGCAGATTGGAAAAAGTTGATTAACGAAGACCGTATACTTTCGGATGAAGCCGATGATGCGAGAAGAGCCGTCGGAATTTGTGAAGACCCCTTTTGATGAGTCTGAGGCTTCGGGAATCTGTGAAGCCTCATTCAATCTTCACACGTAGGTTACTCTACCTTGATCCTATGCCCCTTCTTTCTGCGTAGGCGGACTTCCAGTATGCCTCGTCTGAACTGAGTCTTTATGTGACTGGTGTCGATGGCTACTGGAACGCGGACGTGGCATCGGAATTTGGAGAACTCACCTTTTCTGTGGGATATGCCGAAATCATCGAAGCGGAGTTTTCTCTTCATGTTGGCCGTAATCCCGATT
>Ga0209427_10002380_pt1 | contig 22143 bp, 28 predicted proteins | sample DeeMarSWOR136_30_FD_187465 | JGI IMG/M metagenome (GOLD analysis project Ga0209427, IMG submission 187465) | Marine sediment microbial communities from White Oak River estuary, North Carolina - WOR-1-36_30 (SPAdes) (version 2) | ecosystem: Environmental > Aquatic > Marine > Intertidal zone >...
ATCTCCTATGGCATCAGAAATGTGGATGTCTATTGGAGAAAGATGCTTCTGGGGTTTGTACCATCCCGTAGCTATTTCCACACAATTTGACAAAGAGCCATCAAGTAGTTGACAAATAATTATTAATCGTTTAGAATAATCAGCTATTTAAAATTCAGGATTGAGTGACTATGATAGCATTCTTTGGAACTTCGATTGTCGCCTTTATAGTATATCTGCTTTTAACTACAGCCTCGGGGCATTTGTTTCTCTGGAGTAAAGAAGAGCTAATTATCGGGGCTGTTTTTGCTTTAATAATAGGTGCCATACTGAAAGGTACGGTTTTCAGGAAGCGCGCTCACATATTAAACCCGAAGCGATGGCTTCTATTCTTTGGCTATGTTTTAGGCCCATTCTTCTGGGAGATGGCAAAGGCAAATATTGATGTTGCCTCCCGGGTGATAACCGGGAAAATAAACCCGGGCATAGTAAGGATTTCTCCTAAACTAAAGACTGACCTGGGGATAACCATCCTTGCCAACTCCATAACCCTAACTCCAGGAACACTAAGCGTGGATATTGACGAAGAAACAAATGACCTGTATGTCCACTGGATAGGGGTTAAAAAAGAAGCCTTAGAAAAGATGCCCAGGGATGTTGAATACGTATGCGCTAAATTCTCCGACTGGGCAAGGAGGGTGGCAGAATAATGCCCTGGCTCTCTATAACTGTATTACTTGCATTTTGTATTTTCATAATCCTTATCAGGCTTTTCCTGGGGCCTACTCCCCCAGACCGGCTGGTAGGATTGGACACCTTAAACACTTTGGTTATAGTCTCCATGGTCACCTTAGGTGCTGCATTTAACGAAGTGATATATATAGATGTAGCCATTGTCTACGCCTTGCTTTCTTTTGTGACCACCCTTTTTATCGCCAAGTATATAGAAAAGGGCAAATTCTAATGATATTAAATATATTCACTTACATATTTATTGTTATTGGATGCTTCTTTAATATACTAGCTGCGGTTGGCTTGCACCGCTTTCCTGATGTTTACACCAGGTTGCATGCAGGAACGAAATGTACCACCTTTGGCTCCATATTTTTAATTCTGGCTGTAGTTTTACAGTCTGCTGGTGGTTGGGTAGCCGAGGGCCTTTCTTCATCGCAATCTATACTCACTCTACATTCCCTTATTGCCCTAGCGGCTATTCTGCTGACTAATCCCACCAGTGCTCACGCTATTAGTCGAGCCGCCCACAGAAGCGGAGTCAAACCAGTCAATGCAGTGGTAGATGACCTGGAGAAGGAAAAACCATGATTGAATCAGGCATTTTGCACATAATTCTACCGGTGTTGCTTGTAGTATCGGCGCTATTGGTCGCCATATTCAAAAACCTCATTGTTGCTGCAATAACTTTGGCTGCTTTCAGTCTGCTCTTAGCCCTAGAGTTTCATCTACTCCAAGCCCCCGATGTAGCTATTGCCGAGGCCGGGGTGGGAGCAGCCATTACTGTAACGATATATATTCTAGCGATAAGAGCAACAAGGCATATGTAGGAGGAAGCATGAGAAAATTTGCCATAGCAGCAGCCTTAACCGTCTCCATTGCCCTCCTAGTGGCAGTGGCATTCCTCCTTCATCCTTTTGGCTATCCCCCGTCTCAAATGGACGACTACATAATAGAAAATGCGCAGTCGGAAACTGGAGCCAATAATGCAGTAACGGCTGTCGTCTTTGATTATAGAGGTTATGATACCTTAGGCGAAGCTACCATCTTGTTTGCGGCAGTAACCGGAGTGGTTATTCTCTTCAGGAAGAGAAAGAGAGAGAATAAACAATAATGTCTAAAATTGTGCGGACTATGTCCCGTCCCTTAATCTTGTTTATCCTTATTTATGGTTTATACATCATAATGCATGGACACCTGACCCCTGGAGGCGGGTTTCAAGGAGGAGCAGTATTTGCCTCCGGCGTAGCCATGCTCATTGTCGCCTTTGGCTCCTATAACATTCACCAACGTCTAAAGGAGCACCATCTCTCGATTTTAGAGAGCAGTGGAGCACTGATATTCATTGGCTTGGCATTTGGCGGTCTAGCCACCCTGTTCTTCTATAATTTCCTTGTCGGCTCTTCTATTTTTGGTCATATACCTCCCTCCGGCCCTAACCCAGGAGATATGTGGAGCGGGGGCGTAATTCCTATAATGAACCTGGCTGTAGGCTTAAAGGTCCTGGCTGGATTGTCTGCCGTTCTCCTGACTATGGCTCTAGCCACTAGCCTGACGGAGGTGGAAGAATGACCGTAGGTATCCCGTTTAATATCCCCTTTCTAGCAGTAGCAGCACTAGTAGGCATTGCCCTATATATTATTGTATCTCAAAAGAACTTAATAAAGCTGGTAATGGGTATCAGTATTCTAGCATCAGGCGTTAACCTATTCTTAATCACCCTGGGATACAGGGAAGGCGGGGTTGCACCCATTTACACCTATGCTCCTTCTGGAATTATGGTGTTGCCTGTCCCTCAAGCGCTGACCCTGACCAGCATCGTTATCGCCGTGGCAACCCTGGCACTGATGCTTTCTATGATAGTGCGTACCTATCGTCATACCGGAAGCATAGATTCAGAAGAATCCAGAATAATGAAAGGATAGTAAGCTGGACAAGCTAATAACTCACTCTCCCATCCTAATAATAGCCATACCGCTACTGGCAGCATTTCTGATCCCCTTAATAGGTATGGCAAGTAAAAAGGCTAGAAGTGTAGTGTTAATAGCTAGCCTGGTGTTCGTAGAATTCTTAGTTTTGCTTTTGGCGCGGGATATCTACTTAAACGGATTACATGTCTATACACTTGGCGCTTCTTCCCCTGACCTTACCATCCCTCAGCAGTATATGGTGCCGGTACGCGTAATTCTGGAAGTAGATGCCATGTCTATAATTATGGGCATAATAACCGCCACTGTTTCCTTAGCCGCCGCTATATACTCCCTCTCCTTTATGAAAGAGGAAACAGGGCAGAATAGGTTCTATACCCTATTGCTGCTTTTGGTGGCAGGTACGCTTGGAATAGTGTTTACCGGTGACCTGTTCAACCTATTCGTCTTCTTAGAGATAGCCTCTATCGCCGGGGCAGCATTAATCGCCTTCAGGATCAGGTTTGCCGATACCGCAGAGGGTGGATTCAAATATATAGTTGTATCTGCAATTGCGGGTTTGATGGTTCTGTTTGCTGTTGGCTTATTTTATGCTCAATATAACTTACTCAATATAGGGGCTCTTGCCCACGTAATGCAATATACAATATTGGACGAGATAGCTTTAGTCATATTGATAGCCGCCTTTGTTATGAAGCTGGGGGCCGTGCCCATACACATGTGGCTCCCAGATTCCTACACTGTGGCTCCGGCAAGTATAACCGCTATGCTTTTAGCGTCGAGTCTAGCCTGCATGTATGCCCTTTTCAGGGTATGCTTTACCCTGTATGGGGTTACTCTAAACATGGCTGCGGTGGGGTGGACAGTGATAATCTTTGGTGTCTTGAGCATGTTCATTGGGGTTACTATGGCTGTCCTCCAGACGGATATCAAGCGTCTGATAGCCTACAATTGTGTTTGTGAGGGTGGATATATGCTGCTGGGAGTAGGGGTTGGTCTGGCTGTTTTGGGTAACCCAGAAGTTTTAAGTAGCTATGGAATAGCCGCTATGAGTGGAGGCATTTTCCATATAATAAATCATGTCTTGTATGAGGGACTTTTGTTCTTAGCCGCAGGGGCGTTATTCTATCGTATCGGCACTAGAGACCTCAATAAAATGGGCGGTTTAGCTCATAATATGAAGTTCACAGCTATATTATTCATAATCGGGGCTTTGGCTAGTGCTGGTATTCCTCCCCTTAATGGATTTGCCTCCAAGATATTGATTTATGAGTCTGTATACCAATTTAACCCAATCCTAGCGATAATAGGCATTCTGGTATCAATTATAACTCTGGCTGTCTTTGCCAAGGCCTTTTTCACAGCGTTTACCGGACAGGTGTTGTCTAAATATAAAGATGTAAAAGAGGCTCCAAAATCGATGATGACTGGCATGATCATCTTGGCCGTAATCATTGTCTTCTTTGGTCTATTTCCTGGTCTTATTGTTAATTGGCTAGCTCAACCTGCAGCCGAGGCTCTAATAAACCAGACAGCATACATCGGTGGAATTATGTGAGTGGTACCATGATTGAGAAAAACAGCGTGATACGAGGCTATAGATGTTAATTTCAGAATTTGGCTTTGCGTTCTGGAACCCTATCATTTGGCTTATCGCCTTTATAGTGGTGATGGCAATAGCCTACCTCTTCAGGAGTCGAGGCCAGAAAAAATATAAAAGGGATACTGCTCAAGCCCGGATTTTTCTATGTGGGGAAGAGGTGCCAGAGGCAGAGCAGCAACATATAAGAGCCCATAATGTATACTGGGGATTTTTTGAAACCCTTAAGGGATACTATGATAAAGTTATGAAACCACATACGGGAATAGTGAATGATTATATGATCTGGTTCATAGCTATTATAGCTATAATTGCCATAATATTCTTTATCGTGGGGCAGGTTTAAATGGCACAGGAGTTATTAAGAGGAAAGGTATATGAGCTTTAAGTCATTTAAAAGAGCACTGTGGGTCTACCATCTTAACACCGGGTCGTGTAATGGATGCGACATCGAGATTCTAGCTGTGCTTACCCCCAGGTATGATGCTGAGCGTTTCGGAATAATGCTTGTTGGCTCACCACGCCATGCCGATGTATTACTAGTGACCGGTCCAGTAGGTAGGCAGATGGTGCCGAGGCTCAAGCGTATATACGAGCAAGTACCTGACCCCAAGATGGTCATAGCAATTGGTGGCTGCGGTTTGGAAGGCGGTGTATTCCACGAATCCTATAATTTAGCGGGACCGATAGACCAACATATTCCGGTAGATGTTTATGTTCCCGGATGTCCTCCTCGACCTGAAGCCATTATAGAAGCCGTAGTTAAAGCCTGGGTAAAGCTTGAGAAAGTCGAGCAGGGAGTAAGCTAAATGGAAATACTGAGTCCTGAAGAAATCATTGACGGCTTCAAGAAAGCTCTGGGAAATAGCTTTATTGATTCTAAGATTTATGAACAAGAAGTCGCCGTCAAAAAGAATGTTTTTAGAACGATTTGGGTATATGTAAAGAGAGAGGCGTTTAGAAAGGCGGTTGAGCATATCTGTAAACTCCAAGAGTATCCTCATTTAGCTATAATCTCGTCCTCCGACCTTGGAGACAGCGTTGAGTTGATATATCACTTCACCATATATTATGGGCATCACCTCGAAGAGATATCGCTAGGGTTACGGGTAAATCTGCCTAAAAACGACCTGAAGATACCAACAATCACAGATATCATCCCCGGTGCCTTGTTTACCGAGCGCGAAACTCAGGAGATGATGGGGGTAGAGGTAGTCGGCATCCCAGATAGCAGACGGTTGTTCCTGCCCGATGGTTTTCCCGAAGGTGTTTATCCCTGGAGAACAGACGAGACAGGACCACAGGACATACTTAGAGTGCTGCCAGGGAGGAAGCAGAAATGACGATGGAGAAAACAAAAACAACTTACACCATCCCTGTTGGCCCAATCCATCCAGCACTGAAGGAACCAGTACGTCTAGACCTTAGTGTTGACGGGGAAGAGATTGTAGATTTAGATATTACTGTCGGACAGGTCCATCGCGGTATTGAATGGCTCGGTATGAATAGAAATAACCCTATCCAGAACATATACCTGGCTGAACGGGTATGTGGCATCTGTTGCGTATGTCATCCATTCGCGTTTGTTATGGCTGTTGAGCATGCTGCGGGAATCATTCCCCCGGAACGCGCTGAATATATAAGGGTAATCATTGCCGAAATGGAGCGAATACATTCGCATCTCCTGTGGGCAGGCGTTGCCGCCCATGAAATTGGCTTTGATACCGTGTTTTATCTCGCCTGGCGGGTTAGGGAAGAAATAATGGATTTAATGGAATATGTCGCCGGGAACCGGAATACCAAGGCAATGTTTCAGATTGGCGGGGTCAGAAGGGATATTACCGAAGAACAACTTCCCAGGATTAGAAAATCCTTGGATTACTACAAGAGCATATTTAACCAGTTAAAAACTGTGTTTTTAGACGATACCACGATAAAGATGCGGACAAAGAATGTGGGCATCCTCAAAACTGAGGATGCTTTGAAATTGCTTACGTGTGGGCCCACCGGCAGGGCAAGCGGAGTAGCCAAAGACGTAAGGCAAGACCAGCCTTATGCTGCCTATGCTGATTTGGATATCAAAGCCATTACCCCAGACATAATCACCGGAACTGTAGTCGGCGATGTGTATGACAGAATCATCGTTCGACTATTGGAGGTTAAGCAATCTATCGAAATCATAGAGCATTGTTTGGATGAAATGCCATCTGGCGACATACTTACCGAACCGAAAATAGCAAAGCTCCTAAATACACTGACCAAGGCAGAAGGCGAAGGGGTTGGCCGACACGAAGCACCCAGGGGTGAAGTCATACATTATGTTCGTCTGGAGCCGGGAAGGGAGACCCTGTCCACTTGGAAGATAAGAGCCCCGACATATGTGAACCTTATGGCAATACCAACAATACTCAAGGGCGGGCAGATTGCTGATGTCCCGATAGCCTTTGCCTCCATTGACCCCTGTATCTCGTGCACCAATAGAGCTGTTATCGTCGATAAAAGAACAAATAAGAAATCTATACTTAGTGGCAAGGAATTGCACGAACTCAGCATCGAAAAAACAAGGAAGTTGAAGTGTTGAATCTGACAGGCAATATTTTCCCGTTAAACATTGGTATAGTAATTGTTGGTACAATCATTCTGGCGGTGGTAGGAGCCCTCTTTGGATTGTTATATCGGGGTATAGACCGCAAGCTATCGGCTCACATGCAGGGCAGAGTAGGCCCACCAATAATCCAGCCTTTCCGCGATGTCCAAAAGCTGCTTATGAAGGAGAATATTATACCTGATGGTGCTGTCTCCTGGCTGTTCACGGCTGCCCCATTTGTTTGCCTGATAGTGTCTGTTGTATTACTGCTCTACATACCCATGTTTGGACAGCCAGCATTTCTAGGCAGTACTGGTGACGCAATATTAATACTATACCTGTTGATTATACCCGCTCTAGCCCTTGTCGCCGGTGGCTTTGCCTCCAGCTCACCATATGCCACGGTTGGGGCACAACGCGAGATGGTCATCTTGATGAGCTATGAATTCCCTCTGGCAATGGCAATAGTTGCTCTTGCCTGGCGCATCGGTCATGCCACCGGTGCTAACCCATTTATGTTATCCACAATTGCCGAATACCCGATATGGAACTTGGTCGGCCCGATGGGCATAATTGGCTCACTAATTCTGCTCTTTACCCTCCTGGTGGTTACTCCTGGAGAAGTTTCTAAGGTGCCATTTGACATAGCCGAAGCTGAGACCGAGATTGCTGGAGGAGTACTGGTTGAATATTCAGGCAGAAACCTGTGTTTGTTCTACCTCGCCGATATAATAAAGGCTTTCGCCATGTCAGCACTGATAGTTGCTTTATTCATCCCATACAACCTCTCTCCTATATTCGGACTCAGTGCTGCGCCTGCGGTTGTGGTGGATGTCGTATTCTTTCTCATCAAGGTTTTTGCAGTAATGTTCTTTAGCATAGTATTGGTACGCACAGCAATGGCACGGTTTAAGATAAGTCAGGCAAGCTGGATCTATATAATAGCAATGACACTTATAGCACTCGTTGGTTTAATACTGATATGGGTAGATTTGGTGGTGTAAAGATATGAAAGTGTTTAAGGTAGTACTAAAGCAACTCTTTCTAAAAGCAGCTACAAATAAGTTCCCAGCAAAGTATGCTCCGGTATCAACCCTTGGATTCTTGGATAAGGTTACCAAAGGTGAACTGAAGCTGATACCGCCAATCCCAGTGCCACCTAACTTTCGGGGGAAAATCGCATTCAATAAGGAAAAGTGTACCGGATGCCAGTTGTGCATCAAGGTCTGCCCCACCAAAGCTATAGAATTTATACCTGAAGAGAAAAAGGTGAAAATATTTGTCTCTAGATGCTGCTTCTGCGCTCAGTGCGCTGACATCTGCCCGCCACAAGTACTCTCCATGACCGATGAGTTCCTGCTTTCCAACTATGATAAATATGCCGATGAGCTCGTGGTAACGGAATAGTTTGGCAATTTATTTTTAGCCCCGGATGCTCATGTTTCAAGGGACTTTATTTCATCCAGCCGTTTCTCTGCTATGAGATTTGCCACCAGGTCTCCACTTCTTTGAACTGTGCATGATAGCGCTGTGCCAATATCCACCTTTTCAGGTTGGATTCCGATAAGTATTATGTCTTCGCAGAGCTCGCTTACATATGATATAAAAATGGATAGCGGTGTATCATGCGTTGAAATATGCATAACTTCTATTCTATCGGGGGGTATAATTCTATATGAACCCGGACTTAACCCCATATCAGCGGCATCTACTAATATCAGTTTGTCAGGATTATGCCTTCTAATAATTGATGTGTAGTTCTCCGGAGTTGTGCCACAATTTATGGCAATAATTTCCCTTTCGGTTCCCGTCAATGTACTCTGCTTTAACTTTTTCTTAACCTCTTTGATATGTTTATTGACCTGCTCCGCAATATAAATACCAACTCCGTCGTCGCCTTTTAATACGTTACCTATACCTAAGACCACTTCTTTCATGCTGCAGATTCTCTCAAGGTTAATCTGGCTTCTTGGGAAAACCAATCCCAAGTTATTCTGGAAGAGGCGTATTTCTAGTATAGGCGTTAAGGGTCGTCAGGGCAAGAGTGAAAGCTTGGAAAGCTGGTAATGTACCGATAGGAAAGGGCTGAGCAAAATCTTCTCCGCTGGGGTAATACCGTGTCTGGGATAATGATAGCCCGTGGGCAATTTTCCTTGTGCTCCACACTTAGATTTGACAAGAAGGCCGCCTTAGTGTAAGTTATAAGGGAGAACATACTTAAGGTGTTCAAGTCTCTGTCGAATGAAATCTCAAGTAGGTAACAATGGGTGAGTTTGAGCCGAAGATAGTCGGCTTTTTCTGTAACTGGTGCTCTTATCGGGGTGCTGATTTAGCTGGTACCTCACGACTTAAATACGTGCCGAATGTAAGAGTAATTCGGGTAATGTGTAGCGGGAGGGTAGACCCTACATTCGTGCTCAAGGCTCTTCAAAGCGGGGCAGACGGTGTCCTTATCTCCGGCTGCCATATTGGTGATTGCCACTACCAAGATGGTAACCGCAAGACTGTTCGCCGCTTTTCCCTGCTAAAGAAGATGCTAACTCAACTAGGAATTGAGGATGAACGCGTCCAGCTGGAATGGGTTTCTGCCTCAGAGGCAACCCGTTTCGCCTCTATCGTTAATGACATGACAGAGGAAGTAAGAAAATTGGGACCTTTCCCTAGAAATGGAGGGATAAGTGGCTAAACTAAAATTAGCTGTATTCTGGGCGGCTAGCTGTGGTGGCTGTGATGTAGCTATCCTTGATATTAATGAGAAGATACTTGATTTAGCTGAGATATCGGATATAGTCCTCTGGCCGTGTGCAGCAGATTTCAAATACCACCATGTCGAGGCAATGGAAGACAAGTCCATTGATGTCTGCCTGTGGAACGGTTCAATAAGAACCTCGGAACATGAAGATATTGCCAAGTTACTGCGGGCTAAGACGAAGGTAATGGTAGCTTTTGGCGCTTGTGCCTGCTTCGGTGGAATACCAGCCCTAGCCAATTTTACAAATCGTGACGAAATTTTCGAGCGTGCCTATATTGAGGCACCGACAAACGATAATCCAAACCGAACTCTCCCCCAGACTTTAACTAAGGTTAAAGAGGGTGAATTGGAATTGCCAGAATTCTATAATACTGTACATAGTCTGGCTCAGGTAATAGATGTAGAATACTATATGCCTGGCTGCCCACCGCCAGTAGACCTCATCCTCAAGGTAGTAGATGCTCTGGCTACGGGTCAGTTGCCCCCACCGGGCTCAGTGATTGCCTCAGAGAAGACGCTTTGCGACGAGTGTGACCGGGTAAAAGAGGAGAAGAGTATTTCTAAGATATATCGTCCACACCAGATAATCCCTGACGATAAGAAGTGTCTTCTGGAGCAGGGAATACTGTGCATGGGACCCGCTACCAGAGGTGGTTGTGGGCTCAGGTGCATTAAAGTTAACATGCCCTGCCGTGGTTGTTTTGGCCCCCCTGCAGGGGTAGTTGACCAGGGAGCCAAACTAGTCAGTGCTATCGCTTCAATCTACAATGCCGGGAGCGAAGAGGAAATCTCCAAGATGGTCGATGAAATAGTCGACCCGGCGGGCACTTTCTATCGATTTGGTATGTCAACCTCGTTACTTAAGCGAAAACGGATAGCTGGGCTGAACTCCCCTAGATAAATATCCCCATTTCCCCAAGGGGAAGGTAGCCGTTGTTCCTACATCTATAGTCCTTATCATTAGGATAAATAAGGAGGTAATTATGCGGGAGAAGGTAGAATCAGCATTGAACAAGGTAAGACCTGCTCTGATAGCCGACGGAGGAAACGTTGAGCTGGTAGATGTGAATGAAGGAGTAGTAAAATTGAGATTGACCGGTGCCTGTAGCGGCTGCCCCATGGCGACCATAACCCTTAAGAATGCAGTCGAACGAATAATCAGAGAGCAGGTGCCTGAGGTCAAAGAGGTAGTTGCCGTTTGAATTGTGAACAAACGCTAAAAATATAGACATGGATACGCCGGTTTATCCTTTGAGAAAAAGGAGAGCAAATGAAAAAAATAATGATTGAACCCATAACCAGGCTGGAGGGGCATGGGAAGATTGACATCTTTCTGGATGATGATGGTAATGTAGCTAATGCCTATCTTCAAGTCCCTGAGTTAAGGGGATTTGAGAAATTCTGTGAGGGAAGACCAGTTGAGGAATTGCCACGGATAACACCAAGAATATGTGGCGTTTGTCCTTCAGCCCATCATATGGCTTCAACCAAAGCCACCGATGCCGTTTATCATGTAGACCCACCCTCAGCCGCTAAGAAACTTCGGGAGCTATACTACTCAGCGCATATGATACACTCGCACATCGCTCATTTCTATGCCCTGGCTGCCCCAGACTTCGTCTTGGGACCTACCAGCGATCCAGCGCAGAGGAATATCCTGGGGCTCGTGGCTAAGGTCGGGCTAGAGATTGGTGGCGAGGTAATAAAACACCGTGCCTACGCCCAAGACATACAGGCGGTTATTGGCGGCAAGGCGACCCACTCGGTGTGTGGTCTCCCCGGTGGCATGAGTAATGCCATCACCGAGGAAGAGCGCAAGGATTTTGAGGAGAAAGCAAAATCAGAGGTAGAGTTTGGGAAACTTTCACTAAAACTATTCAACGACCTAGTGCTTGCCAACAAGGAATATCTGGAGCTGATAACCGGTGACATCTATACTATGAAGAGCTACTACATGGGTTTGGTTGATGAGAATAATAAGGTAAACTTCTATGATGGTGATATCAGGGTAGTTGATGAAGAAGGGCAGGAATTTGCTAAGTTCAAGGCGGCTGATTACCTAAACCATATTGCCGAACATACTGAGCCGTGGTCTTACCTCAAATTCCCTTTCCTGAAGAAGGTTGGCTGGAAAGGGTTGGTAGAGGGCAAAGACAGCGGTATTTACCGAGCTGCTCCGTTAGCTCGACTGAATGCCGCCGACGGGATGGCAACTCCACTAGCTCAGGCAGAATATGAGAGGATGTACCAGACTCTGGGCGGTAAGCCGGTACATGCCACGCTGGCATTTCACTGGGCACGGCTGATCGAGAATCTGTATGCCGCCGAACGGTTACTTGAGCTTTGCCAAGACAAGGAAATTACCAGCCCCAACGTCCGCACTATTCCCACAGCCACCCCTGATGAGGGAGTCGGTGTGATAGAAGCACCACGGGGCACCCTCTATCACCACTATAAAACGGACGAAAATGGCATTGTAGAAAAAGTGAACCTGATTGTGGCTACAGTCCAAAATAACCCAGCGATGAATATGTCTATTAAGAAAGCAGCCCAGGGCTTAATCAAGGCCGGGGAGGTAGTCTCAGAGGGGCTTTTAAATATGGTGGAGATGGCTTTTCGTGCCTACGACCCCTGCATCGCCTGTGCCACTCACTCCCTGCCAGGACAGATGCCTCTGGAAATTACCATCCGCGACACCGACGGTAACATCGTAGACAGACTGAGCCGATAAATTCCGCAGACATGAAATGGGAAGGGCCAAAGGGTTGAAAACCCTGGTTCTGGGATTAGGTAATCCAATCCTAAGCGATGATAGCATTGGTATCCGTGTGGCTCGAGCCATCAGGCAGCATTTTGATGAGAAAGAAGTAACGGTGCTGGAAGCCAGCCTAGCCGGTCTGGACGTGCTAGATTTGATTGCCGGCTATGACAAGCTAATCCTCATTGATACCATTCAGACAGTAGATGGTCATGCTGGCAAGGTATACCGTCTGGAGGCTTCTGACCTTGATGCTACCCTCCACACCAGTTCACCCCACGGCATAAATTTTACCACGGCGCTTGAGTTGGGAAAGAGGCTTAGCATGGCCTTACCCTACGAGATTGTAATTTTTGCCATTGAAGCCAGGGATGTGGTAACCTTTAGTGAGGAGTGTACCCCGGAGGTAGAAAGAGCAGTACCTGTAGCTGTGGATATGGTTATTCAAGAGCTTAATTCAATCCCCGGTTCTTGAGTTACTATTTTAATAATAGGTATTTCGGTAATCATTCCCCAGGTATTATTTTATGCACGAACTCAGTGTTACCCAAGCCATGCTCGATATTGCTCTAGACAAGGCAAAGGCAGCCAAGGCTGAGAAGATTACCAAGATAAATTTGGTAATTGGTGAAATGTCAGGCATTGTTGATGACTGTGTCCAATTCTATTTTGATTTTCTCAGCAAGGATAGCATCGCCAGCGGTACCATCCTATCCTTCAAGCGAATACCCATGCAGGTGCACTGCCGTAAGTGTGGATTTTCTTTCTTGCCTAAGAATTCGCTGTGGAGCTGTCCCCAATGTCACGAGTGGGATGTAGAAATAATAGCCGGGCGCGAGTTCTATGTTGATAGTATAGAGGTGGAGTAAATGAAAATAAAGGTATTACAGAATATACTGAATGCCAATGACCAAATAGCCAGCCGGAATCAGCAACTACTGGATAGAAACAAGGTTTTGGCGATAAATATTATGTCATCACCGGGAGCAGGAAAGACCAGTCTTATCTTACAAACGATAAAAAGGCTGAAAGACAAGGTAAAAATTGCTGTCATTGAGGGCGATATTGCTTCCACCATTGATGCTGACAGGATAAGTGAGGAAGGGATACCAGTAGTTCAAATAAACACTGGTGGTGCCTGCCACCTGGATGCCAATATGTTGAGCAACGCCCTAAATAGCTTACCCCTGGAGAGCGTAGAACTGCTATTGATTGAGAATGTAGGTAACCTGGTCTGTCCCGCCGAGTTCAAGATTGGTGCCCACAAAAGTATGATGCTTCTCAGTACACCTGAGGGTGATGACAAACCACAGAAATATCCCCTGATGTTTACCGAGTCAGAAGTGATTATAATAAATAAGATTGATTTGATGCCACTCTTAGATTTTAATTTCATTGCTTTTCAACGGGCGGTAACTGGCTTAAATCCCGGTGCCAAGATATTTCAGGTATCCTGCAAAACCGGAGACGGTATCCAGGAATGGGTATCCTGGCTAGAATCTCAACTGAGAGACCACTAATCTATGGTACAGACAATTAAAAACTCGGGATTATTAAAGATAAGTGTTCGAGGCATCGTCCAGGGTGTCGGATTCAGGCCTTTTGTTTATCAACTTGCCCAGGAACATAATCTAAAGGGCTGGGTATGCAACACATCGGGCGATGTCAAGATTGAGGTGGAAGGAGAAAGCGAAAACCTGGCAAGGTTTCTCACCAAACTGAAAGAAATGCCCCCACCCCAGTCTCATATTGATGCTATTTCAGTCTCAGAGCAGCCGCCTGCTGGCTACAAACAGTTTGAAATTCGTCCTAGTCTGGCTGAGAGTGATAAATACCAGTTGATTTCTCCTGACCTAGCTACCTGTGATGCCTGTAAGCAAGAGTTGCTTGAGCCGAGTAATCGGCGATACCGCTATTCGTTCACCAACTGCACTAACTGTGGACCCCGCTTTACCATTATTAAGGATATCCCCTATGACCGCCCGCTAACTACAATGCGACACTTTAAGATGTGTCCCAATTGCCAGCAGGAATATGATAACCCACTTGACCGCCGTTTCCATGCCCAACCTAATGCCTGCCCAAATTGCGGACCATCATTACAACTGGCTGATGCCGACGGCAATATTATTCCCAGTAATGATGCTATAGCCAGCGCCAGCCAGCTGCTAAAGCAGGGCAGTATTCTGGCTATCCGGGGACTGGGTGGATTTCTCCTCGCCTGCGATGCCACCAATGAACAAGCTGTTCGGAGGCTAAAGGAGAGGAAAAGGCGCCCTTCCAAACCACTGGCTATAATGGTAGCCACCCTGGAGCAAGCCAGGGAGCATTGCTGGGTAACCAGCCAGGAAGAAGAACTTCTCACTTCGCCCCAATCCCCTATTGTACTATTAAAATGGAAGCCCACCTCTTCGGTATCACCTGAAGTAGCACCCACGCTTAAATATCTGGGGGTGATGCTGCCTTATACCCCATTGCACCATATCCTGCTACGGGATACTAACCTGCCACTGGTGATGACCAGCGGCAACCTGAGTGAAGAACCTATTGCCAAAGACAATGATGAGGCTATAAAGAGACTTCATGGCATCGCCGATTACTTCCTACTCCACAACCGAGATATTTACTCTCGCTACGATGATAGCGTGACCATGGTAGAAGAAGACAAACCAAGAGTTATAAGGAGAGCCCGCGGCTATGCCCCCTACCCAATTCACCTCCCTTTTACTACCAGGCAAGTACTTGCCTGCGGGGCTGAACTGAAAAATACTTTCTGCCTTACCAAGGACAACCATGCTTTTTTGAGTCAATATATAGGTGATATGGAGAACTTAGAAACCCTAGAGCACTTTGAGGCTACCATAGCCCTGTATAAGAAACTGTTTCGTGTTCACCCCGAGATTATAGCCTGTGATATGCACCCCGATTATCTTTCCACCAAATGGGCAAGAACAACAGCTGATAAAGATAAGGTATCTATCGTTCCCATCCAGCACCACCATGCCCACATTGTCAGCTGTATGGTAGATAATGAAGTACAGGAACCAGTCATTGGGGTTGCTTTTGACGGCACAGGTTATGGCGCTGACGGTCACATCTGGGGTGGTGAGTTCCTGATAGCCGGGTATCACGACTTTCAAAGAAAGGGGCATCTGGAATACCTGCCCCTGCCCGGTGGAGCTGCAGCTATAAATAGACCGTATCGTACTGCCATTGGTTATCTCTACACCCTGCTGGGAGAAGGAGCTCTGAACCCAGAATTACCTTGTCTGAGCACTGTAGGCAAACCAGAACTCGAAGTAATAAAAAGGCAAATAGACAGGGGAATCAATACACCGTTGACCTCCAGCTGTGGTCGGCTCTTCGATGCCGTCTCAGCCTTAATCGGGATAAGCAGACAGATTGATTATGAAGGGCAGGCAGCAGTAGAGTTAGAGATGGTAGCCTATGACGGAGCGACTGACGACAGCTATCCTTTCACTATAGAGACTAAAGGTGACATTAGAGTTATAAGACTTGGCCAGTTGTTCTCTGCTATCGTATCAGACCTATCACAGGGTATCCCCGCATATATAATTTCGGGCAGGTTTCACAATATGGTAGCTCAAATGGTAAGCCAAGTCTGCTCCAAGATAGCCGGGGAGACAGGTATTACCACAGTTGCCCTCAGCGGCGGAGTATTCCAGAACCGGCTGCTGATGCGTAAGGTAATTGCTGCCTTGGATGCAGTTGGCCTGTTCACTATTATTCACAGTCGGGTTCCGTGTAATGATAGTGGTGTCTCTCTGGGTCAAGCGGTTATTGCCAATTTCATTGCCTGAAGGAGATAAGAGATGTGTCTTGCCGTTCCAGGATTAGTTAAATCAATTAGTGGTCATGAGGCAGAGGTCGAAATAGGCGGTATAACTTATAGAGCCAGCGTCTGGCTGACACCTGAGGTTAAAGTTGGCGATTATGTTTTGCTCCACACCGGCTATGCCATCAGTGTTATTGACAAGGAAGAAGCTCTGGAGACTCTCAAGCTGCTGAGAGAAATAGCAGCCATATAGAACATCTATGAGATTTATTGACGAGTACCATAATGCCGAGCTGGGTAAAAGGCTAATAGATAAGATTCACCGCAACTCTACAAGGCAGGCAAGGCTGATGGAGTTTTGTGGAGGGCATACAGTAGCCATTTTCAAACACGGCATTCGCCAGCTTCTTCCGCCCACTGTGGAGATGCTCTCCGGTCCCGGCTGTCCCGTATGCGTTACCGCTAATGAAGACCTTGACAAAGCCATTGCCCTATCCCGGTTACCCGATGTTATTATCACTACCTTTGGTGATTTGCTCAGGGTACCCGGCAGTTATTCCAGCCTCCAGCAGGAGAGGGCTGAAGGTAATGACATACGAATAGTATACTCTACACTGGAAGCCTTAGATATCGCCAGGGCAAATCCTGAACGCCCTGTAATATTTATTGGTATCGGCTTTGAAACTACGGCGCCAACCATTGCTGCTTCAATACTTCAGGCTGAGCAAGAAAACCTGAAGAACTATTATATCCTTTCGCTCCACAAGCTCACGCCACCGGTAATTAAGGCACTTCTTGATTCCGGTGAAACCATAATTAACGGCATCGTCTGCCCCGGACATGTTAGTGCCATTATAGGCTCTAATCCCTGGGAATTTATCCCTGCTGAGTATAACATCGCCTGTGCTGTCTCCGGTTTTGAGCCTCTGGACATCCTCCTCTGTATTAGTATGCTAATAGAGCAAACTGAAAGCGAACAACCAAAGGTGGAGGTAGCCTACCGTCGTATCGTCCGACCTGAGGGTAATCAGCAAGCACTTAGGCTAATGGAAAAAGTCTTTGAGCCATGCCCTGCTATCTGGAGGGGGATAGGCAGCCTTACCAATAGCGGGCTCAAGCTTAAAGAGGAATATCAAGCTTTTGATGCCTCGCGGGTATTTAATGTCTCTCCAGAAAAATCCCGCGAGCCAGTGGGCTGCCTGTGTGGAGATATCTTGCGTGGGGTTAAGGTGCCCCTGGATTGTAAGTTATTCAAAACAGCCTGCACCCCTGAACATCCAGTCGGCCCGTGCATGGTCTCTTCAGAAGGAACCTGCTCTGCTTATTATCATTACCGGAGTGAAGATGAATAATAAGATTTTACTGGCTCATGGGAGTGGCGGGAAGCTAAGCCACGATTTAGTCGGGGGAAAAATTATCCCACCCTTCACCAACCCAATCATTAACAAGATGGATGATGCTTCTGTTTTTGAGATTAGTGGCCGTGTTGCCTTTACCACCGATAGCTATGTTGTTAGCCCAATATTCTTCCCCGGTGGTGATATTGGTAAGCTAGCAGTGTGTGGGACAATCAATGACCTGGCTATGTCTGGAGCGTCTCCGCTCTACCTGAGCCTTTCACTCATTATAGAAGAAGGACTATCATTTGAAGATTTGGAGAGGATTATAAACTCCATCAAGCAGGTAACTGAGGAGACTGGAATTAAGATAGTCACTGGTGACACCAAGGTAGTTAATCAAGGTAACGCCGATAAGCTGTTTATAAATACGGCTGGTATAGGTCTCATCCCACCAGGGGTAAATATTTCTGGCTCCAATGCCATACCGGGTGATAAGATAATTCTCAGCGGTGCCATAGGTGACCATGGTATAGCTATAATGTCGCAGCGAGAGGGTCTGCGTTTTGAAATGCCCGTAGAAAGCGACTGCGCACCGCTGGATACGCTGGTGTCTGATATGCTAGCCTTTTCCAAACACATCCATTGTATGCGTGACCCCACGCGGGGGGGATTAGCTACCAGCCTGAACGAGCTAGCCACCCAATCGGGGGTGGGGATAAACATAAAAGAAGATAAAATACCGCTTCATGTAGCGGTAAACGCCGCCTGTGAACTACTGGGGTTTGACCCCCTCTATGTAGCCAACGAAGGAAAACTGGTGGCGATAGTCTCACCGACACATGCTGAGGAAATCTTAAACGTAATGAAGCAGAATCGCTATGGGAAGGAGAGCACTATAATCGGCGAGGTTGTTGAGGAGCATAGTAGAAAAGTGATTATGAAAACTACACTGGGAGCTTCCCGAATCGTGGACATGCTTACCGGGGAGCTGCTACCAAGAATTTGCTGAGCAGATTATAAAAACTATTCTCCCATAAAGGAAAAGGGGTAGAAAAGAATATGGCTGAGATTCATCCGTTTCGGGGTGTATATTATAATCAATCGCTGGTTAAGGACCTGACAACTGTTATCTGTCCCCCTTATGACATTATTACCCCACAATTGCAGCAGGAGCTTTATGATAAGAGCGAGTATAACTTTGTCCGACTGGAGCATAGCCGTGAGTTACCTCAGGATACAGCTAATGACAATAAATATACTCGTTCGGCAGCTACCTTAGAGCAGTGGCTAAGCCAGGGTGTTCTTAAGGTCGATGAGGCACCAGCTATCTACCTCCACGACCTCTATTTTACCCACCAAGGAAAGGGTTACCGACGCCGCAGTATAACTGTCCGGGTCAGGTTAGAGGAATGGGATAAGAGGGTTATTTACCCTCATGAGGGCACACTAACTGAGCCCAAGAGTGACCGATTAAGCCTCCTGTGGGCACTTCAAGCCAATACCAGCCCGATTTTGGCTCTATTTGAAGACCAGGGACAGCAAGTCTCCCCATTATTAGCTGCACAGGAACGGAATGAACCAATAATTAACCTAAGCAATGTAAACGGGCAAAGTCATTATGTTTGGGCTATCACCAATCCTGAGGTGATTAACCAAATATGCAGTAGCTTAGCTCGCCAACCGCTCTATATCGCCGATGGGCATCATCGCTACGAGAGTGCACTTAGCTACCGGCGCGAAAAGCAAGCCTGTTCTTCACCAGTATCGGAAGATGAAGCATTTAACTTTGTAATGATGACACTGGTGGACTTTTCTGACCCGGGGCTTATTATCCTACCTCCTCACCGGCTGGTTCGTGGTATATCAAAATCAATCCTGAATGGGTTGACCGCTCAGTTGAGGTCACTTTTTGAAATAGAGGAATTGCCGCTGAATACGCCTGAGGTATGGCAGCAGGTTGATGATTTATTGACTGGCGTGAAGCACGGGGAGACAAATGAGGTTAAGCTAATCCTCTTCGGTTTGGCCGCCGAGCATCTTCTCGTGCTGAGGTTGCGTGATTTCACTGCTGCCAGTCAATTGATGCCCTACTTTCACTCCGAGCTATACAAAAGATTGGATGTTAGTATTGTTGACCATATTATTCTAGAGAAGCTACTGGGACTGGGCAGTGGTAGCGAGGAAGCACTTCTCGCTTACAGCTATGACAAGCTGGAGGCAGTAAACAAGGTATTAGACCAGGAATACCAGCTAGCCTTCCTATTAAGCCCGATTAAGGCAAAAGTGGTCAAAACCATTGCTGACGCCGGTGACAGAATGCCCAGAAAATCAACCTACTTTTATCCCAAACTACCATCGGGATTAGTTTTTTATCGGCTGGTGTAGGCACTCTCGCCTTCTTCTCACAACCTTACCACTTTAACAGTATAGACATCGGGTAGGGCTAATATTTGCTGCTGCTGTTCCTCAGGCAGGAGTTCATCCAAGGCAAGTATCATTAACGCCTTCCCCCGGAGCTTGAGGCGGCTTAAGTGCATATAGCTAATATTTATATCGGCATCACCAGTTATCTTGCCCACAGCTCCGATGAGTCCAGGACGGTCTCGGTGGTCACTAAACAAGAAGTAACCTCCCGTGGGCACAATATCAATCCAGTACTTATTAACCCGGACAATATGTGATTCCCCACGCATTATTGTACCGGCAACAGTAGTAACCCCACTGCTGGTGGTAACCTCCACAGTAATAAGGCTGGCATAGTTCTCGCAGGTAGCTTTCTTCTGCTCCACTACTGTTAGACCACGCTGGGCAGCTACTATATTGGCGTTGACCAGGTTAATCCGTTCCTCACTTATTCCCTCGAGCAATCCCCCCAGAACGGCTGCCTTAAGAACATTAGTATCATAATTAGAAATCTCACCATCATATTTAATCTGGATAGCACTCATCTGCCCCTCAGCTAGCTGACTGACCAGCCCACCTAATGTGGAAGCCAACTCGATGAAGGGCGCCAGCACTGATAGAGCTTCAGCCGAGATTAAAGGGGCATTAATTGCATATCTGGCTGGCTGTCGGTTAAATACACCAATAATCTGTTCAGCTATGTCTTTGGCTGCCATGGCTTGAGCTTCAGTAGTGGAGGCTCCTAAATGGGGGGTAACAATGATGTTATCATCCTCAAAAAGGATACTTGTTGTAATTGGCTCAGTGGTGAAGACATCTATAGCGGCACCAGCCACTCTCCCCTCTTTCACCGCTTTAGCCAGTGCTTTTTCATCAATCAGCCCACCCCGGGCACAGTTAATAATACGAACTGTTGGCTTGACCAAAGCCAGTTGTTTGGCCCCAATCAATCCCCTCGTTGATTTTGTCAGTGGAAGGTGGAGAGTGATAAAATCCGATTCTCTGAGTAATTGCTCCAAGGAAACAAGCTCCAGTTGCAGCTTGTTGGCATAGTCAATCGAGATGAAGGGGTCATGAGCAATGACTTCCATTTCCAGCCCGCTGGTACGTCTGGCTACCTCTGAGCCTACCCTGCCCAAGCCTACAATACCTAATGTTTTGTTTCTGACCTCGGTGCCCATAAAATCCTCCCGTCGCCACACCCCGGACTTGAGTACGGCATTAGCTTGAGGAATGTGACGGGCTAAAGAGAGCATAAGGGCAATGGTATGCTCAGCGGCTGAGATAGTGTTACCGGTAGGGGCGTTAACAACAACGATGCCACGCTGCGTTGCCTCGCCTACATCAATGTTATCTACACCAACGCCAGCCCTGGCGATAACCTGCAGCTTTTTCCCGGCTTCCATAACCTTGGCTGAGACCTGGGTCTGACTGCGCACCACCAGAGCTTCATAGTCGCCAATAATGGATATCAACTCATCGGGATTCAGGTTCAGCCTGATATCGACCTCAGCACAATTACGGAGGATTTCGATTCCTTCGTCCGATATCTGTTCAGTGACCAGAACTTTCATAGACTAACTCACCAGAATTTGCTTTTTCTTACTTTTTCGCTACAAAACCGGCCTGCGGGATAGCCACTTTAAGGGCTGATATAACTGTTTTAATGTTATCCTCGGTTACCCAGCCCAGATGACCGATACGGAATATTTTTCCGTCCAGCTTCTGCTGTCCACCACCGAGTACGACCCGGTGCTCCTCTCTCAGGATTCGCAGCAGCTTTTTGGTATCAAGCCCATTCGAGGAACTTACTGCCGTAACAGTATTAGAAGCGTGGTCCTCATCAGCAAAAAGTGGCAGCCCTAAAGATTTTACTCCTTCCCGTGCCGCTTTGCCAACCCGGGCGTGTCGGGCTATGATATTGGGTAAACCTTCCTTCAGCATCATTTCCAGCGATACTGACAGGGCATAGAGCACAGAAATAGCCGGTGTCCACGGCGTCTGCCCCTTTTCAAGGTAGCTCTTGGCTTTAGCAAAATCCCAGTAAAAGCGGGGCATCTTGGCTTTCTGGTTAGCCTGCCACCCCTCCTGGCTGACACTGACCATAGCCAGCCCGGGGGGAACCATCCAGCCCTTCTGGGAACCGGTGACGGTGACATCGCAGTGCCACTCGTCCACGGGCAGGTTTATTGAACCCAGGCTGCTTATTGCATCGACTAGTAGTAGCTTATCGAATTCCTTTATCACCGAGCTTATTGCTCCCAGGTC
>Ga0209427_10002382_pt1 | contig 22135 bp, 21 predicted proteins | sample DeeMarSWOR136_30_FD_187465 | JGI IMG/M metagenome (GOLD analysis project Ga0209427, IMG submission 187465) | Marine sediment microbial communities from White Oak River estuary, North Carolina - WOR-1-36_30 (SPAdes) (version 2) | ecosystem: Environmental > Aquatic > Marine > Intertidal zone >...
GGTGGGTATTCAGAAATTCGGTGATTCTTCCATAGACATTGGCCTCCGTTACTGGGTCCCCAGTAAGAGGTATTTCCTGACCCTGTATGAAGTGAATCTGGCCGTGTACAAAAACTTAAAGGAAGGCGGCGTAGAGATCCCGTTTCCACAGAGGGATGTGCATATCGTTTCAAAAGCAGAAGAAGTCCCATCTCACGCATCATAAAAAGAGACCTTTGAAAAACGCCCCCTTTTGCCCAATCTCCCGCCCGCCCGGCATTCGCACTGATGCGGGTTAACCCGCCATAGCTCTTTGGCGGGTAAATCCTCGAAATACTTGTCGTGTATTCCTATTGAAAAAACTTGGAAGGGTTAAAAAAAAGGAGGGATGGGCTCGGAGGCTGTTATTCCGACTTCAGGCCCAGTTCATTCATTTTAGACAAAAGGGTATTCCGATGGATGCCGAGTATGTCCGCCGCCTTTTTCCTGCTTCCATCAACAAGCTCAAGCACCTCTCTAATATGCTGCTTCTCAAATAAGCTGACAGCATCTCTAAGGCTCATGTCCTTGATCTCTCTCTTACTCATGCTAAATGAGGAAATATCTTTTAAGTGTATAACGGAGTCCTTAGTGACGGCAAACAATCTTTCCACCAAGTTCTGGAGCTCTCTCACATTGCCTGGCCAGTCGTATTCCATGAGTGCCTTGATCGCCTTGTCAGAGAAATATTTAGGCGCTTTCCCTGTCGTTTTGGCCTGCATCTCCAGGAAGTGATTCAAGAGCAGAGGAATATCGCCCTTTCTCTCTCTCAAGGGGGGTAGCTCCATGGGAAACACCTGGAGCCGATAAAAAAGGTCCTCTCTAAAATTCCCTCCTGACATCAGCTCTTGAAGATCCTTGTTGGATGCGGCCACAAATCTCACATCGATCTTAATGACTTTGGTACTGCCCAGCCTCTCAAATTCTTTCTCCTGAATAACCCGAAGGAGTTTGGCTTGCATATTGACATCCAGAGAATCAATATCATCCAGAAAGACCGTCCCTTTATTGGCAATTTCCAACTTGCCTAGCGTCGTACTGGTGGCCCCGGTGAAAGCCCCTTTCATATGACCGAAGATTTCGCTCTCCATCAGGGTTCCGGGTATGGCGGCACAGTTGATGACGACGAAAGGATGGGTCTTTCTTGGGCTGAGATTATGTATGGCCCTAGCAACCAGTTCCTTTCCTGTCCCGCTTTCTCCCTGTATAAGGACTGTGCCATCGCTTTGAGAGATATCTGATATTAAATCAAAAATCTCCCCCATGGCCTTGTCCTTGCCGACCATTTCTTCAAAGGGATGATACCTTTCCAGTTCACCTCTGAGATAGGTCACTTCCCTCATAAGATTGCGTTTTTCCAGAGCTCGGTTGATAACGGTCAACACATCGTCCACTATGAAAGGTTTGATGATGTATTCATATGCCCCCAATTTAATGGCCTTGACAGCAGTCTGGATCTCCTTAACAGCGGTGACCATAATAATCTCGATATTGGGGTCCAATTCCTTCAGTTTCTCCAAGAGATCGATGCCGTTCATATCAGGCAAGAGAATATCGAGCAGGATCAAGTCAACAGGGCTCTTTGTAAATATGTCGATGGCCTCCTCCCCTGTCCCGGTCAGAAGGACCGTATACTCATCCTTCAAGACCATGTTAAAGGACTGGCGGACCCCGTATTCGTCATCAACAACAAGAATAGTCGGTCTTTTATCCATACGCCATATGTGCCCTGTCGGTTTTTTTGTAAAGCCTCAACTTCTCAGGCTCTGTCTTGCATAGGTACACCCCGCTTAGGGAATTCTTCCAGGTTTCTGCCGGCCCCTAGAGAAATCCCCAAGATTCCTCTGGCGGCTTATATGAGCACAAAATCGCGCTTTCGTCAATCAGAGAGCTTGTCAAATTAAATGCACATGGGGTGTCCATTTGTGCACAGTTTTTTTGTGAATGTTCACCCCATCTTCCGGGATTATCCCTGCCTCTCCTGCAGAGCTCAAAACGACGCTCAAAATCGGTTATTTCAAATTAAGGTTCAATGATTTCAAATGAGAAATTTTAATACCAATGAGGGAGACCTTTTTCCTCAGGGCTCCCCTTAAAACCTAAATTATCGGGCGCATCCTTCTTGGCACAAAAATTGAAAAATTCCATGGATTTAAAAGAGTTTGGGGAACTAGCGCGTCACATTTTCTTCAGCCGGGGCCTTATAAAAAGGGGGGGGTTTTGGTGAAGATCAATTTAAGTTCTTTCCTGCAATGGAAAATTAACATCCTCTTATATCAGCGATTGGGCTGGAGAATCGCCTACCATTACATAACCTTCCTATCTGCATTATACTTTTTCCTAAAAAGAGGTGAAAAACGTCTCATTGAAGAGGCCGTTGAATCTGTTTTTGGCCACCAAAAATCTGATGCTGAGATAAAATCCCTCAAGCGGAGAGTCTTCCGGGGAATAAGATGCCATTACTATGAAAAGCTATTCAATGCGTTTTCCTCTGCGGACACATTGAGGCACTTTTTGACAAGACAAATGGATACTCTGGAGATGAGAGCGATAGAAGAAGGACTGTCAAGAAACAGGGGAGTATTGCTAATCACAGGACATTTTGGGGCCGTTGAGTTTATTCCAGGCTACTTGGCGGTCAATAACTACCCCGTGACCATTCTCGCGAGATTCTCGTCAAATCGTTTACGTGATATCTCCGTGGAAAAGGCGGAGAAATTTGGCGCTAAGATCATTGACGCTGACAACGTACCCAATATTTTAAAAGCTATTCTGGACAACCTCAGGGAGAATCGAGTTGTAATCACCCAATGTGACGAGATAGACGAGTGGAAGCCTGAAATGCATCAAATCCATTCCTTCTTGGGGAAGCCGGTAAATTTGGATCGGACCATAAACATCCTTATGAAAAGGGCGCAGGCGTCTATTGTTTTTGGCGTTATGCACAGAGAGTCCAAGTCCCATTATACGCTTGTTCTGACTCGGCGGGAAGAAATGGAGAAACAAATCCTCTACCGAAACCGAATACCAGTGGGGTTAGCAGCCTTGAAACTGCTGGAGCTCTACATTTACAAATATCCTGAACAATGGTATCAGTGGAAGAAATACGCGGCCATGAAAACGTCTCATCTTCACGGCTCCACGAGTGATGAGTTGACATCCCTCCAAACGTTAAAACCCTCTCTGGGTAAAGTTTCATAGCCACATAGCACAATACTAAAATCTGGTTTTGACGGGGCCCCATTTTTCAAGGATTTCAAATACTATCCTTCATTGATTGATGAATGATATATAATGGGTTTCTGAGAGCCTTGGAAAACTTGCCTGAATGGGGGATTGCCACATAGCCGAGACGTGAAAGAAAAAGCCTAGGGAAAGCTCACAGAGATGGTGTTCTTGCGGATTCGTTGAGATATCCTTGAGCATATGATATTCTAAAATGTAGTTTCGATTCCAGACTTCCGCGTGAATAAATAAACTCTAAAGGGACCAATTCTTCCTCTAGCTCTACAAGGGACATCTTTGGACAAAATGACGCCTATCAAGTATCTAGAGTTTTCCCATGGAAAAAGAGACGAGTTGCATTAATACAAAGGCTATTTTCGAGTACGTCAAGGCCCATAACGAGGGAGACTGCTCCGGTCTTTTGGGAAATCTCGACCCTGAGATTGACGCGCTGGAAGATCCCGAAGTTTTTTTCATGGATCCCAATAACTGGATTTCATGCGCTTTGATCTCAAAATTATATGAGAGGGCCAAATACATCCTTCGTGATGAAATGGCCCCTTACAAAATGGCCCAACACGCCATTGAAAATGCTTCATTAGGGTATATACAGAAAATATTTGTAAAGGCATTCTGGTCCCACAAGATGGCTCTCAAAAATGCACAAAAAATCAATGATAAGTTCAATAGGAGCAAGGATGTTGAAATTGTAGAAGTCAAGAGAAACAATGGTATCGTTAGACTGCACTGGGTTCCCGAAATGAAAGTAAGCAAAGACATCTGTCTATTCAATCAAGGGACTTATACTTTCCTGCCGCTTATCTGGGGAGGGAAGCCCCTCAGTCTCAATGAGGCGTGCTGTTACTTCGAGGGCGCTCCATACTGTGAATACCATTTAAAATGGCCTTTCAAGAACAGATTTCATGAAATTGCTTCACGGTTCTTTACTTCAAAATCGGTTCTCATGGAAACCGTAGAGGAAATGGAAAAGGATAAGGAGGTCATCGAACAAAAATACGAAGAGGTGAACCGGCTAAATGTGGAGTTGAATCAAAGGATCAAACAACTTATGGCCATCCAGGAGACAGGAAAAGCGATCCTCTCCGTATTGGATTTAGAGCAATTGTTGGATGTAATTATGAGTATCTTGTCCAGTGTATGTAAAATCCACCGGGCCCTCATCATGCTAGTGAACGAAGAGGAAGGTTGTCTTGAATACATACACGGTCTGGGTTTCGCCGGTGAGGTGCCAGAGGAGATCAAAAACTATAGGGTTTCACTGGATCGTCTAAGCAATATTCTTGTGAGGGTGACCAACACGGGTCGACCAGAGTATATCCCTGACGTGCAGAATTCCAAATTAAGAAGGGAAAACATCATCCTGAGTTATGGGAAGCCTACCTCGGCGTACGTGGTACCACTCATAACCCGATCCAAGGTTATTGGAGTCATAGCTACGGATGCCGTTGAAAGTACGGGAGTTCCGGAGGAGACCCGTGAAACGCTACAGGTTTTTGCTCCCCAGATTGCCATTGCCATAGAAAACGCAAGACTTTACAGTAAGTTGCAGGAACAGATGTTTCAGCTGAAAAGATCCCATGCCCTATTGAGCAGGGCAGAGAAATTTTCCTTTCTGGGCAACCTGGCTGCGAGACTGGCCCATGAGATCAAGAATCCCATGACAGCTATTGGGACGTTCATCCAATTACTGCCCACGAAATATGAAGATGAAGAGTTCAGGAGGGACTTCCACAAGATCGCCATGGAAGAGACAGAGAGGGTGAATAACCTGATCACAGAACTTCTGGATCTGGTCAAGCCCAAAGAGTCCCAATTCAAGTTCGATGATCTGAACGGACTGATTGATAAAATGATTCTACTTGTCTCTCCGCAAACCAATGCAAAGAAGATTGACGTCATACGTCAGTTTGATTCGGAGATCGATCAAGTATGGATAGACCCTGAAAAAATGAAACAGGTTTTCCTCAATCTCCTTTCAAATGCAGTGGAGTTTACACCAGCAGGGGGAAAGATCGAGATCTCAACAAAGAGCCTTACAAGGAAAGAAGGGGGTAAAAACATTCGTGTCGAGATCAAAGATAGTGGCGTGGGGATTTCCCCATCTAATATGGACAGGATATTTGACCCTTATTTTACTACAAAGCATAAGAGTAACATGCATGACGGGACGGGTCTCGGTCTCTTTATAGCGGATCAGAACATGCAGGACCATGGAGGTATCATTGAGGTAAAAAGTAAGGTCAATGAAGGGACCACCTTTATTTTAACCCTGCCTGATGAGCCTTCACAGAGTCGACGGAGCAAGATGGGAATAAAAGAACGTGAGAATAGATCAGATTAACATATTCAAGGTCACACTCCCTTTTTCTCTCGATTTCCGTCACGTTCGAAAGAAAAGGCCCTCGGTTAAAAATGTTATCGTGGAGATCATCGCAGATCGAGGGAATATAAAAGGATATGGGGAAGGTGCTCCCCGAGTTTATGTTACCGGTGAGTCACAAGAAAGCGCATCAAAAAGTGTTGACAATTTCGTACGGAGGGATTCTTTTCCTTGGGAGCTGAATGAGATAGCCCAAATTTGGGAATTTGTGGATAGTCTTCCCCATTTAAAGGAGCATCATTCTGCCATCTGCGCCATCGAAATGTCTCTTCTGGACGCCTTAGGAAAGCTACAGAACAGACCTGCGGTAGATTATTTTCCCAAAGATTTCTATGTCAACAAAATACATTATGGCGCCTCTATACCCCTTGCGGATACGGAGCGAATCGTGGAAATATGCCAATGGATTGGGCAGGTAGGAATTACTCAATTACGCCTAAAGATGGGTCAGGATTTTGAACAGAACAGGGGTATATTGGAAGCCGTTAAACTCGTTTTTGGAGACAAAGTTGAGTTGAGGATTGACAGCAATGCTGCTTGGGATATTGATCTTGCTTGCGAACATATACCGCTCATCGAGACCCACAAGGTTAAGATTGTAGAACAGCCTATGGGGCCGGAAGACCCACACATTGCCCAATTTGCCGAAGCACTCCAGAATAACGATGGGGCAATTCTGATGGCCGACGAATCAGCTTGCTCTTTCGACGAGGTTGAAAAGCTCATTAAAGAGGGCCACTACAAAATGATCAATGTCAGGTTGTCCAAGTGTGGTGGATTTCGAAATTCCTTAAAGGTCATAGAATACCTGCGGTATCGTGGGATTCCTTTTCAAATCGGTTGCCAGTTAGGGGAATCAGGAATTCTTTCTGCCGCCGGTAGGGCATTAAGCCTTCTGTGCGGAGATGCTGCCTATTATGATGGTTCATATGATGCCTTTTTACTAAAGGAGAACACCACCCTTGAAAACGTTTCTTTTGGTCCAGGGGGTGAGGCCAAGCCCCTGGAAGGTCCCGGTTTGGGTGTGGATGTGAGCGCTCAGAGTCTGGAGCGTTTAAGTACCGATTGTATGAGCTTGAGTCGGTAAGAAATCTATAGAGCAAGGCGGAAACGATGAACTCACCCTTGGGTTATGCTGCTTGGCGAGCAGAGCACGAATCCGTTCTGGAGAGCTTTCCCTATAAGAATGTGCTCTTGTTGTACTCAGGAGGTAAGGATTCCTCTGTCGCAATGGATTTTATGTGCAAGGCAGCCAAGGAATTTGGATTTGGGTTCGAGGCACATGCTGGAGCTTATCCGATTCATAGATACACCGACGAGGAAATGAAAAGGCTTGAATCCTATTGGCAGAAAAGGGGGGTGACGGTTACATGGCATGATATGGGTGAGACAGATGACTACATCAAGAATGCAAAAAATCCTTGTATTCCATGCCAAAGATTAAGAAAGAAGGTGCTCAAAACCTCTTTGATGAGCACAATAAAGGACTGGGAGAGCCTTGTACTTGTAACTTGTTATACCCTTTGGGATATTGTGAGCTATTCTGTAGAGCGCATGCTCATTGGTGGATTTTCTAACTCTGATAAGGAAAGCAGTGATGAAAAAAATAGAAGGTTCACAGAGACAGCCCAGCGTTTTTACCCTCTGCTCAAGATGAAGGAGGGATACACGATTTTCAGGCCTCTTATTAGGTACAATAACGGCGATATTTTAAACCTCATTGCACAAGAGCAGATTCCTGTGCTGTCAATGCCATGCGAGTTTGGTGACTTCAGGCCGAAGAGAATATTAGAAAAATATTATGCAAAAATGGGGATGAGCTTCGAATATGAGCAGGTCTTTGATTTCGCGAGAAGCTTACTTAGTCTCCCAAATTTGTCCGTGTTTACGCAAATGAAAAAGGAAGAATATCTGCTCGATGTCTTTTGACAGTTGAGATGTAATAACGCAGATTCTCTTTGGCAAGCATATTATTTACCCCCCCATGTTCTGTGAATCTATCCGCTATTTCCGACTTTTATCGCCTTATACAAGCTTTTGATCAACATCAATTTTTCAAAACGGCAAGATGAACAAGTCTTCTCAGTGGGGCGTTTCTAATAAGCTTTCCGTGAATAAAAGAGCCTCTGAGATTGAATAGGAAGCCTTTGCCAATGAGGGTATCAGACATATGAAAGACATTAAGGAAGTAGTGAGGTAGTAACCTTGGACATATGCGTTATGAAGGACCCATATATCGGCCCCCGAGTGAAGCGGACAGCCTTCTTATTCAGGCCACTGTGGGTTGTCCCCACAACAAATGTACCTTTTGCATGACCTATAAAAAGGGCCCACCCTTTAGAGTGCGGTCTGTCCAAGAAATCAAGGAAGACCTGGAGAAAGCCAAAGATACATTTGGGGATTTCATACAAACCCTCTTTTTCCCTGCGGGTAATACCATTGCCATGCCCACGGAGGATTTGGAGCAGATCTGTTGCTGCGCCCGGTCGATTTTCCCCCGCTTAAAGAGAATAACCGTGTATGGCTCATCCAGATACATTCATAAGAAGGGATTGGCGGGTCTTATGAAACTAAAGGAGAGCGGGCTATCCCGCATCCATGTGGGACTTGAAAGCGGGGATGATGAGGTGCTAAAGCGGATTAAGAAAGGGACTAACGCAGCGGAACAGATCGAGGCGGGTTTGTGGGTACGGGAGGCAGGCATAGAGCTGAGTGAATACATCATTTTGGGAATCGGTGGAAATGAGAGGAGCCACGCACATGCCCTGGAGACCGCACGGGTCTTAAATGCCATCAACCCCCACTTTATCCGGCTCCGCACCTTTCTTCCGAAAATCAACACATTGCTTCTACACCAAATTAGAAAGGGGAAGTTTCAGATGCTCACTGCCCATGAAGTATTGAAGGAGACAAGGCAAATCATCGAAGATCTGGACGTGACCTCCATGATTTACAGCGATCATTATACCAATTATGTAAATGTTTCTGGCAGAATGCCGGATGACAAGAAGAGGATGCTGCAGGTCATTGATAGGGCGCTTGATAAGGATGAAAGGGAATTTAGAGCTGTTTATGTGGGAACCCAATAAAGGGAAAAACGAAAAATCGAGGTTTTCAGATCATCACGGGCCCATTTTTCTTGACCATGAAAACCGCTTTTATTTATAAATACTAATTCTTCCATCGATCGCGTCGCAAAAAGACCCATCGATTTAAACGAAAAGAGTAGGGGAGGGCACTTATGGCTTCCATAGCAAAGAGAATGAGCCCCGTATTCGTTTTTATCTTCCTGACTTTATGGATTCAAATCCTTATGCCTGCTCGCGGGCTCTGTGCTGAGAAAGGATTTACCAACTCCATAGGGATGGAGTTTGTGCTCATTCCTGCGGGCACCTTTATGATGGGTAGTCCCCCGGACGAACCCGGTCGCAATAAAGACGAGGTACAGCACCAGGTGACCATTAGCAAGCCTTTCTACATGCAGGCCACCGAAGTCACCTTGAAACAATGGCGGGCGCTGATGGGGAAGAGGTTTTTTGGCCTTTTTAGGAGAAGGGGCAAGGGAGAGAAACCGATCGTCAAGGTCTCCTGGTTTGATTGTGTTGATTTCATCAAGAAGTTGAATGCCCTCAACGAGGGTGTTTATCGTCTTCCTACAGAGGCTGAATGGGAATATGCCTCCCGAGCCGGTAGTCAAAAGGCCTATAGTTGGGGAAAGGATATCGACTGTACAAAGGCCATGTACAGCAACAATACCTTGAAAGCAGAAGACTGTGTGGACTACGTGAAGTCCAGGGGACTGGCAACTGACAGCCCGGCCCCTGTGAAGAGCTATCCACCCAATGCCTGGGGCCTTTACGATATGCACGGAAATGTCTGGGAATGGGTCCAGGATTGGTATGGACCCTATCCCCCAAATGCAATTACAGATCCCCAAGGCATTGAGACTGGAACAGAGAGAGTTCGTCGGGGAGGAAGCTGGTTCAAATTTGGAAGGGCTTGCCGTTCCGCCAATCGTAACTTTGCCCACCCTGCCGCCAAACACAATAACCTCGGTTTTAGAGTCGTCAGGGAAGCCCGATAGTTCCATGTCACTCACCCTAAAAAAACTGAAGTCCTTTCCAGGACGCAAAGGACCCCTTCTGCTTATCATTATGGACGGCATCGGTATTGGCCAGCAGGATGAAAGCAATGCGGTCTATTTGGCCAAAACGCCCACCTTGGATCGGCTATTCAGCTCGAAGCTCTACACACAACTGCAGGCCCATGGAACCGCTGTGGGGCTTCCAACGGATGAGGATATGGGCAACAGCGAAGTGGGGCACAATGCCCTTGGCGCAGGGAGGGTTTTTGAGCAGGGGGCCCGGCTGGTCAATAGGGCCCTTCAGACGGGCGAGATTTTCCAAACAAAACTTTGGCACAATATCGTCGAGCGAGCCAGAAAGGGGGGGACAGTCCATTTCATAGGCCTCCTTTCTGATGGGAACGTACATTCCCATATTGACCAACTATATAAACTGATTGATAAATGTGTCGAATTGGGTATTGAAAGGGTCCGTGTGCATGCCCTGCTTGATGGCCGAGACGTGGGTGAAAGGTCCGCCCTGGATTATGTCATTCCCACTGAGAAAAAGTTGGAAGCCATTTCCAATAAAAAAGGAATGGATTACTGTATTGCCTCTGGCGGTGGACGCATGAAGGTGACCATGGATCGCTACGAGGCGGACTGGAACATTGTCAAAAGGGGCTGGGACGCCCACGTGCTGGGAAAGGGTCGGTTTTTCGGAACCGCCGCTGATGCGGTTAGAACCTATTATGAGGAAGATCCACATATCACGGATCAATATATGGATCCCTTTGTTATTTCGAGAGATTCCGGAACACCCGTGGGCCCCATAGTGGACGGAGATGTGGTCATATTTTTTAACTATAGAGGTGATCGTGCTATAGAAATTTCTCGTGCCTTCACAGAAAAGGACTTCCATGCCTTTGACAGGGCCTTCTTGCCGGACATTATTTATGCGGGCATGATGGAGTATGATGGCGATACCCATATCCCCCCCAACTTCTTGGTTGTGCCGCCTGCTATTGACCGTACGCTCAGCGAATATCTCTGTGCTGAAAAGGTAAAGATGTTCGCCATTTCTGAAACCCAGAAGTATGGCCATGTGACCTATTTTTGGAATGGCAACCGATCGGGGTATATCGATGAAACGGTGGAGACCTACACGGAGATTCCATCCGACAGGATTGCCTTTGATAAAGCCCCAAAAATGAAGGCACTGGAAATAAAGGAGACAGCGACAGAGATGTTGAAAGGGGGCGGGTATCGCTTTGGCCGTCTAAATTTTGCCAATGGGGACATGGTCGGCCATACAGGCGTCATGGAAGCCGCGATCACGGCCGTAGAGACGGTTGATCAATGTGTGGGGGAACTATTAGAGACTATCCGGGGCCTGGAAGGCATAGCAGTAGTCACGGCAGATCACGGAAATGCTGACGAGATGTTCACTACGGATAAAGAGGGCAGAAAAAAAACGAAGACGGCCCACACCCTGAACCCTGTCCCTTTTGCCATATACGACCCGGATTACAAAGGGGAGTATGAAATGGCCCGCCTGGAAAGACCGGGTCTCTCCAACGTGGCTTCCACCCTGTTAAATCTACTAGGGTATGAGAAAGTGAAAGACTACGATCCTTCACTGATCCGTATAAAAGGTGAATAAGGGTGGTATTTTTAGCGAGAAGTTGGGGGGCTTTTTGAGCCTTCAAGGGGTTTAACTTTTCTCCACTCCATGTCCACCTGATTTTTCAGCCTTATGACGCCCTTTTTCGGGTAGTAATAAAAGGAGAACTTGTATCTTTGCCCCTCAGCATTTTCGTGATGAATGGTGTACAAGACGTGATTTCTTTCAGGCCTTTTTTCCACTTTTACGATAAAATCTACAGTGATGAAATCCTGGAATTTCCCGCTTGTGAAGACGATGCATTCTTTACTGAGCTCAAGCGTGTCATTCTTGAATCTTGGTGCAGCGCTCGTCCACACACCCATTAATTCGGGAGGAAGGGTTTCATCTTCCTTTGGCTGACATCCCAACAGGGAGATGGAAATGGCGAGTGCCAAAAAAATCGTTTTTGTTATTATGTTGCTTAATCCCAGCATGACTCACCTCTCAACACCCTCTTGCCTTATGACCTCCAGTAAAGCTTCCACCACATTCGGATCGAACTGTTTGCCTGCCTCTCCTTTAATGATCTCAATAACGCGCCCCCGATCCATGCCTTTTCGATAGGGTCTATCTGAGACAAGGGCATCATAGACATCCGCTACAGCCAAGATGCGAGCGCCTAAGCTTATCTTTTCTCCTGCGAGACCGTCAGGGTAACCTTTGCCGTTGAAGTGCTCATGATGCTGCAAAACAATGGGTATGGCATGCGCATATGCGGCAATGGGTTCAAGTATGCGGGCTCCCATACCCGAATGTGCCCTGATCAACTGGAATTCTTCATCATTCAGCTTCCCGGGTTTGTCCAGAATGGTGACGGGTATCCCGATCTTGCCGATGTCATGGAGCAAACCCCCCCGATGTAAATCGTCCAACGCTTCAGGCGTGAGTCCCATAGCCCTGCCAATTTGAAGCGCCTTTTCTGTAACCCTTTCAGAGTGCCCCGCTGTCCAAGGAGATTTTGCATCCACAGCTCGAGCAAGTGCCCTCAAAGTTCCCCAGTTGAGCGCATCCAAATCTTCTATCAACTGGGCATTTGCCAGGGCGACTGCCACCTGGTCAGCAAGTTGTCGCACCTGATCAAGATCTTCCTGGTCTGGGGGGGAGGAACTAAGGGAACCCAGGGTGATGATCCCGGCCAGTTCCCTTTTAAAGAAAAGGGGGAGCAATACAACCAGCTTAATGCCACTTTTTATATTGTTGGCAAGATAGGGGGGAAGTTTTTTGGGCGAATTCACTAACAGAAATTCCTGATCAGATACAAATTTTTTCAGGTCACCCGTGGGGATTTCAACATTTTCGAATAATTGCAGCCGGTTATGGTTTTCCATGTAAGTGCGCCCCGGATTTTGCCCTTTGGGGTCTAGGAGGGTAACACAGAGGGAGTCATAAGGTAAGAACTCCCGCATACGACTAAATACCGTCCTTATAATCCTCTCGGTATCCAGGGCAGAGAGGATGGCCCGGTCTATCTCGGCCATGGTGGTCAAGGCGTTAAACTGTCTCCCCAACTGTCTTGCCATGTTGTTGAATGATGTGGCGAGCTCTTCAAATTCATCCCCACTCGTGACTGTCACCCTGCTGTCAAAGTCTCTCATGGCTATCCGGCGCGTGCCTTCCCCGAGTTTTTCGAGGGGATGCGTTGTTCGTCGAATCTGGATAAAGGCCAGGAGTAACACCACCCAAAAGGAGAGGAGCACGATAAGAGGAAAGATCCGTTTGAATTGGGCCATGGGCCTGTCAATAGTCTCCTTTGGAACAGTAAGGACCACAGTCCATTGGGGATGCGTTGGGTTAAATTTTATGTTTAGGGCACGAAAACTCGCCATGTAGCTTTCCTTCTCATTTTTCCACTCGAATATGCCTCTACCAGTACGGGGCATGCTGTAATCTGGTCTTTCTCGCAATGCAGAAGGGGCTTGCATGGTGGAATAGATGACCTGATTCGAGTTATCCAATACAAAGAGTTCGGTCTTGTATGGGAGGACATCCTCTGGCTTTTGATTCAGGAGCCAGAGATAAAAGGTGTTTATTTCTCCGTACAGTTTACCCTGCTTTCGGTCCAGTGGATCTATCAGCCTCATCATGTACATTTTGGGGCCGCTCTCCGAGGTGGCATGGGTGAGTACAAGGGTATGGCCAGATCTAAGGTGCTGCGTCTCTTCAGCAGAGAGCACTGGAGGTTTCTGAATCTGACCAAAACGGGGGAAAAGCTCTCCTGAATGGGTAATGAACGCAAGTCCTTTAAACCGGTTCTTCAGATCCTTACCATAGGCTTCGCTTGTGCTACGCGTGAATGCGCTGGAGCTCAAAACAGGATTGGCACACAAGGCCTTGAACTCGTTTTCAAGGATGTTCATTCGTTCCAAAATGGACATAACAAGCGCCTTGCAGGATTGATGCAGTTGTCTTTCATTCTGCTTGTCAAGCTCACCGCTTACCCGGGTGAAGGAGACGATGGCCAGGGCGGAGATGGGAACAAGGGCGCAAAAGACAAAGAGCCCCATGATTCGTCGTCCCACCTTGCTCTTGAGAAACGTCTTTTCTATTTTCATCAGATACTGCCTGACTAAAACTCGGAAGCAAGCCCTATAAATCTTCCCTCGCGGGCCCGGATGATGTCATCATGGCTTTTCTTGTTGTGGAGATGTTGTGCGCTTTGCCCGTCTCTGCCCATACTGTAAAGGTCGTAGTCGTCATTCAATGGATTGTCCCACTGATCCTTGCGTTTACCCCCTACACCTTTACCACTAAACCCGATCGCAAAGTTCTCATAATGGTATGGATTGCCGTAAGGATCTAGGAGATTCCCACGTCCTATATCGGCAAGAGAATTGGGCAGAGTATTCCGATCTATCTCATAGAGCTTTATCTCTTTTTGAAGGATCGTTATTTCTGCTATGGCCTTTGTAATTCTTGCTTTATCAATGTATCGCGAATAGGCGGGGATGGCAATGCCAGAAAGCGTCCCTAACATGGCGATCACGACCATGAGCTCAACGAGGGTAAAGCCGGCCAGAACCTCTTTACGGCCCATTTTGAACAATCTCACCACAGGGGTGGAGCTGACCCTGTGAACATACCTGCCAGCACGGGCCATTAGGCGCTTGGAACTATAAAAAAACCTCTTCTTGCGGCCATTTCCAGACATGAATTGTCTCTATCCTATCCGCATGAATACTTTGGAACTTGCCAGTCCATCACAAAAACTTCTCATGGTTAAGTCCCTTCTTCTTCGGGCGTATCTTCCTCGTTTCCTTGGTCTTCCTTTTGTACGGTGAAATAACGAGAAGTTTCTGCCAGCATTTCCAGATGGTGGCGGTGGGCGCGCAACGCGTCTTCACGGCTTTCCTGCCAGTTGTTTGCGTGGGTCCCGGTCTGCTCCAATGCATCCAGAGACCTCAATGCATCATCCGTCGTCTGCTGCACGTTTCTCCATTTCTCAGACAGCGTCTCCAACATGTCATTGAGGGCCGCCTCATCCTCGTGGAGATAATCCTTTTTCCTTATTTTTACTCTTAAATTCAGGTCGCCATTGCGCACTTGCTCATAGACTTGCCGGAACCTGTGCAAAGGGCCAATAAGTCTATGGAAGAAACGGAACGAATGGAGGGAAACCAGGCAAATGACAAGGAGAATAGCGGGCCAGACTCTTGCATGCAGAGTAAGCATTTTATCGGCCGCAGCGGCCCGGGCGTTGAAAGGGAGGGATTGGTCTTGCAGGCGCATGATGTCAGGTACGAACATGAAGACTGCCAAGAAGAGCACAATGACAAAGCTGTAGACAATGATGATGGCCAGAAACCGATACTGGAGTGAACGGTTGACCACACGGTAACCTTTACGTTGGTTCCTGCTTAGCATGACATCTCCTCCCTTATGGTTCTCGCTTTCTCAGCGGAGATTCTACCCTTTCTCACATAGATCCTCTCCAACTTATCCAAATGTCTATCCTCTTTTTCTCTCCCTATTAACAAAAGATCATTGAAGGCGTCTCTATACTCCTTGGTAAAGTCTAGGCTGGGGAGGCCCATCTCTTTTCGCATGTTAATCTCAAGGGCCTTCGCCTCTTCCGGGGCCAGCCCTTTTCTGGATGCTATCTTATCCAAATACGATCTCTCTGATGAAGTGATGTTATTCTTGGTCAAGAGACTGAACCTGAGCAATTCCGAATACATCTCATGGGGTGCATCCTCTTTTATGGCCAGAGAGAATTCAAGACAACTCTGATGCCTGTTGTTGGGATCCCTTTTTAATGCGTTTAATATGGCCTGTTTTATGTGAGGAGGAATATCCTCAAATTCATCCAGGATCAATTTGGCCTCATCCAGGGAGCCTTCCAGGTGATATTCTAACAATTCCGTGGCCTTGATTCTCTCGCCTGAAGGAAAACTTGCCGTGAGCATGTTAAAGAAGGTCACACCAAGGGAATAGATATCAGATCGGGTGTCCACCTCTTCCTCCAATATCTGCTCTGGAGACATGTAGACAGGGGTGCCCACAAGCGACATTTCTCCCTTTTTGTTGTTTCCGTAGCGAGCGATAAAAGCAAGGCCAAAATCGGCCACCTTGGCTCTTCCCTGCTGATCCAAGAGAATGTTAGAGGGCTTAATATCCCCATGTATAATCTTGTACTTGTGGGCAAATCCAATCCCTTCCAGAATCTGCAAGAAAATATGAACAGCCCTTTGGACAGATAGGGCTCCTTTTCCGCCCTTGCTCTCGCGAATGGCCTTTGCCTTTCTTATAACTCTGGCCAAATCCGTCCCCCTTATAAGCGGCATGACGATGCAGAGATTATCTTCATGGTTGAACATCCTGAGTATCTGAACAATATGGGGATTATCCAGATTGGCCTGTATTCTTGCCTCCCTGAGGAATTGCTTCTTGAAATGCTTTCTCTCGCTATAACGAGACTTTATGGTCTTGATGACCACTTTCCTCTTAAGGGCATGATCTTCCGCCAAAAAGATCTCTGCCATCCCCCCTTTTCCTATCTGCTTTTCAATGACGTAATCCTCGACTTTTTGTCCTGGGTTTAATATGGGTTTTGTCAATGAATAGCCTCCTGACTCGCTTAAACGCTTCCTCATGTGATCGTTTAGCCAGATATTGGGGCGGTTCCCTGGTCTGCAATAGGACTAACCTTTTTCCACTCCACGTCTATCTGATTTTTCAATCTTATCACGCCGCCTTTTGCGGGGTCATAATAAAAGGAAAAGTTATATCTTTGCTCATGAATATTCTCATAACGTATGGTGCATAAAAAGTGTCCTCTCTCTGGAACCCGTTTCATTCTTAGAACAAAATTTGTATTGACATGACCTCCAGAGCGGCTGTTTGTGAAAATAATATAATCCCTGGTTAACTCAATAGAGCAGTCCCTATATTTGGGGGCAGAGGTCTTCCACACCCCGATCAGTTCATTTGGAACGGCTTCAGATCCCCCGGACAGACATCCGATAAGGGAAACCAAAATGGCGATTGCAAGGAAAATGTCTGCTAATCTCATGTTTCAAAAGGTAATTAGAATTCGGAAGCGAGCCCTATGTATATGCCGTCATTGGCCCGGATAATGTCATCATAGCTTTTGGGGGCCGTAATGGGCGGTTCGCTTTGTCCATCTCTACCCATGCTGTAAAGGTCGTACTCCGTGTTCAGTGGCACCAGGAACTGGTCCTTCCGTCTTTTCTCCCTTTCATCGGGATCGGTGAAATTGTGGTATTGATAGGGTCTGCCGTAGGGGTCCAACAGATCCGCGTTTCTTATGTCACTTAGCCTACGGGGCAAGACCTTTTTACTCAGTTCATACATCCGAATTTCTTTCTGTAGGGAGCTTATCTCTTCTGCGGCCCTGGTCATTCTCGCCCTCTCGATATAGGCCTTATAGAGGGGAATACCAGCACCAATCAATGCAATAAGCAGGGCGATCACGACTAAGAGTTCAATCAGCGAGTAGCCGCCAAGAAATTGGGATTCTGAATTTCTCCCGCATTTCAAGGGCTCAGGATGTTTTATATTCTGTTGAGAGACCTCTAATATCATTTTTCGCAAATATCACGCACGGGTGTCGTCATCCTTCTGGTCCCGTTTGCTCACCCGGAAGTACTGAGCCGTAACTAGCAGTTTTTCCAGGCGTAGTCGGTGATGACGCACCACCTCTTTGTGGGTCTTGCTCCAGTTGGGGACCTCGCTCAGTTTCCTCTCCAACTCGCCCAGAGATTTCAAAGCCTCTGCCCCCGTCTCTTGTATGGTTCTTACTCTTGCAGTAATCATCCCCAACATCTCATTGAGCGCAGCCTCTTCCTGATGCAAATAGTCCTTTTCCCTTATTCTCACGGTGAAGCTCAAGTTCCCATTTCCCACCTGCTCAAAGACCGAGCGAAAGCGGTGCAGGGGGCCGATGAGCCTGTGGAAAGAACGAAACGAATGGAATCCAGCCACGCAGATAATGGCGATCACTGCGGGCCAGACTCTTGCATGCAAGGTAAGTATTTTATTAGCGGCACCCGCTCGGGCTTCCAAACTGAGGCTTTCATCTTGCATGCGAATAATATCTGGCACGAAAAGGAAGACGGCCAGAAAAAAGACTATGGTAAGGCAATAAATAAGGATAATGGCGAGAAATCTATATTGGAGTGGCTTATTGACGATATAGGAACGCCGACGCTGGTCCCGTTTTATCATGAAATCTCCTTTCATTTGGCCCCGCATAAATACGCGGGATCTGGGAGATCCCGCGTTGATCCGATGAATAGAGTCTGAAGTAACTGGGGATTTAGAAATAGGCGATTTTTCATCAAGGCCTTTTATCATACGGCCATTGAAATTCACGGGCCGTTACGATGTTTAACCAAATAGAGATAAATAATATTATAAATAGTTAAACTAAAATAGTCAATTATGAAGGGCCAGCCCAAATCCTTCAGGCTGAAGAGTTGTTCAATGACCTCAAGGAGGCACTTCACAAAGAAAACATCCTTTAGGATTTCAAAAAAGAAAGGCAGGGCGGTTAACCCTGCCTCTCAGCTGATTTCAAAGGTCTTAATGTTTATCAAGAGGAGATTACGGCATCACGAATCTTCTCCGGTCCTGGCCACTTCTCCGGTCAATCCCGCTTCTCCGATTTGAACTCAACGTCCGCGCCTTGCCCATTCTCCGTTCAAGACCACTTCTCCGCTCTGCAGCGCTTCTTCGTTCTTCGCCGCTTCTCCGATCAATACCGCTTCTTCGATCTTGGCCGGATCGTCTTTCAGGAACATACCCGTGATGGGAAATATGTCTTCTCTCAATTTCAGAGCGCCGACCACCCTTGTTCATACTTCCCCCGTCTTAACCGAGCGGCAGCATATAGTCAGCGAGTCTGCTCGATGTTTTTCGTAAATTGAGGCAGAGAAGGCGGGCGACTCCCTTCAGAATCTTGACGCCTATCGTTGAATGCTCCGCCAGTATATAATCGAAGTTTTCTCTCGACAATGTGAGCAGCGTGGCCTTTGTGCGAGCTTTCACACTTGCAGAGCGGGGGAGATCATCGATGACGGACATTTCGCCAATTGAACGCCCTTTGGACAGTGTGGATATGACGATGTCTTCTCCAGTTTCAGATTTCTTAAGCACGTCCAGTGAGCCCTCCACCACGAAACATACATAATCCCCTCGATCACCCTCTTCAAACACCATTTCCCCAGGAGTCAGCTCAATAAAGTTCAGGTACTTTTCTATGACCATCAGTTCTTTATCCTTTAAGGTCCCAAGTATCGGGATGTTAAGAATAAGGAACTCAATAATGGCCTGTGACATCACCCGATCCGCCTCTTGCTTACTCTCTCCCATTTCCAATGCCTCCAAATATGCAGCTTTTCATAATTTCTCTCATAGTGCTTAGTGCAATGTCCCGGTCTTTTCTCTCGAATAGAGCAATGCATTCTCAATGGCAATAGCGGCAGAGCTACTCAAGGCGGTGAGAAGAGAAAGGTCGTCATTTCGAAACCCATGGGGTCGGTTCACCGAGTCCACATAGATAACCCCCCTGATCTGAGATCTGCTGATCAGGGGGACACACATCACAGACCTCACCCTCATCAATTCCATACTCTGAGAACGATCACCTTCATCCTCACTAAGGGTATCTAACATCATAATCGGTTTGACCTCTTTTATGACACGCTCAGCAATAGTCCGGCTGTATATCTTATGGGTAGCCTCGTCTGGCTTTCGACTCTTGGGGATCACATCTGAAATTTTCTTTGTTTCAGGATCAACGAGGATAATAACTCCCCTGTCCACCCTTTTGAGAAGATCCAGGATGGCATCCAGGATCTTTTGCAAAATCTCATTGATGTCTGTTGATTGTATGAGGGCATCGGATACCTTGTTAATCAATTCCATGTTTTTCTGCGAAGTCATGGGCCTGTCCTGCACCACGATGGTCTCACTTTCAGTCATCTCCTTAGAAAGATCGATGGAATCCAGAAAGGGTATTACATCCTCTAGACATGCCTTGCCCAGACAAAGGACACTCATGCCAAGAACAATGGGAATCCCTTCTCCCACTTCATGTTCAACACCAGGACGTATCTGTTGTCCGTTTACAAAAGTGCCGTTTTTGCTTTTTAGGTCCTCAACATAATATTTATCAGCTTTCTTAAGTATCTTAATATGCTTGCGAGAAATGAATTTATCCTTCATTTGGACATGATTATCAGGTGAGCGTCCCACGTAGACGATATCAGTCTTAAGGTCGAAAGACTGCCCTTCATCTGATCCGTCCATCATATAGAGTTTAATCATGAATGGTTTTCCTCTTTCAAGAAAACTAAACCCAACTTGGCATTACAGTGTTTAAATTTACTATATTTTCTCATAAAAAAGAATATAGAGTCAATATTATTCCTTTCAGGCCCAGTTTGTCCCCCCTTTGACTCGGGCGAGCCTTGGAGAGGGACATATCCTAGCCAAAAACAGCGATAAAAAACAATCAGTGGACCCCTGATTTTTCCTTTCGAAATTCCTTAGACTTGACCGATTGAGGGTCCGGACCCTCCTTTCGGCCCTGAGCCCAGAGCCAAAAGACCTACCGAGGTGTGTGAAAGCTTGTTATCAGACTCATTAATCGAAGGACTGAACCCATAGGTGAGTAGAAGCCCCCGTTTCTATTTAGCAAGAATGATACCATGAAGGGCTGAAAATGAATTGTATTTAATTATCAGATACTTATCCCAAACCGCACAACTGATCAGTCCAAACCGATGCACACGATGATGTGCAAACCTTAAAGATTTCTGTGCATGATGGAACCCGAATTCAGTGCATCGGTGAGGGTCAAAAGCGTTGGCGTTGCTATAATCGCTGTGCCCTTTGGGTTACGGTCAGAGTGAGGCCATGGCAAAATTTGTGGAGGTCGTTATTGGATTAAAAGAGGCGGGAGGAACAGTGGGGGATGAGGCTCGCTACGAGGTCATTCCCGTTTGCGCAAACCGGATATCAACCCTTTCGTTTCTTTTCCCCATTCAGCTATTTGTTGAGGTTTTGAAATGAGCTTGACGATCACCTCCTGTGTGCCAGAAAACGTAACATATGATTGTTTTACTTTTATGGGAGAGACTTCATTTACATATCTGGCTAATCCCAGAAAAACACTCGCTATGAGTTTTTCGTCTTCAATGGGCAAATCAATCGTGAAAAATCTATCGTTCATTGTTACGGCTACGTCCCTTGGTTCGTCCATCTCCACTTCTCCTCCTTAACCTACATGCATACTTTTTCTAGGAACGCCCTCATCTCTCATGCATCAGATCGGGCCATAATGCGCCCAGATGAACCGCCTCCCATTTCTCCTGGGACACGCTCCTTGAGTTGTGAACTCAATCCACTGGTGGAATTGTTCTCCCCATGGATCATTCGGTCTTTTGCAGAGGATGCCGGGAGAGGGGCTTGAGCATAATATGGATTTGCCGGTCGTCTTCCTGTAGAGGTATGAAAACGATCTCAGAATCGTAATACCCATCTTTCTTCACTTGGTAATACCAGTCCTTCCAACTTGCTCCATCAGGGTGATCCTTTACGGTCACGGTTCGAGGTGTCCTGTACATGGTCTTTCTTATCTGTTCCTGAGATGCGCCCCAGTAGATGGTCGCATCCGGCGGCTCAGAAGTAATGGTCGTTTTGATAGGAACAAGGCGAAAGTCAATATAACGATAGCCTTCCTCTCCTCGGCAGATGATCTCTGAGTCGTGATACCCGTCCTTCTTGACCTGATAACACCAATCTTCCCAACTGGATCCTGAGATGGTCCTTGAATATGGAGTTTTGTGTCCTGTCTTTTCTAGAGCAGATTTCGTTTTTCCCCAGTAAATGTGGGCCTGAGGTGGATCACACGTGATTATTTCTTGAAGCGTACTTGCGCACGCTGAAAAGAACGGTATCAGCAAGATAATTGAGTAGAAAAATTTTTTCGTGAACATATTATCGCACTAAAGACCCAAAAACCCAATCTCTCTCAACAAGAAATCGGGCCTTGTTGTTTTACAGTTCGCACTCTCGATTTAAGCGCTATTTTTGCGGGTTGAAACATTCTCGGGAAGCTGATTATTCTTGTAAGATTCATGATTAAACCTGCGTCAGAATTAGCCAAAATCAAAAGTTTTGTCAATCTCCAGACGATCAATGAGGCTGTCGGAAAACGCCCATCTGCTGCGTTACCCTTATCCCTCGTCACTGCGGCGTACTTCTATGTACGCCTCATTCCTCGGGATTTGTCCGCGCT
>Ga0209427_10002383_pt1 | contig 22130 bp, 20 predicted proteins | sample DeeMarSWOR136_30_FD_187465 | JGI IMG/M metagenome (GOLD analysis project Ga0209427, IMG submission 187465) | Marine sediment microbial communities from White Oak River estuary, North Carolina - WOR-1-36_30 (SPAdes) (version 2) | ecosystem: Environmental > Aquatic > Marine > Intertidal zone >...
AATTAAGGATTTCTTCCTTAATTATCTTTAAAGGAGACTAGAGAGGTGGTCACAAGATATGGGAATGCCTAAGGAGGGTATAAAAGTGTAGGATACTTGCAATATCATTGATAAATCAAATAGTTAAACATAGGTATTGTAGTACAAAGCTTTGGTGATGTTATTTTGATTAAAAATTCTTAAAGATATCCTGTCAGATTAAGCCTAGATATTTATAATCATTTCTCCTTCCCATACAAATTAAACTCCCACCCTTTTCTCTAAAAATCAGTTAATGTTTTCTTCAAATTAGGGCAACCACGAAGATCGCTAAAAAATTCGAAGAGAGTTTTAAATATGGCGGGACGTAATTCAGTGAGTCCAAGATGGCAAGGGGTGTACCTGAAATATTGACTTATTTATTTCATATATTAAAAGGAGTTATTTTTAAAACAATTAAAATTTATTGGTTAATATTTTGAATAAAAGTAATCTAATTAGAAGATAAGAGATCAATGGTAATTAAAACAAAATGATTCTAAAAGTATTCAGGGACGGTTAAGCACGTGTTTTTATTCTGGTGAGAGGTTGAGATCCAGGGCGTCAGGACATTCCTTTTAAGGCCAGTAATCCAGTCTAGCTGGAGCGCCTACCTCAATTGTGAAAGTCACCCCTTTCAATTAAAAAGGGTAATTATTTTAGTTCAAAATCTTCTTAAATCTCTTTCTAAGCTTCCGTTCATCATTTATATATATTTCACATTTATCATCTCCTATAAAGTGTAAACGACTGTATTGATAAAATAGATCAATGATACCGTCTATTATGTCCATCTGTATCACCTCACTTAAATCATCACCCCGCTTGTAGGGTGATGGTTGTTGTTTGCCATAAAAGATATTTGGCTCATAATTGGAGAAAGCAACTATGAGTTACTAAGGTTAAGTAGATATATATTTTTTGTTGGATTTTTTTAAAAATATTGGTAATATTATGTATTACATATAAAGAGGAGACCTGTTATTGAAGATTGCTGGATTTGAGTGGGATGAAGGGAATGCATTACATATCGAGCTTAGACATGGGATTGTGCAAGCAGAGGCCGAAGAAGTTTTTGCAGTCAATCCTTTATTCAGAAAAACCAGAAGGGGACATTATTCGGTAATGGGACCTACCCTTGACGGTCGTTACCTCACAGTTATCTTCAAGTTAAAGAAAGGAAGAATTGCACGGGTGATAACAGGTTGGGATATGAAGGATTCAGAGAAGAGATATTATCGCAGGAATAAGGGGAGGTGAGTATATAATATGAAGGCCAAAGCATCATCTAAAAATTTAAGAGAAGTAGAATACTATGACAAACATGGTGTTCTCAAAGAAATAGTTGATGAACATATTGAAATGAGTTTGGAAACCGAACTTCGCGAGGACATTTTATCTGGTAAAAGGAAGAGGAAGTTAAAGAATATATCAGTCAAAATAGATCCATTACAGATAAGGGCTATTAAAAAAATTGCGACTATGAAGGCTATCCCATATCAGACTCTCATCAGGCACTGGTTATCTCAGCATATTAAGAGAGAACTACATATTTAAAACAGGTGATATAATTCTAATAATTTCGTTTATCTATTGATCGGTTATTTTTAGCTGTTTAAATATTGATTATTAAATCATTTATCATCTTTCTTATATCCCTCTCTTCCACTCCTCCCTCCACAACTCAGTTAATGTTTTCTTCAAATTAGGGTAACCACGAAAATTACTAAGATTTCGAAGCGAGCTTTAAATTTCTCTCCATTTATCTATTCTATTCTCCATCATAGATAACTTCTCATATAGTAAAAGTTCACAGCGTTCGGAGGTCGAAAGTCAGGGGATGGAAAGAGATAAAAAGGGAGAGAGGAAGTGAGAAGGGGCAAATGAAATGATAGATAAGCAGGGTAATAAATTTGAAGGTACAAGTGAGGCTTTTGATAATTTGAAAAATAGTTCTCTGCGCTTATCTGCGAATTTATCCCGTGAAATAATAACGATTTTCTTCTAAAATAGCTCACAAAAGAAGTTATATTGCTAGAGTAATGATCAATTAACCATTTCTTGTATTTTACAGGGCGAGTCTGCGCCCTAATTTGTATCCAATTTTTTCTTTCTTGTTTTTTAAACCTATTCGTGGAATATATAATAAAGATTAATGGGAGCAACTATGTCTAAATAGAGACCACAAGAAATAATAGTTCATAAAAAAATCAAAGGTGATCCTGTAACCAGAATTTTTAAAAGAATGGAAATGTTGGAATATGAAGGTGTTACTACTTGAACATCCAAGGAGGAGATCAGCTACTCATTTCAATGATATTGCTAATACACCACTATCTTCTTGTTTGATATCAGGGTATGTGGCTTCGTTACTTCAGGAAAATGGCATTAAAACTGAAATACTCGATGCCTACCTTGCTCACTATTCCTTCTCACAAATGGTAAAAAAAGTAACTGAGAAGGAATGCGATATTGTGGGAATACATTTGATCTATAGCTGGGAACACACATCCAGTGTGTTAAGTGCAATTGATGAAATAAGATCCACTATAGAAGTGCCTGTCATTGTCTATGGTTTCTACCCTACCTTTGCTTATGAATTTATTTTAAAATCTTATCCCTCGATTGATTACGCCATAATTGGGGAGCCAGAAATTACCTTCCTTAAGTTCTGTTCACAAGTTAAAAAGGGTAGTACTGTAGCTCATCTGAATGGAATTGCTTTCAGAAGAGGGGAAGAACTCATAGTGCATAAAAGACAAGAGGTCATCGAAAATCTAGATGTGCTGCCATTTCCCTTTCGAACAAAAGAGCACTTAGAATATATTGGTGGGAATATACTGGGTAGCAGAGGATGCTACGGAAACTGTACTTTCTGTTATATCAACAATTTCTATGGGAAGAGATGTACGTGGAGAGGGAGAACACCAGAAAATATTCACCATGAGATAGTGACAATTCTAAGTTCTCTCTCAAGAAGGTATATTTATTTCGTTGATGCAAACTTTTTCGGATCGGGCGAGGAGGGACAACGCAGGGCAGAGAAGATAGCTGAACTCTTGAGAGGTGAAAAGGGACTCAAATTTGGATTTGAGTGCAGGGTTAATGATGTGCAGGAGAAATCTCTCATTGCTTTAGCTGGTGCAGGTCTTAAGGATGTCTTCCTTGGGGTTGAAAGTGGTTCAAAACGTAGTTTGGAACGAATACGCAAGGGAACTAGTGTTGAACAAAGTGTGAACGCTATAACCCTGTTAAGGAATTATGGTATAGAGCCACACATTGGCTTTATCATGTTTGAATCTGACTCAGAGTTGCAAGACCTAAGAGATAATTTTAATTTTCTTAAATCCAATAAACTGCTCAAGAGACTTATCACTACTGTTGATCTTTTGTATCATCCCCAGATTGTTTTTATGGGGACAGAGAGCTATGAGACATTAAAGAGGATGAATAGGATGGAGCTTTGCTCTCCTAGTATTTATCAAGGAACGTTTACATACAAGGACGGGAGAGTAGCGTTTTTAGCTGAGGTCATATCCTTTATCTGTCGCTATCTTTTAACACTTATGGAAAAGAGTGATTCTCCTCTCTATTGGCAAAGAGGTTTTTTAGATATACACCACTATTCTTATGAAATATCCGATAGATTAAACCAATGGTTAGTAGAATTTTTTGAGGAACTGTTGATAAGAACGGAGTATGGGGAAATCACCTATACAGATGAATCGAAGAGTCGTTGTATAAACGAATCAATTACTTTAATAAACAGAATCATTGACACAACGAGTAACAATGATAAGAAATACTTATACGAGCATGAGTGCTGATGAAGATTACATTATGAATCTGTCACTCGGTTACCAAGTTTCTCAAATCCTCTTTACTGCAATAAATTTGAATATCTTTACCATGTTGGATAGTGGGGCAAAGAAAATTTCAGAAATAGCAAAAGCAGTAGAAGCTGATGAAGGATCTTTAAAGAGACTTACAAATACCTTGGTTGCCTTGAACCTTCTGGAGAAGAGAAACGGTATGTTCTCAAATGCTAGAAGTGCCTCTCGATACCTGGTAAAGGGGAAGAAACACTATCTGGGTAATACCATTCATCATGGTAGTAACCTTTGGGATTTTTGGGGAGGATTAGAGAAGCAGGTAAAAAGTGGAAGGTGGAAAGGTCCTAATGAAGAGCACTTACGAGACTTTCCTCACAGGCTGAAAGATTATTTAGCTGCTATGAATGATTTTGCAGAATTAAAGGCGGATGCAATAGCAAATGCCATTTCGATCAATGACTACAAGAAGATGTTAGACTTAGGATGTGGCCCGGGTACATACGCCATAGCATTCACTGCACGAAATCCTAAGCTCTATAGTACCATACTTGATTTAGAGCTTAACCTTGCTCATATTAAAACCTTTATAAATAAGAGTAATTACCGTGATAGGATTTGTGTTCTCACTTGCAACATTTTAGAAGATGAGATTCCTGGAAGTGGATATGATTTAATTTTAATTTCAAATCTTATTCACATCTACGGTGAAACAGAGGTAAAAAAGATTATGGAAAAAGTGTGGAATGCAGTAGCCACCTCTGGTAGGATAATCATACACGACTACATATTGAATGAATCAGAACATGGACCACTACACGCATCTCTTTTCGATCTCACTATGCTGGTTGGTACTCCAAATGGTAGGTGTTATACCATTTTAGAGATAAAAGAGTTGCTTAAGAGTCTCGGTGCTAAAAATATTAGACATATACCAGTTAGTTTAGGTTCATCTCTGGTAATAGGAGAAAAATAATAGACAAAACCTCAGGGAAGAAATTTTACCACAGAGCTCTGTGGTAAAAGTAAGGAGGTAAAAATGGCTAGTATTATAGAAGAGGCATGTAAGGGAAAAATCACTCCTGAAATAGAAAAGGTAGCACAAAAAGAGAAGGTAGAGGTAGAATATGTAAGAGAGATGATTGCACAGGGGAAAATCATTATACCTCTGAATGTGAATCGAAAAAGTACTATCGTTGGAATAGGAAAAGGTTTATCAACCAAAATCAATGCCAGTGTAGGAACCTCTTCAGACATAATAGATATTGATGCTGAAATCAAGAAGGCTAGAGCAGCTGAAGAGTGCGGAGCGGATACCTTAATGGAGTTGAGTGTGGGTGGAGATTTAGACCTCATCCGCCGTGAGATACTCGCAGCCGTTAAGCTGCCTGTGGGAAATGTACCTCTGTATCAAGCCTTCTGTGAGGCTTCAAGAAAGTATCACGACCCTCATAAGCTCACAGAAGAAATGCTTTTCGCATTAATTGAGAAACAATGTGCTGATGGCATTTCTTTTATGGCTATTCACTGTGGCATTAATCTCTATACTATTGAAAGACTGAAAAAACAAGGATACCGCTATGGTGGGCTGGTATCCAAAGGGGGAACATCCATGGTGGCATGGATGTTAGCTAATAGGAAAGAAAATCCACTATATGAAAAGTTTGACCGTGTCGTGTCTATATTAAAGAAGTATGATGTTGTGTTATCCCTGGGTAATGGTCTCAGGGCTGGGGCTATCCATGATTCTTTTGATCGGGCACAGGTTCAAGAATTAATCCTTAATTGCGAGCTAGCTGAAATTGGCAGAAAAATGGGGTGTCAGATGATGGTAGAAGGGCCTGGACATGTTCCACTGGATGAGATTGAGGCAAATATCATTTTACAAAAAAGAATGAGTAACGAAACCCCCTACTATATGCTGGGTCCTCTTGCTACTGATGTGACACCAGGTTATGATCACATCTCTGCCGCTATAGGGGCTGCGAGCTCTGCACGGTATGGAGCAGATCTTATTTGCTATATCACTCCTGCTGAACATCTTGCTCTTCCCAATGAGGAGGATGTCCGTATTGGTGTTAAAGCTGCTAAAATCGCTGCTTACATTGGTGATATGAATAAGTATAAAGAATCAAGGAGGATTAAAGATAGAGAAATAAGCAAGGCTCGGAGAGATTCTGATTGGGAGAAGCAGTTTAAATTTGCTATGTTTGGGGAAGATGCGCGAGAGATCAGAAAGGGCCGGGAACCTCAGAATAAACGTACCTGCACTATGTGTGGAGAATTCTGCGCAAATGAGGGGTCTTCAAGACTTTTTAAAGATGATCTTATTCCTGGAGAGAAACTCTAGTGAATAAATAGATGCCTATGCTTATGGGATTTAAGGTTTAGAACATTTGAATTTTGAATTTGTTTCGGATTTCGATATTAGAGTTTAGGATTTATCGCCTATAATAGCATCCAGATAATTAGAAATAAAATACCAATTGGTTATAGACCAACCTAATCTTCAAAGGGGTAGCTTTTGGCAAGCGCTTTAATGGTTCAAGGCACTGGTTCCCATGTGGGAAAAAGTCTGGTGGTTACTGCCTTTTGCAGAATATTTAAGCAAAAGGGATATCGAGTAGCGCCCTTCAAAGCACAGAATATGGCTTTAAACTCGTTTGTTACCAATGAAGGGGGTGAGATGGGACGTGCGCAAGTGGTACAGGCTGAAGCTGCTGGAGTTGAACCCTCAGTCGATATGAATCCTATACTGATCAAACCTCAATCTGATATCGGTGCCCAAATAATACTTCAAGGCAGAGTTGTTGGAAATTACTCCGCAGCTGAATACCACCAGTACAAAAGAGAAGCCATCAAATCAGTAAGAGAGAGTTACAATAGGCTTACCAAAAAATTCGATCTAATCATGATTGAAGGGGCTGGCTCTCCTGCGGAGATCAACTTGAAAAAACATGACATAGTGAATATGAAGGTGGCTCAAATGGCTAAAGCACCAGTCGTGATTGTCAGTGATATTGATCGTGGTGGTGTTTTTGCCTCTCTTATCGGAACGCTGGAGCTCTTAACAACAAGTGAGAGAGCACGAGTAAAGGGATTCATTATCAACAAATTTAGAGGTGATCTCACTTTGTTAAAACCGGGTTTAACATTTTTAAAGAAGAAGACAGGTGTGAAGGTAGTTGGTGTTATTCCCTTTCTCAAAGATATTTACATACCAGATGAGGATAGCATTGCCTTGGAGAAAAAGAGGAATAATAGTGGTAAGGGTGAATTAGATATTGCAGTAATAAGGCTTCCTCATATTTCAAACTTCACTGATTTTGACCCATTGGAAAGAGAAGAGGGGGTTACCCTTCGATATGTTGAAGAAACTAGTAAGATAGGAGATCCTGATGCATTATTCATTCCAGGCAGTAAAAATACCATTGAAGACCTTCATTATCTTAAGACGAGAGGTTACGTAAAAGAGATTAATAGACTGAAGAGAAGTGAAAGTGCCATTATAGGTATCTGTGGAGGTTTTCAAATGCTGGGAAAAATTATTAAAGACCCCTATGGTGTAGAGAGCAGTCTCAAAAGTATAGAAGGTTTAGGAATTTTAGATATAGAGACCCAATTTGAGAAGAAGAAAGCCACATTTCAGGTGGAGGCAGAAGAGATTGAAGATAGTGACAAGGGAAAGTCTCGTGACTTAGTGCGAGGATACGAGATTCATATGGGAAGAACAAGACTTAACACTGCATCAAGTCTTTTCAGAATAAAGAAACGATCCGGCAAGAGGTGTGTGGTATATGATGGTGCAATTACCAAGGATAGAAAGGTATGGGGAACATATATTCATGGGATATTTGATAATGACAGGTTTAGAAGAAAATTTCTAAATAGTATAAATAAAAGAAGAAAATCACCCCTCCCAGAGGCAAGGAGGAATTTTGAATATGATACCTTCAAAGAAGAACAGTACGATAAGCTCGCTGATCTGATGAGAAAAAATCTCGATATGAATTTAATCTACAGTATGGTGGATATTTAACACTTATTTTTCTTACTTCGTAACATCTCAATAAAAACCTCTATCTTCATCTTGTTTCTCCCATCCAGGGGTGATGGTTGATCTCCCTCTACAGTAAGTATAGGAAGCTTTAGTGTTTTCTTTAAGAGAGCATCTTCAATCTGTCTAAAGCAAAAAGACTGAACATAGTGGATCAATCCATCAATCTTCCTTTTTTTTACCTCTTTTTTGATATCTTCCATTCGAGTAAAAATGTCATAAGGGTAGGTATATCCCAGATATTGCTCTAGTAGAGAAGTAGTAGGGTAGGGCATGCTAAATTGACGTTGCATTTCGTTAAATACAACCCTCGCATTTAAACTTTCGATGAAAGAATAGAGATCACTAAAGATTGACGGAACCCCTATGTATCCTAATCTTATCTCTTCTCTAAATTTCGTGCGATGTTGTAGTGATGCCAGAAAACCATCTATTTCAGTTTCAAATTTTAGGAGGTCTTGATTCATATCACTGGTACAAACCTGAAAGTAGTGATTTTCTTCACTGGAAACTGTGTTTTCCTTCCATGTTAACTCATCAGTGTAGTGAACCTTTTTTCTAATATGATCTAACTCGTATTTTGCTTTTAAACTCTGCTCCTCACTTACACCGTAGTAATCCATCAATTTCTTTAAACTTAGTGAGAGAAGTTTAGGGTCCCTATCGTAGGGGTAGAAAAATGGGATAACCTTGATTCCTTGAAATTGTAAGGTTTCTATCAGTGCCTGGGTATTACTACAATCACCCTGGGTGACGGCAATAATCTCTGAAATATCAGTGTGAAGCACAACGCTGTAAATTCCTTTAACCCAACTACACACGTTTCTAGGAAATCCATCACTCTCTGCCCTCTCCAGCAAATCTTTTTTCGCAGCATGGGTAATAAAAACATTATTGAGATCAACAGGAACTTTTTTGGCAGCAATTAAAATCTCTAGAGGAATCGTTGTGGTAAATCCAACTTTATTCATCGTATAGATAACATTATTTTGGAAAGGTTACTCACTAGAAAGAAGAAAGTGCTGTAGTAATCTTATATACAATTACTGTTATGATAGCTGCTGAGGGAACGGTGATAAACCATGAGGTGATAATATTACGGATAATGCGTATATTAAGGGTAGCAATTCCCCTCGCAAAGCCGATACCAATGATAGACCCCACCATAGTATGTGTAGTTGAAATGGGTAACCCAAATTTAGAGAAAACCAATACCGTAGTCGCTGTTGAAAATTCTGCTGAAAAACCTCGAGTGGGGGTAATCTCAGTTATTTTTCTGCCAATCGTTTCGATGACTTTATATCCATAAGATGATAATCCTACCACGATACCGATTCCTCCCAGCATCAAAATCCAGATGGGAACTGTTATATGCATGATGATGTTCTTTGTCTCAATGATACTAAAAATAGCTGCGACCGGTCCTATGGCATTAGCGACATCATTGGCACCATGAGCAAAAGCAATATAACACGCAGTGTAAATCTGCAAGTGGGCGAAGATGTTTTGCACCTTCACATATTGTTCTTTTTGATCTGGTGTAATGGTATCGCTCTTAACTATTCTCCATGTAATGTAGGCTCCTAGTATCCCAACGCCAAGAGCAATAGGCAAAGCATGAGAAAGAGGAAAATCAAGATGGAGATTCTTAAGCCCTTTGAAAATTATTGAGAGTACAATGATACTGAACTGCATAAAAACAAGAAAAGGAGCAACCTTAATTGCAGCTTGATAAGGGTTTTCTTTTGCAAAGATGAGCGTTCTAATAATGTTGAAAAGAGTAAAGGAAATCAGAGCACCGAGTAGTGGTGAGATGATCCAGCCAAAGGAAATCACCCCAATCTTAGACCAGTGCACTGCGTCAAAGCCTGCACCTATGAGCCCAAATCCAAAGAGTGCCCCTACAATGGCATGGGTAGTTGAAATAGGCAAACCAAGGAGAGTTGCTACATGCTGAAATAGAGCTGCCGAAAGGAGAGCTGAAAACATTCCATAGGCCAGGAGTTCTGGATGGGAAGCAAAGAAGAAAGGATCAATGATACCCTTTCTCACCGTGTCGGTTACATGACTTCCTACAAGGAATGCCCCTAAAAATTCAAAGATACCGGCAATAATGATCGCACGTCTTAAGGTAAGTGCTCTGGAACCCACGACGGTAGCCATGGAGTTGGCTACATCATTTGCCCCTATACTCCATGCTGAATAGAAACCAATTACTAACGATAAGTAAAGAAGTAGAATAGTGTATCCTTTCTATCGCTCTATGAATAAGGAATTGAGAGAGGAAATACTCTTTGTACATGTGTTGAGGAATGAGAGTGAAAAATTAGGTTCGAGAAAGAATAAGATGTCTTAGATTATCTCCGCAGTTTTCTGCGTAATTAGCTAAATTACCTATCACTTCAACAATTTTCATTATGAAGATGATAGTTAAAGGATCTAATTGATTTTCCATGCTCAAAAGTTTTTTAACCAACTCTCTTGATTTATTATCTGATTTCCACTCCATCCTTCCAATTTCATCTATAATTTTAAGTACTTTTTCTGTGGCGGGACCGGTAAAGGAAACCTCCATCAGGGTGTTCAACTCCTCATTGGCGCTAAGAAGCTTTCTGCAAATGTCAATAACCTGATCAGCAAATTCTTGGAAATCATTGGTCAAAGATTTTGGCAGTTTTGTCTCTCTAAGGGTGAGCACCACGCATAGGTCCTCAGCCGCATCTGCAATATTATCCTGGTTATTTAAGATCCTCAAAATATCTCCCCGAGGAACAGGATAGAATAGCGATTTTGGTAAGCTATTTCTAATGGTTATCTTCAGTTGATCCGCCTCGTTTTCCTTACGAGAGATCTCGTTTCGCAGTCTTTCAATCTCATTCCAGTCCTCTCGAAGCCATGCCTTAATTACAGGGTTGATGAGCTCAATACACCCATAGACCTTTTCTGCATGCTCAATGACATGACCAAAAGGAGATTTCCTGAATAATTTGTCTAACAGTGTCATAGAATTCTCCTAATAGTTAAGTGAGTATTTCAATTTGACGTACTAGAAATACTAGTATAACCTTTTTTAGAATGCAAACATTTTCTAAAGTGTATCTCTCAGTAAATGCATGAGAAATTTCGTACAGGTGTGAGAAACCCACCCAAACGTAGTGCTTTTTTCACCCTGTTGAATATAGACCTCACAGAACCTCACACGTTCAAAAAATCTTATTTAAAGGGTTCATTAAATAAGGAGCTGTTTTCAAAATTCGCTTAGAGTTGAGTTCCTGGAATCTACTTGACAATTTACGGGTAATAACCTAGTATCCATCAAATAAGTGATAGGTAACGCTAAGTTATCGCACAACAGGAGATAGAAAGAACGTGATAGAAAGATCTATTGGCATCTTCGATTCCGGAATTGGCGGTCTGACCGTTTTGAGGGAAATTATCAAAGTGCTTCCCTTTGAAAATACCATCTACCTAGGGGATACAGCGCGGGTTCCTTATGGTACTAAGTCTGCCCAGACCATAAAAAGATATGCCTTGGAGGATGCTCAGTTTCTAATAAGCCAGGGTATAAAACTCTTAGTTATTGCTTGTAATACTGCATCAGCGATCTGCACTTCATTTTTAAGAGAAAATCTTAACCTTCCTACAGTAGAAGTTATCGGGCCAGGGGCTAAAAAAGCTGTAGCATCAACCACGTTGGGAAAGGTAGGAGTCATTGGTACAGAAGCAACCATAAAGAGTGGTGCCTATAGTTCCCAAATCAGAAACATCAATCCAGATATTGAAGTATTTAGCAAAGCTTGTCCACTTTTCGTCCCCCTGGTTGAAGAAACATGGAATGGTGGAGAAGATGAGTCTTTTTTGCGTGAGTTAAAAACTCTTACTGTAAAGAGGTATTTAAAAAAATTAAAAGAAAAAGGAATAGATACTTTAGTCCTTGGTTGTACTCATTATCCTCTACTGAAAGAACCAATTGATACCTTTATGGGTGAACAGGTAAAGATGATTGACTCAGCGGAAGAAATAGCAGAAGAGGTTTTAAAAGTGATGAGAGAGGAGGGTTTGTGCAACCGTTCTGATAACAAAGGTCATCATAAATACTTCGTTTCTGATGCACCGGATCGGTTTATTGAATTAGGCATGAGGTTTTTGGGCACAGAATTGGAAGAAGTAACGCAGATAGAGGTTACAGCGTTTTAGATCCATCTCAGAGGAATTTATGTCTAAGAGAACTTCTAAAGGAAAAAATACAAAACGCACATCAAAAAGAAGAGGTACTAGAAAACTCCATTGGTTGATGTTAATCATTGCACTGATTATCACTACAAGCGGAATTATTTACTTTTTAGTACAGTACGGTGTGGTGCCCATTTCAAAGGATTTGTTTAAAAATTATCTTTCAAGACGGGAGAGAGAAGTTGATCTCTATTTTGGTAATCCCCATTCAGATAATTTGATCCGTGAGAGCAGAAAGATTCCAAAAGTTTTTTCTCAACAGCAAAAGATTACAAAGACTGTAGAAGAGCTCATTAAAGGACCAAAAGGAAAACTAATACGCACCATTCCCCCAACCACTGTAGTGAAGAACGTGCGTATTGATAGTAGTGGGGTAGTGTGGCTAGATTTTAGTTCTCATTTATCTAAGGACCATCCAGGTGGAAGTTCAGCAGAAATCACGACAATATATTCAATTGTTAATACTGTCTTGTTAAATTTCAGGGAGTTAAAAAAAGTTAGAATTCTCATTGACGGAGTTAAGATAGAGACCTTGGCTGGGCACATTGATTGCAGCGAACCTCTTGTGGCTAATAGAGATTTCATAAAGTAGGGAATATATCTAAAATGGCCATTAAAAATAAATTATCTCACACCAGAAATATTGGCATTATAGCCCACATTGATGCGGGCAAGACCACAGTCACTGAAAGAATGCTTTACTACACAGGCCGTACATACAAGATAGGGGAGGTCCATGATGGTGAAGCAACCATGGATTGGATGCACCAAGAACAAGAAAGAGGCATAACCATTACCTCTGCGGTAACAACTTTCAACTGGCTTAACCATGAAATTCACTTAATTGACACTCCTGGTCATGTTGATTTTACAATCGAAGTAGAGAGGTCTTTAAGAATTCTGGATGGTGCAGTAGTTATCTTCAGTGGAGTTGAAGGAGTTGAACCACAATCTGAAACTGTGTGGCATCAAGCTGATAAATATCGGGTCCCTCGTATTGCATTTGTTAATAAGATGGATCGGACAGGAGCAGATTTTTCTCACACTATAGATATGATAATTCAAAAATTGGGTGCTCACCCTGTTGCAATTCAACTCCCCTGGGGGAAGGAAGAAAACTTTAAAGGAGTTATTGATTTAATTGCACAAAAGGCAATACTTTGGCATAAGGATACACTGGGGGCAACCTTTGACTACGTTGATATCCCCTCAGAACTAAGGGAGTTCGTTATTACACATCGACACACACTTTTGGAAGCGATAGCAGAGAAAGATGATGATATTATGGAGAAATATTTATCAGGGGAGGACCTTTCTGAAAGAGAGATAAAAACTTTGCTGAGAAAAGCAACATTAGATATGAGTGTGGTTCCAGTTCTATGCGGAGCAGGATTAAGAAACAAAGGAATCCAACCACTTTTAGATGCTATAGTGGAGTACTTACCTTCTCCTAGTGAGGTTCCGCCCATTGAAGGAGTAAACCCAGATACTAAGGAGAAAGAATGTAGAATAAGCCGCTATGAAGAGCCATTTTCTGCACTTGCTTTTAAGGTCATTATAGATGAGGGAAGGAAGCTGACTTATTTTCGAATTTATTCTGGTACCTTAAAGGCAGGGGAAGGAGTGTTTAATGCTACCAAAAAAGTAAGAGAAAAAGTTGCCCGTATATTTAAGATGCATGCGAATAAGAAGGAGAGAATTTCAGAGATTAAAGCTGGAGATATTGGAGCAGCAGCTGGTTTAAGAGAAACTACAACGGGAGATACGCTCTGCGAAGAAAAGTTTCCGATTATCCTAGAGCCTATCGAATTCTATAAACCTGTGATGTTTATCGCTGTTGAACCAAAGATAACTTCTGATCAGGATAAGCTATCTTTTTTGCTCTCTAAAATTGTTGAAGAGGATCCTACCTTAAAAATCAATTTTGATGATGATTCTGGACAGACCATAGTCTCTGGTATGGGAGAGTTACACTTGGAAGTTCTGGTAACTAGACTAAAAGAGGATTTTAAACTGCCTGTAAAAGTAGGAAAGCCTCAAGTGGTGTATAGAGAATCCATTACAGAGTCTGTAGTATCAGAAGGAAAATTTGAGAAGGAGATTGGAGGTGAAAATCATTTTGGAAATGTTTTCTTGAAATTAGAACCCCTATCGAGAGGCGAGGGAATCCAGTTTGTAAACAATCTCAAAGACGAGGTCATACCCCCTGTGTATATTAGTGATATTGAAGAGGGAGTCAGAGAAGCAACCTTGAGTGGAGTTTTGTTAGGTTACCCCCTAGTGGATATAAAAGCAATTCTTATAGATGGATCATATCGAGAAGGGCTATCTTCTCCCTTAGCTTATAAAATTGCAGCTTCTACAGCACTTAGAGAAGGTTGTCAAAGAGCAAAACCTGTTCTACTAGAGCCTATTATGTCAATTGAGATTGTGGTGCCTAATGAGTTTGTAGGTGAAGTTATAGGTGATCTTAATGCCAGGGGTGGAAAGGTAGAAATGATCAATGCAAAAGGAAATATAAACATTATTGATGCAAAAGTACCACTTAAACCCATGTTCGGTTACACTACTAGTTTAAGATCTTTGACCCAAGGTAGAGGAAGCTTCTCAATGCATTTTTCACATTATGATAAGGTAGAGGAAAAAAGAGGCAGGATCCATGATAAATAATTTATCTCAAATGTCAAAATTTTCACCCCGTGAGATCAAGGATTTACACTTTTAAATTTAGGTCATAATACTTATTTTTTTCTTTTCAATTATGATTCTTAATCTTTACTATCTCACGGGACAAGAAAGCCAAATGAAACCCACATGCTTAAACATTAAATCTCTGAAATTTGTCATTTTGTTATGGGAAGAAAAAAATTCCTAAATGATGAACATAGTATGTATCGTGTATCTGATGAAGATTTGGTGCTTAGATATTTCCCCTCGTGCAACTTCGAGGGCTTAGTAGTTTCATTGTTTCTGATTTCGATATTAGGATTTAGAATTTTTATATAGTATGGGATCTTTCACCCCAGCTTCTTTAAAGCCTTTCAATCGCACAAGACAACTCGCGCACACACCACATGCCCTCGTGCTATTCTCATAACAAGACCAGGTGAGATGAAGTGGAGCATGGAGCTCCATTGCTTTAGTGATTATGTCTCTTTTTGTGAGATTGATGAGGGGTGTTTCTATAGTGATATGAGTGTCTGGCTTTGTTCCCTTTTCAATAAGTTGATTAAAGGCTTTAAAATAGATTTCTCGACAATCAGGATAACCAGAGCTGTCGTGTTCAACAGCTCCAATGAAGATTATGTGTGCACCAATAACCTCTGCCCAAGAGGTAGCTATTGAGAGGAGGTGAGTATTTCTAAAAGGTACGTAGGTTGAAGGGATTCGTGCACGATTGGGTTGAGATTTCTCAATTTCCATTTTTTTATTGATTAAACTTGATCCACCAATCTCCTTTAGGTACCTAATGTCAGCAACAAGACGCCTTTTGACACTATAGTAATTAGCTATATCATTAAAGGCCTTTAATTCTCGTGTCTCAGTCCTCTGACCATAATTGACATGAAGAAATGCCATTTCATACTCTTGATGAGCGATTGCGGCTGTAACGCAACTATCCATACCACCACTCACAAGTACAATAGATAAGCCTCTTTTCATTAAATAATAAACCGTGACAAATAGTAATTATTAGATTATACTATATAATAGTATAATTTATCTTTAATATCAAATGGTAAAAGAAAGGAGAAAGAAGTATGAGAGAAAGAGTTGAGAAGATAATCGATAAAATAAGGCCTTTATTACAGGCAGATGGTGGTAATATCGAACTAGTGGATGTGGTTGATGGTATTGTGAAAGTGAGGTTAATGGGAGCTTGTGCAGGGTGTCAGGGTGCTCAGATGACTTTAAAGATGGGAGTTGAAAAGGCTCTCAAAGAGGAAATACCAGAAGTTATCGCTGTTGAAGCAGTATAATATCAGAATCTATATTTTATTCCGTTAGGAAGAAGCCCTGCCATTTAATGTTACAATGATACCCCTGTTTATTTAAATGGTAATAAACTATTTTAATTTACAATAATTATAAATATTGTTTCAAGTAATCTCTTAATATTTTTTCGTGATCAAAAGCTAATGGATGAGGGAGTTTATCTCTAGTGAAGATCCCAATTTCATGTGCATCATCAGAGGCACTTGGCTTTCCCGTGGCTACTGCAATGAAGACTGTTGTAATAGTGTGCTTTCTTGGATCCCTTTGAGGATCTGAATAGGTATGTAATTGAGATTTTAAAGTAATTTCCAAAGAAGTTTCTTCTTTAGCTTCTCGAATAGCTGCGTGCTCTAAAGATTCACCATAATCAACAAATCCCCCAGGTAGTGCCCAACTAATAGGTGGATTTTTTCTCTTAATCAAAACAATCCCACCATCTTCCATTTCTATGATAATATCAACAGTAGGGTAGGGATGGAGATACTTTTCAATTGATTTTCCACAATAAGGGCATTTTGTAGGAACACTTGACATAGTTAAAGCTACCTCTAATTTGTATACAACCTCCCTATCGTAGTAAATTTTGTTATATAAATACTATAGCTGTCAAGGGAATTCTGGAAATATAAAATTTACTTTTGCTATGATTTTGAGAAGTTCAAATAAAAAAGAGAGAGACGAGAGCTTTTTAAAGGAGGGGCTAAAGTAGCTCTCGTCCCTCTCTCACACAAGAAAGAGAGGAGAAGAAATTAAATAGGGGTCTCTCTATAAATAAACGATCCTGGTATGAGTTGGGTTTAAATTTTTTTAAACTATGAGGTTGGAAACAGCCTCCGGCTTTATAAAGCTTTGCAATTAATAGATATACTAGTATCAGATAAAAAACTCCTAAAAAATCCTTTTTTGAGCTATATGAATCAAATACTCACAACATAACTGCTATCAACTCTAGCACAACAAAAGCCCAAAAATTTTATGCTACCAAATGAAACATACAGTAAGTGCATATCTGAAGACTACCTCTGCTTTGGCAATAAGGTTGAGTAAATCTTTGCATCGTAGTACCGATAGCTAGTGGTCGAGGGTTATCTCTAAAAACTTTGAACTAGCTACCATCGATAACCAGAAGTTAAAGGCCGAAAAATTTGATACCATAGAATATCAAATATGCGTAAAACACCTACCTGAAAACTACCCCTGACAATTGCAGTATTTACAACTTTTCGATCCATAAGTTAGACCACAATATTGTGTCTTTCTAAGAAATGTCTTAAACAGCTAGATTTCAGCCCCTGTGCAAATAGAATTTCCTTGACTTCTACTCTATAGATATTTTGAATCGTTCAAAGTACTTTGAAAATCGAGTTTTGATTACCGCAGGATCCAAATAGAACTGCTCCAGCGAATAGCGATGGATGCCATGTTTGTGTTGGGGATTCTCGGATAGCCATCTGTGCATACGCTCTTCCATATGATTAGTATAGTTGTATCCAAAGTATGCATAGATCTGATGAACTATATCGATTGGATCTTTTAGAAGATTTTTATAGTGCACGTCAAAAAAAGTGCTATGATCAGTTGAATCGCGGACTTTAATTGCACGAACAACCATGTCTGCCAATCGGTCAGTACATTCTTGACCAAGACGTTTTACATCCAAATGGTCACTATACATACCCTTAAAGGTGGCAAATAAACTGCAACAGGAGGGGACTACCTTGCAAGGATCACGGTGCATATGAACCACACAAGCATCGGGAAAAACAGTTAACAATGCATCAAGGGAAAACATATGCACAGGAGCTTTGAGAACCCAATGATGTGCCGAACAACGCCATTGGAGGAGCTGGAGCAATTGTCGATAATAGAGGTATACGGGAACCATATCCTGTGTGCCTAACCACTTTATGTATCGTCTCACCGGGGCAATTAGCTCAAAGGCTCCCCGGCAGAGAAAGCTATACTGGAGAAGAAACATGCACTCATTAGGAGCTTTCGCGTCAACTGGGTGAATTATATTAAAGTTAGGTGCAAGGTATAAAAGCTGTCGAAGCCTTCGCTTCGTCTTTGCTATTCTTGGATCTGTCTCCCGCGTATGGCGTTCCGGTGGAGGCCATGGAAAGAGCATTTCCCAAGTGAGCAATGCTCGGCTGGAGGGATCCTGTGCCAAGAGATTATGTAGCAGTGTGGTTCCAGTTCGAGGCAGGCCAATAATAAATAACGGCCGGTTAATCTTTTCTTGTAAGATTTCGGGATGTCGTTTCAGTTCATCCTGTATGCGTAACCGATTGATTAATATTTTTATGGTGTCTTGGCGAAACATCTGTCTTCCAACCAAGTTGAATTTTGCTTCCTCTTCCAAGGATGCAAGCAGAATTTTCATTGGAATGCGGAAGCTATCGTCTCCCCAATCATAAAGGCCGGTACGACGGTAAGCAGCTTTAAGAAGAGAAGTTTCAGATAAGCTTACTAGAGATATTCCACAACATTCTGCGGCTTTCCCAAACCAATTAAGAAAGCGAATTGGCAATGGATGGTGAGAGAATTGAAAAGTAGTTGGATTACTGTTTTTAACTGAACATTCTTTCCTATTTGTATGTTGTTTTTCCATTTCTACACCTTTTTTGTAAAAACGGACAATGCGTTTGATATACTATAGATTATTCAACCTAGCAAGTCTTATAAAAGGCAGGGGTCTTAAATGGCTCCTGCCTATTTTTTTCACCTTACTGCTATGAACCCCGGCAACTAGAAAGCCGAAATTATCAACACTACTAAACGTATGATGCGTACTATTCCAATAAATGTGAGTATTTGTCTATTGCAAGTATGTTTGACAAAATGGCTACAGAGATCAAAAGCAACATGTTGTGTCAATGATCCGCATAGTGAAGACCACTCTGATTCTCAAATCCCACTATGGGATGATGAATTCTGCGACCCTGATTACCATCTCTCAATTTTCTCTCAAATGACGTACCAGGCATAGTCCCCCATCTTGTTGTGGATTTTATCTTGACACACAAAAGTGATTTTCCTATACTTATCCCATCAAAGAGCGAGTTCTTATAAATACAACCATCGCTGTGGGTTCCTTCACCTGGTTCTTTTCTGACGTGAGACTCCAGGCACGTCTCGGGTTAAACCTGGGATACCTCACTTGCTTAAGTATGCTAGGTGCACTTATTGTGCTCCCACTGTTGTTCTATCTCTGCAAGCCCGTTTTTATGGGCAAACATATTTCGTGCGAGGAAGCGGGAAGCAATAGTGAGCGCAAAGAGGATGAGGGTGATGTGAAGGAAAAACACCAAGCCGTCATTGATGCCCGTAGCGAGCAGCACGTGTCTCTTTAGACGAGCGAAGTACCAGTGAAGAACAGGTCACGTTTTGTCTTTGTGATTACCTGTGGAAGACAGAGCGATGAAAATCTTAGGAATCTGTGGAACCCAAAAGAGGGGAAAGACTAAATCTGCAAGTGAGTGGTTTTTGCAGGTGGCACTCGAAGCGGCACAGGAGCGGGGAGCGCAAATTGATAAGATAAGACTCATCAACTATCACATCATCCCCTGTACCGCCTGCAACAGGTGTTTTTGTGGTCAGCTCTGTCCTCTGTTAGAAAGCCCGAAAGATGAGGCCCGCATTGTCTTTGATAAGATAGCCGAGGCGGATGCCTTGATTTTTTCCTCACCAGTGTATGCTTACAAAATACCGGCGGTAGTGTTAAATTTTATTCATCGCACGCGGCCGCTCCACGAGAAGGAACGTTCAGATATTTGGGGCACTGAGATTACGGCCTATAAGTGTAACCCCCTACGGGGTAAAGCGGTAGGTAATCTGGCGGTAGGTGCTGGTTTAGGGTTAGAGGGTACGCTCTTTGATATCTTTCACTATCTTAAGGCAATGACTGCAACACCTGTTGCTTGTGCGGGGATTGCCCTCTTTGAATCGGAAGTAAAAAATCTCTGCATAGTGGACGGAACATTTTCTATGAAACACCCGCTTATGAAAGAACTATTGGACAGGGATATCCCCGGTTATGAAGAGAATGAAAATGCCATAGCGTTGGCACGGGCAGTGGGCAGGCAGGTTTTTGATATCGCCAATTCAGATTTGTTCAAAAAACTAGCTGAGGTTTTGCGATTTTAGGTGAATACTAGAGAGAAAAAACCGTACATTGCCATTATTGGTGGTGGGATTGCAGGTCTAGCTACCGCATACTACTTGAACACATGTGGCATGGAGTGTGTAGTATATGAAAAAGGCTCTGAGGTTGGGGGCAGATTTTCCACACGTGAATTTGAGGGGGCTTACATTAACCGGGGCGCATTAATGTTTTGCCCTGCATCTAATCCGTGCTTTTCAGAGATTGTAGGTGCATTGGGCATTACCTATGAGCACATTGACATGTCCACTTTTGCCCTCCAGGTGGGGGATCGTCTCATACCCTTAGATCATTGGTCACTCTTAAAGAGCGGTTTGTTCAGTTTCTCGGATTTTCTCAAGTGGCTTCGCTTAAAAAAGCTCTTGCGTTCACTCAGTTTCGATTTTACCACACCTGACGAGCGATTACTCGAGTGGCATGAGCTGTCACTTTTAGAATTTTGTCAGAAGGTGATGAAGCTCAGTGATGCGTTGATTGACTACCTGATTCAGCCCTTTTCAAGTTTTGCCTATGTTGATCCTGATGAACTATCTGCTGATTATGGACTGTTCCTTCTCAGCTACTCTATAACTCCCTGCGCTACATTCAAAAAGGGAATGGGGGAGGTCGCCCTTAATATAAAAGAATCTTTACCAGGGGCGGTGAAGCTAAATTGGCGTGTGCGTAAAGTAACCTATGAAGCTTACCGGGGATTTATGATTGTTAGAGAAGGGGGGCAATCAGAGTCTGAGGGGCCTTATGATTACTGTGTCTTTGCAACCGGAAGGAGAAATGTGAAAAACTTAATGTCCGAAGTGAATTTTGAGGTTTTCGGATCAAAGACTAGGGGACTCATCTTTGAAACAGTAGCACCTCGATATCGCCCCTTCGAGCTGTTGATCTTTCCCAAAAGGGGAAATACCCATGGGGTACACGGTGGCGAGATACGGCACCTTGCTGATGGCCGTTCTGTCTGTGGAATGTTTCTCCATCGAACTAATGGTGATCCCGGTGCGGTTTTTGACAGCTATAACATTATAGAACGTGTGGGATGGTCCCCTGCCATAAGTGTAACACAGCCCGGGTCTGGGCTCAGAGATGTTACCACTAATGTTCCACACGCCTTTGTGGTGGGTGATTTCTTTAGATTCCCTTCTCTAGAATCGTGTGCCTACACTGCAAAAAAGGTGGCCGGTCTTATAGGAGAAGTGCACGCTGCAGTGGGATGATAGCTAAGCCATGGAGATGAAAAAAACAGTTCACTTAAGCGCGCAGGAACTGCTGGAAATGGTTTAGATGAAACCCGTTTCTACAGGGAACTACACCATTATCCCCGGACCGCAGGAACGATTGGAGTCTTTTTTTAGACCTTCTTTTATATCCTTTAGTATTTTATTATCTCAAAGTGTTTCAGCAGTGGCCTTTAAGAATTGATATGGTAACTCAAAAAAGCTGGCCTTTAACTGCAAGCCGCCGCCCAAGATACATTCCCCATCAGGAGATCTCCACACAGATTATTATGATTCTCAGATCCCACTATGGGATGATGCATTCTGCAACCCTGATTACCATCTCTCAATTTTCTCTCAAATGACGTACCAGGCATAGTCCTCCATCTTGTTGTGGATTTTATCTTGACACACAAAAGTGATTTTCATATACTTATTCCATTTAAAAGAGAGTTCTTATAAATTAAATTTAAATCAATTTGATGGGCGGGTAGCTCAGTTGGGAGAGCATCTGCCTTACAAGCAGGGGGTCGCAGGTTCAAGCCCTGTCCCGCCCACCACAGGTGGGGGCGTGGTGTAGTTGGTTAACACACTGGCCTGTCAAGCCAGAGATCGCGAGTTCGAGT
>Ga0209427_10002386_pt1 | contig 22125 bp, 18 predicted proteins | sample DeeMarSWOR136_30_FD_187465 | JGI IMG/M metagenome (GOLD analysis project Ga0209427, IMG submission 187465) | Marine sediment microbial communities from White Oak River estuary, North Carolina - WOR-1-36_30 (SPAdes) (version 2) | ecosystem: Environmental > Aquatic > Marine > Intertidal zone >...
TTTTCATCACAAATTCCCACTCCAATCGCCATTGCTTTTTCACATATCAAATCATAGAGCGTCTCTCGTTTTGAAGGCGATAATTTTTTCGAATCATTTACTCCAGGAATAAAAATAGATTGAGGAAAAACAACTGCCGCTGCAACTACTGGTCCAGCCAGCGGTCCACGACCAGCTTCGTCAATTCCACCAACATATTTTCTTCCCCTATTCCAGAGCTGCTGCTCATACCTTAGCATCTTCAAAATTCTTTTATGCTCTGGTAGCTCTGCTGCTATTTTTTGCTCGTCTTTCATAGTTGAATTAAATTTAAGATATTTTTTAATAAATGCAACATTTTTTTATATTTTGAAAAATTATATTAAGTTGTTTGGTGAGTTAAGTAGGTTAAGTGGTTGAAGAATTTTTATAATTACCCAATTACTTTATTACCCAATTACCTAAAAACCAATAAACTAATAATATTCCATCAAACTGTAATTTAGGATAATTATTTTACAGATATTTTTGTTTCAGTGAATTAATACTTGACATTTTTATAGTTTTTTATTACATTGTTACTCTAAAAAAATGAATAAGGTGGAGGGTGAATGAATAAGTTCGATGCAATCGATAAAAAAATCTTGACCATCCTTCAGGAACGAGGAAGGATAACGAATGCCAATCTCGCCGCTGAAGTTGGACTTTCTCCGCCACCAATGCTTGAGCGTGTGAAAAAGCTTGAAAAAAATGGTGTTATTAATAAATATGTCGCCTTACTTGATCCAAAGAAGGTCGATAAAGCAACCATTGTTTTTGTTTCTCTAACCGTTGCTCGCCATCGCATTAAATCCTTCGACCTGGTAAATCAAGAACTGAACAAATTTCCTGAGGTGTTAGAAATCTACCATATCTCGGGCGAAGAAGACTATATGATTAAAGTCGTCGTTAAAGATATTCAGGAATACGAACAATTTTTATTAAAGAAGCTGGCAACCATACCAGCGATTAGCCGAATTAAAAGTAATGTTGTGCTCTCAACTATAAAATATGGTACCAAAATACCTATAGAATAAATCATTACTGAACTTTAATTTTAATGACAAAAATTTTTATGTCCTTAGTTTTATATCTTCCTTTTCCCTTGTTTTTTTGTACCAAAATGTTTCATCTTTTGATTGATTATTTATTGCTCCAAGCCGTTTCAACCGCCACATATATTTTTGTCAAATCTCCGAAAATGAAAAATACCAGCATTCTGGATACTAATTATATGTCATATATAAGTAAAATAACTTAACAATATGAGGAGGCAGTATGAAATTAAAAGAGAAGTTAAGAGAGAAGATTGACGCCTGGCGTCCACGAACCACTAAATTGTTGAAAGAGCATGGCGAAGTTAAGCTCGGTGATGTGACAATTGCGCAGGCGATAGGAGGAATGAGAGGGGTTAAATGTTTAGTGACGGACATTTCTTATTTAGACCCGATGGAAGGAATCCGATTTCGTGGCTTTACGATTCCGGAAACATTGGAAAAATTACCAAAAGTTCCCGGCTCTGAAATGCCCTATGTTGAAGGATTTTTGTACTTGCTTTTAACTGGCGATGTTCCAACTAAAAATGAAGCACTCGAGATTGTTGAAGAGTTTAAAAAACGTCAAAAGACGCCTAAATATGTATTTGATATGTTGAAAGCATTACCGAAAGATTCTCATCCAATGGCAATGTTTTCAGCGGCAATTGTGGCAATGCAAAGAGAGTCGAACTTCGTTAAAAAATACAACGAGGGTGTCAGCAAAATGGAATATTGGGATCCAACCTATGAAGATGCTCTGGATTTGCTGGCTAAACTCCCGCAGATCGCTGCCTTCATCTATCGCTGGAAATACAAAAATGGTAACATTATTGATCCTGATCCTAAATTAGATATGGGCGGCAATTTTGCACACATGATGGGAATCAAAAAGCCGTATGATGATGTTGCGAGGCTTTACTTCATCCTTCACAGCGATCATGAAAGTGGTAATGTTAGCGCCCATACCGGTCACCTGGTCGCCAGCGCACTTTCCGACATGTATTATTCAATTTCGGCGATGCTGAATGGATTAGCAGGACCGCTGCATGGACTGGCAAATGAAGAAGTATTACGATGGATTCAAGGCGTCATGGACAAGATGGGCGGAAAGATACCAACTGAGGAGGAAATGAAACAATTCGTATGGGATACGCTGAACTCAGGTCAGGTTGTTCCTGGTTTTGGTCATGCAGTGCTTCGCAAAACAGATCCACGTTATGCTGCACAACGTGATTTCTGTTTGAAACATCTACCCGACGACCCAATCTTCAAATATGTTGATCTACTGTATAAAGTTGTACCCCCAATTCTGGTCGAGCAAGGAAAAGCCAAGAATCCCTGGCCCAATGTAGATGCACAATCTGGTGTAATTCAATGGTACTATGGTTTGAGAGAATATGAGTTCTATACAGTACTGTTCGGAATAGGCCGTGCACTCGGCGTTTGCTCCAACATCGTTTGGGATCGCGCACTTGGCTATCCAATTGAAAGACCCAAGTCATTGACCACAGGTATGCTGGAAGATATGGCTAAAGCAAAATAATAACTTTTAAGTAAAAATCAATTCTAAAAAAGGGATGCCTCCGAGTATCCCTTTTTTATTTACCAGATCAATCAGGATGTCTGCCTTTGGCAGATCTTATTTAAATTGATATGCCTTAGGCATACTTGTGTTATGGATTTGCCCCATTTTCAAAAAGATGCTGGTAGAATCACTGGTCAACCAAGTTAAATTCATAAAAAAAACTATTGTAATTTTTTAAAAATATCCTTAAATTTAACTTTTAAATTTTGAGTCGCCTTGCGTGTTTGGTAATAGATTCTATTAGTTCCAAATTGTTGTTTCCTGGGAAATAGGGCTCGAATCATGGATGTAATGCAATATTTCAAACAAAAAGCGAATAAAAATCCTAAGACAATTGTTTTTCCAGAAGCCACTGATGAAAGAATTCTAATTGCAGTCAACCAAATCGTTGAACAGAATTTTGCAAAGCCTGTTCTCATCGGGGAAAAAGAGGAAATCACTCCACTTGCAAATAAATTAAAAACCGATCTAGAAAAGATTCCTATCGTTTCCCCTTCCCAATCACCTCTGTTTCAACAATATGTCACAGCGTACTGCACAAAACGGGAAAATGTAACGGAAAAAATAGCTGAAAAATTATTAAAAAAATCTATGCTGTTCGGAGCAATGATGGTCTCACAGGGAGATGCCGACGGAATCGTTTGCGGTGTTGCTCATACGACCAGTTCGGTGATTCAAGCTGCCAGTTTAACAATCGGATTTGAAAAGGGAATCACAACGCCCTCATCGCTATTTATCATGGTCATTCCTGAATTTCGGGGAGAAACGGACAAAATTCTGATTTTTGCAGATGCAGCAGTATCAATCAAACCCTCTGCACAACAATTAGCAGAGATCGCCATCGTCACTGGCAGAAAGGTAAAAAACCTGCTAGACCTCGAACCGAAGATCGCGCTATTATCTTTTTCTACAAAAGGGAGCGCCAGTCACGAAGATGCAGAAAAAGTAATTCAGGCAGTGGAGTTAGCAAAAAAAATGGCACCTGATTTGGCGATTGACGGGGAGCTTCAGGCTGATGCAGCGTTGATCCCTGAGGTCGCTCAGAAAAAAGTGAAACAAAGTCCTGTGGCAGGTCAAAGCAATGTCTTGATATTTCCAGACCTCAATTCAGGAAACATCGCTTATAAACTGGTTCAATACCTGGCTCGCGCAAAAGCAATCGGTCCATTTTTACAGGGCTTTGCTAAACCAGTTAGCGATCTTTCAAGAGGGGCAAGTGTTGAGGATATAGTTGATGTAACGGCTGTCACTGTAGTACAGGCTCAATAATTCGAGATTGTTCTTAGAAAAAATAATTGGAGGATTTAGCTATGTTGGTGGTCATCAAAAAAAATTACAATGAAATGAGTAAGGAAGCAGCGAAAATGGTCGCTGATCTAATTCGCAGTAAACCAAATTGTGTATTAGGATTTGCAACAGGCAGTTCACCACTGGGTTTGTACAAAGAATTAATTCGGATGCACAAAGAAGAAGGATTGGATTTTTCTAAAATTACAACTTTTAACCTTGATGAATATGTAGGGCTTCCACCAGAGCATCCACAAAGTTATGCTTATTTTATGTGGGAAAACCTGTTCAAGCATATCAATGTCGATCCACGTTACGTGCATATTCCCCATGGAATGGCAAAGGATATTGAAGAATTTTGTAACTGGTATGAAGAACGAATAAAATATTATGGCGGAATCGATCTGCAAATATTGGGAATTGGTGCGAATGGTCATATCGCATTTAATGAACCAGGATCATCATTGGGTTCAAGAACAAGGATCAAAACACTTGATGAATTAACCAAGCGAGACAATCTTCGATTTTTTACCAATCCTGATGAAGTTCCGAAATATGCGATTACGATGGGCGTCGGTACAATAATGGACTCCAAAGCGCTTCTTTTATTGGCAAATGGTAAAAGCAAAGCCGAGGCAATTAAAGCTACTGTTGAAGGACCAATTACCGCGCTTTATCCAGCAACCATAGTTCAGATGCATCGAAAAGCTTTCATCATTTGTGACGAGGAAGCCGGCTCAAGGCTTTCAAGAAAATATTCTGGTTATCTATCTTAAAAGTTGAGACTTGAACCTGATATGAAAAATGGAGATGTTTATGAACGTAATTATTTTTGAAGATCAAAATTTTGATAATTTGTATCCACTAACCTATTTGCGTCCAATTTACGAATTGAAATGTGGGCACACGACCCTGAGAGAAAAGATTGAAAGAATGATCGGAAAGGCATCATTTTATTATTTCATGCGCGATTACCTGGCGCCAGTCTTTGCAAAAAAATTGGGAAAGGAAAAGGTTAATCAACTTGAGGTATTGAAGAGTGATGCTGTCTTAATCATAAACGGAAGATTATTAGCAATTGATTTTAAAATTGATCTTGAAGGTCCTGATGGGATTGCTCTATCGAACAATCAATTGGTTTATGCACGTATTCGGAAAACAGCTATAGAAAAAATCCAATTTGAAAATTTGAATGAATTCATTACTGCTATTGCTTCAATTTTACCATCCAAAAATGTAATGGCAACACTCATTGATTACCCCTGGAATCTTATTCAGAATAATTCTAAAGCGATTGTTGATGATTTCAATCATATTGAAGATATAGGTATTCATGGATATCTCTCAAACCAGGCTGCGATAGTTGGAGATAAAAATTTAATTCACATTGCACCGGGCAGCTCAATCCAGCCTTTTGTGACTCTGGATACCTCGAATGGACCGATTATCATTGAAAAAGATGTTATTATTCATCCCTACACCCAAATTGAAGGACCACACGCAATGGACGAACAATCCCAGGCGTTTGGCGGCAATATCCGCGCAGGATGCGCCATTGGTCCCGTTTGTCGGGTACGCGGCGAGATCGAAGAGAGTATCATTCACGGCTATTCGAATAAACATCATGATGGGTTTCTTGGGCATGCTTATGTTGGTGAATGGGTCAATTTAGGCGCTTTTACCACCAATAGCGATCTAAAAAACGACTATACTTCAGTTCAACTCTATATAAAAGGTGAGTTGGTAGATTCACAGGATATGAAAGTAGGTTCTTTCATTGGTGATCATACCAAAACCAGTATTGGCACTTTGCTCACAACCGGTGCGGTAATCGGGATCATGAGTAATATCGTGACTGCTGGGACATTAATTCCTAAATTTGTACCTTCTTTCTGTTGGTTTATCAATAATCATGTGACTAAAGGTTTTGGCTACAGACACATGCTGACTACTGCTGCAAGAGCAATGGAGCGAAGAAAAGTTCAACTTACGCCCGAAGATGAAGCGATGTTGAATACTGCTTTTGAGTTAACCAAAGAAGAAAGAGGTTTCTGGATAAAAAAAGGTTTTCGATCGTAATTCATAGGAGAGATAAAAATGACTGTTGAAGAGCGAGTAAAAAATGTCGTGGCTCAGCAATTAAAAGTTAATTTAGAGGATATTAAAAACAATTCTGACTTTGTCAAAGATTTAGGCGCTGACTCCATGGCAAGCATTGAATTAGTGGCAGCATTTGAAGCTGAGTTCGATGTTGAGATGGATGAAGATGCGGCTTTAAAAGTTAAGACGGTTGGTGAGGCTATTAAATTCATTCAAAATATGTTAGATCAGTAAAAAACAACAGTACCTGCCCTGGAAAAGCCAGAACCAAAAAGATCCACGACCGCTAATTTCACGAATTAAACAGGTTTCGCTAATCCGACTTCAGCGTGATTAGCGGAATTTACGGTCAAAATTTCTTTGCCCATTGTGAAAGAAATTCATTGTTAAATAGCTAATAATCATAAGATTTCTGAATTCCCGGGAATGACATTCGAAGTGGTATTCAGATCCGAAAACTATTCTATTTTGCTTATAAATTTATAATTCTATAAATTTTTTTAATCGAATCAACTCATGCAATTCAGCACCGATCCCGAGATAAATCCTACCATCCCGGGTTGCTAATAAACCCAGTCCATACTGAGGCGCAGTCGGTCGATATTCAATTTCCTCAAAGCGTTGCAGATCCCTGGAGAACCGGAAAAGCATCTTTTTGGTGTTTCCATAACACCAACCATCAGCACTCACAACGACATTCAAAATCGTACCAGAACCGATTGCTTTCATCGCCTCAACTTGATCAGTTTCGATATTATAGACAAACAGACTGGAGTCGGCAGAACCGATGAGTTTATTTTCAGGCGTCCAGGCCAGTGCCCAAATTTCTGAGGCATCTGGAATAATTGTTCGTTCCAAAATCTTCTGTTTCTTAGACATATCCCAGCTAAATATTTTTGCCTCTTTCGCTATTGGATGTGCACCAAGTCCCCCTGAAATCGCTGTCCCACCAAATAGTAATCCCTTTCCATTACCAGTTAATGCATAAACAGATTGATCTGGCACAATGTTTCGATGGACTTTAACTTCCTTTGTTTCTGGATCAAATATAACCAGAGCGCCGCCGAGTACACCATATTCAGGCTGAGTGCCAAAATAAATTTTGTCGTCCTCTCCCAAATATGCAGCAGGAAATCGATCTTGCTCATGTCCCACTGATCCCATGACATGTGGATTCGAATCCAGTTCATTGCCAGGATTCCATGGTTTTTCAGGGTCATATTCTGATAAACGAGCATGCGTATAATGGGCAATGTAGATCATGTCTTTATGAGCAACCAATTGACGAATCTGGCCTCCGAATCGAACCGAAGCTCCAAAAGATTTCAGGGAATCTGTTTTTGGGTCATAGCAAAAAAATCCCTGGTTTATATAAGAACCGCCAACGACTGTTCCATTGATACCTTCTGCCAATGCAAAAATGTCCATTCCTGCGCCTTCGAACTTTGTCTCGCGCTGGAGCACAGTACGGTTTTCTTCTAGATCATAAATTGAATAAGTACCAAAATAATTTCGACAAAAGAGGTAGCGATCCTGAGTTAGACCAAATGGTGTTCCTATTCCTTTTGCTACAAGTGTTGTTTGGTTTTGATCATAGTTATATCGATAAAGGTTATCATCTGGACGAATAGCAAAATAAAGATCATCCCCAACATCGACAAGGCTTTCATAGCAAGATAGGTGGATACCCGTGGCATCTGAAGGCAGGTGAATTTCTCGCAGCAACTCGTGGTTCTCGGGATTAAAGAAAAGAATGACTGGTTCAGGAGTCACAACCGCAAATAGCATTTCTTTGAAACGATCAGAATAGTAGACAAAGGAACGTTTTTGATATTCTTTGGGAAGAAGTGGGATCTTTTTTCCAGTTGCAATATCGTACTCCACTAATTGAGCATGAGAGCCAATGCCACAGTAGATTTTTCCATCAAATTTTGCATTAACATGACGAATGTATTGTTCTCCTTCTATTATTACTCCTAAATTTTCGAAACTATTGTTTTGAGGATTAAAGCAGAGCAGCATACAGTCAGGATAGGTACCGAGATAGACATTCCCATCGCTGGCGACATCCAAACTCCAAACAAACTCAAATTTTTCTCCATTTAGTCTAGGGATCGGAATGTGAGTGATATCATCGTTATCCTTTTTCAAATGATAAAAGTCCCCTGGCATGTGTCCGCCAATGTAAACATCCTCGCCATTTCGAACTCCTCCCCAAGCACCACTTGAGTGCGGCAGATCGAGATAGTCAGTTTTGCCAGTGCTTGGTTGGAATCGAACTACTTTGCCCTCGGCATAGTTATGAGAGGTTTGAAGAATGCTTGCATCGATCCCGGCTTCGGGATTTAAAATGATGGCATTTAACAGCGCCAACCGCTGATCCCCGATGCCGATTTTTCTGAGGGATAGATTGGCAATATTGGTTTTTTCGAGGTTTTTTTCTGTTTGGATTTTAGAACAAGAAATTATAAGAACGAGAAGATGAAGTAAAAACGAGATGTGTTTTGTTTTCATTGGATTAATCGCCCCATTGATCAAAAAATTCCTCGGAAGCTAGCATAGCTAAACGACAACTGATTCCATCCGCCTGAGGCTGATGGAATCAGTCTTATAGTAATGAGAGGGCAGTTGCTCATCACCCAATTACCCAATCACCAAGTTACCTAATAAACCAATCACCTAATCACGTATCCCCACCAAATCCAGCATAAATGCATACTCCAATGCTGTTACTTTATACCGTTCAAAACGACCTGATTTTCCACCATGCCCGGCTTTCATATCGGTATGCAATAATAAAAGATTGTTATCGGTCTTCAAATCTCGGAGCTTTGCCACCCATTTTGCTGGCTCCCAGTATTGCACCTGGGAATCATGCAAGCCAGTTGTAACAAGCATATTGGGATACTCTTTAGCTTCAACATTATCATAAGGTGAATATGAGAGCATATATTCATAATATTCTTTGTTATTTGGATTGCCCCACTCATCGTATTCGGCAGTTGTTAGCGGTACACTTTCATCCAGCATGGTTGTTACCACATCGACCCACGGTACAGCAGCAATAACGCCTTTGAACAGATCGGGGCGCATATTGACAACAGCACCAATCAGCAACCCGCCAGCGCTGCCCCCCATGGCGAACAACTTTTCTGGATTGGTGAATTTTTCAGCGATCAGAAATTCAGCACAATCGATGAAATCGGTGAAGGTATTTTTCTTTTTCAGTAGTTTGCCATCTTCATACCACTGCCTCCCCATTTCCTGCCCGCCGCGAATGTGGGCAATAGCAAAGATAAATCCCCGGTCGATTAAGCTCAAACGATCCGATCTGAAACTGGCATCCATACTGTTGCCATAAGAGCCGTAGCCATAAAGCAACAGCGGATTATTGCCATCGTTGACCAAACCTTTTCGATAGACCAACGAAATGGGGATTTTGGTGCTATCATCGGCTATCGCATAAAGACGCTCAGTGTGATAGTTTTGCGGATCGAATCCTCCCAGGACCTCTTCCTGCTTTAAAAGCGTTTTTTCTTTTGTTCTCATATTATAATCAAAAGTTGAATTGGGAGTGGTTAAAGAAGTATAGCCATATCGGAGCAGCTCAGTATCAAATTCTGGATTAATAGAGGTATAAGCAAGATATGCTTCCTCTCCAAAATCAAGATAATGTTCAGATTTATCGCTTTGATTGATCACGCGAATCTGCCTTAGCCCATTTTTACGCTCTCCGACGACCAGGTAATCCTTGAACACCTCAATATCTTCCAGCAGCACATCATCTCGATGGGAAATAACTTCCTTCCAGTGAAAATCCGTGGTTTGATCCACTGGCGTCTCCATTAATCTGAAATTTTTGGCTTTCCAGTTGGTGACGATGTAAAATTTATCGTCGAAGTGTTCAATGGAATATTCATGATCCCGCTCCCGTGGATTAAAAATAATAAATTCACCTTCTGGATTATCGGCATCCAAAAATCGGAATTCAGTAGAAAGCGTGCTATAAGAACTAATGAAAATATATTTTTTAGATTTTGATTTGTAAACATAAGTATTAAAAGTGTTGTCTGTTTCATGGAAGATTTCTGAATCATCGGATGGATCGGTTCCCAGCACATGCTTCATAATTTTATAGGGACGCAACGTGGAGTCTTTGGTGGCGTAAAACACAGTCTTATTGTCATTTGCCCAGGCAGCCCCGCCAGTTGTATTGGGAATGGCATCGGGAGGAATCTCACCAGTTTCAAGGTTTTTGAATTGAATGGTGTATTTTCTTCGACTGACTGTATCAACGCCAAAAGCCAGAAATTTGTTATCCTCACTGACGCTCCTTCCAACAACCTGGTAAAAATCGTACCCTTTTGCCATTTCATTGACGTTTAGCATAATTTGTTCTTTGGCTTCAAGCGATTCCTTTTTACGACAGTAAATTGGGTGCTCTTGTCCCTTTTCATAGCGGGTGTAGTAAAAATAATCATTATCTTTGTAAGGCACAGACATATCGATCTGCTTGATTCTGCCGACTATTTCTTTAAAGAGCTTTTTTTGAAGCTTTTCAGTGTGCTTCAATATGGCTTCTTTGTAGTCGTTCTCTGTCTTCAGATACTCGATCACATCTGGATTTTCTCTCTCCTTAAGCCAAAAGTAATTATCAATACGAGTCTGATTATGTATTGTCAACTCTTTTTTGATTTGCTTCGCTTTGGGGATTGCTAAATCCTTCTTTCCTTTTTCGGTACAGCCATTAAAAACAATTAATAAAGTAAAGACGATGAAGAGAAGAATAACTTGTTTACTAATAACTCGGATACAGGCCCTCATAATTACACCTTTTTTTAATTTTTTGTAAAATTTTGTTTCATAAAGTATAAGGTTTATAATTGAATAAGTCAAGAAGAATTTTATTAAACTTAAAAAAGTCTCGTGATTCATTCTCGATTTGGCTGCAAGCTCAAGAAATAAAATTTATTAACTATTAAAATCAGCCTGAAGTGGTCAAAACTGATTCTATCGCTCTGAGTGATGGAATCAGTTTATTTACCAACTTGATCATCGTACAATTTATCACTTCATTGGATAATTTTGTACAACTAATTCGTATAATATTCTACAAGAAAAGCTTTATTTACCTCAAATACAAATATAAGTAATTGTAAACTTATGATATTAAATAGTTAGATACATTGACATTTGTGGTATAAAAATTGATTTCGTTTTTATTATGGAGTAAATTACATTTATTACAACTCTTAGTTTGGCGAAACTAACGATGTATTACACTTGAATATTTCATTGGATACGGAGTTCAAAAAGAGACATAAATCGATCATACACTTAACTATGACTTTAATATAAATATATTCAAAAAAAGAATCTCTGAGGTCTCCTCCTATCCGCTTTAATAAAAACAGTTACTAAGTTTTGGATAACTAAAAAAAAAAATGGACATGGAAATGAAGACGTTAAAATTAAATATCCCAATCTCTGGTATGAACTGTGCTGGCTGTGCTATTAATGTTGAAAACGTATTAAAAAAATCTAATGGAATAAGAAATGTATCAGTTAATCTTGCTGATCACTCAGCCCACATAGAAATCGATAAAGAGCAAACTAATCTTCAGAATATAGTCAATGCAGTAAAAAGTTCAGGATACAATGTTGTTAGCCATCAAATCGAATTATCGATAGAAGGAATGAGTTGCGCTGCTTGTGTCAGGCGAGTGGAAATGGCTCTAAAAAATGTTGCCGGTGTATTGGATGCAACAGTTAACTTAAGTACTGAACGAGCGAGTATTGCTTACCTGCCTGGAATTGCAAATATTGAAGAGTTGAATTTTGCAGTTGAACTGTCAGGGTATAAAGCAAAATTCATTAATGAACAACCAACAGAAGATTGGGAGCGTTTATCTCGGGAGGAAAATTACAAACGCTTATTCAGGAATTTAATATTTAGTGCCATTTTAACCTCCCTAATCTTAGTCAGTTCCTTCTTGGATATGTTTACTGATTTAAAAATAATTCCTGAACAAATTCTGTGGCTCATTCTTTTTGGTTTAACCACTCCAGTCTTAGTTTATGCAGGGAGACAATTTTACGTTGGAGCCTGGAAAGCACTGAAACATCGAACTGCTGATATGAATACGCTCATTGCTATTGGTACTGGAGCAGCTTATCTCTATTCATTGATTGCAACGTTCTTACCTGGTTTCTTGCCTGAAGATATGCGGCATGTATATTATGATACAACGGCTGTGATTATTACATTGATTCTATTTGGAAGACTTTTAGAGGCAAGGGCGAAAGGTCGGACCTCGGAAGCGATTAAAAGATTAATGGGTCTACAACCAAAAACAGCGAGAGTAATTAGAAACGAGAGTGAAATTGACATCCCGATCAACGAAGTACAGGTCGGTGATTTTGTAATCGTTCGACCGGGTGAGCGGATCCCGGTAGATGGTGAAGTAATCAACGGTACATCTACAGTCGATGAATCGATGATCACTGGAGAATCGTTACCAGTGAAAAAAGAAGCCGGTAATGAGGTAATTGGTGCAACAATCAATAAAACCGGTTGGTTTAAATTTCGAGCAACTAAAGTGGGTAAAGATACTGCGTTGGCTCAGATCATTCGATTGGTTCAACAAGCCCAGGGCTCCAAAGCGCCAATCCAGAGATTGGCAGATTTCGTAGCAAGTGTTTTCGTACCAGTAGTTATCGGAATTGCTATTTTATCTTTTATTATCTGGCTTTATTCTGGCCCAGAGCCATCCCTAATTTATGCATTAATCACATTTGTGACTGTGTTGATTATTGCCTGTCCTTGCGCACTGGGATTGGCAACACCCACATCAATCATGGTTGGAACCGGCAAAGGTGCAGAAAATGGTATTTTGATTAGAAATGGTGAAGCACTTGAAACCGTGCACAAAATTAAAACAGTGGTCGTGGATAAGACTGGTACAATTACAGTCGGTAAACCGACGGTTACTGATGTAATTCCATTAGACAAGTTTGACGAGGATGATATTCATAGCATGGCAGCCGCGGTGGAACAAGGATCTGAACATCCATTAGGGGAAGCAATTGTCAATAGTGCCAGAGATAAAGGATTGAAAATTCTAAAAACCAAAAATTTCAAAGCATTACCAGGATATGGTGTTGAAGCTGAGGTGAATGGCACGAATGTCTATGTTGGAAATTTAAAATTAATGCAGAACCGAGAAATTGAAGTTCGTTTGATAAAAGATAAATTAATAGAATTGGCTGATGAAGGCAAAACACCGATGATTATTGCTTTTGATAATAAGGTGGTTGGAGTAATCGCTGTTGCTGATCCAATTAAAAACGATTCCATAAACGTCATTCAAACTCTTCAGAAAATGGGTTTAGAAATAGTTATGATAACTGGAGATAATTGGAGTACTGCTAAAGCGATTGCGAGAAATATCGGTATTGATCAGGTTTTTGCAGAAGTATTACCAGAAGAAAAGGTGAATCAGATTAAAAAATTACAAAAGGAAGGTAAAAAGGTGGCAATGGTTGGTGATGGTATCAACGATGCACCGGCTTTAGCCCAGGCAGACACAGGGATTGCAATTGGGACCGGAACCGACGTCGCGATGGAAGCAAGTGATATTACTTTAATAGGCGGAAATCTAACCAGCGTTGTGACTGCGATTCAATTGAGTAAAGCAACGATGAGAAATATCAAACAAAATCTGTTTGGTTCGTTCATTTATAATATATTCGGCATTCCTATTGCAACTGGTGTACTATATCCATTTTTTGGTATTTTACTGAATCCAATGTTCGCTGCGGCAGCAATGGCTGCCAGTAGTGTAACTGTAGTTTCAAATGCTTTACGACTGCGCAAATTTAAGGTTAAAAATGTATAAGTGCGCTCTAAAAACCGATGCCATCGCTAAAATAACGAAAAACGACATAATGAATAAGATATTACGGATATATATGATTCAAATTACAAAACTAATGTGAGAGACATAAAGAATAGAAAATTAACTTGACTTTTAACACTAAATAGTTTATATTTTTCAATCTTTTTGGCTCTTTGAATGTTCCTTATCTTTTATGAGTGAGATAAAATAAGTTAATCAACATAGTTACATAAGTTTTTATTTTTCAGGATCGAAAAAATACAAAGGGGAAAATTATTTAATCCCAATCCCTTAATACATTAGGAGAGAAGTAAATATGGACCTTTCAACAAAGTATTTAGGTTTATCTTTAAAAAATCCGATTGTTGTTGCCAGTTGCGGTTTAACGAAAAGCGTGGATCAAATTAAAAGATGTGAACAAGCTGGTGCCGGTGCAGTGGTAATGAAATCTCTGTTTGAAGAACAAATTAGAGAAATGGATTCAGGTGTAAAAGATAGTGTTGGACTACATCCCGAAGCACTTGATTATATAAGAGCTGAAATCGATATGCAGCTTGGTCCCAAAGATTATATTGAAACGATCAAACAGGCAAAAAAGTCTGTTTCCATTCCAGTTATCGCGAGTATTAATTGTTATACCTCCAAATGGTGGACAAGTTATGCCCAACAAATAGAGAATTCTGGAGCTGATGCTATAGAATTGAATATATATGTATTACCATTTGACTCTAAGCTTAACGGTTACAATATAGAAAATGTTTATATTGAAATTTTACAAGCCGTTAAAGAACAGGTGGCTATTCCCGTCTCTCTAAAACTGTCACCTTATTTTACTTCCTTTGCTAATTTAGCTGAAAAGTTGGATAAGCTGGGCGCTGATGGATTGGTATTATTTAATCGTTTTATTCAACCTGAAATTAATATAGATAACATTACCACATCATTAAAACCATCGTTTGATGATCCTGTTGGATTTTCTCACGCTTTACGATGGATTGCCATATTATCTGGAAAACTCAATTTAGACATCTCGGCAAGTGGTAACATTCGTAGTGCTACGGATATGATTAGACAACTCTTAGTTGGAGCATCTGTTATACAAATTGCTTCTGTACTATACAAACAAGGCTTAGGCAAAATTGAAGAAATGTTAAATGGATTAAGGGATTGGATGGTAGAAAAGAAATTCTCCTCCATTTCTGATTTTCAAAAGAAATTGAACCAGGAGAACGATCCAAAGTCTGAAACCTATATTAGAGCACAATACATTAAATCAATTGCAGGAATTGAATAGCAGTCTAGACTTTAGACATCTTAATTTTTGACCGTAACAAAAATCTTGACACAAATCCAATGGATGTCCAAAAATTTCTATCGAGGACATTTTTATTTGAATCTCTTTCTGAAGATCAGATTGAGCTTATTGCAGAATCAGCTTCACTAAAAAAGATAGCAAAGGGAGAGCACCTATTTTCTGAATTGCAAACAGCGACTGCTTTTTTTATTGTGGTATCAGGTTCCGTTAAATTATACAAACTCTCTTCAGAAGGAAATGAACAGATATTACATATTCATAGTCCTGGTGATTTGATCGCTGAAGCCATCATTTTTGAATTTGATACCTATCCTGCTTACTGTCAGGCTTTAAAAGACACTGAATTGATTCGTTTTTCAAAAACTGAATTTATTGAATTGTTGAGACATTTTCCTGATGTTACTTTCAAAATTATGGCTGCCTATTCTCGAAGACTAAGACGCCTGGTAGCCATAATCGAAGAATTATCACTTCATGACATCAAGTCAAGATTGGCAAATTATTTATTAAAAAATTGTATATTGAGAAATAAAAAATACATTGTACCATTGACTTTTCCTAAAAAAGAAATTGCCTCCGTTCTAGGCACCATACCAGAGACTCTCTCCAGAACTCTTAACTTTTATAAAAAAGAAAAGATAATCTTAGAAGAGAAAAATGAAATAACAATATTGGATATTAAAAAATTAAAATCCTATTCTTAGTTATATATTTGAATGCAATTTGTTCAGGGAGTGAGATAAAATAAATGGCACGGTGTATTCTTATAAATATTTATTTTCTCAAAGTCACCAAAATATAATTGGGGAAATTATTTAATCTCACTCCCTTATAACAGGGGTTAAATAGAATAAAAAAAATAGTCATTGTTTTAAAAAAGTTGTTTTTTAGAAATTACCAAAAATAGTACATTATTAAATTTAGCCTAAAATAATTAAATTCGTATAGAAAAAGAATTGAAATATGCGAATCATTATTTTGGATTAAGATTAATATAAATTGATTCTTAAACGATTTCGTTTAATTTAGAATGATACTTTAACTTTTATTTATTGCTATTTTTAAAAAAGATATTGACATTTATAAAAATATTGTGTAGATTAATGACAGATCAATTAGAGTTTATATTTTAATACTTCACGATAATTTAATTCAAAATATAGTTTCAAATTAAAACATAAAAAAGCGCACAACAGTAGAAGAATAAAAAATTAACTAGTCTAATAATAATAATTAATTAAGGAAGGTGATATTTATGAGTCCAAAAATTGCTAAAAATCAAACCGAATTTAATCAGGAGGAGCCGATATTCGGAAGTAGCCCAGAAGCGAAGCGATTGAGGAGAGCAGCCAAAAAATTAGCAAAAATCGATAGCAATATTCTCATCATCGGTGAGACAGGTACTGGCAAAGAGTTTATTGCTCGTCATATATATCATTTAAGTCCTCGTCGAAAGGGGGCTTTTGTTGAAATTAATTGTGCATCTCTTGGCAAGACGATAGAAGCTAAAGATCTTTATGGAGAGGATTCCGAGGGAGCACAGGCTGTTATGAGAACCGTTGGCTTGATTGAAAAAGCTAATAAAGGAATCTTGTTCCTGGACAATATCAGTGATATGAGTATTAAATATCAGGATGAGTTGCTTCAAGTAATCAGAGATAAAAAGTTCAGAAGAGTTGGAGGAAGCGAAAATATCGCAGTAGAAATGCGAATCATTTCGACGTCGGATCATGAACTTACTTCGGAAATCGAGAGTGGCAAATTTAGAAAAGAATTATTTTATCTGTTGAATACTTTAACCTTACCTATTCCACCGTTGAGAGAAAGAAAACAAGATATTCCAGAATTATTCTCTTACTTTTTGAAGAAATACTGTGAACAGGAGGGAAAAGAAGAACCAGCAGTACAATCTGAAATTTTTGAATCTATATTAGAATATGACTGGAAGGGTAATGTACGTGAGTTGGAGAATACAGTTCAGAATTTGGTACTGATGTCACCAGAGGGTGAACTCTCTCCAAATTTCTTACCTTTCAGAATCAAGAAACATCCATTGGATTTTATTGAACCAAGAAATTTGAAAGCAACAATTTCCGAGATAGAAATTTTTATCATTAAGAAAGCTCTAAGTAAGTTTGGTGGAAATCAAGTGAAAGCTGCCAAATTATTGGGAGTCCCTGAAGCAACTTTACGATTCAAAATGAAAAAATACGCTATCCCAAAAGAATAGCTATTAAGCTTAAGGACGTGAGATAAGATAACTCAATCAATTTATTGTCAGATTGTTTATACTTGCAATTATCATAAATTCAGAAATGGTAAATTTATTTATTCTCACATCCTAAATATATAGAAAATTAGGCGATCCGAATAAATTTTCTGATCGCCTTTTTATTTAACTTCAAAATAACGGATTATGATAAAAAATCTTGCCTCCCAAAATGGAATCACTCAGAAGTGAATTCATTAAAAAAGTTTCTATAGGATCATGCCAGAGGTAGATCATCCTTCGGTTAATTTCTATAATAGACTGATTCACCGCAGGAGAATTTGACTGGGCGAATTTCAACTGTGCGGAAGATTCATTATTTTTTCAACCGCTTCAATTTCGCCTCAGTACTCTGCCTGATCGTATTGCGTCGGCTTTCAGTTAGATCCTTCGCTTTATCCAACATCTCCAAAGCTTTCTCTGAATATTCAATCGCCAGCTCGACCTGCCCAGTTGCTTCATAGGCATCGGCTAAGCTGTCGTAGACATTGGGCGATTCGGGATACAACTCCACATTCCATTTTAATATTTCAATAGCAGCTTGTGGCTTATTGATCTGCATCAGTCCGTAGCCAATCCCGTTTAACGTTGCTTCGGATATGACTTTATTGAATGCAAGATTCTTCAATTGCTCTGGCTGGAATTTTTTAATGGTTTCAGTATAGAGCTTTTTGGATTTCTCGATCTCACCGTTCATCATCATGGCATACAGCTTTGCCGTTGTCCGAACCGTGGGATCTTTTTCAGCAATATCTTTCGATGTTTGCGTTTTGATGAATTCGATGGTACGGGCGATAATCTCTCGGGAGCGGTCGTCATCATCGACAATATCAAAACCATGACGTCCCACTGGATGATTCATGACCTCAATATTTTCATTCAATGATATAGCTCTGGCAATGAACGCATCGACTTCAAGGTTTAAAGTGGGATTATCCAATCCTGCACGACCGATAAAAATCGGTGGAATGTGGTAATTATCTTCGGTCAGGTAAATAATCGGAGAGAAAGGTTCGACGGTTTTGGGATCGATGTCAGGGGAAATCTGTTGCACCGATGGACGCAAATCCAATGAAGCATAATACGAGACAATGCAACGGACATAATCCAATTTATCCTTTAGAGCAATGCTCAGATGCGGTCCGCCTCCAGAAAACGCCCACAGCGCAATCCGATCGGGATCGATATGATATTTATCGGCATTCTCCCGAACAAATTGGATGGCAGCTTTGACATCGCTGAACGAAAGGTTCATATTTTTTTCATCATAGCCCCAATAGCGATGGTTAAATGTCACGCCGACCAGTCCCGATGCCCCCATCAATTCGCCGTAGGAAATATAGACGCCCCAATCCTTGGGCTGAGGCGACATATTTCGAGGCAGGTAGCCACCATGAATGAAAATTACAGCAGGAATGCGTTTATCTTTGGGCAGAACAGGCGGCGTATAAATATCCATTTTCAATTCGGTAGTATCAACCGTTTTGTAAGTCAGGTTTTTGAACGCTTTCACGTTGTCCATGCCAGGGATCTGGTAGACAATTCGTTGGTCAAATTGAGCGATAAGAACTGATGAACTTACCAGAATGAAAATAAGAGCCAATCTACAAATTTTGAAACGTATCATTTTTGTTCCTCCTGATTTTTTTTACGTAAGACGGCAGATGTGAAACGTGAAGCGTAAAACGTTAAATTATAATCATCTCACTTTTCACCATTCACCTTTCACCATTCACTTTTCACTTTTTCAACTATCCTTTGACAAAACTGTCTAACATTTTTATCCATGACATTCTTCCCTGAATAAACATTTACCACAATCCCTTCAACTGTTCGCTGGGACATCTGTTCCAGGACGCCATAAATTCCTTGCAGACATTGCTTACCGCTGATATTCACTTCCATTTTGATTTCCAGTAGCTGGCTTCTCTGCCAGGGCGGCGTGCCGACATGGTAAACAATTAGAATGGTTTTCTCTTTTTCAACGCCATTATAATTTGGAACAAGACATGAGTAAAGGATAACGATGAATACATAAATTCGGACGATCATTTGTTCTCCTTTTTAAATCATTGAAATCAATCTTACTACAGGCCTTTGTTTTCTAATTCAAACAGATTTACTTTTACTTGTGACTTTTTTTTATTATTAGAAATCGAGCATAATACATTGATATTTATTTTACAAGAGATACAATAATTGAATTTAAAAAATCTCAAGTTAGAAAGATCCCGTGTCATTCGTATGTTCTTCCCATAGTCCAAACAGATTACCGCTGGGATCAGTGAAGTAAGCTCTAAAATTGGGTCCCTGTGGTGTTTTAGGCGTAACGACCTTTCCCCCCAATTCCACCACCTTCTCTAAAATGGAATCGATATTATCGACAACGATGTAAACTACGACACCGACCGATTCACCCTCAGGCCTCAACCAGATTCCGCCTCTGCGAATGTTCTGGATCCGTGGTTCATCACCTGTATCAAAAATCCAAACGTCACTTCCGTTGGCGGTATCTTTTTCAATGATTTTCCAGCCGAATAAGTGTTCATAAAAGCTGACGGTTTCATCAATATCGTTGGTCCTGATTTCGACCCATTCAAATGTATTTGCCATTCTTTTGCTCTCCTATTACAAATTCAGCAGTTTATACTGATCCCATCGCTCCCAGCGATGGGATCAGTGCACATTTATGATTCTAGTTTTCTTATTGGTTATTTGAGTTTGATAAATAATGGAATCGATACATAATATATTTTTAACTCGTCAATTGAAATCTGGACAATGTTTGATTTCGCTTCTGTTACAATTTGTTTGGCAGGTTTCACCTGCGCTTGGGCAAGAGTACAGGTAAAAATCAAGATTAAAAAAATGCTAATTTTCTTTAAATACATTTGAGATACCTCCATGTTTTTTCGCTATAACCTTGAATTAAGCTTCTAGATCAATTGTCAATTGAGAATTGACAACTCTCAATTGACAATTAACTAAACGTAAAATCAAAAGGTAAAAGGCATCAGGAATTATCGACAAATAAAGGCGTATGGAATCGGTGAAGACTTCCTTATCTTAATGACATTGATCCTTATATATCACTAATACAACTACCTCATGAGCAACATTTTTCCTGCTTCCCTGAAATCTCCTGCTTGTAATTTGTAGATGTACATACCACTGGGTAAATTACTTGCATCAAAGGTAACGGAATGGGTGCCAGCATCGACAAATTTATTTACCAGCATTTGAATCTCTCTTCCGATCAGATCATAAATTTTAAGTATGGCAACGCCTGGCTCTGGTATAGAATAAATAATCGTTGTTGATGAATTGAACGGATTGGGATAATTTTGATGAAGCCTAAATTCTGCTGTATTCTGCTGATACAAAGAATTGCTTTCCACACTACTCGGAGCAAAAGGATCATATTCTAACACTGGTTTAACAATTGTGAAGGGATTACCTGTTTTACTACCACCAAAGACATATATCTTTTTTTTGAATACACTGGAAGAGTGGCACACTCTTAATTCGGGCATATCTTGAGGCATATCCTCCCTGCTCAACCAGGTATTAAATATCGGATCATATCTCTCCACAGTTTTTAAGGGCATGTAGCTATCCCACACTGTTCTAGCCCCGCCTATTACATAAATCTTCTCATCAATTGCGCATGCAGATGCAAGCAATCTTGGCGTTGGCATATCTTCTTTCTTCGTCCAGGTATCGTTGATTGGATCATACTCTTCCACGAGAGCTAAAGGATTCTCCCAACCCTGCGCACCGCCGAAAACATAGATTTTTCCATTTAATGCGCAAGTTGAATGATGTACTCTTGGCGTAGGCATATCTGATTTTGTTGTCCAGCTATCCGTTGCCGGATCGTATGCTTCATTAGTTGATAAGCCCCGAAGTGAGAAATGAGGATATTCAGATCCACCTATTACATAGATAATCCCGTTTACTTCACTGGAGCTACATGCCATTCTTAGGGTTATCATGTTGGATTTGGTTGTCCAGGTGCCACTTTGTGCTAAACTGAATGTTGCTATGCTCAACAGCACGATCATCACCAGCACAGCGCTTCCAATAAGGTAAAAAAGCTTCTGTTTTGATTGCATGGTTTTTTCCTCCATTTTTAAATTTTAAAATTTTCTCCCTTTTCCGATGCTTTAAAAAAATATATGTCCGGCATCCCGCGTTATTCCAATCATTAAAGAATTCTTCTCACAGACATCACCTCCTCGCTGAGAATGGTTTTGACCTTTCGCTGGTTTGAAAACAGTTGGAATTTAAAAATTATTAAAAGTTTTCCACTGATTTCCAAAGCAACAAAATAAATCCATAAGAAGATAAGTAATCCTATTTTTGGGAGGATCTCTATTACGATTGCTGCTAATGATAGACATATTCACTCTCAGTTAGGAATAATCCTATTCATTTTAATCGTTAGCGGCATTTTACAGGTTTGATAGATATTAAGAATAATCCAATTACTTATCGTGGTTAGTTTTTTTTCTTCAATTGAAAATTTCAAAAAGACTCCAAAAATTACGAATCCGAATAAATCTCATTGATGAAACACTGGGTTTCGCGGCCAATTTTAACAATACGAATCAACT
>Ga0209427_10002388_pt1 | contig 22107 bp, 18 predicted proteins | sample DeeMarSWOR136_30_FD_187465 | JGI IMG/M metagenome (GOLD analysis project Ga0209427, IMG submission 187465) | Marine sediment microbial communities from White Oak River estuary, North Carolina - WOR-1-36_30 (SPAdes) (version 2) | ecosystem: Environmental > Aquatic > Marine > Intertidal zone >...
ACGCGAGCCGTACATGTCGTAAACCGGGCAGCCAAACGTCTCCTCCATCAGTCGACGCTGCGCCGGATAGAGCACCTCCCCGGTCGACATGATCCCGCGCGGCCGGGGCAGCGGCAGACCGTTCGTACCGGCGAATTCGATGAAATCAGCGAACGACGCGGGGAAGACTTTCATATACCGGGGCCTGAAGCGGCGAAGCTGCTCGGCCAGACGGCGCGCCAGAGATTCGTTCAAGCTGCCGCCCTGGACCATCTCCACCCTCAGCAGATACCTCCGGACGAATCTCGCCTTCCAGCTCTCGTGCTCCGGAATATCAATATGAGCCGGCCAGAACAGGGCCAGACGGTCGCCCGGCTGACACCCCATCCAGGACTCGTGACGCCAGGCGACGGCCTGTTTGATATTGAAGCTCTCCTGATCAACGTACAACTTCGCCTGCTGACCGGTTGTACCGCCGGTGTAGGACTCGAGAAGATCAGCGCGGCGATAGCGATCCGAGATCAGACCGTCAAAGTGGTCGAAAGTGTCGCGTCGAGAAAGAACCGGCAGCCGGCCGAGATCATCAATACTCTTGAATGAGCCGGGCACCAGACCGCGCTCATCAAATACCCGACGATAGTGCGGGCAGGTCGCGTAGGCATGTTTCAGCAGTTCCGACAGACGACGCCACTGAAAATCGAGCAGTTCCTGCCGAGTCCAGTGCTGACTGCGGTCGTAGAACCTGCGGTGCTTCAGTGTCGACAGCCGATGGTACCGTTTGAGAACAAGGGGCAGCGCCGTCTTTCTTAGAAATGCCGAATACAGACTCATGGCGGTCGGTCTAACTTTCTCTACTGGCCGTAACCCGGTCAAACAGGTGGCCAAGCCGCTCGGTAAGAAAGACCCGGTCTATGTCCTTAATATATCGGAACTTTTCCCGGACGGGGGTCTCCTTTCGCGCCTCGTAGATCTTTTGCAGCGCGGTTGCCAGGATCGTCTGGTCCGGCTGACAGATGCAATAACCGGCGTGGTGCCGCTCGATCAGTTCCGAGGTCACCCCCCGGGGAGCTATCGCAAGAATCCTGGCGCCCGATGCCAGGTACTCGAAAAGCTTGGCCGGGATGACGTTTCTGACCTGCTCGCTGAACCCGAGAAACAAGAGAAGACAGTCAACCTCAAGCAACAGCGGCAACAACTCCGAACGGGACTTGAAACCGTGGAAAGTGACCACCTCGCCAAGGCCCAGCTTCTCGAGCCATTCCGTATAATCGATTCCGGAATGGCCATAGAAGTCGGCCTGCACCGATGAACGATCAAGGCCGCTGTCCCTGACCCACTGAGCCAGCCCCTCGAAGAAGAACGCCGGGTTGAAATCGGCATAAAGCGAACCGACATAGAGAAAGCGCAACTTGTCAGAGCCCCGTTCCCGTGATACGTTCTGAACCTGCCCTTCTTCGTAGTCGAAACCGTTGGTGATCGTTTCTATCGGGCAGTCGTAGCGACCAGCGACGTGACCTTCCATCTGCCGGCTAAACCCCGGTGACACTGTCACCACCGCCGCAGCCTTCTTTAGAACGAACCTCTCCCAGAAGCGATCATATGCCCGCACCACTGCGGGATAACCTCGCTGCTCGTACAAATGGTTCAGCGTCCACAGGTCACGGAAATCGACAACATGAGGGATTCCGGCAAGCCGCGACAGAATCGACGCCACGAGGTGCGATGATACCGGGGGCGACGACGAGAAGACTACCTGCGGCTTCTCCCTTCGAATGGCACCCAGGCCCTTCAAAACCCCGAACGGTACCCAGAATATAGCGTGGTCAGGGACGGCCAGGGCCCACCTGAACCAGCGCTTCAGGCGGCGCAACAACGATCCCCCGCCCGGAACCCCGGCCGGGCTTTCACCCGGTTTGTAGCTCGGCCGGGAGCCGGATTGCGACAGCTCGCGGCGGAGCACGGGCTCGAAGGTGACCGAACGGTAGACTCTGGTCTCCCTGACTTTTTCCAGAAGGCTGGAATCCCAGGAGATATTGACCCCCGTCTTTACGGTCAGCACCACGGGTTCCCAGCCATAGCGTTTCAGGTACTTGCAGAAGTACACGATCCGCTGTCCCCCCACCGCCGCCATGGGCGGATAGACATACGAGACCAGCAGCGCTCGCTTCATCTCACTTCCCCGTCCACCAGACTTTGAGCAGCCGTCCGTATAACTGACGACCTTCGGCCGCGGCGTCGCCCAGCACTGCCAGCCGCAGTCGCGCCACCAGGTAAGACCAACACAAAAACGGCAGGTATAGCACCTTGAACAACGGATACCTGACAGGATGATGTTTCCTGAAGAACAGCTGCCGGCTGGCAAAGAAATTGACTTCGGAGTCGACCGAACCGCGCTTCTTCCGACTCACCCCGAGCAGGTGAATGACCTCTACGTGCGGCAGGTAGTAGCCTCGAAATCCGGCCGCCTTCATTCGACTGAAGTAGTCGTTCTCCTCCGAAAACAGGAAGTAGTCCTCAGCCAGGAGGCCGACCTTTTCGATCACTTTGCGGCGGATCATGAGGCAGGCCGCGGAGAGGACCTGCGCCTGTACCGGTTCGGTCAGGCGGCCCCAGTCCACGTCCGGTCGGGAGAGCAACTTGCGAAAAAGGCCGGTAAACGGCACGGCGTGGCTCACCAGACAGTATCTCAACTCGCCGCTGAGAGAGGGCAGTTCTTTCAACGGCGCTTCGGCCACTCCCTCGGCATTCTTCAGTTTCGGTCCGGCCGCCCCGGCTTCGGGGTGGTGCTCCATGAAGTCGTACAATCGGCTAACGGAATCCCGGGGAACCACCGTGTCAGTGTTCAGCAGCAGGTAGTATTCCGCTCTGGCTGTCTGGAGAACCTGGTTGTTGGCCCGCGCGAAACCGACGTTTTCACTATTCTCAATCAGCGTCACCCGGGGGAACTCGGCCTTCAGCATCGCCACCGAATCGTCGCGGGACGCGTTATCGACTATCCAGACTTCGCTGTCCAGACCATCAAGAGCCTCGAACAGTGTCTTCAGGCACTCCCGCGTCAGGTCGCGGGTATTCCAATTGACCAGGACCACGGCCAGGCGAGCCATCAGGCTCTCACCCTTTCATTGAGCCACTGTTCTATGGTCTCGAACAGCATCCGGCTGGAGGCGATGCTCGAGAACGTGTGGTTGGCCTTCGGGATACGGACGATCCGGTGCTGGTCCTGTCGATCGGCATAGCGACGGTTGAAGGTCCTCAGATAAAGCCGGTCGAAATCGTAGGTCGCTCGATCCAGTTCCGGCATGACGAAGAGTACCTGGCGACCGGCATTGAGAAGACGATCCAGAGCCGCCAGAAACACCCGGTTCAGTATGTCGCCCTTGTTCTCTTCACGTTCAGCGACCGGGGTGTCGTCCCTTGAACGCGGACGCAACCGCGAACGCAGGTCAACAAACTTGGTCTTCAACGCGCCGAGCAGGTCGTGATAGTCCGACTTGCCGCTGAAAAACCGCAGCCACGCCCCCGGATTCAGCACCCGCCGGGAGTACATCGACAGCATCTGATCGGCCTCGAAAATGTGCATGGTTGAGAGTTCGGCCTCCGCCGAGGTCACCGTCACGGGACCCGCAATAAACACCACCCCGTCGGCCTTCCCATCGCTGGCCGCGGTAATCGTCGCCGTCAGAGCGCCGCCGCAAAGCCCGACGAGAACCAGACGTTTCGGCTGATAACGCTCCCGCAAACGGGCCAGCCCCCGTTCGGCGTCTTCCCGGAACAGACCGGTCTGGACAGCGTCGTACATATCGATCGCACGCTCGGTGCGGATTTCTCCCTGAGCGTACCCGACCCGCGATAAATCCATCCGCGCCACCGTGAACCCGGCGCCCCGGAGATGCCTGGCCAGGCGGACAAACATGCGCGAGTGCGACGTCCGGTAGTGCAGCCCGATATTGAACAGCACCACCATACCGCCGTTGGGCGTCTCCGGCCGATGCACGATACCGTACATTGTCTCGCCCAACCGGTTGGTGAGATCAAAGCACTCTTCCGAAAAAGCCATGCTCATCCAGATAATTCAGAGTCTGCTCAAAGAGCCGTGGCGGGGCCGGCTGCCAGATCTCGGTCTTGTCCCACTGGAACTCCCGGGGGACGGCCTGCAAAGTACAGTCCTTCATGGCCGCCTGCAACCCGGTCAATTCAGGGCGAATCCTGCCCGTAATTCCACCTATCTGCATCAGCAGGGTCTTGCCCGCTCGGGCAAACGTCCGGCTCACCAGCCCGGCCTGCGACGCCGCGAAAAAGAAATCACCGGTCAGGTTGTAACCTTCAACGGTCAGTACCTCGCCCGCCCTGAGGTCCTCGATCAACTGCTCGCGGGTGCGTATCACCTTGCCTTCAGTCAGCATCTGCGACGCCAAATGAGAGCGGAGGTGATCCCGGAAGTACTTGTCGGTATCGACGATCGGGTCCCAGAGCACAAGAAAATCGGGCTGAAGTTCCTCGGCTGCCAACGCCGCCAGAGTAGCCCCCCAGCGAAGGCCGAGCAACCCCGTCCTCCGGGCCCCGGTCTGTTCGCAAGCATCCCGATAGATCGCTTTGATATCGAGCAGCCGGTCTTTAAAACGCGCGTCCTCGAAATCCCCCTCGCTGTCACCGTCGCCGTAATAGTCAAAACAGACCGCGGCCGCCCCCGCCGAGGCCAGAGCCCGGGCCAAGGAAACATAGACGCGCTGGGTGCGCACTTTTTCCTCGGCAAACGGGCTGCACAGGACCAGGCACGAGGTGGTCTCGCCCCGCGGCAGGTAATCGGCCCGAAACAGGTGCTTGCCGTCCCGGACAAAAAAACCGTGCGCCTCCTGAAAGGCCGGATTGGGAAGGTTGATGTTCTTGAAATCTATCTGCATGGCTTTCTTTTACAATCCTCTATCAACCTTGTCTGTTCTGCATAGTTTTTCGTCAGATGCGGTAAGGAGTTCTAAGCAACCAAAGGCCAAATACCGGCTAATACTTGAATCCTATCTGAATCACTTTGTCCCAGCCGTCGACACAGGCAATCCACCGGCCGCTTTCGAGTCGATGAGCGTCTACGTGATGCATCCGGTCAGCATTCCACCCTTTCCCCGAGCCGCTCAAGATCGGGCTCCCGGATATCTCAACCTCATGATAGGCGGTTGCCGACAACTCGGTTATCTCCATCACCCGCACCGCGTTGCCGTAATCGGGATCGCAGTCCATGGCATAGCGATACGGCTTCCCGTCGTAACTGCTGACTCGCCCGGCCGGCCCTGCCCGGTCACGATCGAAAGCTATCACCGGACTCTGAGGGTGCTCACTCCAGGGCCCGCGGGGGTCGTTGGCGTAGAACAGCATGAGAGCCGCTCGGTTCCTGGCGGCCAGGAACAGCCAGCAGGTATCGTTATGCACAAAGAAGGTCGGGTCGACCCCACCCTTATCGATAATCTCTCCTACCCGGCTCCACTCGGCCGGAAAAGGATCGGCCCGGTAAAGCAGCACGGCATTGGCTTCGTTCGTCTCCGGGATCATGTAGTATTCCCCCTCCCATTGGAAGACCAGCGGATAGGAAAGGTGGAAGGGTTCGTCGAGGACGATCTTCTGGTACTTCCAGTCGAAACCGTCAGCGCTCGTGGCAAACCCGATATTGCCCTGGTTACTCCGCGCGTGGACCACCTCGAAGAACATGAACCAGGTGTCTCCCTCGTGCACCATGAACGGGTCGGCCACCTGGCGGGCAGGCATGTCGGTGACATCGCCCGGCTCCAGGACCGGATTCGCGATACCCGGCGCGGGCCTCAGGTCGAAGGGGGTGTCGCCCGTGTAAATACCGATACTCCACTCCCCTCCTGCCACAAACGGTAGATTGCTGAAGTCGCCGTACCGGAATCCCACCAGGACACCGGCCGCGAAGCACCCCGCCATCAGCACGGCGGCGGCAATGATCAGTAGTCCTACTTTCAGCATCTTCATATCCTGCCTGCAAGTTAGTCAGGTTTCACTTTGGTCCGGGCCGGCTCGGTTGTCCCGGCCGCTGGGAATAATACCCGGACCCACCACGCCCTACAAGCTTCAAAAACTGCCACGATCCAAGCGCTTAGGAGCCTCCATTGGAACCCTGTCATCGTAATTAAACATTGAATTCCGGCCGGCAGTTTCTTAAGGTCTGCCCATAGAGTGCTCGGTAACCATGACCGGATTCCGGCCGCCCGCTGGTCATAGCGAAGCTGCAGATTCTTCTAAGTTCGTTTCGCCGGCCGGTCGATTAATAGAAATGGCAACAAAAACCGTTGAACCGAGCACCCGCCGAGGCCGTTAGAAAGCTGTCGGCAGAAAGTGACTTGATTGGAGATGACCTTCAGGTATAAGAGAAAGAACCGGGGTGTAACCGGCGTGTTAGTGCTGCTCACGCTGTCGTTTCTTGTCGTCGAACCCGCCCTGGCCCAGGCTCCGACCACCCCGGTGCTGGTGACCACCTCCGGCGCCAACGGCGCGACTCTGGGCATCCCGCGCTGGAAAGGGTACATGTCGCCGACCAACCCGGATAAATTCTGGCTCAGCTTCGCCAACAGCGGCGGCAGTTCCAACAATCTGTGCTTCACCACCAACGCCGGCGCCAACTGGAGCAGTAACACGATCACGATCGACGGCTACATGGATTTTCACCTGTCTTTATCCGGCCGCGACAACGATCTCTTTTTCGCGTTTCCCGGCGTGAGATTTCGCAGGTTCACCGCCCCTGCCGAGTCGATTTCGGACGCCGGACCGCTGGTCACTTTGAGCAGCACCAGCATCATGCACCGCGCCAACATCATGGTGCAGGACAACGGCCGAATCTGGGTCTTCACCCGCCTCGGCGGCAGCGTCGGCGAGAACGTCCGCTACCAGTACTCTGACAACGGGGGTTCCAGCTGGACCAGCGGTACCGCCTACGCCACCGGCGCCTCCAATGTGCGGATTGGGTCGATGCCGTTTGTCAACGGCCACCCGGCGCTGGTGGTGCTGCACCTCGAAGATGCCCGCGGCTATGAGTATTACCTGTGGAACGGTTCGAGCTTCCAGGCCATGCCGGATCACTCGATCTGGGCCGCCTACGTCGGCAACGACCGAGCCTTCACCCATAACCAGATCAATGACACCGTCATGCACCTGATGTTCGGCGACGGCTCCCATCTGCGACATGTCTGGAAGAATCACGCCAACGGAACCGGTTCATGGAATACATCGGTCGTCATGACCGAGTCGAACAATTCGAGCATCGACTGGTTCCCCATTTCAACGGTCCGCGGCGACCAGCTGTATCTCTTCTATTGCCGTAAGACCTCGGCCGACAACGCCTCGATGAGGATATACTACCGCCAATGGTCACAAAGTTCTCAGACATGGGGCAGCGAATACCAGGTGTCTACACAGAATGAATCACACGACCCGAACACCTGCTTTCACGTCCCGGCCACGGCCGACTACATTCCGGTATTCTGGTGCGTGGGTGCTGCGCCACTCGACATCTACTTTTCCAAGATACCGGTCGAACCTGCGGAAGCTGACACGATTCCCCCGGACGGCATCATGGACCTGGGTGCGTCGCCGGGACCGAACGGCGGCCAGGTTACTCTGTACTGGACGGCTACCGGTGATGACCACGATGTCGGCAGGCCGAGCGGCTACGACATCCGCTACGCCCCCGTCCCGATTAACGAAACCAACTGGGCGACCGCGACCTCCGCAAGCCATCTCCCCGTCCCGCTGTCGGCCGGGGAGCCTCATGTCCATACCGTATCCCAACTGCCGGAAGGTACTCTTCTTTATTTCGCGCTCAAGGCTGTCGACGAAGTCGGCAATGAATCCGGTCTCTCCAACCTCGCAGTAGCGCTCGTCGCTGAGGGTGCAGCACCTGATGACGACCCGCTGCTTCCTGGACGTACCGGCCTGATCTCACTCTGGCCGAACCCCTTCAACTCGGAAGTGAAGATTGAATACGAAGTCGGCGCGCCCGCGCGAGTGGAGATCGCTCTGTACAACGTGCTCGGTCGGCGAGTGGCGGTGCTGCTGGACCGGCCCGTCATAAGCGGCCGCTACTCTGTTTCCTGGAACGGTACCGGCAGCCGCGGCTCCCCGGTTGCTTCGGGAATTTACTTCTGTCGTCTCAGCGCCGATAACATTTCCGATGTCCGCAAGCTGGTAGTCCTCAAGTAGTCTTCTTCAGGTCGTACGACCTTTTTTCAATCCGAATCAGATGATAGTCCCCGTCAGCAGAGCGGTCAGTTTGTAGTTGCCAATACCGACTCGGGAGAATAAGTTTGGGCGCGATCGAGGGCGGCCACGCGGTAATACCAGCGGTCCCCTCCGGAGCGGCGTGGCGTGCGACCAGGATCGATGCGGACAAAGTTTGCCTAAAGCAAAGCACATAGCCATATCAAGCGACGTGGGCTATCTCATAGCCCTGGCCGTGCTGTGGCTGGCCGGCGTCGCGATAGTCAACCCGGTGGGGGATTTCCCTCTCAATGACGACTGGATTTACAGCTGGCCGGTCAAGACTTATATAGACACCGGAAGAATAGACATCCTCAGCTGTACCGGCTTCACGCTTATCGGCCACGTGTTATGGGGAATCGTGTCTTGCTCGATATTCGGATTCTCGTTCACCGTGCTGAGAATGTCCAGCGTGGTTCTCGCCCTGGCCGGCATTCTGGTCACCTACTGGATATTCCGAACCGCCAAGGCCAGCCGGGGATTCTCCCTTCTGGCTGCCCTGGTCGTGGGCTTCAACCCTCTGTACTATGAGATCTCGTTCACGTTCATGACCGACGTGTCCTTTGCGGCCTTCGGGTTGATGGGCCTTTTGTTCCTTAACCGCTACCTGGAGAGCGAGCGGTCGTCCTGTTTGATCGCGGCCACCGTCGTCATCAGCATCAGCACATTGATTAGAGAGGTAGGACTTCTCCTGCCGGCGGCCTTTGCCGCGATCTACCTTCTTCGTCACGGCTGGAACATGCGCTCCGCATTGAAGGCCGCTCTCCCGTTGATCGTTGCGGTGTTGGGCTTTGTCCTGTACAGGATCATTCTGGCGGCCGAAGGCGGCAGCCCATCAACGTTCGACTTCAAGCTTCGGATAATAATGGGGCTGTTCGACAGCGGGTTGGACGGTATCCTGGCGGTCTTGGACCGGCTGCATCAGAGCGTCGTCTACCTAGGTCTATTTGCGTTACCGTTTACTATCTGGATCAGCTTCGGGCTCTGGCGCAGCTATGCGGGGCGCGAAAGATGGTGGTGTTTCGGCACTTCTGCGGCAACGGCAGCTCTTTTGATTGCTCGTCTGCTTTACCTTCAGCGCCTGATGCCGTTGTCGCGCAACGTGCTGTTCGATTTCGGGCTGGGACCGCTGACGCTCAAGGATACCGGCGTTCTGAAGCTACCGAATTACGTGACCGCCCCCGAGTCACTCTGGCTGGGAATCACGGTTTTGGCTGTCTTCAGCGCTTCCGTACTCACAGGTTTTTTCGTCACGGAGGCCTTGAGAATCCTGCCCAGAGGCAGGTGGAAGACCGCTGCTCAGGGACCGCAATTCCTGATCGCAGGCGGAGTGCTCCTATCATACGTGGGACTGATCTCGCTTTCCGGACTGTTCGACCGATACCTCATCTATCTGGTACCATTCTGCCTCCTGGCATTTTATTATTGTCGGTCAGACCGTGCGCTGAGAATCAGTGGTGCTGCCAAGGGGACTGCGATCCTGGTGGCTGTGGTGCTCGCGGTTTTCGCAATCGGGGCGACTCACGATTACCTGGCCTGGAACAGGGCCCGGTGGGAGGCTCTTGACTACCTGACCGTACAGAGGAATATTACCCCTGAGAGAATCGACGGCGGTTTCGAATTTAACGGGTGGTATCTGTATGACGAAACGTATGTACCACAGAGACCCAGGAGTTGGTGGTGGGTCCATGACGATGAGTTCATCATCTCATTCGGACTGATTCCGGGTTATGAGATCGAAAGATCATATCCTTTTGTCAGGTACATGCCGCCCGGGCAGCCCGAAATCCTCCTGCTGCGTCGCGCGGGAACCGATCATGATCCAGCCGAAAACCGGGGTTCCTGACGGGCGGCACAGAAGAACCTGATCGCCAGTGGTTAGCATGGCAAAGCCGGTCTTAGTCACCGGGGGGGCCGGATTCATCGGATCGCATCTCGTCGACCGTCTCCTGTCGGCCGGTGAGCGGGTGACCGTTATCGACAATTTCAATGACTTCTATGATCCGACCATCAAGCGCGAGAACGTTGCCGCCCACTTTCAGCACGACAACTACGCGCTGGCCGAGGGCGACATCCGCGACGCCGCCTTTGTCCGCCGAACCTTCGCCTCGCAGGCCTTCGGCCAGGTCATCCACCTGGCCGCCATGGCCGGTGTCCGGCCGTCGGTCCGGAACCCGGTCGTCTACCAGGAAGTGAACCTGATCGGCACGATGAATATCCTCGAGGCGATGCGGGACTTCTCGGTGCCGCATCTGATCTTCGCCTCCTCATCGTCCGTCTACGGCAACAACGAGAAGGTCCCCTTTTCTGAGTCGGACCCGGTGGATAATCCGATCTCCCCCTACGCTGCCACCAAGAAGGCGGGCGAGCTGATGACCTACACCTATCACCATCTGTACGGCATCAAGACCGCCTGCCTGCGCTTTTTCACCGTGTACGGTCCCAGACAGCGTCCGGAAATGGCCATCCACAAGTTCACCGAGCGCATCTATCGGGGTGAGGACATCGAGGTTTACGCGGACGGGAAGTCGCGGCGCGACTACACGTACATCGACGACATTATCGACGGTGTCATGGCGGCTCGCACGGCCGACTATGGCTACGAGATCATCAATCTGGGTCGCTCCGATACCATCGTGCTTTCCGACCTTATCGGCAGAATCGAGCAGGCGCTCGGCAAGAGGGCGAAAGTGCGCCTGATGCCTTCCCAGCCCGGCGACGTAGAACAAACCTGCGCCGATATCACCAAGGCCTCGCAGTTACTTGGCTTCAAACCGGGAACGTCGATCAAGACGGGCATCAAGCTGTTCGTCGACTGGTATCTGAAGAAACGGGGTTCGCAATGAATGTCTGTATGGTGGGCACCGGCTATGTCGGTCTGGTGGCGGGCACCAGCCTGGCCGATTTCGGTATGAACGTCACCTGCGTTGACATCGACCAGGAGAAAATCGACCGGCTCAACCGCGGCGAGGTACCGATCTACGAAATCGGCCTGTCGGAACTGATCAGGCGCAATGTCAAACTGGAGCGGCTGCGCTTTTCCACCGACCTGGCGCAGGCGGTCGATCGCTCGCTCGTGATCTTCCTGGCCGTCGGGACACCCGAAGGTGACGGCGGTCGGCCCGATCTTAGCGCGATCTACGAAGTCGCCCGCCAGGTCGGCGCCTGCATGACCGAATACAAGGTAATCGCCATAAAGTCCACCGTCCCGGTTGGAACGGCCCGCCAAATACGACGGATCATCAAGGATAACCAGGAATCGCCGGTCGATTTCGATGTCGTCTCCAATCCCGAGTTCCTGCGCGAAGGGGCGGCGATCAACGATTTTCTCAGACCTGACCGCATCATTCTGGGCAGCGATTCCGAGCGGGCGCTGGCGATCATGCGCGACGTCTACCGGCCGCTGTACCTGCTCAAGAAACCCATCGTCTGCACCAGCAACGAGACCGCCGAGCTGATCAAGTATGCCGCCAACACCATGCTGGCGCTGCGCATATCGTACATCAACGAGATCGCCAACCTGTGCGATTTGGTGGGCGCCGACGTTTACGACGTCGCGGTGGCGCTCGGCATGGACAAACGGATCGGCCCCAAGTTCCTGCACCCCGGCCCCGGTTTCGGCGGCTCCTGCTTTCCCAAAGACGTCAAAGCGCTGGCCGGGATCGCCCGGGATCACGATTACGCTTTCAGGATCGTTGATGCCGTCATCGAGGTGAATGCCCGTCAGCGTGAAATCGTTCTCGACAAGGCCCGGCGGGCGCTGGGCGGATTTCAGGGGAAGACTATCACGGTGCTCGGGCTGTCGTTCAAACCCGACACCGACGACATCCGCGAGGCTCCGGCTATCCATATCACTTCGGCGCTGCTCAAAGAAGGCGCCCAGGTCAAAGCCTACGACCCGGCGGCCATGGACGAAGCCCGGCGGGTCCTGCCGGAATTACGGTACTTCAATGACCCGTATTCAGCCTGCGAGCACAGTGACCTGGTCATGCTTATCACCGAGTGGAATGAATTCCGCGACCTGGACCTGAAGCGGGTCAAAGGGCTCATGCGAACACCGATCCTGTTCGACACTCGCAATATCTACGATCCACCCCAGGTGAGAGAACTCGGGTTCACTTATCTCTGCACGGGCCGCGGGGACGATTCCTCAGCCGCGGAGTCGGTGCCAGAGGGCAGACAGTAATCCTCGGGGAGGGCCGGACATAGTAAGGTCGGCAAAATCGACCTGAGCCGCCAGAGGTCGGGCGTCGATTCCCGCCAGATACTTCACCGCGAGCGAAACGGTAAAACAGGCCGAGCAGTTCGGAGCGAAGCCGATCGTAGGCGTCCACTCGTCGGGACGGTGGTGCGCGATATCAAGGGCCAGCGCCTCATCTTCCGACATCGGCCGCGTGTCATCATCCCTCCTTAACCACCGCCGGTACCATGGCGCGGGACAATCAGCCTGATCGTAGGGCAGCACCCATACCCCGCAGGCCATGCGGTTGGTCCAGCCGCAGATCAGGCGAATCCTCTTTTGCCGGGCTACCTGCTGAAAGAGAACATGGCTGGCGGGAGAATCGGTGCAAACCATACCGAGGTCGGCGCCCTCCAACAGTCCCTCGAGATTGGCCAGCGTCACTTTATCATGTACACACTTCTCGATCGAGGCATACGGGTTGATCTGCCTGACCCGCTCGGCGGCGACTTCGACTTTGGGGCGACCGAGGGTCTCCGCGGTGGCGAAGAGCTGCCGGTTGAGATTGGACGGTTCATAGCAATCCTTGTCCAGCAGCCGGAAGGTTCCGATGCCGGCGCGCACCAGCAACTCCAGGGTCAGGGCACCGCCTCCTCCAAAACCGGCGATCCCCACGACCGCCTCGCGAAGTCTCCGACACCCGTCATCTCCCACGATCGGCCGCTGACGTGACTGAAGCTCATCCAGGTACTCTTCTCTGGTCATATCGATCCTCGTGGTTTACAAACGGATCACCCTTCGCTTAGCCGGCCTCGTCATGCCACACCGTGAACGAAGAGCGCTCCGCCGGTTCCGGCAGCCCGAATTCCTCAAGGAACTGTTTCACCAGAAGTTGGGTCGACAGGATTCCGACAAACGCCATGTTGTCTTTGAACGACAGGTGTTCTCCGGCGCTACGCCGGCATTTGTTGTACAGTAACGCAACCGCCCTGGGATTGAACAATCCGGTCCGCTGGAGCGCCGCCTCCGAGAACATTTCCGCAACATATTCCGGCGCGTCATCCTGAACGAAACTGTTGGAATCCGGCGCCATGTACGGCTGCTTGACCCGCCTCAGTATCTCCGACGGTATCTCAGGCTGCATGGCCTTTTTCAGAACATACTTCTCGTTAAGCCCGAAGATCTTGTAACCGGGCGGAATGGTGGCGGCGAACTCGGCCACCCGGTGGTCCAGAAACGGAAAGCGTCCCTCGACCGAGTTGGCGGCTGAGACCCGGTCCCCCTGTGACGACAGCAGGTAACACGAAAGCAGCGACTTGCTCTCCAGATATTGTGCCCGCGCCAGGTGATGCCACCGGGAAAACGAGGCCGGAAGGTTACGGCCGAAAGCGTTCAGCGCATCGTATCCGGCCAGCTCACCCTTCACCGTGTCGGTAAAGAACTCTTTGATACGGGAGGTCGTGTTGATGCGCGGGATGTGGGAGAAGTAGAAGGCTCCGGTTTTGTCCAGGCCCGCTTTGTAGAACTGCTCCAGATAGTGTCGCGCGCGCGCCCCGGACACCGGCAAGGTAGGGTAGAGCCTGCGCAACACGGCCGGCCGCCACTGCGAATCGGGGTTTTTGGCCCAGAAAGCGCGGATGAGCGTCTCCTTGAAGATGTCATACCCGCCCAGCATTTCGTCGGAGCCTTCACCGGTCAGCACGACCTTGAACTTGTTCTCTCTGACCAGGCCGGACAGTAATAACAGCGGCGTCGGCGCGGTCCGGAGAATCGGCCGCTCGGTGTGCCAGATGACTTTCGGGAAGGCCTCGGCGATCGTGCGATAGGTGCAGTCCACCGTATGATGACTGGTTCCCAGGTGCTTCGCCATCTGCCGCTGGTACGAAGACTCGTCGAAGGCCTTATCCTCGAACGTTACCGAAAACGTCTCCAGGCGAGACTGGGTAAAATGACGAATCAGGGCCGTCGTTACCGACGAATCCAATCCTCCCGACAGGTACGCGCCCACCGGCACATCGGCGCGCAACTGAAGGCGAACCGAGTCGATCAGCAGCGCCCTCAACTCTTCGGCGTAAGACTCGACCGGCCGTTCGTAACTGAAGCGCTCGGGAAAGGCCATGTCCCAGTAGCGATCACTCCTGATCTCTCCCTCGACGACTTCCAGGAACGTGCCCGCTTCAAGTTCGTTGATGCCTTCGAAGAGTGTCCGCGGCGGAGCCGATGTCCACCAGGTGAGGGTCTCATCGAGACCTTTCAGGTCGAGCCGCCGGGGCACCTGCGGATCACAGAAAATCGCCTTTATCTCCGAGGCGAAGTAGAACCGCCCGTTGTGGCGCGCATAAAAGACCGGCCGAATACCCAGCCGGTCACGGGCCACGAACAGCGAGCGTTTCGGGCGATCGTAGACGGCAAAGGCGAACTGCCCGTTGAAATGCTGGACGCAATCACGGCCGTACTGCTCGTAGGCGTGGACTATAACCTCGGTGTCACTGCTGGTGCGAAAGCGATGTCCCTGTTTCTCCAGCTCCCGGCGCAGTTCGATATAGTTGAAGATCTCGCCGTTATAGGTCACCCAGATCGAACCGTCCTCGTTGCACAGCGGCTGCGAGCCGCCGGCGAGGTCGATGATCGACAGCCGCGCCTGCCCCAGAGCACATCGTTCATCGAAATACGCCCCTAATTCGTCGGGACCGCGGTAGCGGATAGCGTTCACCATGCGGCCGACCAGCTCTCGGTCGGGCGGCGTCGGCTGCTTCATTTGAAAATATCCCGCTATCCCGCACATAATCTCCTCAGCTTCGACCGGCCGACTCGCGGGAATCCGGCGCGACCTCTTCCTTCAACTGCATCTTGTTGACTTTGCCCGTCTGGTATTTCGGCAAGCTCTCGACAAACCTGATCACCCGCGGCACCTTGAACGCCGCCAGGCCCCTCTGGCACCAGGCTTGAAGTCGCTTCTCATCCATTTTGTTTCCCGGTTTTAACACCACCACGGCGTGGATCGCCTCCCCGAGGATATCATCCGGCACGCCAAACACGGCCGCCTCGGCCACCGCCGCGTCTTCCAGTATCCGCTCCTCGATCTCTTTGGCGCTGACCCGATGCCCGGCCGCCTTGATGATCTCCCGCTTGCGTCCCACCACGTAGATGTAGCCATCCTCATCGCAACGCGCCAGGTCGCCGGTAATCAACCAACCGTCGCGTATGACCTCGGCGGTGGCCTCCGGCTGGTTCCAGTAACCCAGCATCACGTTGGGACCGCCCACGGCGATCTCACCGGCCTCCCCAACCGGCACCTCGCTGCCCGACTCGTCCAGAATTTTCACCTGCACACCCGGCACCGGGATTCCAATCGACCCGAGTTTCTCGGTCAGACGTTCGGGCGGAAGATAGGTCACGCGCGGCGAGGCCTCGGTTTGCCCGTACATGATCCAGAGTTTCTGTTTGGGGCAGGCGTCCATCAGGCGGCGGGTTATCTCGGGCGCCATCGCTCCACCCGCCTGGGTGATATATTTCAAATCGGCCAGCCTCCGTTTGGCCAGGGTCGATTTGCTGAGGGCCATCATGAAAGTCGACGGCACCCCCGCGAAGCCGGTGACCCGGGATTCCTCCAGCGAATCGAGCACCACTTCCGGATACATGAATCGGTTGTCGATAACGACATGCCCCCCGCAGGCGACATGAGTCAGCAGGAGCGAATTGCCGTAGATGTAGTAGAACGGTAAAATGACCAGTACCGAGTCGTCGGATTTAAGCCCCAGGTACTCGACCGTCGCGATCGTATTGGAAACCAGGTTGCGGTGCGACAGCATCACACCCTTGGGTTCACCGGTGGAACCGGAAGTGTAGAAAATAGCGGCCAACTCATGAGCCGCATCGTCCGCTTCGACCACGGACGCCGCCGCGCGGGCCAGGCTGGGAATCCGACCGGCGGCTTCGATGATGTCGAGTATCTGCTCGGCCGGCGGCAGGGAATCAGCAACCGGAATCGGTTTGTCGGAAACGACGAGGCGGAGTGACAGGTTGTCGCCGAGAATTTTGTCCAGCTGGCGGCGATATTTCCCCTGGACCATGAACACTTTCGCCCCGCTGTCATCCAGCATGTAGTTGAGATTCTCCGGGGCCAGCGACGTATCCAGCGGCACCGCCACCAGTTCGGCCATGAACACCGCAAAATAGGCGATCAGGTACTCGATCGAATTCTCGAACAGGATCGCCGCCCGACTACCCGGATCGAGCCCCAGCTGTCTTAGTCGCTCGGCGAGAGCCGCCGATGAGCGATAGAGCTCACCATAGGTGATACTGCGCCCAAGATGAATCGCCGCCGTCTTCTCTTCGAAAGCGGCGGCGGTCCTGATCAGAAAATCTGATACCTTCATGCTGCCCCAGCGAGATCGGGCGGAAAGATGGTCAGCCCGCCTTCCTCCGGATATACTCAACCAGGTTGTCGATCGAGTCGAGATTGGCCGGGACCATTTCTTCGTCCTTGACCGTAATGCCGTAATTCTGCTCAAGAAACGAGATCAGTTCCAGCACGCCGGTCGAGTCGATGATCCCTTTTCCCATGAACGAGTCCGAACCCGTAAAAGCCTCCGACTCATCACCAAAGAGGAAAGCCTCAACTATGAAGGCTTTCAGTTCTTCCCTGGCTGTATCCAGATCAATCGTTGCCATCGTTCGGTCCGTGTGGTAACCCATTCGTCCGGTCGGCTACTTGATCAAATCCATCTCCAGCGGGGCCATTCTCAGATATTCGGTCGCCACTATCTTGCGCTTGATATTGGCATACCCTTTTTCCACCTGCTCTACCTTTAAACCCAGTACCTCGGCCGCTTCGGCCGGGGGTATCTCGTTTTCCATGGCGTACCAGAGCATATCCATGGTATGGAAATCGAGCCCGAAGAAAAACTCCTCCTGGGTGACCTCGAAACTGTACGTATCGGTGGTCGGGGTGCGTTTGATGATGTCCGCCGGGACCCCGATCGCCTCAGCCACCTGAAATACCTGGATCTTGAACAGGTGAGCAATCGGTTTGAGATCGGCCCCGCCGTCGCCATATTTAACGAAGAACCCCTGCATGTGCTCGTCTTTGTTCCCGGTGCCGACCACGGCGTGATTCCGCTTCTCGGCATGGTAGTATAGCGTGGTCATGCGGAGACGCTGCTTCAGATTGGAGGCCGCCACCACCTGCAGGTACGCCTTGAGCGGCATCCGCTCGGTGAAGACCTCACCCTTCGGGTTTTCCACCGTCAGGTTGAAGTAGTTGAAGGTCTCTTTTTCGAGGATGTTGGTCGGGATGGTGATTTTGTTTTTCCAGCCGTCACCGTAATCCGGAAAGACCATCCGGATCGCCTCGTCGCGCCGCTCGTAACAGCCCAGGCCGGCCAGTCCGCCGCTGATATCCTCCTTGACCGTCTCGAAGCCGAAGGTCTCGCCCAGCTCGCGGGCCAGCCGCTCGCTCTCCGGCGACGAATCAGTCTCCGGCATCATGACGCCGACCACCCGGTTCGGCCCGAGTGCCCGGGCACACAGCGCGGCACAGACCGACGAGTCGATACCGCCGGAAATGCCTACCACGGCGCCCGATTTCTTGAGGACTCGCCCGATCTGGTGTCGGATCTCCGCCTGTATGCCCTCGACCGTCCCGGCAGCATCAATCTTAAGACTGTCGTTAGTGAATTTCATCTGAGCTATCCTTCGAGCCTTTCCCGAATCGGTACGCTGCTAACGATCTGCAAAATAAACGGTCAAACCCCGAACACAACTTCAATCTGGGGCGGTCTGTCCGCCCTGCCCGGCCGGAGCCGAGCCGGCACCGGAGTCCATTATCGGCCCCCGGTGAGGGGCGCCAAACCTGGCCCACCGAGGAGTTCCATGAGGCAGGAAACACTTCGCCGGCTCCCTCAGTTCCACTACCCGGCGCGAACAAAAAGAGTTGGCCGGCCCCGAGAGGCTCGCGTATATTCAACCGGGTCCGGTGTCCGGCGGCATGCCCGGCCGGTTCGTCGGCAGACGGATGACCGGTTGAAGGAAACCTTTGGCCCCGCCGATGTTACAACTGAGAGAACCCGTGACCCTGGGAAAGACTTGTCCATGAGCTCTAGCAAGGCAATCGGCCTGATCGATGTTCGCGAGATTTTCGCACTGCTGTGGCGGCGCAAGTGGTTGATAATCCTGCCGGTACCGCTCGTGGCCGCCCTCGCCTTTGCCGGGTCGTACCTGCTCACCCCGCATTTTGAGTCGTCGACCATCATAGCTATCGATCCTGAAGTGCAGCTTATCGGCGACCTCCAGCGCATGCTCAGTGAGCCGACCAGCTACGCTGCTTTTCGAAGTCGGGACCGGCGCAACGTCCTGCGCAGCATTTACAACGAACTCACATCGAGTCGCTACGCCAGGCTCCTTGACGAACGACTGCAATTATCGCGGATGCCTTCCGTCGATGAGCGAGCCCAATTATACGTGCAACTGCAAGCCAACCTCACCATCGAGCGTGCCCGTCTGATGGTCCTTCAGGAGATGCTCAAGAGTTCGGTCAATCTGCAATGGGCCTCCAACGATCAGATCAGGATAATCGTGACCTCGCCGGACGCCGCCTGGGCGCGTGATATGGCCAACGACCTGAGCGACATCTTCATCGCCGAGAAAATTCGTCAGGACCTGAACGACATTCGCTCGTCACAGGACTTCTCGGATGTCCAGCTCCAAAGATACGAGCGCCAGGTTAGTGAGAAGACCACTGAGATCACCCGCGTCGAACAGAGGCTCGCCCGACTGCGCAGTTCCGACGCCACCACGTCCGAGGCGAACCGGCAGGAGATTGAAGGCGAAATCACGCAGACCGAAAACGAGATTGACGATCTCCGCAGCCGGGAGCGGACCGCGCTCGCTCGCCTGCGCAATGTCGAAGGTCTCAACACCAACCAGTTGCAGTTAACCGACTCCGATGCAAAGAACGAGGCGGAAGACGAACTTCAGAGCCGACTGGGGCAAATCGGTGACCTGCTCAGCCGCTACACCTGGAGCCATCCCCAGGTGATCAATTTCAAGGTGCGGCAGAATGATCTGCTTGAGACGGTCGAAACCGAGAATAGAGCGCTGGTCAACGCGCAGTATCCGCAGTACGATCCGCCCGTCCGCAATGATCTCATCTCACTTCTGAACGCCAGAGCGCGTCTGAACTACCTTTATGCCAAAAAGCCGTATCTCGAATCGGCTCTGAGCGATCTGACTCCGGAGACCGATCTCATTCCCGAGTACGAAGCCCAGCTGGCCCAGCTGCAGCGCGAGCTTCAGGTCGCCACCGACATTCGCGACCGCTTCCGTCGCCAGCAGGAGAGTTCAACTATCTCGCAGGCCTTGCTGGAAGACCGGTCATCAACCAAGTATCGCCAGGTCGAACCGGCCAAACTGGCCCTGGCGCCCGTCAGCCCCAACCGCAAGAAGATCCTTGCGCTGGGCATCATGCTGGGTCTGGCGCTGGGCGGCGCCGTCGTTCTGTTGGTCGAACTGATGGACAGCTCTTTCAAGAAAGTGGAAGACGTGGAGGAAGTGCTCGGCCTGCGGGTTATCGGCATCAGCCCCAAGGTCGATCTCGACAAGCACCTGGCCCGGTAACCCGCGGTCAGTGCCGGTCTATTTCCAGTCGCGCCCGTTGTACAGCCCCAGCGCCTGACGGAAAGTCTCCGGGTCGTTCTTGATCAATGCCCCGCGCACAATTTCCAGCTCGCCGGCCAGACTCCGGAGTGCGCCGGCCAGATACTCCCGGTTGTGCCACAGCATCTGGAAGACCATTTCCGGATCGGACGCCGCGACCCGGGTGGCGCCCCGGAAGGACGGACAGGCGAACCGCCGCTTATCGGTTCCCGAATCAGACAACCGGTCATACGCTCGCTTCAGGCAGAACGCCAGCACGTGCGGCACGTTGCTGGTAGTGGCAAACGCCAGATCGTGAGCAATCGCCCGCACCTCGACCGAATTGGCGCCGGCTCCCACAATCAATTCCCGCAACAACTCGAGCGAATGGGGATCGGCCGCAGCGGGGGCGGTCATGAAGTAGTCTGAACCGACAAACAGTGTCCCCTTCCACGCCTCGCTGCCCCGCTTCTCCGTGCCAGCCAGCGGATGACCGCTGACATAGTTGGTGTAGCCGACCTGCTCGGCCGCAGCCACGATGACCCGCATGACCGAGCCAACATCAGTCACCAGTTCCTTCTGCTTCAGGGCGGGCGCCATCCGTGTGATCACCTCCACTATGTCGCCTATCGGCAGAGCTATCACCACAATGTCGGCGATCTCAACCAAGCCGGCCGCGTCAGGGGCCGTCTGATCGACGATTTTCTTTTCCGCGGCTTCGATCATCAGCCCCGGCTTGAGATCGAAGGCTGCGGTTTTGATGTTGGGACGGTTCACCTTCAGGGCCCAGGCCAGCGACCCGCCGACCTGCCCCAGCCCCAAGATTCCGACCGTCTTTCCGTCCAGGTTTCCCATATCACCTCCGTCGCCAACCGGACTCCGGCACCCCTGGATTCCGCTCACAGGCGAAATCTCAGAGCCCTGCCGCTGCCCGAACCAGTCCTTTCCTCTGCCGCCTAAGATAACATCATAGGTCCCGTTTGCCAATAAAGACTCAATCCTGGCTGGCCAGGTCGGGTCGAAGCCGGGCCGCCTCGCCCAGGTAGACGTGCTTGATTTCCGCCTGAGACCGCCCGGTGTTCACGTGCACCAGCGCCCGGATCAGGCCTTTCATGGCGTGGGGCACATCCATCTCGGACGCACACAGCACGGGCACCTGGGTCAGACCGTTGCCGCGGACGGCGTAGGCGGGAAAGTCCGCGTTCAGATCCGGGGTGGCCGTTATGAACATAGAAGCGATATCTTCAGGGTCGATCGAGTTGCGATCCAGAATCTCTCTGAGCAACTGCGACGTGGCCGAAAAGATCGCTTCGCGACTGTTTTCAGCAACGCATATGGCGCCGCGGATTCCTCGGGTCATTTTGTCCTCCATATCTCGACTTCCCAAATCATCGTAACTTACCCAACAGAAAAGCCCGCTGTCATTCGGGACAGCGGGCTGAGCTTCCGGGCTTGCCTATCGGCTACCGTCGCTCCGGTCCACCGTCCGTGACAGGGGTATAGTAATAGCAGTGGTAGCAGACGGTGAGAAACGTCAGTGAACTCAGGATGGTGAGCGCGATAGCCATGTTACCCCTTATTATACCCCAATTTGTAGACCTGTCAAGGCCATTTCGCGGTCCCTGGCGGGGTCGACGGCGGCGGCGCGTTCTTGTGGGCTGCGTCATACCTCTATCCCCCTGCCGCGCAAAACGTTTGCTATCTACTCCCTCAACCGGTATACTCCCCAAAATCTGGTGTCGGGGCCCGATGTCAGGAGAGACAATACGGCCCGGCGCCAAGGCAGAGGCTTCGGACAATCCAGCAAGGGACCTGCTTGTATAAACGCGTCTTGATTTTGGTCGCCGACGGCGCCCGGGATGACCTGACCCGACGGCTGCTCAACGACGGCCTGCTACCCAACCTCAAGAAACACGTTATCGGCCGGGGCTGCTACCGGACCGCGCTCACGGTCTACCCGTCCACCACCGGCCCGGCCCATATCCCCTTTGTCTGCGGCCTCCACCCGGGCACCGCGAACATCCCCGGTTACCGCTGGCTGGACCGCGCCG
>Ga0209427_10002389_pt1 | contig 22097 bp, 19 predicted proteins | sample DeeMarSWOR136_30_FD_187465 | JGI IMG/M metagenome (GOLD analysis project Ga0209427, IMG submission 187465) | Marine sediment microbial communities from White Oak River estuary, North Carolina - WOR-1-36_30 (SPAdes) (version 2) | ecosystem: Environmental > Aquatic > Marine > Intertidal zone >...
ACACTTTTACCACCTGACCTAATGATTGTACCTGCCCATCCGCTTGATTTTGGATGATTTGGCTTTTTTATATTATAGGAGGGGATAAGCTGGATGGAAAGATCCTTATAATCAAAAGTATCACCCAATTTAATTGCCTGACCATTAAATTCCTTTAGATTACTCGCTATACTTTCTGGACCTAATACAATAGTATCTTCTTTCATAATTTTTTTTATTGAATCACTATGAAAATGATCAAAATGACTATGGCTGCTGACAATTATATCTGCTTTTTCTTCACCTTCTTTTAACTGATAAGGATCCAAATAAATCACTCTCCCACTACCTGTTTTCACTCTAAACGCTGCATGTCCTAACCACTCAATTTGTAGTTGATAATCTTCTCCCAATAGATTCACCTCTTAATTTTTTTCAAAACTTGGTTATAATTTACTATTATGATTTTTGGATATTTTAAATTTCTTCTTTTATCATAGAAAAATCTACAGTGGTTAACGTGGAAAAGAAACAATAAAGTAAATGATTTATTTAAAAATGTAAAAAAGGATTTAATCTTCTTCTTCAAATTGCCATTCAGGACTTTCGAGAGGTATTTTCTTATCAATACCGAAATTATCATCTTTTGAGATATCTAACTCTTCTGCTCTTTTAAGGAATAATTTGTTTTCAAAATTTGGAATTTCGTTTACAAGCATTGGTTTAGGTATAAGATTAAGTGAAGATTGATTAACTCCTAATTTATTTGTAGTTATTTCTTTTAAGACCTTATCTTGGAGTCTATTATTACTTCTAAAAAAAGGACTCTCTATTTTAAGAGCAGGTGACGTTATGCCCTTAATAGAATTAATTGGCAAGGTAGATTTTATAATTCGGCACGTTGGACAATTTATTTCATCTAAACCATGTATGCACGGCATTTTTTCTATATCTCTCATTTATTCAATTTCTAAGTATTTCGAATTATTAGTATCTTTTATTCTTTTTTATTATAATTTCTAAAACTTTAGAATAATACGTTGTTTATAATTAATTTTTAAAAACTTTATAAATATAATCTAACTTCAATTAGTGTTTACACATCTATTTAAAAAATTGTAATCTAATTTTAAAGAATCATGAAAAGTGTAATTAAGATGGCAGAATGGCAAGTTGATGAAGATAAAGCATGGTTTAAAAAATGGTGGCCTAAAGATACTCCAAAAAACTATAATTTTGAAAAAATATCGTTAGGGGAATTTTTTGAAAGGCAAAGAAAGAAATATGCGAATGATAATATGATGTGGTTTTTAGACTCCTGGATGACTTATGAGGAAGCAGGGCGTTTAATAGATTCTTTGGCAACTGCTCTTAATAATTTAGGCGTGAAGAAGGGAGATGTTATAGCATTCTTAATGCCTAATAGTTTTCAATACGTAATATCCTTCTATGCTACAGTTAAATTAGGTGCTATAGCCACAGGAATTAATCCAACATATAAACCATTAGAAGTATTACATCATCTTAAATTAACTGGTGCTAGAGTATTAATCACATTAGATGCATTGTTTGAAGAATTAGCTCACCCAATAATTAGTAAATCAAATATAGAAATGGTTGTTTATACTAATGTTGCTGATTTAGCGTCAGGGCTTCCAGGATGGAAAAAAAAGATTGGAAAAATGATCAAAAAGATACCAAAAGGAAAAGTAGATTTTCCAAGTGCTATTAATTTCTTAGATCTCATTAGTACCGAACCAGACCTTCCAAAAGTAGATTTTGATCCAACTGAGCACACCGCTACATATATTATGACCGGTGGAACAACAGGAGTGCCTAAAGCGACAATACTAACACATTTTAATTTAGTTTCGAATGCAACTCAAGCATTGCTTTGGGTTGGAGGAGAAGATCCAGGTGTCGGGGATATTGGAGCATTACCATTATTCCATTCATTTGCTATGACTACAGTGATGAATTCAGCGATTGCTTTAGGCGGTTGGATGATGCTCTTTCCAAGACCTCCCCCAACTGAAGAATTTTTAAAAGAGATTAATCATATCCCTGCTCCAAAGGGACTATTTTATGCTGGTGCTGAAATACTCTTTAAAAGGATTGCTGATTTTCCACGTCTTGACAAATTTCCAGAATTAATGGGAAAATTAAGACTTTCTATTTCAGGTGCAGGTCCTTTACATGCTCCAGTTCGCGAAGCATTTGAGAAAAATACTGGTGGACGGATCGTTGAAGGATACGGACTTTCTGAAGCAAGCCCCGTTGTCAGTGCTGGGAACCTATTTGGTGATAGTCCTGATGGTGTAATCGGAATGCCATTTCCAGGTACTGATTGGGGCATTTTTGATGTAGATGAATTTGAGAAGGGACCAATAGCAGATGGAACAAAAAATTCAAAATACGGTGAAGAACACACAGGTGAATTATGTGTATGTGGTCCTCAGGTAATGAAAGGATACTTAGGACAACCAGATGAGACTGCAGACACCTTAAAAACATGGGATGGTCGAACATGGCTACTTACAGGTGATATTGGATTTATGAATGAAGATGGTACTGTAGCGCTCAGAGACAGAAAGAAGCAGTTAATTAAAGTGGCAGGTCATTCAGTCTTTCCAGCTGAAGTTGAGACTATGCTTATGAGTAATGAAGCCGTTTCGGAAGCTGCCGTAGCTGGTCTTCCTGATCCAAAAGGAAAAGTTGGCGAGATAACAAAAGCATGGGTTGCTTTAAAACCTGAGTATAAAGGTAAAATTACCGAAGAAGAATTAATGGCTTGGACAGAAAAAAATATGACTAAATGGAAATGTCCTACTATCATTGAGTTTATTGACGAAGTACCTAAAAATATTTTAGGAAAAGTTCAGAGACGTGTATTGCAAGAAGCAGATCCTTTATACAAGAAATAATTTCTTTTTTTTATCTTTTTATAAGATAATTAATCTGTAATAAGGTTGAATTTTATAATTTCAAGTTTGTAGGTTTTTAATTAAATTTTAATTTCTATTTTAATTAAAATTCAATATCCTAAAATAAACAATTTATTTTATTGAGACACCAAAATCAAATAATGACAAAAGGAATCATTATCTCTGGTGGTTGGGGAACACGGTTACGACCTTTGACATGTACCATTCCAAAACCTTTAATTCCTATAGTCAATAAGCCAGTTATAGAGCGTCAAATACTTTTACTGAGAGCAGCAGGAGTAACTGAAATAATATTAGCAGTGAGCGTCATGGCCGATGTTTTAAAAAACTATTTTAAAGATGGTAGGGATTTTGGAGTAAGTATTCAATATACATACGAGAAAGTGCCAATGGGGACCGCAGGTGCTATAAAGCTAGCCGAGGATTATTTGAAAGATGATAATTTTTTTATGCTTAATGGAGATGTCGTCTTAAACTTTGATTTTAGTCAGATGATTAAAAAACATGAAATATGTAAGGGAATTGGATTAATTGCAAGCAAGGTAGTAGAAGACCCTTCACGGTATGGTGTATTGATAGTTGATGAGGATTCAAGCAAAATCAATAAATTTCTAGAAAAAGATGACTATGTTCCTCCTGAAGGAAAAATTGTTCCGATGCCTATTAATGCAGGAGTTTATCTCTTTGAACCAGAGGTTTTCAATTATATCGTCCCTGCGAAAAAAGTATCAATCGAGAAGGAAGTTTTTCCTAAACTTGCAGACGAAGGCAATCTGTATAATTTTCCAATAACGGGTATTTGGAAAGACATCGGAAAACCTGAAGAACTATTAGAAGGGAATATTCAGATGATGACAGAAATTTTAAAGGATTCGAATGACCAAAAAAGAAATTTAATCGATAATAGTCTCGATATTGATGGAAAAGCTCTAATTTATCCTCCTGTTGCTATAGGAAAAAATGTTATATTGCGAAAAAATTGCGAAATAGGTCCTAATGTAATAATTGGGGATAATGTGTATATTGGAGATAATACTAAAATTAAAGAAACATTAATTTATGATGAAGCTTATATCTCGGAGAATGTTAACATTGAAAAAGCAATAGTTTCTGATAATTGTGTAATTAATAATTATGTTGAATTAAAGGGGAACAACCAGAATCTAGTGATATTAGCTTCTTATGTGCAAGTATTAGATGGTATTAAATTAATAGCATCTTCAAATGGATCTATTAAAGTTTGCCATCATGAAGTTGTAAGTGAAGATATTAAATTCTACTGAATCTCCTCACGAAGTTTTATGATTTTTTTCTTTAGTTTCTTAATTCTGGAATCTGAAATGTTGAAAATTAAGAAACTTTCTAAAATCTTTAGAGCTTTTTGATAAAAATTAATACTATTTATATAATCTCCATTCTTTTCAGCATTTTCTCCCGCTTCTAGTGCAAAATCTAATTCTAATTGTTTTTCTTTTTTCTCGAGATTTAAAACGGATTGAGAAATTCGTGTAATTTCCTCTTTAAGGTTAAATTCCTTTGCTATATAAAGAGCTCTCTTATATTCTTTTTCGGCAATCTGATAAGCTAAAGTCTTTTCAGCATCTTTTCCTTTCTTAAGGAATTCTTTTATTGTTTTGTTTGCTGTTAAAATACTCATTTCATCTAAATCTATTCGTAAATCTTCAATTCCAGAATCATCGGTAATTAAAGATGAGATTGGTTTAAACTTTGCTAATTTTTCGGAGGTGGTCTCCTCTCTCATTTCTAAATCACTCGCAACAGTTTCAAGGTTTATGGGAACAAAAACATTGCTTTCTACAAGCTGATAAATTTCATAAAGAATAAGATTTGCTTCAAGATTTACAATTTTCTTGACTCGATTAAGTAGATTATTAATAGAGAAAAATGATTTAGAAACTAGGTGTTCTTTAGCTAAATTAAAGATAGCTTTTTGAAGTTGGTTTTGATTTATTTTTTCTATTTCATTAGGACTAATGCTATGTGCTAATGACATAGGAAATACTAATTTAATGTTAAAAGAATCAATTAGATATTCAATCATATTTTCGGTATTAAATATTCCAGATTCTCTAAAATTACAAATCACCTCATGAAATAATTCCTCATATTCCTGTAAAAACTGCATAACAGTAGTTCTCATGCTATCAGAGGCTTTTTGGTCAAGAATCAAGCAAAGTCTTATAAATTCTCCATTTTTTAATAAAATATTGAAATTTTGATACTGAAATTCATAAAATTGTTGATTTATAAGATTTATTGATCCATTTGAAGAAATACTATCTGATTCTGAGAAAGTAATATTCGCTTGTATAAAACCGCTTAACAAATCAGCATCCATTTCTGCTCCAGAAACAGAATAATTTAATAATTTCAAACCTGATTCTTTATCCATTAATACTATATGTCTAATATTCAATACATCTGAAAATTTTTGCCAGATAATTTCTCGTTCCACTTGGAGATGCCTTTCATAAGAATCTAGTTCAAATACTTCTAGATTTGAATCAACCTCAAATCCTAGCTCCTTAAGTTTCTTTTTGAGACATGACATACAAGATTTAGGATATTTTGGACAGTTAGATTTACTAATTCCACAATTAAATCCTAATTGATTAATCTCAAAATAAACCATAAAAACCCCTTATTACACTATTGCTATATTACAACTTCTTCTTGTTCTTATAATGAAATAAGTAGGTTTTAAGCATTTAAAATTGAGTAATTATTATTATAATTTTTTATAATAAAGAGAATATTTATTTTTTGATTTGAGAATTTATAAAATGCAATAAATTATGACACAATAGTGTTCTTGAAATTATAAAAACTCATGAGGTTAAAATGGAAGAGCTTAAAGAAAGAGGTCTAAAAATCTATAATTCTATCTTTGAGGGAAAGAGATCTGTTGAGATTGAAGAAATCGAATATCCAATAAGAAAATTTTCAAGTGGTATAAAATATGTTGATTTATTTGGATATAGGTTTATAGAGCAAAACCGAAATAAAAAATCGGAATGGGGTAAAAAAGCGAGAGAAGGACATAAAATCATGTGGATTATCAAAGGAAGACGATATATCGCCCAAATATTAGATGGAGTTTATAAAGATCTAAAGAAAAATTGATCTTAAGGTTTTAGAGATTAAATTAGAGAATGTCGATGAATCAAGAGAGTTGAGTAGTTAATTCTATTCTTTAGGACATTATATGACAGAGGTTATAGTTAATAATTATGAGAGTTATAAAGGTTATCATAATATCTTAGATGGTTCTGTTCCATTTTTCAAGTTTTATAATGAGTTAATAGAATCAATATTGCTTCTAGCGAGAATTGTTGGTGAGCAAATTAAAAAAAAAAAAAGAAAAAATTATCATTATTAAAATTAAAGATTGAATCTTCGCGCTGCTTCATCAAAAAGCGTCTCAATAATGGAAGGGAAAATAGTATAAATTAAATAATCATCTTGTGCAAAACTAGAACCCTTGTTAAGCATAACAACTATGCCATATTTACCATTGCTTACTGTTTTAAACGCTATATCTGCAAGATAACCAGCGACTGCCCCGCCATGTCCTATGATATTATCTTTATAGATTCCCCAACCCAAACCTTGTCCAGAATATGAATAACCACCTAAAGTTGAGCCAAACATACTAAATTGAGAAGATTGCATCAGATCGACTGTTTGAGGTTGAAAAATTTGTGAATGGTTATAGCTCCCTTGATTCATATGAGTGATTAAAAAATTTGCTAGATCAGGTACCGTACTTCTTAATGCACCGTCTCCAATCCCGTATTGATTATATAGAGGCCCTTGAATAAGTTGTGTATCTGCTTGTTCATGAGGTAAAGCATTTCTACCTATGAAATCGCTGTAATTAAATCCTGTGCTAGACATAGCCAATGGATCTAAAACATTATCTTGTAAAAAATTTACATAGGATTGATTAGTAAGTTGTTCCACTATATATGCAAGGAGAAGGTATCCTAAATTTGAATATTGCCAATCGGTTCCAGGTAAAAAATTCCTCCAACTATCTGATTTGTAGTATGGTCCCGCAGGATTTAAAGATCCATTTAAGAATTCCCCTAATGTAGGGCGTGGATCCCATGCAGTCAAATTCCAACCAATATTATTATTTGCCCAATTAATGAGATCCTCATCAAAATCCCAGAGAGGTTTATCAGGATGACTTATTCCTGAACTATGAGTTAAAAGATCACGAATAGTTATCGGAGTAATCGGATAATTGGGATTCCGAACACTAAATGGGATATAATTATTAATATCAGTATCAAGATCAAGTGTATTATTGTCATAAAGCTGCATTATAGCTGTGGCAGTGAACATTTTGGTTACAGAACCAATCATGTAAACTGTATCTAAATCAGGTTGATCACCATAACCTTTAGACCAAACTAAACTATCATTTATGATAATACCTGCTGCTAACGAAGGAATATTACCTTCACTCATTAATCCTTGAATCCTTGAATCAATTGTGTCATCTGATTTTGTAATATTTATGACAGCAACGATTCCAATACTTGTAGACGCTACAATGGCTACTAAAAATATACCAAATATAATTTTTTTGTTCTTGTTCATGATTTTTCACTTCTTAGAAATTTGTAAAAAAAATAAAAAGAAAAATTTAGAAAATTATAAACCTGTATCCCATAGCTTCGAGTGGTAATGACATCCTAACACTTCTTTTAGTTTTTTTAAACATTTTTTTTCCTCCAATTTTGTATGACATTCGATTGTTGTATTCAGATCGAACGTTCATTATAATATAAATAGATCGAATTATATTTAAATGTTTCGGTTTTCGAATGTAATTATTCGTAATTTAGAAACTAAAGATCAGCATTTATTGAGAGTATAATCTTTCTAGTCGAAGGTTCTAGTATTTATTGATCGAAAATTTAATAATATAATAATTGGTAAAATATTAATTATTTCTCTTATTCGTGATCTCTTTGTCGAACCCCAACATTTATAAGGTTGAAAATGTAATAGTATATTAAAGGAAATGAAAAATATAGTAGAAGTCGATTATTAATGACAGAATCACAAAATAATAATACAAATGGAATGTCGCTTACTAAGATAATAAGTATGAATCCAATTCGGGGACATATCATAGCATTATTAATAATGTATCAAGAATTAAGTTACACAGAACTCAGCAAGAAAATGGGAAGATCAAAATCAACAATTCATCCCCATTTAAAGAAACTTGAAGAGATTGGAGTAATCCGTGTGAGTAGAGAAGAACCCCGAGGAGGAACTCCTGCAAAATACTATGTTTACAATAGAGAATCTGGTAGAGAGACAGTAACGGGGAGAATTGATAAGTCTCACGGAATTGATAAAAAAACTGCTGAAAAATTAATAATAACAAATAAAACTAAGATGATTGAGCTTAAAGGAATTATTGAGACATATATTAAATTTTGGGAATTAATTGAAAAAAATTTAGATAAGGCGCCCAAAATTTTAGAGAAAATGCCTACAATTATGGCAGATTATGCTGATACGAGATTTTTTCTTACAAGAGAAGAATACGAACTATGGTATAAAAAATATTTTGATTTATCAGTAGAGTTTGGTGCTTTTTTAGCTGAAGAAACTGCAAAAGGTTCTTGGAAAGAGAAACCTTTTTTCTTTTTTGCGACTTTCCTTCCGTTGAAGCAGATATATGAGAAAACTAGGTTAACTTAGAAGATTAAATTAATTTAAAATGTTCAAGAATTAATTCTAAGTAAGATCTCTTAATAGAATCTTCTTTTTGAATGCCATATAAACTTAAGAAATTAAATAATAATTCTTTAGATTCATCGAGTTTTTCTTTAGAATCTGTTAAATATTCAACTTCAATGAAATATTGCTCTAAAATAGGTATGTAATCAATCAGAGCTTCAATATGGTAATTTTCAAATTTGAACTCATATAACTCTCTTTCTTTTTTTACAGTAAAGACTTCTTGGAATCCAAGTGAATCAAGCATTTTTTTCATTTTTTTTATATTTTCAATCTTTATGTCGATTTCTTCACGAGTTTTTGTAGAAGTATCCATTTTTTTTCCTTTGTAAGTAATGTAATATTCAAAATCTTGCGTTTTCCCATGACTACTTCTGTCAAATCGACAGGATTTTCTGAGTCTTAAAGCTTCATCAGTTTGTTTAAAATCTCTTAATCCTATAGGCATATTATAATAAGTATCTTCGTGTATCAAGGAAAATTTATAAATACCTTGACTTTCCTCAAATTTTTTTCTCATTTGAGCTGGATCTGATATCTTAACTTTGATTTCTACTTCAATCATGTATTAGCTCTTCTTTCTTCTGATAACAAATATAATCTATTAATTTTTATTATGTATTAAGAGTTGCTTGAAGAGTTAACTTTATGTCACAGAATGAAAATTTTATCCTAAAACTTGCTCAAGATTATGGATATCTACCGTATATGATTGAAAGGTATATTCAATTTTTGGGTGAAGATGGAACTATTGAATTGTTGATGGCAAATGAAAAACCATTAATTCCATCAATTAGAACTAACACTCTTAAAATTACACCATCTGATCTTGAAATAAGATTAAAAAAGAAGGGATTTAAGCTTGAGAAAATTGAATGGATTCCTTATGCCTTTAGAGCTATTAAAGAAACCTCTAATCTAGGTTCATCGCATGAATTTCTCCAAGGTTATTATTACCTTCAAAATATTGCTTCAATGTTACCTCCTGTAATTCTTAACCCAAAACCGGATGATGTAGTAATTGATATGTGTGCTGCACCTGGGAGTAAAGCTACACATCTAGCGCAGTTAATGACAAATGAAGGAACATTAATTCTAATTGATAGAAATAGAAATAGAATTCCTGCTTTAGAAATGAATATACGTAGAATGGGAATCATTAATTCTATTATCATTAATATGGATGCTATTTATTTATCAAAATTAAATATTAGGGCACCTAAGATTTTATTAGATGCTCCATGTACAGGAGAGGGATTGATAAGACAAGATCCTAAAAGGAAAAAAAGTCGAAAAATGAGAGATATAGAGAACATGGCATCGATACAAAAAAAATTACTTACTGCAGGATTAGATGCATTAGAATTTAATGGGGAACTGCTTTATAGTACTTGTTCTATTGCTCCTGAAGAGAATGAATTAGTAGTTCATGAAGTTCTAGAAAAGGATAATAAATTTGGGATTTCTAAAATTCCTAAGAACTTTGGTGTAAGTGGCTTAACAGAAGTGTATGGAAAATCTCTTAGAGATGATTTAAAGTACTCTCAAAGACTGTATCCACATATTCATCATACTATTGGCTTTTATTTTTGTCTACTCAAAAGAGAAAGCAATTAATTGATTTTTTTCTGATTTAAATCCCCCGATTTTTATCTATCTTGTTAGACCGTTAAATTTTAATTTAATTACCAAGTTAGCTTCTATCTTCTTTTTTCCAATTATAGGAATATTCTTCCTTATTTATAGAGTGAAATATTGTAAAAGTAAGAAGATTGACAAATGAAATGCAATATTAGATTCAATAGAGGGAATAATAATAGCATATCGCAAAAGATTGATGAAAAAAAATAGAAAAAGTCCAAATTTATTAAAATTTCATCGAAAAATTAATAAAAAACTAAGATTCTCCCTCTTAAAATATGATTTACAATTATGTTTATTAAGAAACTTGCTTTATAAAATTCTTGACAAATTCTAAAAAAAAATTTTGGGTGAAATTTATCTTGAGAAATCTATTTAAAAATAAATCAAAAATAGCACTTTTTGTTTTAACATTATTGTTGTTGAGTGGATTAGTCTTTTCAATGACTAATATATTTAAAATTCCAACGGATATCAATTCAGATACTAATATTTCAGAAGAAAAGGATGAACCTATGAATACTTTCAGTCCTTCAATTTCAGGAGGAGTGGATTTCAGTAGTGCAACAAAAACAATATTACATGGAACTCAGGATGATCCTCCTTTTGATGATAATAATATTAAATTAGATGATAGTCTGATTGATTCAACAACATTCACAGCAGGATATAAAAGTTATGATCATAGAGACGTTGCCGATTATGGAGTTGTTGGATACACGGGGGCTTTTGGGAGCACAGATGCGGGATTATGGTACTTTACAAATGCTTACAAAGATAATGATGGCAAATATCTCTATCTTGAAACTACTTGGGGTAATCAATATCCTGGAACAATTAGCATGAAATGGGGTGCATATTCAAATATTCCTAGTGGAGCTCACACCTATGTTAGGAGAATAAGGGTTTTTTATGAGGTTTGGGCAGATTCTTTTGTTGGAATCCTCGACCACTCAACGAATTTGCGACTGGTAGTTCATGACGATATAGGTAATACATTAACACATACAATAGCAACTAATCCTATAGATGATCACCATTATGAGAGCTACACATTTATAACATCAGGAGCAGTTTTTAACAGAGTTAAAGCAGGGGGATATATTAAATATTTGGAAGTTAAAATGTACGCGAATGAAGAACTATGGACATATACATGGATAAATGTTGATTATGTTGATATTTATTACGATTATGATATGCCTGATGTTGATTTCTATTATGAATTGGATTATGGAGCGCTTGGTCTTACAACGGTCTCTGAATTTAGAATCTGGTTTGATGTTACTGAATATATAACCGGAACAAATGTATGGTTATACGATTATGATACACCACAGTGGGTTCAGGTTGGTTCTATAACTAATACGGGATGGAATAATATATTGATAACGTCAAATGCAGAAAAATATTTCAGTCAGTCCGATAAATTAGCAGTTAGGTTTAGTAAATATGATTACTGGAATGGGAATCCGTATACATCATATCGTATTAAAATTGATCAAATTGAGATTGCTATCCCTGAACCTGAAAAACCTTCTAATGTACAAGTTGAGCAGGGAATTTTGCATATATTCTTATCTTGGGATCCCTCTACAGTATACGGAGCTCCAGTCACACATTATAATATATATCGTGGAACGGTAATGGGAGGTGCTAAAACTCTTCATGCCACTTCACCTACAAATGAATACAACGATACTTCTGTTGTTGTAGGAACCAAATATTATTATACAATTAGTGCATCAAGTGTTGCAGGAGAAAGTGATAATTCTACTGAAGTCTCAGGTCAAGCTTGGGATCAGCCTTTTGTTTCATGGACATCGCCTGAAGAAAATGCAACAATCATTTTCCCTAAAGGGGAGCCAGTCACTTTTCATTTTGATTATGATTGGGGTGAAATTGATGACGTAGAACTTGTTATTGAGAAGGGTATGTTTAGTGTGAATCATAGTAGTGTTTGGAATGAAACCTCAATTGATATATATGAGGGGAGTTATCTTGATGGCTATGTAACAGCCACTTTATATGGGTATAATAATAGTGTTTTAATGGCTACAGATACACGTCACTTTACATTTGTAAAAATCATTTTAGAGGTAGGTAGTACAATCAATTCTAGTACAGAAATTCTAGGAAAACAACTTTATCTAATTTTGCATGATCCTCACGGAGATAACAGCTTTTCCTACTTTTCTGAATCAACAACCTTATCATTTGGGGTAGGTTGTGAAATTAAGACAGCAATGGGAATGAGCGTAGAGATAGGTGATAGTTTTGAGCTTTTTGGGGTAGAATCTGGTGCTTCAGTATTATTAAGTTTTAAAACTACCATGGAAGCAGGTTTCGATTTCAGATATGAAATGACAGATTCATCAACTGTATCATCAAGTCGAGTTACCGATGATGCTGATTATATCGGTCCGGGATATGGAGATAGATATTGGGGTGAAGCTTGGATTTATAAATGGGTGCTTAATGCAACATATAGAGTATATTCAAATGGTACGGATCGTTGGGAAGATCCACAATTATTTTATGGAATTATCAGAGATGTTGAAACTTATTGTAGTGATGAGCACGCACCGCAAAACTGGCGAGATCAAAATGCTGTTTATAATCATAGTATGCCAATTCAATGGATGGCTCCTGTACAACATAGTGGGGGTGCTCCTTGGCAATATGAGTTTGAAGTTACATCAACAGAGACAAGGAAAACATCTATAGAAATTGAGTTAGGGTCAGATTTTGCTTTAATATTCCCAGGCGTTGAAACTCATATAGAGATCGAGATGAGCATGAAAAATTATGCAGAAATGGGACAATCAACGACCCATAAAGTTGGTTACGAACTTTACGATGATGATCCGACGGATTTTATTGTTCAAGGGGTTGGGATAGATAAGACTTTTGGTACATATATATTTAATACAACATCATTTTTCTGTGAAACATCTTTACCATACGAACATGGAACCTATGATTATCTTCCTCCAGCAATCGATTTTCCTGAAATTGATTTAGATGTCAATGAAGACGGTTTTGCGCCAACACCAGATGAATCTCCAGAAGTCACAGTAGATATATTTGAAGAGGGAGGTATTCAAGAAGCAATTATTTGGTATTCTACTGATAATGGATCACTTTGGCAGATCTCATACCTTACTGAACAACCTTTAAATCCAGGAACATGGCAAGGAACTATCCCTGAACAACCATTTAATACGACGGTGTTGTGGTATATTCAAGCATGGGATAACCAAGGAAATAATGCAACTCGAAAAGATAATTTCGGAAATCCTTTTGAATATACAGTTGTGGAAAAACCTAAAGAATCAGAAGCCACTGGAATTCCTGGATATTCATTTGTTACCATGATACCTATCACCATTGTTGCTGTTGCTTCTGTTGGAATAATTATCTATCAGAAAAATCGCAAGAAATGAAAAAATAATAATTATTCAATTTTTTTTTTATTGGCTTATTCTTAAGTAATATCCTTTATCATTTAAATTGAAAGCAACAAGCTCAGAAGGTTTAAGATTCTGAAAACTGTCCTTATCTATATATGAACGTCCTATAGCTATTAACTCATTTATATTATTGAAGATTAATAAAAAATCATTATTCTTTAAATTAGGGGGAAGTTCCGTAATCATATTTTTTAAAATATTTTTACCATATAGAATTGATTTTTCTGCTGCATCACTTACCTGTAATCTCTTAATAGTAGAAATTTTATTATTTTTATATAAAAATTCTGCACCTTCTAAGCTTAAATAGAATTTTCCTTTCTTAATAAAGCCAAAATATAAACCGGTAGAAAAAATATTATCGGGATATAAGGATTGCAGTATTTTATCTTGTTCTTTTGAAATAAAAAAAATCTTTGGGCTTTTAATCCTAGTAATTGATTTCTCCAAAGAAACATAAAAAAATTTTTTAAGATTTTCTATTATTCGTGGTAACTCGGTAGAGATATTAGAAATTGAAGTAAGTATTATTTGTTTTTCAATTTCATTGATCTTTCTGAATCTTATCGTATCGCTCATAATTAATTAAAAAGAAAAGAAATAAGAAGTTTTATTATTATTAATCAATATAGATATTAAAAAATATTGTCCTCAAAAAATGGGTATTCGAAAGATAGAAGATGAGATTGACTTAAAGGAAGCGATGAAAAAAAAAGCCGCTGAATTGAAAATTAAAGATATGGAAGCGAAAGCATCAATTGAAAAGTTTACTAAAGATAGGCTTAGAGAATTAGCTAAACAACATGGAGTTTTGCTGGCTCTAACACCAGAATTAAGGGAAGAAGTAAAAGAATTACAGAAAAAGTATAATATCCCATCTTCAAAAATAATTACGGAACAAATCAAAGAACATGATGTACTGAGAAAATTCTCGAAAATTGATTACCAAAAATTAGGAATGCTAGCATACCAAAGAATATTAATGAGTAAAGAAGAAACGGGCGGTATAATTCCACTATCAGAAGTATTCGAGTTAGTGAATACTGGAATTTTGAAAGGAAATATTGAAATTAAGGATGTCGAGAAAGCTTTAAAACTACTTAAAAAGACAAAAGTTATTGAGGATATTTCAGAACTAGATTCTGGAGTTATCATTGTTCGTTTCTTTCCAATTCAATATACAGGAGATGAGTCTAAGGTTGTTGAATTGGCTAAAGAAAGAGGTATACTTACTTTAGAAGATATTTGTATTAAATTGGATTGGTCTCAAGATCGTGCTCTTTATGCATTAGAATCACTTGAAAAGAGTGGAGTTGCAAAATTTAGGGAAAACATCTTGACAGGGAAACAATGGTTTTTCCCATCAATATAAATGAATAAAATTTTATTCCAATCTAATTTTGAAAGCTAATTGTCCATTTTCTAATTTGAAGACTTTAGCTCTACGATTTTTTGCAAGGATTTTGAAAATTTCTTCAAGATCTTCAATAGGTAAATTGCTAAAATCTTCCTGTTTTGCCTCTCTGAGTTCATATACCATAATGGGTTCAATTTTTCCATTATTATATGCCCATTGATATATTTCATCAGACCACACTTCAAGTGTTTTCCAATATACTCGTAATTTATCTTTCTTTTTAGAAAGCCATATTGCTTGGTTTTGAGAAATTAATTGTTCAGCAATTTCTAAGATATATTTCTCTCGTTTAGTAAATTGTGAAAATGGTTTTTGAGAATTTAATTCTCTTATATAAATAATATGGAGGACCGCAAATCGTGCATAATCAAAAAGAACTTTTGCCCATTCTGTTTTCCAAGAGACATAATCATTTTTCTGCTTATTTTTATCTGGCATTGTAAACATGAACCTTTTGCGTTCTTCTTCTAACCACGGATAAGATTCTAACAATTTCTCGTAAACGGTTAATTTCTTTTGTATTATTCCCTTTTCTCCGATTATTTCTTCCTCAAGTTCTGCAAGTTCTGCTTCTATTTGATCAGCATGTTGTTTGTAAATCTTATTATCAAGTTCTCCAGCTTGGGAACTTAAGATAATTTCGAGTTTATCGAATTCTTCTTCAATCGATTTCAAGTCAGCAATTTTAAAATCTTCTTCATTAATAATGCGTTTTTCTACTGCTACTTTCTCTAAATCTTCTTTCTCTTTTTTTAATGCTCTTAATCGAGCAAGTTCCTTACGTAATTCTTCTAATTCTTTTTCTGCTTTTTCTTTAGTTTCCTTAAGAATTTCACTTGGTTTCTCTCTTTGTCTTTCCATTTTAATCATTCCTAATTTTTATACTTCTCCGAATTCTTCTGCCCAATCATTGTATTGTTTTATCAATGCTTGGTTAGTCATTGGTTTTACTTTTTTTAATGTTTTTTTAAAATCCTTTAATGAAATATCTCTAACATTTACTTCTTCGTCAGAACTCTCCAAAAGTCCGCTCATATCTAGTTCACGAATAGGCAACATTATTACTTCTCGACAAACATTTGCGATGTCTCGTCCAGAATACCCTTCAGTTCTCACGGCTAATTCTACATAATCCTCATCCGTCAATTCTGTGTTTACTCCTTCGGTATGGATTTTGAAAATTCCTGCCCTTGCTTTCATGTCTGGGAGAGGAACATGAACTCTCTTTTCAAATCTGCTCAACATTGCATTATCAATATCCCATGGACGATTAGTTGCGCCCAAAACTAATAAAGGCTTATCATAAGTAGATTTTAATCCTTGTATCTCGCTTAAAAGTTGTGTTTTAACTCTTCTTTCTCCACCACTTTCAGATCCTTCACCTCGTTTTGTAGCTACAGAATCTATTTCATCCATAAAAATAAGACTTGGTGCTTTTAATCTCGCAACTTTAAATAAGGAACTAATTAATTTTTCACTTTCACCTAACCATTTGCTTAATAGATCAGCTGAAGAAGCACTAAAAAACGTAGCTTTGCATTCTGTGGCTGCGGCTTTAGCTAATAAAGTTTTACCACATCCCGGTGGACCAAAAAGTAAAATTCCAGACCAAGGTCTTCTCGCACCTTTAAATAATTCGGGTTTAGCTATGGGAAGAACAATTGCTTCTCTCACAGCCTGTTTAACGTTTTCCAAACCTGCGATATCATCCCAATTTACTTTAGGTGATTCAGTAACTATTGTACTTGAGATCATATCTATTAGTTCTTGTTCTTCTGAAGAAACTGCACTAGCTTCAGAATCATCCACACCACTAACACTTGGTCTTTCAACTTGTTGTATTTTTCTAGGACTTACACCACCAAGATGCGATTTCAAAATTTTAGCTCTTTCAACATATTCTTCAATATTCTTCTGACATAGCATTCTCATTTGTGGATTCTTATTATATTTCATGAATTGCATCAAAATTTCTGCTGCACGTTGATATTTGTTTATAGCCTGTCTTTTTTTTCCTTGATTATCTAATGCTACTGCTTCCTTTGCTGTTTTCACAGCATATTGATAAAGTTTGGAATCTACTGATGACATATTAAATATATTACAAAATTCTTAATATTTATAGCTAATGTAATTTAACAATCTGTATAATAAATAGTTTTATTAGGATATATCAAATTTACCCTTTAAGCTAAAGTAAATAAATATTGGTCTACAAATAATTATATAATACCGTATTTTTTTATATCATATATAATATTTAATGCAAACTGGTGTATAATCATAGGTTTTCTAAAAGATATTTCAAAATGGCTTTCTGGTGGTAAAAAGAGTAAAGATAATGTTCGCTCTGCCGCAGTTAAATTGAAGGTATTTAATAAGAGATTAATGAGACAATCTAAAAAATTAGAGATGAGTGCAAAATTAGCTAGAGATAAAGCTGTAAATCTGCGAAAACAAGGTGATATGGAGGGATCCAAGTTTCATGCAAGAAATTATCTTCAAGTAAAAAAGCAGGGAAGAGCTGTTGACATGTTCCGAACTAATTTGGAAGGTTTATTGTTTAAACTAGAACAAGCAAATGCTGTGAAAGATGTGTCTGAAATCATGACTGGTATTGCTCAATCTCTTGCTACTTTAAAAAGTCAACTATCAGTCCCTCAAATCACAGAATTAATGAGTCAGATTGATATTGATATGGAAGAATTTGCCGTTACTGCCGATATTGCTACAGAGGGTATGGATAACATTTCCATCGATACTGCTGTTACTGATTCAGATGTTAATGAAGTATTGGGTGAGATAGACGCAGAGATCCAAGTAGAGATGGGTGCCGCTTTACCAAGTGCAGCATCTGATGAGAAAATAGCCGAGTTAGAAAAAGAATTAAACCGTTTAAAATCTGATGAATAATTTAGGTATTAATTCTTTATATCACCACTTAGCAAAATTATTAAAAGACTTCTTTCTATTTTAACAATATTCTTTAATTCAAAAACAAATATTTTTTAAGTGAAATTAATGGATTTTCCAGAAGTAATTACGATTGGTAGCAATACCTTAGATATATTAATCCAGATTGATGATATATTACGATTTGAATTATTTGATAAAGATATCATAAAAAAATATACTGCTATTGAATATTCTCGTAAATTGAATGTAAAAAGTGTAAGATTTGTACCGGGAGGATCTGGGGCTAATATTGCAGCAAATTGTTCTATGTTAGGATTGAAAAGTGCTTATATTGGTGTAATGGGTAATGATTTTTCAGCAGAAATTTGTTTGACTGATCTAAAGAAACGCGGAGTTGATTTATCTCAAGTTATTCAGACGGATAAAGATTGTACAGCATTATCAATAATATTAAGAACTCAATGGGGTAAAGATCGTAGCATCTTGGCATATAAAGGAGCAAATAACTTGTTAAGGTCTTCTGATGTTAAGGAGGAATTTTTTAATAATGTCAAAGCGTTTGCTTGGACATCCTTGACAACCGATGAGAGCTGTAGAGCAATAGAAAAAGCAATAACATTGACAAAAAACAAAGGGGGAATGGTTTTCGCTGCTCCTAGCATGTCAATTATTAAGAACGCACCAGAGTGGGCAAAAATTCTTATATCCAATTCTGATGTAGTATCTATGAATCTAGAAGAAGCTCAAGAATTTACAGGTGAAGCTAAAAAGTCATTAATGATAAAAAATTTCTTAGACCAAGGAATAAAACTGATTTCTATAACAGATGGCCCTAATGGCTCAATCATTTCAGATGGTAAAATTATGATAAATAGTGGTGTTTATAGTGTTGGAAAAGTTGAAGATACGACTGGAGCTGGTGATGCATTCTTAACTGGAATCTTAATATCTAGTTTAAACAATTATACTCTTGAAAAAACGTCAAAAATGGCAACAGCAATGAGTTTCTTGGAATGTAAAGAAGTTGGAGTTCGTGAGGGATTACCAAATAGTCCACAAGAATTAGAAGATTTCATAAATAATAATACTATTAAACAGGTTATCTCTGAAATCGTTTAAGTTTTTAATTCTAGTTCTAAATCATTAAATTTTAATTTTTTAAATTATTATCATTATCAATTCTAGCGCTCTTAGTATAGTGGTCAGTATGCTAGGTTGCCATATCTTTAATGACCCCTTAAGATGCAAACACCTAGCGACCCGGGTTCAATTCCCGGAGGGCGCATTTTCTTTTAATTTCCACTTTGTAGTTTCTAATTAATATACTTCTAGCATAATTATAATTTTAAGTATTAATTATGGTATTATTGATATATATATGAAAAATCGTGAAAGAGGTGTTTCACGAACTTTTTCAGTTTTTCTTCTAGAATATCTTAAATAAGTTCTAGCACTAAATAAAAGGAACTCATATGAAAAATATTTTACTGGTTGAAAGAATACCAAGTGTACAAGAATATCTTACCTTAAGAAGAGCAATCAATTGGAGAGTTGTCGATGAGGAGGCATGTAAGAGAGGATTAAAAGGATCTCTTTATTGTGTCTGTGCAGAACTAAATAATGAAATAATCGGAATGGCTAGAGTTATCGGAGATTCTGGTTTGTATTTCTACATTCAAGACGTTATCGTTTTACCTCAATATCAAAAAATGGGGATTGGTACATTAATGATGAAAAAGATAATAAATTTTTTAGACAACAATATATCTCCCCTAATTACAGTTGGATTAATGGCATCGAAAGGTAAAGAACCATTCTATGAAAAATTTGGTTTTACCAAGAGACCTTCCGAAAGACGGGGACATGGAATGTTTAGAATTTGGGAGTGAGATTTGCTATTAGACATTGCAGAAGAAGATTTACCTAAATGTAAAGAATTTGGAATTAAACTTGCTAAATGATTATGTCCTAAATCATAAAAAACCAAAAACATTTATTTTAATATTACTACTATTAATTTTATACCTTAAGCGCTGACAATTAAGAGGAGTAGAAAATGCCTAAATGTAAATTTTATATTGTAGATGTTTTTGCTGAAAGAAAATTCGAAGGAAATCAACTTGCTGTCTTTATCTGTGAAAAGGACATTACAGATTCTGAAATGCAAAAAATTGCGAAAGAAATGAATTATTCTGAGACGACATTTATTACTTCAGTTGAAAACCATGATGTTCGTATTTTCACACCCGATATGGAGCTACCCTTTGCTGGACATCCAACTCTAGGGACTGCTTATGTAATTCAGAGAGAAATAATAAAATCGAATATTAAAACACTTCTATTAAATCTGAAAATAGGTCAAATCCCTGTATTATTTAAATATAAATCTGGTAATGCTGAGGAGATTTGGATGGAACAAAACATCCCTGCTTTTGGAAAATTTTTTGATACAGAACTTATTGCAGATACATTATTTATAAGTGAAGAAGATATTGACATTCGGTTCCCTATACAAGAGGTGTCTACAGGATTACCTTTTATAATAGTACCATTAAAGACTCTAGATGCCTTAAAGAGGGCCAGAGTGGAACGAGAGAAGTTTTTTGATTTAGTAGATAATACTAATGCTAAATCTGTTCTGATATTTTGTCCTGAAACCCGTAAAAAAGGAAATCACTTAAGCGCTCGTGTTTTTACTGAAGTTCCTGGATTTGAGGACCCCGCGACTGGTTCAGGTAATGGATGTTTAGCAGCATACCTAGCACATCATCAATATTTTGGTAAAAGTAGTGTGGATATTAGAGTAGAACAGGGATATGAAATTGGGAGACCTAGTTTGTTATTTTTAAGATCAGAAGAAAAAGAAGATCAGATTAGTGTTTCTGTTGGAGGGAAAGCTTTTATTGTAGCTAAGGGAGAATTATTAGAGTAATTAAAAACAATAATAATAACTTTTTTAACTAGTTTTATAAGCTTTTACTTTTTCTGCTAAAAGATTTAATTCCTCTGGGTGTGAAAACAAAGCACAAGGGGAGCCATTAGTTTCTAGTAAATGTTCGTTTTCTCTAATAACTTTAAATAATTCGCTGTCAAGACCATCCTTTAAAGAAGATTTCGTTAGATTATGGGTCGCAATATTAGAAACTGGACAGGGAGTTAAATCACCTGAGGGTGTTACATGAGCAAATCCTCTACCAGCAGACACACATCCACCCATATATTCTTCATCACCAGGAGAGTGGATTAAGAAAATTTGTTTAGTTTCCCGATAATTCAAAACCTTTTCCCTAAACTCGATACTCTCTTCTTGCGTAAGCATCAATTCATTATCATTATCAACAGGAATATATTCAAGTAGGAATGCTAAACGAATTCCTTTTGATATTAAATCGTCAATGTGTTCTGAGTCCATCCAAAATTTAAAATTATTACGATTAATTGTAACTGAAATTCCACTTATTACTCCAATTTCGTCTAAGGTATCAATAGTGTTTAACACTTTTTCATAAACACCGTCACCTCTTCTTAAATCAGTTAATTGCTGATCTCCTTCAATACTTACGATAATTGTCGTATTTCTTTGACGTTTTAACTTTTGATAATCTTCCTCGTCCAAGATTGTTCCATTTGTAAATATTAAAAAAAGTCTATCTTTGAATTCCTTGCTGATTTTTAATAGATTCGGCATTAAAAAAGGTTCTCCACCTGCAATTATAAAACCAAACACCCCTAATTCAGATGCTTCTCTTATTATTTCTATCCATTGTTCTAAATTAAGGGAATTATTCGATTTGTTATTACATAGTGTTCTGGTTGCTGTAGCATAACATCCGGTACATTTAAGATTGCAGTTTGAAGTTATACTTAATATTAAAAAGGGAGGAACTTTTCTTCCCTTTAAGAATTCTTCTGCTCTTATTCTACGACTTTTTTTATAAG
>Ga0209427_10002391_pt1 | contig 22091 bp, 14 predicted proteins | sample DeeMarSWOR136_30_FD_187465 | JGI IMG/M metagenome (GOLD analysis project Ga0209427, IMG submission 187465) | Marine sediment microbial communities from White Oak River estuary, North Carolina - WOR-1-36_30 (SPAdes) (version 2) | ecosystem: Environmental > Aquatic > Marine > Intertidal zone >...
GGAAGAAGCCGAAGCGGATCAGGCCATCCCCAAAGCCTGCGGCTTTGAGGCTGCCACCCATCGCGGGCGAGACGCCCACGAGACGCAAGGGCGAGACGCCCTCGCCACGGAGGCGGCCACCGGGACAGAGGACGTAAGGGCTCAGGATGAAAAACAAAGCCAATTCCCGCCGACCAGGTTGGGCGCAAGCTCTTTTACGAAAAATGGTTACGAGAAAAGACCGCGTCTTGGGACTGCGAGAAAACAAAGCCAAACAGACCCAACCCAAGCGAGGACAGGCCCTACGGAGCGTAAGGAGAAGCGGAGACGTCCTTGCAATGCGTGCTTGTAACGTATATAATGAGGTGCGTGGTTCCATTGCACGCCCAACGGAAAGGCGCGGTATGTGGGAGAAGCGTGTATGAGCTCGCCGCCGATGAGGCGTGCTCAGCGGCCTGTGAGGCGAGTTCGACGCTTCCTGAAATGCTGGAGGATCGTATCATGCGAAGGTTTCGTGGATTTACGCTGATCGAGCTGCTGGTCGTTATCGCTGTGATTGCCATTTTACTGTCAATCCTTATGCCCGCTCTGAACAAAGCCAGAGACCTTGCCATGGGATCGGCGTGTAAAGGCAATTTGAAGAACTTCACCTTCGGGATGGCGATGTATCTCGATGACAATGACGGCAACTTCTGTTCGGCGCACGAGTGTTACTTCAAGTCGATAGAGCGTCTGCCCGTGGAGTCGGGCATCGGCGGCAACCACCTGCATCTGCGCTGGTGCAACGGGGACATCGACCTCAAAAGCAATCCGCAGTACGGGGGATCGCTTTTCCCCTATCTTTCCGATGCACGGTCGTTTATTTGCCCGGCATTTAAGCGTTTGACCTCTCAGCATTCCAGCGACCAGTTCTACCTGGCGTATGGAGATACGGTCAGAAATTACGAGCCGTGGTACAACTACACGATGAATGCCTACGTCGGCAGCACGAATACAGGCGTCAGAGAAACGCGTGTCAGGAATATATCTGAAGTCAAGAACCCCGCTTCGACCTACTCGTTTACGGAAGAAAGTTGTTTTGTGGATACGGCCTACAACGCTTCAGGACTGAACGATACCTTCATGGTCCCCGGCGACGATTCGATGGTCCAGGGCTGGCTCAGCCAGGTTGGGGGTAGTCCCCGTCTGGTCGAACCCGGCCCCGATGGTGTCGGGCAATTCTGGGATGTCATTGCCGGCTTCCACAACGCCCCCTCCGGCAACAAACTCGGTGGCCGAGGCAACTGCGCCTTTCTCGACGGCCACGTCAACGCTCACTATCGCAAAGAGACCTTCTACCTCGCCTGGCCCAAATAGATCGACCCGGCGCGATCAGTGAGCGTATTTCAACAAGCTCGAACGGCTCTTCAGCCGTTACCGCTTGGTGCGTCGGCCGTGCTGGAGATGTAAGGGATCGTGTGAGGCCCTTCCGGCAGGATACAAATGGACGCATCCCGGCCGTACTTGTGCAGCAGCTCTTCGATGGTCTCTTCCACGTTCGAGCACGGTTTGAAAAAGGCCGCCTCAATCTGCCCGTCACTGAGGTTGTGACTGTGGAAGTACACATCCGCTTTCTGACAGATCAGCGCGTGCACCTGCGCTTGCCACGTGTCCTGCCTCAAGAAATCCCGCCTGCGGATTGTCTTCAGCAAGGACTCCGGACTCTCGGCTTCCAGCAACAGACCGGCGTACTCTCCGTGGTCCGGGATTCCGTCCCAGCAATCGGCAACGGCTATAATGGCTCCTCCGTCCTTGACAATCTGGGCGGCGGCGCTTACGCCTTTAACAGACTGATACAGATTCAGGTCAAGTGGGTATCCTGCATTGCTGGTAACGACGATGTCGTATGGCTTCGTCGCGGCAGCCATTGCACTTCTCCTGGCGTGAGCGCAGCCGCGGTCATGCGCCTTGCGGCAATCTCCTGCAAAGACACCTGTGATCTCCTTGTCCCTGTTGAGAGTCACGTTCAACAGAAAGCTGGGCGGCACCAGCGACGCGGCTTGTTGTATCTCCTCCCATATCGGATTGCCGTACGTCTCGCCCCAGGTCGCCTTCGGGTGATCCATGTTGGCCGCACTGTGATTCCTAAGTACCGTGTCCAACCGAGCCAGCCCAGGCATAACGGCTTTGCCGCCCCCAGAAAAGCCGGCGAAGAAGTGCGGCTCGATGAGACCCGTCAGAATCCGAACATCACAATCCAGATACGCCTTGTGGAGCCAGATTTGATTTCCGCGCTTGGTCGTCCCAACAAGCGTATGTGAGGATCGATCCCGGGCATCATTCTGGACGATTCGATATCGGTTAACGACCTCCTCGCCCAGTATCTGCCGAAGTTCCCCATCCGTGTTGGACCTATGCGTGCCGTTCGCATTCAAGAACAATATCTGCTCATCAGGCACGCGGCGAAGCGCCCGCAACAGAACCGGTAGAATAATCGCGTAGGGCATCGGACGCGTGATGTCATTGACGACGATACCGACCCTATCCGATTGTCCGGCCAGGTCCCGTAGGGGCCGCGAGTCCACAGGTTTGAGCAAAGCATCTTCGACCGCCGCAACTTGATCCGGCAGCCCCTCCGTATAGAGTGGCTCAATGACATCGACGTTCAGAGAGTCCGGCAGGTCGATCTCTATACTTCCCCTGCCGTAGGCCAGCTTGATTCTCACGACGGACGATTCCTATTTCACGGTCCTGATCAGCGCAAGGTCTCCATCTCGTGCCGCTTCCAGGATGGGCCCCATGTACTCGTCTACCATCTCAGCCGTGAGCGGCACCGGCATGTTCTGGAGCTTCATCTTAAGCTGCGGATTCTTGGCGGCGGCCAGCGCTCGGTCGATGTGGTGCCGGCCGAATCCCTCCACTTCGCCCAGGCGCGTGGGAAAGCCGATCCGGCGTGCCAATTCGAACATAGCTTCGGCCACTGCAACGCCAAGGTCTCTTGCTTTCAGGCCCTCTACATCAGCCTTTGTCAGACCCGCCTCTTGATAAATCTTGCCGACCACGCGCAACGGCCGCTCGATGGCTGGGGCAAAAAAGACAGTATAGTATGGATTCATAATCGCGCACGCCCGGCCATGCGACAGGATATCGACCAGCGAGAAACTGGTCAGGTGTCCCCCGTTGGTGCCGCCTATCATAATCGAATAGCCGCCCAAGTCCGTGGCCAGGCAAATGGCCTCGCGTGCCTCTTTGTCCTTCGGGTCGTCGATAACACGCGGCAGATGATTGACGACCAGACTGATACCGACGCGAGCGACCTGCTCGACCTTGTCGTAGTAAGGCTTGCCGACGGCCCCGTACAGGACCTCGAGCGAGTGCGCGATGCCATCCAAAGCGCCGTCCGCGGTCAGACCCGGCGGCGTGCTGTATGTCACACCGTAGTCGAAGATAGGATGGGCCGGCACAATCGCCTCATCCACAATCAGCTTCTTCTGACCCGTGGCGACCTCTGTGATGTTGGAATACTTGGTCAGGTGGGCGGCCGAGCTGGCCACCGTCTGAATCGCCACGTGTCCCGTCAGGGACTTGTTCCCCTCGTGCAAGGCCTTCGTGACAAGCCCGGTTCCGAAATACGCGTCAATCTCACGACCGAGGGTGCGAAGGACCTCGGCGGCTTTTGCAGCATCGATGGTGCTGCCGCCGCCGAAGCTGACAACCACGTCCGCGTCTGTTTCGCGCAGGCGTTCCGCAATACGAAACAGGTCCTCTCGCGGGCAGTTCGGCCTGGCACCCGTGCTTTCCGCCGCAAGATTGACTCCTGATTCGGTCAGGGAATTCCGTATGGTCTCCACATAGTCATCGCTGCCGTCGAAGGTGTCACGAATGACTGCTGCTTTCTTTCCGACGGCAGCCACTTGCTCACCCACTTTGGGGAGGACATCCGTGCCAAACAGATAGGCGTCCCCTTTGAACTCGCGCAACAACGCCCGTGCTCTCTCAAAATCGATCATGTTTTCCTTCTCCTCTGCTCATCTGATAAGCCTGAGATCAACAAACGATCGCGGTCATACCCTCTCGGCGGCGTTTGGTCACGTCATCTCGAATCCACCATCCACGTTGAGCGTCTGTCCCGTCATGTAATCAGAGTCCGGCGAACATAGGAAAGCAACGACTCCCGCCACATCCTCGACACTGCCGGCCCTTTTCAATGGAATTCTTTCAATGAATGACTTGAGCGACTGTCCCGGAGCGAGGCCGGAGATGCGATTGCGGTCCCGGTCGATCTGCTCCCACATAGGGGTGGGAATCACGCCGGGACACACGGCATTGACATTGATATTATACCGGGCAAAGGCCAGAGCGGCGGACTGGGTGACACTGATAATCGCGGCTTTGCTTGCCGCGTACGCCACTTGTGTCGCTCTGCCATGCCGGCCCGAAATCGACGAGAAGTTCACAATCTTCCCGTAGCTGCGGTCCGCGTGCCCGGTCGCGCTGACCTGCTCGGGCACTTGCCGTATCATTTGGCCGCCGACGGCCTGAACACAGAAGGTCGTTCCTTTCAGATTGACATCAAGAACGTGATCCCATTGCGGTTCAGTAAGGTCCAGGAACAGCCCCGTCTGCGCGACGCCGGCGGCATTTACGAGGATGTCGATTCTGGCGAATTCAGCCACGGCACGGTCTACCATCGGCTGAACCTCAGTCACGCTGGCAACATCAATGGTACGGGGCAGTGCGCGACGATTGAGCGCCCGGATTTCCTCGGCCGTTTGTTCAGCCGTCGCCGCGTCGATGTCCGCCACAACCACGTTCGCACCTTCTTCGGCCAAACGCAGCGCCACCGCCTTGCCGATTCCCCGACCGGAACCGGTCACGATCGCTATTTTTCCATCCAGTCGCTGTTCCATAGCGTCAGGTCCTGTACACCGCCTATCATACGAGAAGCACGCCGGTTTCTCAAGACATCTGTTCGTTTCTCAATAGTCTTGCTTATCTGCGATGGAAGACGTCCGCCGCCACGTCGCACAGGTAGCTGCAAATGCGCCTCTGATATTCACAGTAGAACTCCGCCGGCAGATCATAGAACATCTCGCGATGAACGAACCGTCCCTGCCGGTCGCGCTTGCCCACCGAGGCAAAGTTGAAGTAGTGGAAAACGGCGTGATTGGGCGAACATTCCGGGTTGTCGCTGGTCTCGTACTGGCGTATGCATTCGGCGGCGAAATCGGACCCGGCTGCCGCCTCCCGGCGCGCGTAGCTTAGGGTGTCATCCCACCACAGGCGGAACCGCTCCGGCTCGACAGCCTTCATCGTCTCGCCGAAGATCACCTGCAGAGCCGGTGATACTTTGAAATGGATGTGGCCCTGGCTCGCGCGCCCCACGGCCCGCCGGGTCGCCGGCTTGAGATCGTCACCCGAATGACAATCCAACATAATCCCGAACTCTCGGGCGATGTCACACAGCCCCCGGATGCGCTTCTCCAAACCGGCAAGACCGTCCCCACCCCGGTAATCCCTCTCCTTCTCGACTCCGAAGTTTGGCGCAATATGCGTCACGGGGATCTGTCGCCTCTGTGACTCGAGTATCAGGAACGTCAGCTCAGTCTCTGAGGTCAAGCAGCTAAATGCATCTATGCCTGAGGGCGTTTCATCAATGCTGAGCTCGAGGTCGAAAGGAACTCCTTTCTTTATCGTGGCAATATGCTCAGCCAATTTGTCCACTGCGTCAAGGGCAGACTGATACTTGTCTATCAAACATGCTTCGTAATCTAACAAGTCGGACACGTCCAGAGTGAAAAATGTATAAAGCCGAGCGGCTTCTATCACGCGCTCGGAACGAATGACGTCGTCAGCACCGCGCCGGACGGTTATGTGATCCGCGTCGGCGCCAAACCGAGGGGACGATGCGACCTTGAGGGCTTCCAAAACGCCAGCCGTCCAGAGCCCTTCAAACGTACTGCCCGTATGGCCTTCCTCGACCCTGCCAAAATTGGCCATGTAATTTAGTCGCGGCGGTCGACCGGCCAATATGTCCTGCAGCACGTTGACCTCTCGGACTGAATTCTGAATCGGGTTGGCGCAGAAATTGCTTTTGTTCATTGCCTGCCACACTCCGGGCCAGGCCGCGGTTGTCATTCTCGAACCTATGCCCAATCGCGGGATGGCGCCGAGTGCCTTGGGGCCTTTGTCCGGCCTTATCAGAGAGACATAGCGATCAATAGTGGCAGCATCCGTCGGGTACACGGCCAGGCGAATCCCGCCTTTGAGCGATCGCCTCCCCATCGGCTTGCCCAGGGCGCTACTCTTATGTTCGGCTCCAAGCTCGACGAATACGTGCTGACCGTCAGCAAGCCCGGCGAGGAAGAAAATGCCATCTTGATATTCGGCGCTGGAACCAACATATGCAACACAGCGTTCGTCCGTGGGCAACGTATGCCCTTCTCTGATCGCCGTCGCCACCAAGTCCCAGTGTGGTTCATCTACAGCAGAGACAGCCCTCCAGGCGCTTGCAGGGTCCCAGGTCGCGGTATCCAACACCGCAGGATTCTTACGCGGGTCAATTTTCATTTCATCGAATTTTGTTCCTTCAATTGCAGAGTTGGGCAGACAGGCCTGCGAGCATGGTAGTCCACGCGATACGCACTGTCAACCATTTGAGTCAGACACGTAGCTGGGAGGCGCCGCCGGCGTTCCACCCACAGTGAGCACGATACGCCTGCCTGAGGCTCATTACCGAACCGGGAAAAGGGTTGCTCGAATCGCGAGCATGAATTATAAAACAAATCGAGGTACGACCTCTGTTGCAGAACGAGGGCGGGATGTGACGTTCCGCCCCCATATTGTTGCCGGGGACAAGCACATGCCAATGGAAGGCGAATCGAAAACTGATCGCGTCGGCAGCAACGGGAAATCGTCATCGGCCGACGCTTCACATGCAAAGGAGCCGCCGCGAACGCTGGGGGCGACACTCCTTCGGCTGGGTCCGGGCATGATCATCGCCGGCTCCATCGTCGGCTCGGGAGAACTGATCGCCACGACCAAAGCAGGCGCCGAGGCGGGATTCTGGCTTCTGTGGCTCATCATCATCGGCTGTATCATCAAGGTTTCCACGCAGATCGAGTTCGGTCGGTACGCCGTCACCTGGGGCCAGACGCCCCTGAAGGCGCTCAACAGCTTGCCGGGACCGCGTTTGAAAGTGAATTGGCTGTTGTGGTACTGGACAGGTATGACGATGCTGGTCATTTCTCAACAGGGCGGCATTGTAGGAGGCGTCGGGCAGGCGCTTGCGATCAGCCGACCGCTTACGCAGTACGGAGTAGAGTATAACCAAATACGGGACGAACTGGTGAAAGCGAAGACCGAGCAGGCTGTGGTCAGAATGCAAAACCCCAAGAGTCCCGAGATCTCCATCATCCAGAAGAAGATCGACTCACTGACTGAGCAGATCGAGCCGATGGCCGAATCCAAGGATGCTTACCTCTGGGCGGCCATCATTGCGATTCTTACTTCCGTACTGTTGTACGTCGGTCGATATCGGCTCATCCAGATCATCGCCACGATACTGGTATCCATCTTCACGCTCGTGACAATACTCACGCTCGTTATGCTTCAAGCCAGAGACGAATGGGCGGTTCAAGGTAGCGAACTGGCAAGCGGGCTGAGCTTTCGCCTGCCGCCTCCCAGCGAGACCATCACGGGCAATCCAGTCGCCACTGCATTGGCGGCGTTCGGCATTATTGGCGTCGGAGCCGCCGAATTGATCATGTATCCCTATTGGTGCCTGGAGAAAGGTTATGCAAAATTCACAGGGTCGCGGGACGGCTCGATCCAATGGACCCAGCGGGCAAGGGGCTGGTTGCGCGTCATGCATATCGACGCATGGTTATCCATGGTGGTTTACACGTTCGCAACGATGGCGTTCTACCTTCTCGGGGCGGCGGTTCTCTGGCGTGCCGCTCTGAATCCCGAAAAGGCAGACATGATCCGCACACTCTCCCAGATGTACGTGCCGGTTTTTGGCCCTTCGGCAGACGTTGTGTTCTTAACCGGCGCCGTCGCGGTGCTGTATTCCACGTTCTTTGTGGCCGCGGCGGGGAATGCCCGCATGGTCGCTGACGCCATGGGTCTTTTCGGTCTCAATGACGGCTCGGAGGCGACCCGAGCAAAGTGGACGCGCAATATCTGTGTCGTCTGGCCGCTGCTGGCGGCAGTTCTATACACATTGGTGCGCCGGCCGACAGCCATGGTGCTTGCCTGCGGCACGGCGCAGGCCGTCATGTTGCCGATGCTGGGAGCGGCGGCTCTGTACTTTCGTTACAAGCGCAGTGATGAGAACCTGCGGCCGGGACGCCTGTGGGACATAATGCTGTGGCTCTCGCTTGCAGGCTTTGCCATCATAGGGGGCTGGTCGCTCATTAGCTTGCTCGGCGGATAGAGGTTCGATGTAAGATTCTTCCATCCTCCGTAAGCCACCATCGTTCAAGCATTCGACGATTCAAAGAAAGAACTACGGCCAAATAAGACTTGGCTTCTGCCGTCCAATGTGTTATGATAGCAGAGGTGAAGCTGGTTTCAAGAATGCGGACTCTTGTGGTTGGACGCGCATTCGTGGATGTGAGGTGGAGACGTATGAACAAGACTCAATTCCTTCTGTTAGCAGCCGCGATTTTAGCAACCATTTTCGGAACGGCTTATGCGGCAGATAATCCGCAACCCGTCCATGCCGGAACGCGAATCCTTCAGAGCGGCAACTTGATCGTGGAAGTGGGGGATCCTGAATCGGCGGACTGCCGCTGGAACCAGGGGCTCCGGTTTTCACTCGTCGCCAACGTGCTACAGATCAAACTCAACGACCAGCCGTTCTGTTATGCGCCGGTCGGTGGCGGTGCGCTTGGTTATGTGGGCGGGCTGCCCATGGAGTTCGATATTGGGCAGGAATCATTCCAGCCCGATCCTCCCGGATACAACGAAGGGTCCAACGGCTCTGCGTTCCTTAAGATCGGCGTGGGTATCCTCACACGTGATTCTTCGCCGTACAATTTCAGCTCCAGCTATCCGGTAGTCGAGCTGGCGCAGACCACAACCACGTGGGAATCGGATCGGGTTCACTTCGTCCAGACCTTATCCGGAACGGCCAACGGCTATTCTTACAAACTTGAGGAAGACGTCATTGTCAAGAACGATACCCTCCTCATGGTCTACGTCTTAACAAATACCGGCACAAAGACATTCACGACGGAACAGTACCTTCATAATTTCCTGACCTTCAGTCAAAGAAGCGTGGGACCGAATTATCGAGTGTATTTTCCGTACGACATGACGGCATCGCCCCAGGTCCAGGAATGGAAGCCGCCGGAACTGGAGAAGGCGGGCAGAACCGGATACGAGTATGTAGACCATAATCCCCCCATGGTCAGTTTGGAGAATATGATCCTCTACCCGAAGACTATCACCAGTGTTCCCAAGACCTGGATCTACAAACCGGGCGATTATCTCGGTCCTGACACGATTGCGGTAGAGCAGAGCGATATCGGCCAACGGGTCATCATTGATTCATCGCTCAGATCGGCCTATGTCGGCATCTGGACCACCTCCTACCAGGTCTCGCCCGAACAGTTCGTCATCGTCACCCTGGCCCCCGGAGAACGCGCTACATTCACACGCAGCTACAAATTCTCAACAGATGGATCGATGGCACAGGACTGTACCGGCGACCGTATCGTCAATGGAAATGATCTGTTGGCGCTGTCGTCGGCATGGCTGGCGGCGCCGGGCCGGGCGGACTGGGATCCCGCGTGTGATGTCTCGGATCCTCCCGACGACCGGATAGACGGCAAAGACTTGGCCGCCTTGGGCCAGGTGTGGGGTCACAATGCCACCGATCCCGTGCCGACAGCCCACTGGCCGCTGAACGAGACGACCGGTACGGTCGCAGCCGACAACATGGGCGCTCACGATGGTTCACTCGTGGCCTTCTCCGGCGATGATTCTCACTGGGTGACTGGCCGGGTAGACGGTGCTCTGGAGTTCGACGGGGAGGACGATTATGTGGAGGTGGAAGGCTATCCAGGCGTATGCGGCAAAAAGCCTCGCACCGTCTCAGCCTGGATCAAAACGCAGGGCATTCCAACGGCCAGGCGCCCGATCATCGCCTGGGGGCACGACGACCCGGAGGCATACTGGCTGCTGGAGGTCGATGAGGATCAAAGATTCAGGGTGTCTTGCGGATCGGGATTCATCTCTGCGAACGAGCAGCAGGTAGGAGACGGCGATTGGCATCACGTCAGCGTCGTACTCGATCCGGTCGATCCCGAACGTCCGCGCATAAGCGATGTCTTGCTGTACGTGGATGGTGAACGCAGGACGATTTACAGGATGGAAGAGGCAAACATAAACACCGGCTGTATCGAGAATGTGCGCATCGGCGCCGCACACGGTCCTGAGAATAACACCTTTGCAGGCACCATCGATGAGGTGGCGATATTTGACGTGGTTGTGGGCCTCACAGCCATCCACCGAGCTTATCTCCAATAAGGAGTTGCCCAACTAACCGAACGAAGGGGGGCGGAAAGCGACCTGCGCAAAAGACAAAGCACTCAGAATGTACACCATCTCGTTTGCCCAAAGGACCGAAAGGTTGAGACACGGTCAGTTGCTTTCTATACTTGGCACGAAGCTTTGCTTGCGATTTGTCGGTATAGTGTTTATCGTTTCCGGGGATAAACAGGAGAACTGCATTATGAAGAAACTCGTGATTGATCGACGTTGTCTGGTCTTTGGCATTCTGCTCACATTGGTGGCGAGTGCGGTTGCACGGGCCCAACCGGCGCCCGAATATGGCCGCGTGGAGCTGCTCCGCGACTCGTGGGGAGTGCCGCATATCTTTGCCGAAACGGACGAAGGCGCCATGTACGGCCTGGGCTACGCCTGCGCGGAAGACCGGGGCTTCCAGATGCACTACTTTCTGCGCATGATGCAGGGCCGTATGGCCGAGGTATTCGGTGATATCGAGAAGAACAGGGCCGGCGGGACCGGCCCCAAGACCACCCTGGAGCACGACCGTCTCATGCGCATGTTCGGATTCGTTCAGGCTGCCGAGCGCGTGGCACAGAACCTTGACCGGGAAACGCTGAGCTTGCTCAAAGCCTATAGCGCGGGGGTGGATGAGTACTTTGCTCACCACGGAGATGAGCACTATCTGTTCGGCAAGACCGGCCTGACGCGTGAAGCCTGGACGCCGGCCGACTGCCTTCTGTCCTGGTGGCACTTGGCGCAGTTCTTCAGCAAGAACGGGCTGCGTGACACCCCGGCATTGAAGCCGCCTGCGCCTCGCGCAGGTGGGCCTCGCATTTTTGTAGACGATGAGGCCGCCGTCGTCCGCCGAGAGGACGTGTCGGAGCAATGGATCGAGAAGGTCAACACCTGGATGCGCGGGGCAGGGCTGACGCCAGGCGAGCCTGGCGGCCCGGATAATCCCGATCCCAAGTTCAGTCACGCCTGGGTCGTGGGTGGAAAGAAAACCACCACGGGTGCTTCCGTGTTGGTCAGCGACCCTCAGACGCCGGTTTGGAATCCGAGTCTGCTCTACGAGTTTCACATCAAGGGCAGCAGCTTCAATGTTCGCGGCGTTGGCGTGGCGGGCAGTCCTATCATCCTGATCGGCTTCAATGAGCAGGTCGCCTGGGGCATGACCGCTCTCGGCGCCGATCAGGCGGATATCTTTATCCTCGACACCGACCCGGCACATCCGGATCAATATCGCGTCGACGGCCAGTGGCTGGATATGAATAAGCGTCACGAGACGATCAAGATCAAGGGAGCCGAGCCCCAACGCATGGTGGTGCGGGAGACGATCTTCGGCCCGATTGCATCCGAATACGTCTGGCGCAATCCCAGGAGACAGGAAGTGGCGTTGTGCCGGGTGCCTGTGGCCGAGACTGAACTTGAGACGATTCAGGGAGCGCTGGCCATGATGCGGGCGGGCTCCTGTGAGGAGTTTGCCGCCGCATTGCCTGGCTGGCGATTCCCAATGGCCAACTGCATCTTCGGCGACAGCCGGGGTAACATCGGCTACTGGTCGTTGGGAGCCCTGCCGGTGCGTTCGCCCCGGACCGGATTCAGCGGGGCGCACGCCCAGGATGGCTCGACGCGCGAGGGCATGTGGCGAGGCATGATCCCCTACGACATCCTGCCGCATTGCATCAATCCCAGGCGGGGCTATCTCGTCACCGCCAACCACCGGACCATTCAATCTTTTTACAGGGTGCCTTTCGGCAATATGACCGGCTCGGCGGGGGACACGGACCGCGGACTTCGCGTCAAGGAACGTATTCTGGAGCACCTGGCCGAAAACGAACGCTTTGCGCCGGAAGATGTGCTCGCGATTCACTATGACTCGGTCAACGTCTGGAAGCGGGAGATCGTCCACCTGGGATTGATGGCCCTCGACCAAACGCCGGAGAAGCTCTCGCAGAGTGCCCGACAGGCGCTGCGCTATTTGCGATCCTGGTATGATAACGGCGCCGGCGCGGACTTGAATGTGCCCGGCACGGAACTGGTCAACGAGATGAACGTCATCTTCCGCGGCGGCGTCTTCGGACTGGTCCGCAAGTACGGCGGCGGGGTCAGCGGGCTGGCCCGGTTCGCCAAGACGATCAGCCGCCGATACGCAGCGAATCCCGGCGCGCCGGTGCCGGACGATGAGCGCACCTTTGTCAATCAGGTCCTTTCCCAGGCATGGACACGAACCCGGAACAGATACGGCGCCGACTCGGCCACCTGGAATATGCAGGCCCGCCAGGCCCTGTGCACACAAACGCTCGGCTATATGGACGGCCTCGACGGCTTCGGCTCTCTCGACAAGCGAAATGATGTGCGCATGCCGCTGCTCAAAACAATCGACGGCGCCACAGTCCTCTCTCAGAAGGCGCAATCCTATACCCAGTTTGTGCCGCTACATGATGTCGATTCGGCGCTCTCCATTCTTCCGATCGGCAGTTCGGACAATCCGAAGAGTCCATATCGGTTCAGCACCTACGGTGACTGGGCGCAAGGACGGCTGCACCCTGCCCCCTTGTCTCGCAAGGCGGTTGAGAAGATCGCCGTGCTTTGCTCGACGTTAGGTCCCGAGCCTCAGGTGCGGCGACCCCAAACCGCTTCTCGAGGGCGGACCACCCGAAGAGCAGGAACGCAGTCCGACGAATCGAGGCCGCCGCTCCCCGGGAAAAAACCGGACGATCCAATACTGGAGGCGGCGATCCGCTATCTTAACCGTGCCGAGTGCACCGAGCAGGAAGTAAAGGACAAGATCGAGGAGCTGCGCAGCTATGTCAGGGGGGACAGAGACCTCAAGACCGAGCTGATCGAGGGGCTGGAGCTTTTCATACACCTCATGAAAGAATCGCAGGCCGGGCGCATCCCGATCCGGTACGGCACGCCCAAAACCATCGAGCTTATCGAAGCCTTTTATCGTGAATTGACCGCGGCTGGCGTCAGCCGGGATGACGCCCTGAGATTCCAAGAACTCGCAGGCTGCCGTAGAAAGCGAATATGGCCACAGTTCCTGCGAGGATGAGGTTCACGATGCGCGGGATGGCAAACGCGCTCGCGGCCTGCCAGCTCGAATCGAGTATGTTGTCCGCCTGCATGACGACCTGGATATAGGGCAGAAAGACAGCCAGCACGATCATCAGGATGTTGACCGTACTCTCGAATAGTGCGACAATCGGCGCGCATCGCGGCGACGCATACATACCGACGCCGCAGAGGACACAAAAGCCGTAGTACAGATTCTTGTAGAGCGGAAATGAATCGAGAACGGCCACGCGAACGCTGATCCCGCCGAAGTAGTCGAGCACAATGAATAGCGGCGTGATATAGTAATACACGCTCGTGATCGAATGTCTGCCCTGAATACTCATTGTGCTTGGCCTGAAAGAAGACTAACATGTCTTTATCAGCTCGGCATTTTCCACCTATATCACTAAGAAGGGCGAATAGCCAGCACAAACATAGCACAAAATCTGCCAAAAATCTTTACCCTATTGATTGCAGCAAGGATTGACAGGCCGTTTCGCATGAAGGCGCTCCTGAGAATCGAAACTTCTAGCATCAAAGCAGTTTCATAAAGGCGACGCCGAGGAAAATGGCGCTTCCGGCGAACACAATACACCGCAAGATCAAGTGGCCCCGGGCGTAGGCAGGCAGTTTGCGGTCGAGATAGAGAAGGACAAAGCCGAGCAGGCCAAAAACGACGGCGTTCATGCCGGCGATGGTGTTGATGACCGCGGCGGGCTGGTTGTCGCCAAGAAGTATGGTGACGCCCATGACGGCCAGGTAGGCGCCCATTACGATACGGTAGATTCTGAGCTTGTTGGACAGCCGCGGCGAGAAGCCGGTCAGCATCGAAGCAATCGCCCGGCTCTTGCCGTCCATACAACTCACGACAGTGCTGAAAAGGGCAAAAAACGCCACGACCAGGAATGTTTCACGGCCTCGGGGAACCGAGTCGAGCATCCCGGACAGGGTGGACATGATCTGTTGCTTCCCGGGCACAATTCCCTGGGTATGCAAGGTCGCGACGCCCATGGCAAGGAATGCAAACGAAATCCCAAGAATAAGCGTGTAGGAGGCAATGCAGTCAATTCGCATGGTAGATAACCACCGGCGATACTCCTGTTCGCTGTGGGCTTTGCCGATCTTCTCGTTGATCCACGTGGAATAGAGCAGGGTGGTCGTCCCGGCTCCGATCCATCCCATCAAGCCCATAATCGTACTTACGGAGCCTTCCGGCAGGCTGGGTACGAGTCCGCGCGCGATCTGGTGGCCCGGCAGCGGGACCTGAAACAGCGTATAGATCACGCCCGCAAGAAGTACGCCACACATGGCCACAACAACCTTCTCGAAGAAGGGGTACGAACCGGTGTGCAGCAGAACAGGCACCAGAGCAGCGGCACAAAGCCCCCCCACACGAATGTCGAAGCCGGGAAACAAACCTGCCAAGGCCGAACCCGCTGCCAGGGCGATGCCGCCATAACCTATCATGTCCAACGAAAAGACGAGTATGATGAGATACTGTGCCCAGTGCCGGGGGCCGGGCAGCCAGTCAAAAGCGCGAAACACGTCATCTCCGGAAGCGATAGTCAGTCTGGCAAGGCCTTCGCTGAACGCCGCTTTGTAGACGATGGTTAGGATGGGCACCCATAGCAGCGCGAATCCATACTGTGCACCGCTTCTCGGCGTTAGCACCAGCTCACCGGACCCTATGGCCAGTGCCGCCAGGACGACACCGGGTCCCATGAACGTGAGCTTCTCTCGAAAATTCACAGGCGCGTTTTTAGTCGTTTCCAACAGTCATCTCCGCCGACGAAACCCATGTGGTTTTCCACCATTCCTGCTGTAGGGACGACTCAGGAGTTCTCGCCGTCGCTCCACATAGTAGAGATAGGTCTGATAGGAAACGTCGGGAGGGACAAAATGGTCCAGCATGGGGATATACGCACCGTCTTCCAACACGGGCTGCACCCGCCTTAGCTCAGATTCGACTCCCTGCGGTCCACTGGCAATGGCGCGCTTGTCCAATCCACCCATTAGGGCACAGTTCGGGTATTTGCGCCTGAGCAATACGGGATCGCAGCCGGCCGCTATCTCACAAGGGTGCATCCCATCCATTCCTGCTTCCAGAAAGATCGGGAGCAGATCGTTCGCTCTCCCGTCGCTATCTACCATGATGAGCTTGACGCCGCCTTCTCGCAAATAAGCGACGAGTTCCCTGTACGCCGGCAGCATGTATTCGCGAACAAGTCTGGGGGAGATCATCGGCGCCGTCTTGTAGGCCATATCCTCCCAGATCTGAACGAAATCCAGATAGCCCGTCGATAACACACGTTTGAACAGGTCTTTCCCGAATTCCAGCCTGTCGCTGATGATCCGCCGTACCAGCCGGGGTTGGTCGTAGAAAGCCATGCTCCAGGTTTCCAATCCCACGGTGTTGCGTGGAAAACCAAAGAAACTTCTAAAATTCACACCGATGATCTCCCCTCGCTCTCGCCGCCAATGTAGGTCCTGGTCAAAATCATCGTCGTATCGTCCCGGATCCGCACCGTTGAGACGCGGCAACAGATCGTTGTAGTCCGCTTCATTCGCGACCGGGAATCGTATATAGTGAGGAATGGTCTTGTGGGTTTTGCGCTGGCGATAGATGACGCCGTTGGCGTCGGATATGACCTGTTCCTCCTCCGTTTCTTCCAGCACTCGCTCTTCAAAGGGTGGATAGATTTCGTGGTTAATTGGGAGCCAGTTCATGTTGAAACTACGGTCCAGCCGGAGGTAATCTTCAAGATGCCGGAGGGATGTGACCCACGCCGGAAGCCCTTCATGGTGCCAACGCTCCAAAGTCTCCGGCCAGACGCCCATCTCCATCAATGGAATCCGATCAACAGGCTGGAAGCGCATATATCGCAAAAAGCGTTCACGTTCGTTCATCCGCTGTGTCCCCTACCGGCGAGGTAAGCACAAATAGGATGGATATGCCTCGACCACAATATTCCTGCTACAATGGTTATCAAACTCGTGGCAATCACAAAGCAGATTTTCCTCGGATCACGCTTCGGCATTCTTCGAGTCTGCCTTTCAACATCGTGCGTTATAGACTCCGGAGCTTCGTCTTTTGGAGCTGCTAACCCATTCTACTTGTTCCGAACGTACTTTTCTATTTCCTTTTCGTCCGATCATATGACAGCAACAAGTTGTGGTTCGTAGAGACCTCTCAGACCGCCGCCGGACCCGTGTGTTTACGGGTCCGCGGGTATCGCAGGAAAGATATTTTGACTTGTCTCCAGTCAGAGACGTTGAAGTCAAACCGTACATTGTGCTATTATTGAGGCTGTCGCGTGCAGGAATACTGCTTATGGAGTCATTCGAGAAGTGTCAGACGATAGAACCATCCGATTTTTGAAAGGCCGGTACGATGACGAAGGTAGCCATAACCGTTGCACCACTGGCGCAGACCTACTACGATGATGTGGATTCCTTCCCGACTCCCGAACGACTGGCGCAGGAAGTAGTCGAATGTTGGCAGGCGGGCGCTTCGGTGGTTCATTTGCATGTCATCGACGAGAAGGGAAACGCGACAGTCGATACGACGAATTTTCGCCAGACCGTCCGGCTGATAAGAGCCAAATGCGACATCATCGTACAGGGCTCCACCGGCGGCATTTCGGATCTCACGCGTGATGAACGCTCCGTCTCGGTCGAGGTTCCGCAGGTCGAGATGGGATCACTGAATATGGGCTCCTGCAATGTGGGCGAGCAGGCGTACATTAATACGCCGGGGGACATCGAATATTGGGCCGAGAAGATGCGCGAGAACAACGTTCTGCCGGAGATGACATTCTTCGAGCCGGGCATGATGACGATGATCGACCGCCTGCTCGATAAGGGGTTTGTCAAGCGTCCTCTCGTTGTGAGCGTGGCACTGAACTTTCCCGGCACGCTGCCCGCCACGCCGGAAAATATTCTGTTCATGGTCAGGCAGTTGCCCGCAGAGTCCGTCTGGACCCTGATACCTCACCACGTCGCAGACTACAGCCTGCACGCGTTGTCAGTGGCGCTCGGCGGCAACGTCCGAGTGGGATTCGAGGACTCGATGTATCTTGCTCCCGGCAAAAAGGCGTCGAATAATGTGGAACTCGTCGCAAAGGCCCGCGAGCTCATCGAGCAATTAGGGCATACGGTTGCAAGTCCTACCGACACGAGACAGATGTACGGAATCGCTTCTGACGGATCGAAAGGATAACATATCTCAAGCTATGGCAGGTGAGCCTTTAAACAACGACGCGAGACAAAGCCGTGGGCGCTATTGGCTAATCGGCATTCTTTTTTTTCACACGGTCAACACCTACATGGATCGCGCCTGCATTTCATCGGCGGCCGGGGCCATACAGAACGACCTTGGCATTGACGATCAGATGATGGGATATATCTTCGGCGTGTTCGCGATTGGCTACGCTTTGTTTCAGATTCCATCCGGCTGGCTCGCCGACGTGCTCGGCCCGCGAAAAGTGCTGGCGTGGGTCGTTTCGCTGTGGAGCCTTTTCACGATGCTGACGGGAGCCGCGTTCAATGCCTTTTCACTCGTGTTGATACGTTTTCTCTTCGGTGTGGGCGAGGCAGGCGCTTTTCCCGGCGCGACGCGGGCCTTATACAACTGGGTGCCGGCTAAAGAGCGCGGCATCGCCCAGGGCCTTTTTCATTCGGGCGCCAGAGTCGGTGCGGCTATATCGTTGTTCCTGATGCCCTTTCTGATCGCGCTGGTGGGCTGGCGTCTGACATTTGTGATTAACGGGATCATCGGCGTGATATGGGTGACTCTCTGGCTGATCTGGTTCCGTAACGATCCCAAAGATCACCCCCGGGTCAATGCAACCGAACTGAGCTACATCCAAAAAGGGCTGGCGGAGGAATCGCTCCCGTCGGCGAAACTTCCTTTCGCCGTCATTGTGACCTCGGGCAACATGCTCTTAGCGATGTTCCAGTACATCGCCGGGAATATCACGTTTTTTATCAGCTTCACGTGGCTCCAACCCTACCTGATACGACAGTGGGATTCACAGGCGGCTGTCTATGCCCCCATTCCGCTGATTTTCGGTATGTTCGCGCATTGGACGTCCGGGGCGTTGGTGACGCTTTTGTACGGCAAAGGGTATCACGTGAATTCCCGCCGGATTCCCGCCGCCACGGGATTTGTCATCGGGGCATTGGGATTGATGCTGACCACGCAGATGGGGGACGCCGGACCTCTGCAATTTGTCCTTTGTTTCAGCATCGCCGTGTTCGGCGTTGAGATGACGATCAGCCCGAGCTGGTCGTTTTGTATGGACATCGGCGGTAAAAGTTCCGGCGCCGTATCCGGTGCGATGAATATGCTGGGCAATCTCGGTTCGGCCTTCAGCGCCATTATTTTTCCTTATTTTGTCGCCAACATCACGCTGCCGTTTTTTGCCGAGCAAACCGGAACGGCTAACTCCTTTTTCGTCTTCGCGGCGACGATCAACGTGCTGGCGGCCGTCGCGTGGTTGTTCATGAATCCGAAGAAGGCGATCTCGGATTCGATCTCACCAAGACAGGTCAAAATCCGGCTGATTCTTTTCATCATCGCCGCTGTCCTTCTGGTCGGTGGGCTTCTGACGTATAAGATATTCTTTATGAAGTAAAAGGGAGAGCTGGGTATGCTGACGAAAGCAGACTACGCTGACGCACGATGTCGTGCGGCTGCCATGATCCGGGAATCCGGCATTTGTTTTACTCAGGAAGAGCTGGGAAAGGTCGAAGTCGCCGACTTTGGGCTGAGCCGGCTCGATGTCGAGGGCGCTCAAATCCTGACGCTCGTTGCGACCGACAGAATCGCGGTCAAGATCATCGCCCTGTTTCCGCGACAAACACTGCCCGAGCACTGGCACCCGCGAGTGGGTGAGGACCCGGGCAAAGAAGAGACGGTTCGGGTCGTCTCCGGCATCGTGCGCATCTATGTCCCCGGTGACGACAGCATGAAAGAAGGTTTTGTGCCGGCAGGAAAGGAAGACGTTTATACAATGCGCTGTGAGCTTATCCTCCAGCCGGGCGAACAGATGACTTTGCAGCCGGGGACGAAGCATTGGTTTCAGGCGGGCGAGACGGGTACGGTGATGTTTAGCTTCTCTACCGTCGCACGCGATGTCCTCGACGGTTTTACGGACCCGGAAATCAAAAGGATGACTGAGATACAGGAGGCATAGATATGGTGAAAGATCGGTTTAGCATCGTCGTTGTTCTATGGCTTGTGGCGATGTGCAGTCAGGTCGTACGGGCGGAGCGGATGGCCTTTCCCGGCGCCGCATGGGAGGAAGTGACGCCGGAATCGCAGAATGTTGATCCGGCCAAACTAAGAGCTGCTGTGGATTTTCTCCGGGATCATTCCGGCGGCAACGGCGTCAACAGGCTTATCATCATCCGGAACGGGCGGGTTATCTGGAAAGGCCCTGAAGTGGATCGCCGACAACGCGTCTGGTCCGTCACCAAGGCATTCACGAGCACCGCTCACGGATTGTTGATCGAGGACGGAAAGTGCACGTTGGATACGTTGGCCCGGCGGTACAATCCGAAAGACTTGGCCGAGCATTATCCCGGCGTGACACTGCGCCACTTCGCGACGATGACATCCGGCTATGACGGCGTCGGGGGCTCGTACGATTACGATGAGAAACGCCGTGGCGATCAAAATGCGTTTGTCCGACCGCTACCTCCGTTCTTTGCACCGGGAACGAAATACCAGTACTGGGATGAGGCTACACAGCAGTACGGTTATGTCCTCACTCAGATTGCCGGTGAGTCTCTTCACGACTACCTCAAGCGCAGGATCTTCGATCCGATCGGCATCTCCGAGACGAAATGGGAGCCGGACTCGACGGGTAAGGTTCCCAACTGGACGGGCGGCCTTGTCATCTCGGCTGCCGACCTGACGCGGTTCGGGCACCTTTTTCTAAACGAAGGTAACTGGGCGGGCAAGCAGCTTGTCCCTGTTTCGTGGGTCCGCGAGGCGACGCGCGTGCAGGTCCCTCCTTCAATTCCCAACGCCCTTGCGAGCAGTGACCGTAAAGGCTCGGGCGTTTATGGCTACCACTGGTGGCCCAATGGGACAACGCCCGAAGGCAAACGAAGGTGGCCGGATGCTCCACTGTGCACTTACTCACGCAGTGGCTATAACAATAACGATCTGTTCGTTATTCCTGCATGGAAAATGGTCATTGCACGATTGGGCCTGGATCAACAAGAGGACGAGATAACGGTTCCTGAGTACAACGTCTTTTTGAAGAGAATCGGCGAAGCCGTCCTCGATCCCGTCGTCGAAGGCCGGCGCAAGGTTTGGCTTCCTATGACGGTGAGTTTTCGCGGCCCATCGGCGACTGAAACCGACGAATCGCCCAATCCATTTCTGCACTATCGACTTACAGTTATTTTTGAAGGGCCGAACGGCGAAAAGTACAGCGTGCCTGGATTCTTTGCCGGAGACGGGCACGGGGACGGTTCCGGAAACGTTTGGCGCGTGTTTTTCACACCCAACGCAGGGGGGCGCTGGACGTTTCAGGCGTCGTTTCGCAAGGGGAAACGTTTAGCCGTGACGCTCGAAGCGGATGCCGGCCAGCCGGAAGTCCCGGATGGGCAAGGGGGTGAGTTTGACGTCGCAGACGCCGATCCTGATGCGCCCGGCTTTCTCAGCAAAGGGAAGCTCGCCTATGTGCCCGGAAAATTCTATCTTAAGACGCTCGGTGACAACCGATACTGGATCAAAGGAGGGACCGACAGTCCGGAGGATTTGCTGGCTTATGAAGGTTTCGACGATACGCGTTCGGGCACGCGTTTCGCCGTGAAGAAATACGCCGGGCACGTTCGCGACTGGAGACCAGGCGATCCCGATTGGAAAGACGGGCGTGGCAAGGCAATTATCGGCGCCATGAACTACCTTGCCGAACAGCATGTGAACCTGATTTACTTTCTGCCGATGAATATCGGTGGTGACGGTCAGAACGTCTGGCCTTTCACGGGTAAGATCAATCCAGCCGGCGACCCGGCTAACGACAACACGCATTATGACATCAGCAAGCTCCATCAGTGGGAAATCGTTTTCAGCCATGCCCAGGCGAAGGGTATCGTTCTGCACTTCGTGTTCAACGAGGCGGAGAAGAACAACAAGCTCGAGCTCGGCGGAGCGGACCTGACGACCGAGCGCAAATTGTTCTATCGAGAGATGGTCGCCCGGTTCGGCCACCACAACGCGCTGATCTGGAATCTTTGCGAGGAGTACAATATCGGATTGGATCTCGGACCGCAGAGTGTCAAAGAATTCGCCGCCTACATCGCGCAGCTCGATCCGTACGATCGCCCGATCACGGTGCACCATGCTAAGAATCCCGTCAAGGCGTGGGAACCGTTCCTGGGTGACGAACGCTTCAGCATCACCTCGCTCCAAATCGGACGTGGGGACATCGAGCCGGTCGTGGAAACGTTTCGAAAACTGACACAAGATGCAGGAAGAGCGGTACCGGTCGCCGTGGATGAATTTACGGTGACGACAGGAGATAAGGCATGGCTGCCGG
>Ga0209427_10002393_pt1 | contig 22085 bp, 18 predicted proteins | sample DeeMarSWOR136_30_FD_187465 | JGI IMG/M metagenome (GOLD analysis project Ga0209427, IMG submission 187465) | Marine sediment microbial communities from White Oak River estuary, North Carolina - WOR-1-36_30 (SPAdes) (version 2) | ecosystem: Environmental > Aquatic > Marine > Intertidal zone >...
TGACCGTGATCGCCTCCGGCTGCACGCAAAGAGGATACCCCAACTGGGTCCAGGAAATCATCACCGGGGCCATTATCGTGATCGCCGTAGCGCTCGACCGGCTGCGCCACCGCCGAACCGCCTGAGCTGGCGATTCCCGCTGTTTGATTCTTGATCCTCAACGAACATCAAGCATCGAGAAAAAAACTCCTTTTTCCGCCAACACTTCGACCCTCGTGAGCATTATACTGATAGACGGGCAAAAGCTGACCGAAGGTTGGATACAGACAAGTGAACGAGATACATGCGGAGCTTGCGGCAGAGGTTGACCCGGCGGCCGGCAAAGAGCCATCGGAAGCCAGTTTGATGGACGTATTCACCGCCGAGTTGGGGCGTCTCAAGCGAATCGTCGCCGGCATGGGATTGGACGCATCGGATGGCGAAGATGTGCTTCAGGACGTCTCGATCCGTGCGTTGAAGCAGTCAGCCGCTTTTGCGAGCCGGCAAGACGGCGTTCGATGGCTGATCAAAGTCACCGTCAACCGATGCCTGATGGAACATCGAAGCCGAAAGACCTTCCGCAGGCACGCCCGCGAAATCCTGAGACGCCGGCAGGAAACGAAAGAAGCCGCAAAGGCCGCCGTCGAGAAGGCAGTCGTTGCCGAGGAGCTTGAGATTGTGCGAGAGAGCTTACGAGACCTGGATGATTCTTTGCTGGCGCCGATGGCCTTGCAGTACTTCTGTGATTTGAATTCCACAGAAGTGGGTCGAATTTTGGGATTGAATCCGTCCACCGTACGAAGTCGTTTGCGAGAGGGCAGGATGATTCTCACGAAGCGATTGTTGGAACGGGGTGTTGAATCCTAATGAAAAAATCGTGCAGAAATATTGAAGAAAAACTCGTCGATTACGCCGACGGGCAATTGTCGTCGAGTGGTTCGAGCGAAGTGAAGGAGCATTTAGCCCAATGCGAGGCATGCCGGAAGGTGCTGGAGGCCCTTCACAGGTCGCTCGATCTTGCCGGCGTGATCTGGACCGATGGCCTAACAGAAGCAGAGAACATGAACATTCCCAGCTCGCGCAAGGCGAGGAGACTTTCCCGGTTCCATTATGCCGCCATCGCAGCAAGCATTTTGCTCGTAATAACGGCTTCTGTGGTATGGCGTGCGCTGGTGAAGCCCGTGGAGGTACAGGAAGAGCCAAGCTTTGCAGCGATTGAACGCGAGATCATGGACGAGGGCATGGCGGCTAAACTACTGACGGCCACGGACCTACTTGCAGACAAGCCAAATGTAGAAAGGTTGGTCAAAAAGCAGTACGAACATATCGTGGACCGTTATCCCAATACAAAGGCGGCGGAAACCGCAAAGACGAGAATCCAATAATTCATTAAGGAGATTAAAAATGGAAGCCGCAGTCATTTCCATTGTGTTGCCAGCTCTGTTTACTACGGCCCTCAGTGCGACGACTGTTTCTGAGCCGAACAATACGGATTCTGAAATCAAGTTCGTGATCGACAGTAACACGCCCGTGAAGTGGTCGGTCTTTGTCAACCGGTTATACCAAGGCCGGCAGGTACGCGGCACACCCTCCAGTCCCATCAAGCCCACTTACGCCGCACGTATTCGTATCCGTGATGATGACGCCCGATTTCATAGCGAGAAAGAGGTGCTTGATAGAATAAATGACAGTCCGATTGCCAAGAAGTTTTCTAAGTCTCAGCAGGAATTTCTCAAGACAGGATTTGCGGTCCGGGTGAACGCCGATCCCGAAGATCCTTACCATTACTACGTGACCTGCCTCTTCGCTGTGAGCGAAGACGACGCCAAATTAATGGCTCGGGCGTATCTCGACGGTGAAAAAAGATTCATCGATCACTGTATCTCAGTATATAAACGTGATCTGAGTGAAAAACAAGAGAAACTCCGCCTCGCCGAAAAAGAGCTATCGGAAAAAGAAACGAAACTCAAGGCCTGTGAAGAGGAATACAAGCCCGTCAAGGATAATATGCACAGATTCTCCTCCGAGGAGGAGGCATCCAAGCTGGCGAAAGAGACCATTCTGGAAATGGACAAGGCGCTCGATATGTTGGAGATTGAGCTGGCCGGCATACGCGAGAAACTCAATGCGATTGAAAAATATCGAAACAAAACGCCTTCACATGATACCATCCGCGTGAAACTCGACGAGATGTTTATTGAACAAATGGTCGAGCTAAGCGGCCTTGAAGCTCGCAGACTAACTACGGAGAGACTTCGCGCCAGACAACAACGATTTCTTGGCTTGTTCAATGAACGCGACGACCTGCAACGCGAAGTAACCAACCTACGAAATACCGTAAAAGAGAATCAACGCTCGATCGACAGTCTCACTGAATCACTCGCTCATCCGAAGCCAAACCAAATGCTACGCGTGTTGCCACCGAAGGTCTATCAAAACACCGTCACCATTTATCCGGTAGTCACAAACTGATATTGACGAGGCGTCTTCCGGAAGGTAGCATGTAGTTTATGTAGTTGGTGGAGTGCCATCGAACGATGATATACGACATACGAGATACGACATACGAAAATGATTGTCGGCGTGATGACAGCTCATTTGTCTCTGCAGGGGATCGGCTCGCTGAAGGGGAAACGAAGCATCGTCAAGAGCCTCATTGGGCGGCTTAAGAGCCGGTTCAATATCTCCATTGCAGAGGTCGACCATCAGGACAGCAAAACCAGCGCCGTGATTGGGATAGCTACCATCAGTAATGATGCTCGCTTCATCGATCAGCAGTTCGATGCCATCATCAGCTTCATGCGAAACGATGGGCGGTTCTACCTCGGGCAAGTCGAACGCGAAACTTTCACTTAGTTGAGAATGTCGAACGCTTACAGGATACTGTCGATAATGAATGCACCGTGAAAGAATATATCCAGCGCGGCTGTCGAATAGAGCAGGAACTGCCGGAGCGGCCGTAACCGCAGTCGCGCCCGCACGAGAAAGAAGAGAATCGCCATGGTCACCGCGCCGAGGATGTGCATCTTTCCAGACTCGACAAAAAGCCGGGCATAGCCCGACGCCAGTCCAAACAATATCTGGAAGTACTTCGTCGCCAATAGTAACATGAGGATCGCCAGCGTTCCCATCACGATGGCAGAAAACAAGATCCACTTCCTATCGGCGTAGCCGGCACAAACGAGTCCCTGCATCCCCGCCCCGATAATGATCGAGCCGCACAACATGCTGAAGGCAAGCCAGATGATGGGGCTGATATCGAGGACCGGACCGCAGAAAGCCAATATCGTACCGATAGCGAGAATCATCATGATGCTGAGCCGCCGGACTTTCAAGAGCATGACGAAACCCATCGCCAGGGCGGCTATCGGAATGTGATAGAAGCCGATCAGAGCCATTTGGCGCTTGGCGGCCACAAGGGGAGCTGCTAGGCCGACCAAATCCACGGCATGTAATTTGAGCCGGATGGGAATTGGGTATAGACGAAGGTGAGCGGCGGCCTGGAAGAACAGCACGATTCCCAAGAAAGGAAGAAGCGCAAGCGGCACACGCAACCACCGCCATTTGGCTTTCGGGCCGAATGCCGCCGGGTAGAAGAGCCACGGTATGGCCGCCACCAAGAGACCGGCGGTCGGGTGGAACTTGGCCATTCCAAGTGAGAACGGCCCAAACCCGTAAAGCGCTCCCGCGAAGAATGACTCCGCAAACCCGGCCACCCAGCGCCGGCTGAGCACATAACAACCCAGTGAGGCTAAACATGTACCGACAACAAAGAGATCTTGCAGTTGCAGTGCGTTCAAGCCTTTATAATAGGGTCGATACAGATAGGTGGCGAAGATGAAATAGATTACTGCTGCTACGGCAAACCTTGTGTGCTTCGTCATCGCCCACCGAATCATTTCAGAACCACTTTGCCGGTCCCGGTCGTTATCCTGCCTATCCTATGGACCTTCTCGCCATACCTCGTGAGTTTTTTCACCATCGAATTGGCGAAGTCCTCCGCAACGATGAGCACAAATCCTATCCCCATGTTGAAGACTCTGAACATCTCTTCTTCTTCAACGGGCCCCTTGGCCTGCAAGAATGAAAATATCTTCGGCACCGGCCAGCTTGATTTTCTAATGACGGCGTTGCAGTCTTTCGGCAGGACGCGCGGAATATTGCCCACCAGGCCGCCGCCGGTGATATGCGCCATCCCATGCACGACCCGTTTGACTTTGTATTGCGAGAGCAGCTTGACAATCGGTCGAACGTAGATGCGCGTCGGCTCCAACAACACGTCGCCGAGCACGGCGCCGCCGAGTTCGGCCGGCGTATCAGTCATTTTGAGTTGCGCCTGCTTGAAACAGATATTTCGAACGAGCGTGTAGCCGTTACTGTGTAGCCCGCTCGAGGCAAGACCGAGAATCACATCGCCCTGGGTGATATTCCCTCCCGTGATGATCTTCTTACGCTCGACCACGCCGACGGCGAATCCCGCCATATCGAAATCGCCGACGGCATACGTATCGGGCATCTCCGCCGTCTCCCCGCCGATCAGCGCACAATGAGCCTGCCGGCACCCGGCCGCTACGCCCTTGACGAGTTCCGCGACGAAGGTCGGCTCCAGTTTGTGCACGGCCAAATAATCCAAAAAAAACAGCGGCTCGGCGCCCTGCACGAGCATATCATTAACGTTCATCGCCACCAGGTCGATGCCGACCGTGTCGAATTTCTTGATCTCGCCCGCCAATTGGACCTTGCTGCCGACGCCATCCGTGCAGGCCACGAGAACCGGATTCTTGTAGTTCCTTTTGAAGAGTTTCTCATCGTAGTCCAGACGAAACATTCCAGCGAACGCGTTTGGCAATTCGATGACTCGCGGCCCGAACGTGCTGGCCACAGCCGAGTAGATCTGCTGCACCATCTGATCGTTGGCGTCGATACTCACCCCGGATTGTTCGTAACTAAGATATTTACTCATATCCTTCGTCAAACATCTGCATCTGGTAGTGTTCCAGAGCGGATTTGCTGGCCGTGGCATCTACGGGTATTCTGTATTTGCCGCTCCAGCAGGCGGTGCAATAGTGATCCGCCGGCAACGTTGCACAAGACAATAAGCCCTCCAGCGACATATAGCCCACGCTGTCCACCTCGAGGAATTCGGCGATCTGCTTCAAATCCCGGCCGTTCGCCAGAAGCTCTTCCTTGGTCGGAAAATCAATGCCGTAAAAACAGGGAAATCGGATCGGAGGACAGCTCACCCGCATGTGGATTTCCTTCGCCCCGGCCTGGCGTAAAGTTCTGATCTTGCCCCGCGTGGTCGTCCCGCGAACAATCGAGTCGTCGACCACAACGACGCGCTTGCCCTTAACCACCTCGTTCACAACCGCCAGCTTGAGCTTGACCTCCAGCTCTCGTGACTTTTGGTCCGGCGAAATGAACGTCCTGCCGACGTAGTGGCTTCTGACCAATCCCATATCGAACGGTATCTTGCTCTGTTCGGCGTATCCGACCGCCGCCGACGTTCCCGAGTCCGGCACGGGGATCACCACGTCGGCGTCCGCCGGGTGCTCCGCTACGAGCTGCTGGCCAAGTTTCTTTCTGAACTCGTGCACATTCTCGCCAAAGAACGTGCTGTTTTGCTTGGCAAAGTAGATGTGCTCGAAGATACAGTGGGCCGGCGTCACGGTGCCCGGCGTCACGAAAAATCTACTGTGCAGGCCGTCCTTGTCCAGCCGAACGATCTCGCCCGGCTCCACTTCCCGAACGACGTGCGCCCCGATGGCGTCGAGAGCGCAGGTCTCGCTGGCGACAACATAGGCTCCCTTCTCGGTCTGGCCAAGGCATAGAGGCCTGATGCCGTGCGGATCGCGAGCGGCTTCAATGTGGTCGCCGTACAGAAAGAGCAGACTGTACGCCCCTTGAAGATGATTCAATACATGGGCCAGAGGATCCGGATTGCTAACGTGGGTCGGCTTGGCGAGCAAATGAACAATGACTTCTGTGTCACCGGTGGACTTAAAGATGCTGCCGTATGCTTCATATTCGTCCCGCAGACGCGGCGCATTGACGAGATTGCCGTTATGAGCGACGGCTACCTGGCCTCGGGAGTACTCGGCTAAAAGCGGCTGGCTGTTCGCAATTCTGCTGGTGCCCGTCGTCGAATACCGTACATGGCCAATCGCTATCGGATTAGACAGCTTTTCAAAAATACCTCTGCCGGTTCGGAAAACCCGCCGGACCGTGCCCATACCCGTATAGCATCGGAGGGTCTGACCGTCGCTGGAGGCAATGCCCGCCGACTCCTGGCCGCGATGCTGGAGACTGTGTAAGCCGAGATAGGCCTTGCTGACGGCCTCGGCATCGCCGAAAATTCCAAAAAGACCACAATTCTCTTTTTTCTCGGAACTCATAAATAGATTCTCAATTGCCCGTGGGAAATTGTCAATTCAAAAGCACCCAATGGCCCCCCATTTCTATGTCGCCGGGCTCAGAATGTTCGCATCGTATGAGGCATTCAATGCTTATTGTATCGCTAACCGGGATCCGGGTACATAAATTCAGGTATTCTTTGAAGTTTGCCCTCGCCGTTCACGCAGGCGAGCACACTGCCGCCCTCGGCTAAGATAACACCATCGCAACACCGCGTTAGCTTATACGTATGCTCAACTCGACTGGCCGTGACGCGCGAGCAGGTCGTTTCCAGCTCCAGCTTCTCATCGTACTGCGCGGGCCGGTGGTACTTGATCTGTAGCCGGGCCACGACAAAAAACACGCCGCTCTTCTCAAGGTCTCGATACGCCAGACCGTTGGCGCGCAAAAGCTCCGTGCGTCCCATCTCAAACCACACGGGATGAACGCTATGATGGACGACGCCGGCCTTGTCGGTCTCCGCGTACCGGGGTACGATGGTTATCGTGTGCGTGTGAATCGTTATGCGTTGCGGAAAAGCCATACCTCAAAAATTCGAAATCCGAAATCCGAAACAAATTCAAAAATCAAATGTCTAAAATTAAAAACTTCGTTGTCAATGCAAGCAACGTTTCTGAAATGTTTAGATCATTTGGTCATTTGGACATTTGATATTGTTTAGGATTTAGCATTTGGATATTCGGATTTCCTTTTTTTACTCCATTGCTTCTCTATCTCTTCGAGCGTTTTGCCCTTGGTCTCCGGCACGAAGGTCAAGACGAAGACGAAGGCAACCACGCACATCAATCCGTAGGTCCAGAAGGTGACCGGCTTGCCGAGATTCTCGAACATCCAAGGCACCGTCTGGGAGACGGCGAAGCACGCAATCCACAGGGCTACGACGGCCACAGACATGGCTCGGCCTCTGGTCCGCGTTGGGAAAATCTCCGACAAGAGCACCCACACGACCGGTCCCATAGCGACGGCAAACGAAGCAACGTATAGCATCGTGAACACGAAGATCCACATCGGAGCTAGCGCAAAGGCGAAGCTGGCCCCCAGCAGGGCAAGCGAGACTCCCATGGCCGCCGAGGTGATCAACAGTAAGGGCTTGCGCCCGCCCCGATCCACTACCCGGATGGCGACCAACGTGAACAGTAGATTGACGACCTGCAGAGCAACCGTTTGCAGCAAGGCTTGGGTGGCGGTCACGTCGGCACCGGAGGCTTTGAAGATTCCGGGTGCGTAGTACAAGACGGCATTGATGCCGGTCACCTGCTGGAGTACGGCCAACACGACGGCAATGATCAGGGCGACACGAATCCCCGGACGGAACAACTCGCGGAATGATCCGCTTTCGTAGGCGATAGCGTCCTGGATCTGCTCCATTTCAAACCGTGCTCGCACTGTGCCGCTGACTCGCGCGAGGATGTCCATCGCTTCCTGCTCTCTACCTTGCTTGGTCAGCCAGCGGGGGCTTTCCGGCACGAAGAACAAGCAAGCCAGGAACAGCCCGGCGGGCAGCGTCTCGGAGGCGAACATCCACCGCCAGCCCGTAGTGACGTTCCAGCTCTCCTCGCCCGGCAGGCCGGCAATCAGCCAGTTGACGATCGAGACGACTACCATTCCGGAGATGATCGTAATCTGATTCAGAGAAACCAGCCGTCCGCGCAGATGGGCCGGAGACACTTCGGCGATGTACAACGGCGAGAGCATCGAGGCGATACCGACGCCAAAACCTCCAATGAACCGGGCGAGCACCAGTTGTGTCAGGTTCCGAGGCAGCGCCGAAGCAATCGCTGAGACGGCAAAGAGCAGTGCTGAGAGCAACAACGCTTTCTTGCGTCCGAGCCGATCGCTGAATGTCCCCGCCAGCGCCGCGCCGAACATACAGCCGACCAGGACATTAGACACCGCCCAGCCCTTCCAGAACGCGCTAAGTTCGAAGTGGACCTCCAGATAGTCAATCGCGCCAGCGATCACCGCTGTGTCGTAGCCGAACAGCAAGCCGCCCAGCGCGGCCACCGAGCAGATCGACAGCACATAGACAGTGCTACCGCCGACTTGATTCAAGTCGAGTCTCGAGTCTTGATCGGTCATCATACCGAGTCCGCCGTTCACTCTCCGCAGTTATCGAGGGCGTGCTTCAGGGCCCAGTCGATGAACATCGCATGATTGTTGTTTTTATATTCGCCATCGGCTCCCTTACATCGGGCCCGGGCCCTTACCATTTGCCCGACTACCGGGCGGGCTCTCTCGCCCACGCTCTGCAACTCACGGGCGGCATGAAGGACGGTTTCTTCACGTTCAGCCTCCAGACCATCGGCCAACACCTGAAGAGCATCTTTACAATACCCCAACTTGCACAGTAATCCGCCGGCGGCGAAACGAACGTTCGGACTCGAATCGTTTAGCAGCGGCTTGAGATCCTCGACGGCAGGTTCCGCCTTGGAGCCGAGGACGGTCAAAGCAATCACTCCCCAATAACGAACCGCACTGTCCGCATCGCTCAGCAACCGAATAGCCGCCGGCATGCTCTCCGGCCCTTTTCCGACTAAATCAGCGGCGGAAAGGATGTTCTTGTGTGGAAATTCACCCGGATCCCGCGCGATCTCATACGGCGTCGAACCTTCGGCGCGGATGTGCATTTCCGCTTCCGGCAGCAAACCCACATCCCGCATTTGGAGCATCCAACGATGGAGCACGTCACGCATCTTTGCGAGGACTTGGCGGTGTTGGGGGGAATCTGCGAGATTGCTGATTTCGTGCGGGTCCTCCAACGTATCGTAGAGTTCCTCGACCGGCTTGTCCGGCGCCCAAAGCAAACTCTGCGCCGGTGTCAATGGGTCTTCCTCCTTCGCACGCCGTAATTCCTGCATAATCTCCGCCCGATCCGGATATTCGCTCGGCTGGATATACGGCAGATGCGGCATGAAATTGCGAATGTATTTGTAGCGGTCATCGCGCACACAACGCGAGCATTCGTAGGCCTCGTCCACCCGGCTGGACGCCCCGAAAATATACTTTCGCGACCATTTTGCCCGGCGACCGAGAAACGGGCGACCCTGCATATAATCTGGAATCGGCAATTTCGTCAGACTCAATACCGTCGGGGCAAAATCGACAAAGCTCACGAGTTCATCGATCTGCTCACCCGCTGTCGTCGGCGAGAGGTGCTGATAAGGTTCTGGAAAGCGAATCATCAGCGGGACGTGAAGACCCGTATCGAAAAGCGTCCTCTTGAATCGCGGAAGGCCCAGGCCGTGGTCTGAGAAAAAGAATACGATGGTCTTATCCGCTAGGCCGTCGACTTGAAGCTGGTCGAGCAAATCGCCCACCTGCTTGTCCATGAAGGTGATCAAGTTGTAGTAGCGCGCCCAGATTTTTCGTACCAGCGGTGTGTTGGGATAGTATGGCGGAAGGGATACATCAACCGGATCGTGACGCTCTTCAGGATCGAGCTTCGAGGTGTACTTTTCGAAGAATTCCTCGTCGGAACCGTTGATTTGGCCCTGATGCGTGGATGTGAAGTTGAACACACTGAAGAACGGCTGGCCGGGCCGGCGCTTACGCCAATGCGCCTCGTGGCTCGACTCGTCCCAGACGTTCACATCCGTGAAGTTATAGTCCTTCTTGTAATTATTCGAGCAGTAGTATCCGGCTTCGCGAAGATATTCCGGAAAACACTTGACCTTTTCCGACAGTTTCACGTCGGATCGCAAGTGCTGGGTCCCGAGAGACGTTGCATAAACGCCCGTAATCAAGCAGGAACGAGATGGCGCGCACACCGGGGCAGTCGCAAACGCCTTCGTATAAAGCACCGATTCGCCAGCCAGCTTATCGAGGTTCGGCGTGATCGCATGAGGATCGCCGCAGCAGCCCAGGTAAGCGGCACTGACGTCTTCGCACGTAATCCAGAGGATATTGGGCGGTTCTTTGGCCGGTTCAACGGCCGGCCGGCTCGTCGCCTGGGTGCATCCGCCAAGGGCGACACCCGAGGCACAAAGTCCCATTGCTTTAAGGAAGTCACGACGCGTACTGACAGTATTCATTTGTGTTGTCTCCTTCTTGAGTCGGGTCTACCTTACGCTATTCGGTCGAGATGACGCTGAAATCGCGAAGGCTGCGAACCTTCTTGCCGCCTGCCCCATCCAGTTCGGCGACCAGTTGATACTCTCCGGTCTTATCCGGGAGCGTCTCGGTAAGTGACAAAACCTTCCGGCCAAGGCCAGGGACGGCACAGCTCCCGGATTGTTCGGCGACGATCTGCTTGCCGCGCATAATGCGAAGGTGAACGGTTCCTTTCCAGGTACTATACAAATCATTAATAACGGAGACTTTGAACTCGTGCTCCGTGCTGGCGGCAAGTTGGCCGCCCCAGAAGTCGATGCACAGGCCGACCGGCGAAAAGGCATCGCGCACGTACTGCTCGAAGTGGGGCTCGAATGTCAGGGCTTCCAGATCGATAAAGTGGTCGCTCGTCGCACCGCCTTCCGGCCTGGGCTTGTCGCCCGCCCGGGAATAACCCAATCCGCAAAAATGCAGCACGCCGGCACATTCACGATGACCTCGCCAGAATTCGGTCAGGGCGGCTAAGTAACGCCCGTAAAGCAATCGCCGCTGAGCTACGGTCGAGTCCGGCCCGAGCAGGAGGTCATAGACCTTATCGGTTAGACAGGTTGTCGTGCCATCGCGATTGAGCCATAACCAGGCGTACTCATTGATGATGATCGGCAGCCCATAACGTTTCTGGGCATCTCTCAAGTGCGGTTCTGCCGACGTGTTAGCCAAGTCCGACAAATGAAATTCACCCCTGCCCCATTGAATCCTGCTGAACAGATAGGGATGCGCTTCAACGCAATCGTTCGGACTTTGCGGCTCGGCCCAGCCGTTCTCCCACGGACGATTGGACAAATCCAGATGCCGCACGGCCTGGAGGGCCTTGCCGGTCTCGTCCGTGACGCTTTCATTTTGGGCGTCCCAAATCACCACACAGGGGTGGTTCCAACGCTCGCGCATCCAAGCCGTGTATTCCGGAATGATCTTCTCGCTGACGGGATTCTCCGGTGCCTTACTGAGCAGCCAGATAGGAAATTCATCCTGGATCAGGATACCCTCCTCGTCCGCGATTTCGTACCAAAGCTCCGGCGGAAAACCGATGCAATACCGAATCGAATTCCAGTGCATGCTCTTGAATTTCTTGTGCAGCCGTCGCACCCATTCGGCCCGCCAGGGCTTGTCGCCTCGCTCGGCGTCCTCGAAGAAGCGATAGGCACAGACATTCGTCCCCCGCATATAGTACGGCTTGCCGTTCAGCATCGCCCGGCCTGATTCTCGGTCAAATCGAAAGGAGCGCATCCCGAATCGCGTACGTGCATAATCGCCCTCGGTCCAAAGCTCCAGTTCGTAGAGAAACGGATCTTCCGGGCTCCACAGGTGACAATCCGCAATAGGAATCGAAAAAGTAACCGTCGTTTGCTCCTGCCCCCCCGTGTCGGCCAGACCTACCGCACCAGTTCGGACTTTTTTGCCGGTGCGGGCCTCTCGTAATCGAAAGCGCACCTCAAACGACTCGCGCGCTTCGATGTTCTCCACTTCCGCCTCCACTTTCACTTTGCGGCGTGTCAGGTCGGGTACCGTTTGAACTCGCGCGATGTATGGTGCACCTGCCAAGATCAATTCGACCGAGTCGTATATGCCGGGGATGTACAGATACTTCTCAAAATCCCACCCGGTCGGCATCCCTTCCGGTAGCGACTCACGATCTGCGCCCACGCGGATGACTAATTCATTCTGCTCGCCCGGGTCCTTGAGAAATCGCCTAACGTCCAGAAGGCCGGGCGTGAAGCACGGCAGATGCTCCCCGACGAGATGACCGTTGAGGAACACTTTTGTGCCGTACTTTGCCTTGTGAATCTTCAATATCGCAACATCCGGAATCAACCTCGAACCCAAGGTCCTGCCGCGATAGATCTGCTCTATTCGCGAATTGACAGTCTCGTCGCCGCTCGACTCGTCCGGCAGCGCAAATGTTCGGCGATACCAGAATGCCTGCCGCCTGTCGCTTTTCTTGCCGACCTCTTCGAATCCAGGCTCGGCCATGTCCACCAGCCCCGGGACGGGCGCCTTATGTGCGAAGCTTTCCGGCATCGAATCCATCGAGCCTTCCGCTATATCCCACGTACCGTTTAGGTTGATGACGATCCGTCCGGCCGGTTCGAGCGTCTCAAGAGGATCCGCAGGCACCGCGTGGACTCCCGGCGTCGTGTAGCATCCTGCCGAGACAACACATAAAGCCACCGAGAGAATCTGTCTCGTTCGTCCATGCATTCTCGAATTCCTTTCCTTCAGGTCTTTCTTGTTGGCTAAGGAATCACCTTCACCTGTCTACCCAGAGCCTCAAACATAGCCAGAATGTTTTCGGTCGGCGTATTGCACTGGATGTTGTGAACCGCGCTGAAGACGAAACCGTTCTTGGCGCTGAACGTCCCAAGCCGCTCGGTCACCTCCTGATGTACCTTCTCGGGCTCACCAAACGGCAGTGTTTGCTGCGTATCCACCCCCCCTCCCCAGAAGACGATTCTCCCCCCATATTTTTCAACCAAGAGCGCCGGATTCATACCTTTGGCTGAGGTTTGGACGGGATTGAGGATGTCAAAACCAGCTTCAATGAATCCCTCAATCAACGGCTCACAGCCCCCACAGCAGTGTTTCATCGTCTTCCACTGGGTATGGGCGTGAATCCAGTCGTTGAGCTTTTTGCTAAACGGCAGATAAAGCTCCCTGTATCCATCGAGGCTGCAAAACAGTGTATTCTGGGCCGCCAGGTCCGTCCCATCGACAAACACAACCTGTACTTTATTGCCCACAGCATGGTGAAGCATCTCAAAATTCTGAATCGCGATTTCCACTTGGCCGGCGAAGACCTCTTTAATATATTCTCTTCGCGTTACCGTACTGATATACCACTCTTCGATGTCTCGAATCCCTTTCGGGTCCTTTAGGCCCGGTGCCGGGACGTGCGCTATGTCACCGAGACCCGCACCCGGCAGACCCATAGCAATCGCAAGGTCCGTATTCTCAAATAACCCGTTCGCCTGTTGTTCATAGTACTTCAACTCTTCGTCCGTTAAGAGTGTGAATTCTTCGAGGTTGTCCGCCGGATTTAACTTCGCTTCGTCGATGGGCTCCTGACGAATAATCGCGTCAAAGTAGAATCCCCCCTTTGGCATTCGGGCTGAAGGGGGCATGGATTTATCACCTTGCGGATATTGTAGAATATCGCCGTTGGGTTCCGGCTCCGTATTGAATGGACCCGGCACGAGTACATTCGTGCCGTCAAATGTTCTCCATGGCTTGAAGTGTGTATTCGTAAAGCCGAAGTGGTTCTTCGGTCCCGGTAAGCTCACGACGTCAATCTCCAGCGCATCCAACAGGTCCCTCGCCACCTCGCCAAGCATTTGATAAGGTTCGACAACTTTCACCGGCTCGCCCGGCTGATCCAAGCCGAGTGCTTGTCGCAGATTCGCGATCACACTAACCTGTGCCCCACTGGTCACCGTGCCGCCCAAATCCACAGGAACCCGATCGACGGGCTCGTAACGAAGCGCCCGGAGCACCCGTTCTCTACCGCTTATCGGTAACTTGCTGTCAAAGCCGCTGTTCATGAAAGACCTCCCGGAACTCTATCCACTCACACGTGCCTTCTATCTCCTGAAGCGTCTCTCATCTTTTTTTGCTTCACGCTTCACGAGAAACGCTCTGGCGTGGAGCCAGTGAAAACACGACTTTTCATCCGGCGGCTATTCTATCATGTCCTCGGCACGATGACAAAGGTTGCGTTTCCGCCGTATGTCCAAAAATATGTCGAACAAGCAATTAAGTGGCCCGGCGGCATGGACGATTGAACAGGGTAGTGGTTGACATAGGAGCGCTTGACTGGCATAATGCTCTTATCCGCCCTCGAGAAAGGGCCTTTTTTTGTGTCTGTGAACCTCCGTAGGGAGCCCTTCGGACTGCGAAAGGATAGATTATGAGGACTTTCTGTTTTGGCAGAGGAATTCTGCTTTGCTTTGCGCTATGCCTTGCCGGCGCTAACCTGACCTGTCGGAATAAAAGCCCGGAGGAAATTGCCGCCGATAAGCCGGAATCCGGCGCTCCGGCCGAAGCTGATGTGAATGCCCCCTCCGCACCGGACGTGAATGCGCCTTCGAAATCCGTTCGTAAGGAGGTTGCCGTCACGGTCAACGGATTTGAGATTACGGAAAGCATGGTGAAAGAGCTCATCGGGCCCCAGCTTGAGAGGATCGCCCAACAGGCCGCAAAGCTTCCGCCCTCGGTTACCGAGCAATACAAGAAGCAGCTCAGAGAGGATGCTCTGGAACAGTTGATCCGCAGGCAGTTGTTGGATGAACGGGTCGAGAAGGCCAATATCACAATCACGGAAGAAGAGGTAATGGACCAGATCGACGAGATCGCCTCCGCTCAGGAGATGTCCTTGGAGGACCTCAAGAAGACCATGGAGCAGTACGGCCGGAATTTTGAAGAGGTCAAGGAGGATGTCCGAAAAATGTTGTCGCGCAACCGCTTCATGGAGGGGCAATGGGCCGGCAAAGTAGACGTTACGGAAGAAGACGCGAAGAATTACTACGATGAGAACAAGAAACGATTCGACGTGCCCGAAAAGATCAGAACGAGTCATATTCTTGTTAAGCTTGAGCTGGCCGATCCAAACGCGGACCCGAATGACGCCAAGGCAACGGCCAAGGTAAAAGCGCAGGACCTGCTTCAACAGATCAAAGACGGAGCCGACTTTGCCGAATTAGCCAAAGCTCACTCGGCCTGCCCATCGGCACCCAAGGGCGGCGACCTGGGTTTTTTCGCAAGAGGCGAAACGACGCCGCAGTTTGAGAAAGCGGCGTTCCAATTGGAAATTGGACAAATCAGTGACATCGTGGAAACCGAATACGGATACCACATCATCAAACTCACGGATCACAGAGACGCCAGCGTCGTTTCGTTCGAGCAGGCCCAAGACGATATCATAAAGCAGCTCACCGAGAAGAAACAATCAGAATTCGCTGAGAAGTACATTAACTCGCTCAAGGCTCAGGCCGATATCGTCTTTCCGTTTAAGCTGTAGCCGTTGTCCAGAGAAATCGCGCGCACGTCACTCGAGTTGCGAGGTGCCAGCCAAAAGCGTCGCGGGATCGAGGTTGGCGGCTTCTATGTCCTTGAAGTAATTCGCCGTCCCGACCTTCAACTCGATCGTGGCCTCTTCGTCACAGACAATGATACCCTTCGGGTGCATTTGCAGCGCGCTGATGGTCCACATGTGATTAACGCTGCCCTCAACCGCATGCTGCAATGCACGTGCTTTGTTGTGGCCGTTGACGATAATCAACACCTCATCGGCATCCATAACCGTACCGACGCCCACCGTCAGAGCGGTCTTAGGCACCTTGTTCACGTCGCCATCAAAGAACCGCGAATTGGCAATGATTGTGTCATAGGTGAGTGTCTTGACGCGCGTCCGTGACGTCAATGATGAGCCCGGCTCATTGAAGGCGATGTGGCCGTCCGGCCCTATTCCCCCGACAAACAGCTTGACGCCCCCCACGTCCTTTATTTTCTTTTCATACGCCACACACTCGGCCTCGAGATCCGGCGCATTGCCGTCAAGGATATTGACGTTCTCCTTCCGTATATCCACATGGCTGAATAGCTTGTCCCACATGAAGGAATGGTAGCTTTCCGGATGATCCTCGGGAATATTCACATATTCATCCATATTGAAGGTGACGACATTTTCAAAGGAGACCTTTCCTTCCTTGTTGAGCCGTACCAACTCCTTATATGCTCCCAGCGGTGAAGACCCTGTCGGAAGACCTAATACAAAAGGCGTGGACCCGCTCGGGCCAAACTCACTGATGCGCTTGACGATATAATTCGCCGTCCATTTGGCGGCCAGATCGTAGTCTGGTTCAATAATCACTCTCATAGCTTGTCTTCTCCTTAATTCTCTTCTCCTTCATTTGTCCTTATTCTTACGACGATCAGGTGGCGCGTTTGTTCCCCACCTCCTTTCCACGGGTCTGTCTATTGCGGCTGGGGCTGACGTACGTCTTCCATTCGAGCGATCAATTCATCACCCAGCGTCGTTTTCTGGGCCATATGCTTTTCGATTTCCAGGACAAAACTGTTTTCATCAAATGTCCCCCTCACCTGCTCGAAATCGGTTTGCTTTGTTCCCAGGCTACCATCAAGCCCGTAGCCCGTTTGGGCCGTAGCGGCGAACTCCTTCCTGGCATCGGCACGCAGCATGCGATCCAGCTCCAAAACCGCCTCTTTCCATCTCGTTGTCAGCTCGATGATATCGTCGGGTCCCATTTCATCTATGCTCTTACCCAGATTCTGCTCCACGACATCGACCGCCCACGCCCACTCATATTCAGGGTAATTCTCGTGCATTGATCGAAAACCGTTTGCGACCTGCTCCAGAGAGCCAACAGTGCCGTCTTCGATATCGGAGAGCATTTGTTGCACGGCCTCTTCCGGCGCCAACAGGCCGGCCAGATCCACCCACTTGCCCGGCCCGACAGGAGTCTGTGGCCTCAGCGCCGCTCGAAGCTCGTCAAGACTGGCGAACTGTTTACCTTCCAGCCGGTGAAGCAGACAATTGCCCAGGAATTTGTCGATACCCATCTGGTACAACTTCACGCCGTGATCCAACGATGAGTTCCTGATTCTAACACTGTGGTAGGTGAAGTATTCGGACGTTTCGCCCGATGTCACCTTGAGCCGGCATAGCAAGTCTCGACCGTTAATCATCTTTTGGATCGTATATGGGCTCAAGAGTTTGAAATTGATATGGTCCAGCTTCTCAAATGCCTTTCGCCTGTCGCGCCTCGGCCATTTTCGAGCATCTCGAACCGTACCCACGCTACGCAGATTCACGCCGGGGACAAGAATACTCTCGTCCTCGTGCTCAATAAGGTATGAGAACGGTAAATCCGACGTATCGGAATTCCGGTAATGCCGGCCCATCACGACGGTGAACGCCCCGACCTTTGCTGGCCAGAGCACATAGGAATCGCTGGCGGTCTTGGAGCCCCGCTCGACCACGCCCTGGTGGACGGGCCCAAGTTTGTACATATGATTGCTCTGGTTCGTTCCGCTGCCGGCGTTCAGGAAGGAGAATAGACCGGCAATCAGCAGTGTGGATTTATGATGCGTCACGGTGTACGGCCCGGCAAATATGGCACACGCTTCCCCGTGAAAGCCGCCGCAATTGGCGCAGAATATCGAGTTCTCCGCCGAATACTGCCTGGACAACACAGTGCCCTGGCCCACAAAGCATTTATGTACGATGGTCCCGTCGGTGATTTCCGAGCCGCTGCACACGATGAAGTCCTCTGCGAAGACGCCCGGTCCTATAATAACGGGATCTTCCGGACAGCTATTGACTGAGCCGTTCTCCAACTCGTTGACTCCCTCGATCAGGCTTGCCGGGCCTATTTTGACGTTCTTAATGATTCGGCAGTTCGTCAGCCTGGCTCCTTTGCAGACCAGGCCCGTAGAGCGGGTCACAGAGGCAGTATAGTCGGCTATCATGGCGCGCAGCTTTTCAATGACCTTCGGTCTGTGCCGATAAAAAGCGAGCACATACGCCGTTTGGGCGGACAGATGGTCGTAAATCGGTATCTCTCTTCCGCCGGCCTCATTCACCGCAGCAACCTCCGTTCCATTGCCAAAGCTGCTCTCACCCTCCACGGCAAGCAAGTCGATGTTGTCGATCACCGCGTCGGCTTCGATGACGTAGTTGGCGATGTAGTTCTTTACCCGGCTGATGTACACGTTGTCGCCAATAGCGCAGTTATGAATCGTCGCGTCACTAATGCCAGCCGGCTTGGCAAAGCCGCCAAAGAAGGGCACCTGTCTCTCAAAAACACCTAATGTCACGTTCCCGGAAAAGTGCGTCGTTCTGACCATCTCTGCGTTGAAACGCTCGGCCACCCGAACGTTCGACCAGTCATCGCAACTACATCCGCGGCCGATCATGAGCGAGATTTCATCATCGGTCAGTGAACGAAAATGGTCTTGAGGCCGATCAGATTCTGACGTCATTTTGCTTTCCTCCCTGTTCGCAACACGGTCGGTATCCCGAGCACAGTGAAGAATATTGCCTGGTCAACCTGAGCTCAACTGGACGTACAATACAGTCCGCGATCCGACAAATCAACACATTTATAACAAGCGATCTGTTAGGTGAGGCCGTTCGATAATGCCTTGGGTGCGGTTGGGCGTGCAGTCCGGGGCCTGCGGATCAACCCGGATCCGGACATGCTGTGAGGCGTTCGTTCCCGATGAAACCAGAGCCGACACAAGACGTCACGAGGCCGAAGAGATTCAGTCGCAGTGGATTTTGTTGCGAGCCCGGCGAAATTCTCGGCAAAATTTGAAGTAACCGGTTGGCAGGTGCCGATGTTTAATATATAGTCTGGCATTTTAGGAAAAGATGGTAAAGTGCGTACTCTCAAGGACGAGTCTATGCCGAATCAGGCAAGAGTGGCAAAAGTCTTAGCGACACTGCTGGCCTCAATGACAATCGGGGCAATAATCCTGATGGCTCTGGGTCACAATCCTCCATCCGCCGGCCCGTTTTCTCTGTTAACTTACCAGAGTCTCGATCCCATCCAGAATGCGATCTCGTCGCGAGCCGCGCAATCGCCGGATCGATGGAACAGCATCGAGATTCACTACAGCGGCACCAGGACGGGTAATACGAAGCAGTTGGCCGCGTTCAATAGACTGGCAAATCCCGACGATCTCAACTGCCATTTTTGTCTGTGCAACGGCCAAGGCGGCCGCGACGGTGAAGTCCAGCCGACAGAGAAATGGCAGAAACAATGGTCGGCTATCCCCGGCCACACCTGGTACGGCAGCGGTCGAACCGTCCGCATCTGCATTGTTGCTGACGGCCAAACCGCCTTTCCAACCGACTGCCAGATAAAAAGGATGCAAGTGCTGGTGGAGGAGCTCTGCAAGAAGTTCCGCATCCCCTCGGATGCCATCTACTACCCGAGCGATTGGCGGTAGACGAACGTTTGATCGCCCCAATCCTGTCTAATAACCGCGCTATGCGGGTTTTTGCCCCGATCTGAAGAGTGCGGATGTGCATCCGGCCTCACCGACCTGACGCCCGGCATCGGTTGCTACGTGCCATATCGACGCCGGACAAACAACCAGAGGTAGTAAACCGGGATGCCCGCAAGGATGCTGCCGAGGCTCCAGAGCGAAGGTTTTGGCCATTGCTTAAACGCAAACACGGTCATGAAGAGGATCACGACCATGAAGATCGCTGGAGTAACCGGATAGCCGGGCACGTGAAACGGTCTGCCCATCTCCGGTCGGCGCCATCGAAGGACGTACACAGCACCGATAAAGAGCAATGCAAAGATCGACAATCCCACTGAAGCATACTGGTACACGTTCAGGAATTCTGTCACAAACAGGATGACGATCGCGCACATGCTCTGCGCGATCATGGCGTAGGTAGGAACTCCCCCTTTCGAACCGACGTGCCCCGCTATGGCGGGGAACAAGCCATCTTTTGCCATGGCGTAGTAGATCCGTGGGCCGGTGATAATGAAAGCACTCACTGTGGCCAGAAATGTCACACCAAGCAGGATGGAGAAGACGCTGGAGACACCGGACCCAAACAGATTTTCAACCGCAAGACGGGGAACCTCCTTTGCATTGCCAAATCCCACGCCGTCGAGAGGTACCGCGTAAGCAAAAACGAGGTTAAGGGCCAAATACAACACGATGACCAGCCCGGTGCCCAGGAGCAGGGATCGTGGGAGAGTTTTGGCAGGATTTCTCAGCTCGCCAGCCAGATAGCTGGCAGCGTTCCAGCCGCTGTAGGCGAACATCACGTAGAACAACTGCAAAGCTGCGTCCCCAAGCTTGATGTCTCCGATCGGTTGCCCGTCGGCAAGGCGTGCGAGTTGTCCGCGTCCGAATAGGAATGCTAATACTGCCAGGGCCACGAACATACCGAATTTGAGAATTGTGGTGAGATTCTGGGTCCAGGCGGACTGGCGGTGACCAACGAGATTGGGTAGCGTCATCGCGATGATAATGATCGCGGCCATGATTTTGATCGGGTATCCCGTTTCATCCTCGGCTAATCCGAACGGCGTCAGGAAGCAGAAAGCAGCCATATGGCCAGCCACAGCCAATGGCGCTGAAAAGCCAACGAAAAACGACGTCCAACCGGAGAGAAAGGCGGGCATCGGGCCGTAGGCCTCGCGAAGATAAACGTACTCCCCTCCCGCCCGGGGCAGAGCGGCGGCCAATTCCGCCACACAAAGGGCCCCGCACAGAGCAAGCAGCCCGCCAAGAGCCCAGAGCCCAAAGATAACGGGGTAGTTCTTGAGCGAAGCCATCATGTACCCGGGCGAGACCAGAATCCCTGTTCCCACCATGCTGGCGATGACCACGTAGGTGGAAGTCGATAAACCAAATCCCCGTTGCAGCTCTTCCTTAGGCGCAACGCCCGTCGATGATGTAGCCAAATCCATCACATTCGTTTCTCCAATGTCGTTCGGTGAACACTACTTATGCCTTTAGCGAGTTTGCCAGCAGACGATCCCAAATCTCGCGTTGTTCGATGAGTGCTTGGACGCGATCCCGGACCTTGTCGCTGACTTCCAGCAACTGCCAGCCGCTCCAGCCCATTCTTACCAACAGGTCCATTTGAAGCTGGTACGGGAATTGCGCGTCTTTGAGATTATGCAGATGAAGCGTATCGCCCAGAAGATCCTTGACCAGGTTGAAGTTGTGCTCGAATCCTTCACCTTGCGTGTCTCTCCTATCGCTGTTGAGTTTCACCCGGACGCTCGGCTCGACCACGTGGTCCATGATCGCCTTCATTGTCGGTAGGTCACCGGCGTTGCCATGCGCTTCGAGACGAACTTGTTGTCCGTAGTCGGCGGCAAACGCACCGACGACATTAAGCGCACGTCCGATTTGCTCGACGGTCTTCTCCCGCGGCACGCCATCGTGAAAGCTATTCGGGAACACTCTCACACCGCTGCCCCCGACGTCCTTGCAGAGCACAATGTGGGCTTTCGTACTCTCGATCGCCGCCTCCAGCGTCTCAGCATCGGGCGAATCGTACCGCTCGCTGGTGGCCAGGCCCACGAGCTTAATGGAACTATCGGCGAAACGCTTCCGGACCTCGCGACGCTGCCGCCCGCTGAGGTCCAGCTCGACACCGTGAGCGTAGGTCTGGCTGGTTCGCAGCTCGACGCCGAATACCTGGGCCGTACAGCAGTTGGCGATGAGTGTCGGTATATCCCAGTCCCTGCCCCACTGGTAGGTCGTGAATCCGAACCGCGTCCTTTCGACGTCCTTTGTCGCCTTCGCGGTTCGCTGCGCATCACACGAGGTCAAAGCCGCCGCCCCGACAGCACCGGCGGTAACACAAAGACTATGTGCCAGAAAATCACGCCGTGAAACTCCCTTTCGATCTGAAGACATCATTGGCAATCCTCATCTTACATTCACATTTCTTTTCTCATTCGCTTCGGCGTTTCTTGAGTGTCACGCCGATGCCACTGGCCTGCTTGTGCAGGAAGATCGTTTCCAGCTTTGGATTCGTAGTGATGGCCTCGAGGTAACTCCGCATCTGATCGGCTACATCGGTC
>Ga0209427_10002394_pt1 | contig 22082 bp, 18 predicted proteins | sample DeeMarSWOR136_30_FD_187465 | JGI IMG/M metagenome (GOLD analysis project Ga0209427, IMG submission 187465) | Marine sediment microbial communities from White Oak River estuary, North Carolina - WOR-1-36_30 (SPAdes) (version 2) | ecosystem: Environmental > Aquatic > Marine > Intertidal zone >...
AAGAAGCAAAACGCTTCTTTATGCGGCCCCGTGGTGTAGCGGTCTAACATGCCACCCTGTCACGGTGGAGATCAGGGGTTCAAATCCCCTCGGGGTCGCCAGCAATATCTTTGGCGTGACAGTCGTAGGATAGCTTAAAGAAGGGCTCCGACTCTAGTCTCGGTTTCACAGCAACAACTTTACCCCAGTCAAAAACAAATTCATTCACTAGAAAACCAATAGTTCCTATGATCAGTAGGATAAAGGCAGATAACTTGGCGACTTCCCTCATGTAAATACCTCCAAACTACGTACCACTTAACATCAAACCCGTAATCTAATCTCATCTGGAGTAACGTTATCTACCAGAATATTAACTCCGTCTATCCTTATTTTGCTTTGTTCTTTGGGATAAAAAAGATTCCAAGCATATCACCAGGCTGCATATGGCACAAAATTCCGTTTTCTCTGCACAATAGAATACACTTTATCTGATGGCATACCAGCATAAACAATACGGTCTTTACCACGTCTCAAGTGAAAGGTATCACCCACTGATAATACAACTGAATTATTCATTGTTTCCTCCTGATGTAAGCTTCTTTGTAGAGTAAGAACGAATTCTTCTGCGAGTCTAAGAATACTCAAAGTGAATGAGTCTTGCATAATATGCGGCGTTGAGTTCTTTTAATCTTCAATCTGCCGTTCAAGTATCACTTCACAGAAATTTGCTTTTCCCCAGAGACCACCAGCACCAGGTGCAAATACCTGAATAAGATGCCACCCATCCTTAGCATGTTCGAGAATTACATCCTGGTAACCTTGCTCTCTCTTATCTTGATCCAAACGTATGAACTTGTATTCATACTTCTCTTTCACTCTTCCCTCCTGCTCTGAAAATAGATTTCGACCTATTCTAGCACACACGCATACATTTCTAACATCGGCCTGAAGCTGGTATAAGCCACTGAATCGGTCATTGGAATTCTCTGTAGTTATTTGTTGGTGCATCCCGTCATCTTTGACATTCCTGGCTATTTTTTAACCCATCTAGGCTAGTTCGGACAGGGAGGAAAATCTAGCACGGTTTTCAAATATAACACAAGCCCCATTTGTCTTATTATGGGGCTCTTGCTTTAGCCATTGCGTATAAGTAGTGTTATACGCATGGTTCCCCTTGAGGCGTTTCTCGATGAGTGTTTCTTGACGGGGAGTTCGACTCTCCCCCGTCTCCACCAAGCAGTACCATACCTTAGGCTTAGAAATTGCGCGAAATGCTAGATTGTCTAACTTGGCCCACATCATTTGCGTATAATTAATGTTACACGCCACCACAAGGCATCCAATTAAACATTGTAACGTAGTGTTACCAACCCTTGCGTTATAGCATTTGCCCCAAGCCAAGAGCTATCCTAAAGGGTAAAAGTTGGGTATTATTGTGACTATGCAAACAAGACACGATGGTAGTGGCTAAATAATGGACTTGGTCGCGGACTATTCAAGAAGCACTCAATCACCTAGAGGGGCTTGAATTGGTTTTGGCGTCACCATCGGCATTAATATCATAGTGGAGCTGATGATTTGGCAGTTATCAATGCGCTAAAAAACCGTTGAAGGTTAGTTTAATTACAATAGGCGTAGTCGACAACAAAACTGGGGAGCTCCAGACAGGGCCCCCAGTTTTATTTCACATTCTTCTAGCTATCGATACCTCAATCTTCGTAGGACAATTGCTGTCAACAAATCGGGACAAAGTCCTACATCGAAATCAGACATCCCCCGATACCCAAGTTTCATCTCTTTACTTACAATTGTTAATAGTAAAAGTTCTTTCATCAAATCCTGAATTATAGGCACAGCAAGCAACTAAAAAGGGGGCTGGGAATGATTATAACTGACACCAAGGTATTAAAGGAATCTGTCGTGGCTTGTAAGCTGAAGGCCGCCGATATCTTGCTTATTCACACGAAACGCAGCCTATGGAGCTGGATAATTCGCTTCGGAACTCGTTGTTATTGGAACCATGCCCTAATCGTCTGTACAGTAGAAAACCCAGAGCAAAGTTACCACAATACGATAGTCGTTGACCCTAAAACAGATGGCAGCATTGAAATGGATTGCGTCAGTAAATACTTGGGCAGATTGAATAAATATGATGTGGCCGTGAAGAGGCTGGAAGCAGAATGGTTTCAGGATGACTATCAATCGGGTGAGCCAGGCTTCTGCAGTCGTATATGCAATATTGCCGCAAACGAAGTAGTCACCAAACTTGGCTCAAAACTGGTAGAACTAGTCAACCGGACTATCAGGCAGATTACCGTCATCTACCGGTTTGTGCGACGTAAGATTAAAGGTCCGAAGGCACCGTTACACCTGCCGTGGAATATCAGGCCTATCCAAATGAAAGCTTTCACCTGCAGCGGTTTTGTCCAGTGGTGCTACTACAAAGGGGTTTCCCAGATAGTAGAGGAAAGAGGTTTCGACAGATCAAAGCTTCGAGAAGTTTTATTTAAACCCAGGGCAAAGAAAAAGGTTACCCCGTTTGAATTACTCACCACCACCCCAGCCGACCTAGCCAATTGTGCCAATCTTTCCTGGAAATATGTCATCAAGGATGGGGTGATACGGGAAGTTTCGAGCGGGGAAGAAGCAAAGTTAATCACGGTAACGGCATAAGAAATTGAACAGAAAGGTTGGGTTATTTAGTCCCGTGGAAGTTCGCGACGACTGGTATGAAGGTATCTCCAAAGGGATTAGTGAACTCAAGGACCGGTTGAGTCCTTTAGGCCAGAGAAGATACAAGCTGTCATTGTTTATACGCATGACCAGAAGGGTGGCCGATTTCTCCACTGATTGCGAGGAATGCCGGAGCCTGAAAAGCCAAATCACCGAGCTAAGCGAAGAGCTAATATACTCACCGCAAATGACTCCCAAGGAATATGGAAACTACCTGACCACCATTAAGAGTATTACCAGACATCTCAAGCGAAAGCATAGGCTGGTAGACGAAAAACAATATATCAAACGCTTCGTCTCCATCGGCGCTGCCTTCGGTTTATCTTTAGTCATGTCCGGCTTTGTGCTGATTAATTTCGGTATTACCGTACTTGTACTGAGTATAACACTACCAGCCTTGGTTATTCGCGTTATATTCGGTTACGCTGTTGGCTATTTATTGGACAATCGAGCCAAGAAACAAGATCGTGTAATCTAGTTAAAATTACGAGGAATTTTATGCTCACTACATGGAATGGAGACAGAATAGCTCGGTTCCTGCTGTTGTTTGGTGTATTTGCACCTATCACAATGATGGTTATTATAATTGTTGTCGGGCAAATAACACCCGATTATAATCCCATTTCGGATACCATCAGTCAGCTGGGTACGCCGAGCAGTCCTTATTCACTGGTACTGAATAGCGGTTGCTTTGTTTTTGGCATATTGATAGGCGTAACTGCTTACGGCTTCTATAGGAGGTTGCATTACGCCGCCATGGCCAAGACGCTGGCAATATTACTGGGTATCCACGCCATTGGTATTGTGTTACTGATGGTCTTTCCAGATAGCCCGGACTTTACGGGCAAGCATTTTACTGATGACATACTGCATAATACTTTTTCAGCAATCTCATACTCGGCTTTATTGGTAGGGATACTGGTTTTTACCAGGATTGCTCGTCATGAACAGGCATTAAAAGTTACCATCATTCTTGGACTTGTCGTGGTCATTTTAAATCTACCACTGCCAGTCATAAACATGTTTGACCCTTTCAAACCGATAAGCGGTCTATTACAGCGGTCATTTATCGCCAGCTCCTTTTCATGGCTTGCAGTCACTTCCCTGCTTTTATACAGAAACCACAACGACGTGGCGCTCTGCCGAGGCGGGAGAGTCACAAAGGCTAGCTTGTGAGGCATATACTACTCATTTGACCCCGTTTCGCAGCATGGGGCTCGTGAGGGTTTGTCTAGAACAAGCGGATTAACATTTCAGCTTTTGTTACTTTGATCCAAAATATACCTTCCTGACCTACTCCCATTTCAAGTCTTCAGACTAACATTGTAATCAGGATTAGTTTTGGGGGACAGGTCAATATAAGCTCGGAAGTTGCTGATTCCTAGCGCGCTTTCGAGACCTTCTTTTTTACCTGTGAGTCAACTCTGGCTGAGCTTAAGGAATTGACATATTTGTAGGACAAATGCTGATGACAAAGCGAGCCAAGGTCTTACGTAAAAATCAGATGTATGCTGATACTCAAATAGTGTTTACTAGCGTACGCTTTAAATAGACGACGCCCGGTAGAAGCCTAGGAAGTGAAAAGAGGGTAAATAGATGAAAGGGATAGCTTCATCTTTAGTTTGGCGGCCAGCAATAACGTGGTTTAGAAGAACGAAGTCTTTAGCAGCGGAACCTACGACCGGCACAACACAGGTACAGGCAGTGCGTATGAAGAAAACAAGTACGAATCCGCGAATTGGGAGTAAGCAGAATCAGATAACGAGATTTGTTATGCTAAAAAGACATGGGCTGGAACTACCGCCACGGGAAGAGGCTGCGCCTCAGGCCAAGAAAGGCTTTTGGCTTAGAGAGCACCTCCTTAAGTTCTTAGCCTTATTCTTTGTCCTGATATTCTGTGTACTCATCTATATTTTTCGTAATATGATAGAGGGGTTAGGAGGCTACGGCTATTTGGGGGCCTTCCTGGTACCGATGTTTTGTAGCGCCACCATTATCGTGCCTGCGCCGGGTTTGATGGTGGTTTTTACTCTCGGTGGGATCCTAAATCCCTTATTTGTAGGGCTGGTTTCAGGGGTGGGAGGGACAATGGGCGAAATGACCGGTTACTTGTTGGGCTACAGTGGACGTGCGGCTATTGAAAACATCAGCCTATATCAGCGTATGGAGTATAGCATGAAGCGGTGGGGAGCTGTTACTCTTTTTGTACTAGCATTAATACCAAATCCACTTTTTGATGTCGCCGGTGCTGTTGCTGGCGCACTTCGCTTTCCCCTGTGGAAATTCCTCCTTTATGGTGGAGCCGGCCGGATAATAAAGCATACCTTTTTTGCTTTAGCTGGCACTTGGGGAATGGAATTCATCCTGCACTTGCTAGACTAGCCATTTTCACGTTATAAATATGGGATTTCTAAGACGTTAACTATGGCCGACGACAGGGGAATGTCAGGGCTCCGGCGCGATGGTAGCAACCACCGGCAGGTGGTCTGAAGCTAAGCTTCGGGGGATGAGGGCGTCCCTCACATCCAGGTCTCCAGATACCCAGATGTAGTCAATCCGGTGCTGCGGCTCCTCCGGGGGAGTAGTAAAGCCTGGCTTGATGCCAGCCAGGTCTATTGCGTCGGCCAATCCAGCCTGACTTAGCATCTCAAGTGGTTCTTCGCCAAGTCGCGTGTTGAGGTCACCCAAGAAGACCGTCCGGTCCTTGCCATCCCAGAAGTCAAGGATAACCTCCGTCTGCCTCACACGAATGGCCGTATCCTCCTCGGGGTGATGATAATGGGTATTGATCACCCAAAGCTCCTCGCCGTCGCCAACATCCAGCTGTACCCACAGAAAGCCCCGTAGGATGAGCAGGTCCCGAGGTGGCAGATCCACTGCCCCCCATTTCAGGATGGGGTAGCGGGTGAGGAGAGCGTTACCCCACAAGGGTCCTGCCGTCGGCCCGTAGACGTAAGGCAATTCAAGCCGTTGTGAAAGCCAGGTCAGCATATCCAACGAGCCGTTGATAACCCATCCTCGGCAGACCTCTTGGAGGGCCAGAACGTCTGGGCGTTGGGCTTCAATGACCCGTGCTTGGGCCTCCATGCCCAGGTGACCCTGAGTGTTGAAGCCGTTATGCAGATTGTAGGTCATGATCCGAACCGGATACCCTTCCCCGGCGGTAGTATCAGGCGTCTCCCAAGTGATGAACCACACCAGGGGCACAACGACCAGGACAAGCGCTAACTGCGCTGGCAACCAGCTCACTTGGGCCGAAGCTCTCTCTGTCGGCAAAGAACGCATCGAAACCAAGGCGCATATCCCTAGGACGAGGCCCGCTAGGGGTGGCAACAGCACATTGTTGTACGGTACATCTAGGTCATAAACTGCATAGTATCCAAACACGAGGGCCACTAGGAGAATCATGCCCAAGCCGTGCGCGATGGTTGTTCGAGCTAGGCCGGGACCAACGGCCATCCTCCCCATGCTGTCCAGGATCACCACCAGTAGCACCGCGCTGGAAACCTGTCCTACCAACAGGAGGGCGGCGTCGAAAACTCCACCGTCTGAAGGTGCTGCCAACACCGCGATGAGGACTGCTGCAACAATGATGGCAAATGGCCACAGGGAACGCTGGCCGTGGTTAAGGGTCCAGAGGGCTGCTGCTATACCGGCGGCGTGGCTAAGGACGATCCAGGTGAAGGCAAAAGGAAAAGTCCACTCGGTCAGCATCACCAAGCGGGCTAGGTTCTGGAAAACCAGCATCTGGAGGAATAAAAAGGGCCCCAGAGCCAACCAGGGCAGCACGTAGCGCCAGGGTCTTTCGCTGGCTTCTACCCTCTGTGCCTCTTTTTGGCGGCCCTTTGGTAGTGTGAGGAGGCCTGCCAAAAGCGTCCACTGGAGCGTCGTCAGTACAAGAACGACTATCAAGGCGCCGGTCCCGTCGTCCCAACTGATATCGTAGGTGCCGAAGGCGCCATGGAGGACAAGATCAACGGAGAGACCGAGCAACAGTCCCAGGGCAAAAATACGCGTTGCTGTAGTTCCCTCGCCCAATACATAGCCGAGGCATGTAGACAGGTACAGGACAAAGAGAACCACCCCACTAATAGCGAGTGTGAGGTCTACCAGCGGGTCACCGGTCCAAATCTGCATTATCAGACGGAGCATCCCCAAGCCACACACTGTGACGATCAGCATCGTCCGAGTGCCCAACAATCGGCGTAGTGGGGCGGTAAGAAACGCGGTAGCAAAGATGGCGAGGCTCAGAGCACCTATCAGTTCGGCGTCCCAGTGCATGCGGTCCCTCAGTACCCAAAGCTCTAAGGCTAGCATCGCCCTTACCAACTGCATGCCCAACGCCAAGGTGAACGCTGTAAGCCCCAGGTAGACCCAGGATGGGCGGCCCTTCAGGTACCCAGATATTCTAGGCATCACGTACTACCTCCCTCTCGGTGAAGGTTGTGCCCACCGCAGCCGCTGGTACCTTCTAACTCGTCTTTTCTCATTATCCATGACGGGGACAAGTAACTCTCTCAGCGTTACTTTTTAAGAATACGCCGGTTGTCTCGAATGCCCCACAATCCTATAATGCTATAATAATACCGTATGGGTACATCTCTGGCAACGACAAACTTGATGCGTCCTTGGAGCATAGATAGATCGATATGGAAAATTCCAGGTCCGACCAACGGTGGGTTCTCATCGCTAACCCAGTCAGCGGCAGAGGTCGACGACGCCACTTGGTGGATCAGGTTGCCAAGCGGCTGCAAGAGGCCGGATGCACTCCTGAACTTCTGTGGACGACTAGGCGCGGGCACGCAGAGGAGTTAGCCACTATTGCGGTGCGGCAGGGCGCTACCCACGTGGTGGCCTGCGGCGGCGATGGCACCATCCATGAAGTAGTGAATGGACTTGTGGTTTCACGGCCGTCGCCGAACGCCGTGACGCTAGGCGTTATACCACTGGGCCTGGGCAACGACCTAGCGAGAACACTCAAAATCCCCTGCGATCTTTACTCAGGCGTGCAGACGTTGCTGAGCGCTAGCGTGCGCACCATTGACCTGGGCAAGGTCGCGGAACGGTACTTCGTCACCGTTGCCACGCTGGGTTTCGACACTGTGGTGTCCCAGTACGTGGCGGCTGGCCGGCCACCACGCTTCTTTACCAACACCACGGCATACCTATATGGGACGCTGGTGAACCTCCTCCGCTATCAGTCGGTCTGGGTGCGGTTGAGCGGCGACCTAAACGACTTTGAGGGACCGGTCTTTCTGGTTGCTATCGGCAACACATCATTCTACGGTGGAGGCATGAAGATAGCACCCACCGCCGTGGTAGACGACGGTCGGCTGGATCTTTGCCTAGTACGTCAGGTTCCTCGCCTAGATGTGGTCAAGATGCTACCTAGCGTCTTCTCCGGTGGGCACATCAAGCACCCCAAGGTCTCCATGCACTCCTTCCAGAAGATAAAGGTCACGGCCAAGGAGTCGATGCCCATCTGGGCGGACGGCGAGTCCACATCGCAGACTCCGGCGGTGTTTGAGGTGGTGCCCCGCGCCCTCCGCGTGCTAGCGCCGGGAGGCGTGATTGCGTAGCGTTTCCAAGCGAAGACACCATTCTCCTGGTGGCAAGGGAAGAGGTCCTTTGTAGCACCGCCCGTATTGATGTCTAGGACATGGCAGGCGATGGGCTTTGACCACCGCCTGCTCTGGGTATAGGCTCCCTCGCCATTGGATGGGACGAGTCACAAACGAGACTTTTGTTAGAGAATGCTACGCAAACAAGTGGGTTGTAATCCTCAGGATGTAGATAGCTGCTCCGGTAATATGTGAAATCGCTTCAGGTGCTTCTGATAATGACGATACTGCTCTTCAAACTCCTCCTCACTCATATCCAGCTCGTCACGTATCATGTGTGCTCCGTACCGGAGGCGCTCCAATCGTGTTTCATTGTTCCAGTGAAGGAAGCCAGCACGCCGCTCGACCAAGTCTTCCAGTGTACAAGCCATTTCATTGCGGCAAACATATTGAACTTCAGCGCGAATTGGCTCGGCTCTCGGATCCGAGTGCTCACCAAGGAAGATTTTTATCGCTTCAGCACAGATGTTGTGGGCGTCGAGACCGTAACGTTGATATAGGATTCGGAAATACCTAGCTAACTGGGGACATCGCCGAATCCAATGGTCAAGCCCCTCGGCAACCTCCTCGTCAGTGCCTCCGATGGAGAGCTTGTGTGTCTCACATGGCAACCACACGCCCGAGGGACTTATCGTTTTCACAATGCGGTCCAGAACTCGGATAGCGATAAGCCGCGCTGTTGATAGCTTGCCACCAACCACGGTAATCAGGCCTGATGGGGCCACTTCGATTACATCTTCACGGCTGACCGACGATGAATCGAGGTCTTGACCATTTGTCGATAGAAGTGGCCTGAAGCCACTATAGACAAACTGGACTTTCGAGATGTCCAACTTAGCGTCGGGCATAAATTGCCGCAGAGATTCCAATAAATATTCCACATCCTGTTGGCCTGGGATGGGAGTACTTGGTTCTGTATCTTCCCAGTCGTCCGTGGTGCCATAGAGGAAACAGCCTTCTCGTTTGACTAAGAAAAGCGGTCGACTATCAACCGGAGAGAGGAAAATTACGCTAACCGTAAGTGGTACATCCCCTTCGGCGAGAACCAGGTGTGTTCCCTTGGATAACCTCACCAAGTTGGTCGCATCGGGCCGGTCTAGTTTTCTGATCCCGTCCACCCAGACTCCAGTAGCATTGACTACTGCCTTGGCTCGGGTTTCATACGTGGTGCCGCCTACCTGGTCATGGCAAGTCACCCCTACAACCTTGTTATTGTCTTTTAAGAGCGCAGCGACCGGTGTGTGGTTGACAGCCAATCCACCGTTCCGCGCGCCGTCTTTCACCGTTTCCAAGGTCCATCGATTGTCGTTCACAATTGCATCATAATACAGGCAACCACCAATCAGCGCCTCTACCGGAAGACCTGGTGCCATCCACAGTGTTTCCTCGCGACTGAGAAATTGGTGAAAACGGTGGTTTTTGAAGCCGGACATCATCTCGTAGAGCAACATGCCAAAGCGCACCATGGCGCGAGATTCGCCTCGGTCGCAATACAGGGGTAATAGAAAAGGCCATGGCTGGACAAGTCGCTTGTTCAGCCGAATGTGAAGATTACGCTCGTGGCAGGACTCCCAGGCCAGCCGAAAGCCCAGATTCCTCAAGTACCTAAGTCCTCCATGAAAGAGCTTAGAACTGCGGCCACTTGTGCCCGCAGCAAAATCGTGTGCTTCAATAAGTGCAACGCGCATCCCTCGGAGAGCCGCATCGCGGAAAATTGACGCCCCGATAATTCCACCGCCAATGACCAGGAGGTCAAACTGCTCACCAGACAGTCTCTGGAATAGACGCGGACGAGACCATTTATTGAATAATTCCAGTCCCATTAGGTCCTTACTCCAGCAAGAATTTTAGTAACGTTCGCAGCTGTCCTGTGTAGACCATCCGGCTTCTTTGGTAGAAACAGCATCACGTGGTTGATTGCATTGCAACCGGGCTCAACCTGGGCACTAGTTCCATCAAACCCACAATAGTCCATCACCGCCTTGTACACATCGGGAGTGTAGTAACTCGCCTTGTAGCCGACGTACCGACCGGACAGTGCATAGAACTCTGGTGTAAAACAGTCTGAGACGAGGACACCGTCACCTCGAATGTTTTCGTAAACCCATTTCAAGTGACGTACTGTCTCGGGTTTGGGCAACCAACCGGAAAGGCCTACAAATAGAATCATGTCGTACGGGGCAGCTTCTTCAAACTTCGCCCGCATTTCATCGTCAGTGATATCGCCCCGCAGGAACTGAAAACGGAGTCCGAGATGCCCAGCCTGTGTAATCAGTTCGTTTTCGAGGTAGCCATGCGGGTCTAGATCAGCGGCGACCAGTCGAATACGCCTCATAGCCTTGGGCATACGACTAGCGATAGCGTTCAGTGGCTGAAACAAATCATAGGCAAACCCGCTAGGGGCGGTAAAGATGTTAACATCCCGGCCTTCTTGCAGCCGCTTCTCCAGATTAGCCTCAATCCTTCTTGTTAGGATGTGCAGTCGATCGTACACCGCCCGGTGGAGTGGGTATCCGAGGAAGATGCGATCTAGAAAGCTGTAGCGCTTCTCGTCCTGATCGTAAATCGCCCGCATGACCCCGGCGGAGTATCCCTCCTTCAGGAGAAGGCGTCCAAGTCCTGAGAAAAGGAAGGTCAGTTCCCGCCATGCCCCTCGGAACCAGTTACCCATCAGGTAGTGTACGAAGTAGCGATAGTTAAGCAGCTTGCGCCACACTACACTCTGGGTCAGCTCTATGGCGGGTGTTCCCAGTGGGATCTTCTCTGCCATCTTCTGGCGTTGGTGGGCCAATATGTGAGGCTTGAGTAGTTCAAGTGCCGCCCGCAGGGTCTCTCCCGGTGTCATGTTATCCACGTCTAGGCGGTGCGCTACCTTCGGCGAACGGTACTGCCCAAAGGCGTCAAGGGTTTTCAGGTACATGTGCCTGGCCTGAGCCAGATCATCCTCATTTTCATGTCGGTCAATCTTTTGGCACCGCGAAGTGATGCGGGTCATGGCAATGGTCGGTGAGAGGTCAAGGAAGATCACAATATCCGGTAGCCATCCAGCATGAAGGCTAAAGCGTGCAGTTAGGCGCTGAACCAACCGTGCCTTTCCAAGATGCGGCAGCCTAGTCTGGCTCTTTTCTCTCAGAGGCTTTCCTTCAAGGAGATATTCAAAGACTGCCTTCAGTTCAGCGGCATCGGGCGCTTGCATGCCAACATTAGCCTTTTCACTGGCAGGGCGTATATAGTTTGCCGCTCGTCCTGTGGTAGACAGAAGGACATTACCGTCGCTGACGACCACATCAGCACCGTATCGTCGACCCAACCTATAAGCGGTGTCGTCCTGAAATATCATCTGAGACAACTTGAAGAACGGGTAAAGACGGCGGTTATCGACAACACGCTTGGCCTGCCGCTTGAACCACTTAGACAGATGGCCGGTGATCGGCAGGCCGTCCGGATGAAACCTAGGTGCCAGATGATCCTCATCAGCTTCAACAATCCGGAACTCTTCACCAGCGGAACCTGCCCGCAAGTTCAGCTCAGCGGCAAGGATATAAGGTAACGATGCGGTGATTGTGCTCTTGCCACTCCCGTCGATTCCTAACACGCAAACATGGAGGGTCATGGTCAGCCCCCTCTCTCCTGTGGCCACTGGTAGTCCTGTCCAGGTACAAAGGCCAGTGTCCCAGCGACCTGAATTAGTACTCTGCTGTGGAAAACCAGTGGGTCCTCATCAAAAAAAAACTCCACACCGTCCCGATTTGCCAAACAGACCTCCACACGATCCGAATCCACAATCCGGATCTGTAGCGCGTTTCTCGCAAGACGACGGGGTGAAAACAGCAGAAAGAGCGATGCCCATCGTCCCGGATATGAAGTAAAGTTTAGTGACAGCGCCGTATCTTCTGCACGGACTTCCGGCTGAAAGGGTAGCGGTTTGAATGGAAAGTTCATGAGCACGCCGGCGAGCAGCGGCATCGATTGGATACGTTCTCCCATACGCAACTCCACGACCTCAACAGCATTCGGCCACAAAGCACACCATGCGAATCGGATGAAGAGTGAGAAGCCATACTCTATATTGTTGAGCCTCTCGATGCCAAAAAGCCGTGCCGCCATCCTACGCAGCACGGGCAAACGATGGTGCCAGCGTGCAAGGTCTCCGGGAGAGCGGCCGAACTGCCCTAACCCAATCATATTCGCGCCGTAATGGATATCCGGACGGGAATCTGTCTTACTCACCTCACAGCGCATAACACAGCAGGGGGTCGTACGATCCTCGTGTAAATTGGCCACGATACCCTTCAATGCGTCCTCCGGAACGCGGGGTACTCCGAATTGCTTGGCCACAGTATTTCCTGAACCCATCCGCAGCGCCGCAATACAAACGCGATCTCGCCCAGGTAAATGGCCCGGTTCGCTTCCCATACAAATCCCCTCAATGACCGCACGGAGTGTTCCACCGCCGCCACCCGCAATGACCAATGCCGGGGCATCGGAGATTGCCAGGAATGCCTTCGTTTGCTCCCTCGCCTGTGAGTGGTCGTCCACAACCTCAACTTGGAGTTCTGTTTCATGACCTATGGCTTCATTGAGCGTCGAACGGAGGTGGTCCACAGCTGCACCACCGTGACCTGTAGCGGATGAACGATTGATGACTAAAAGGATCCGCTCTACCATTTCTTTTGTCTCCCCCTTCGCTCTTTTCAGTCTTTCTCGAGCATCGTCCACTCATAATATAGAGCAAGAAATACCGATTGAGTATCAGAGTACGTCTGATTATTACGTAGGACTTTAACTCGGCTTTTTGACAGTATTTGTCCTACAAAGATACTAATGGATTCTGGTGGTGGGCTTGTGGTGAGCTTGTTGTAGACTCAATCGGAGAGCGGTAGGTAAAAAGAAAGAAGAGCAACTATGTCCGGTTCAATAGAAATAATCGGTAAGCGCATAAAAGGGGCCCTCTGTGTCACTGCAGCTTGATGCTGTTTTACCTTCTTGGGAGGAAGCTTTCAAAGGGCACGGTCACATTTTACGTTCTCGTCACTGTTTGTAGGCTTTTTAGCAGGGTAGCCGAGATGACTAATCTCTAGCTTTTTCAGTCAACCAGTTGATTTTTTATGGCGTAGTAGGTCAGTTCGGCATTATTTTTCATTTTCATTTTTTCCAGGATACGGGACCTATAGGTGCTGATAGTTTTTTCGCTAAGGGAAAGTTTTTGAGCAATTTCCATTACTGTTTTCCCAGAGGCAATCATACACATCACCTGATATTCACGATCGGAGAGCGCCTCATGGGGTGCTTGCTCACGACCAACTTCTAGCTCAAAGGCTAGTTTTTCGGCAAGAGAGGAACTGACATATTTACCACCCCTTGATACCTTTCGTATCGCTACTACCAATTCGTCCGGTGCGCTTTCCTTGGTCAAATATCCTGAGGCACCAGCTCTTAAGGCCCGCAAGGCATACTGCTCCTCTGGGTGAATACTCAGCATCAAAACAGGGAGCCACGGCCTTTCACTTCTCAGTTGTCTTAGAACATCCATTCCATTTCTGCCGGGCATGGTGATGTCAAGTACAACCACGTCGTACTCACCCTCCTTTATCTTGTTGAGCAATTCCTGCCCGTTGCTCGCTTCACCGGCTACCATCATATCTTGGGTTTCAGTGACTATCTGCTTCAGCCCCTGACGAACAATGGCGTGATCATCAGCAATGAGTATTCTTAACATCATCCTTCTCCTTATTTGCAAGGGGAATAGTTACTACTGCCGTGGTCCCTTTGTCTGGGGCACCGCTGATGTTAAACTCGCCTTGCCAGAAGTGGACACGCTCTCTTATTCCGAGTAGCCCAAATGCTCTCGGATCGGAAATCTGCTTCCTGGTAATTCCTCTGCCGTTATCCATGACTTTCAACGCTATTTTGCCAGCTTCCTCTACCAGGCTTATCTTGACCTTGGTGGCATTGGCATGGCGAGCAATGTTCGTCAGCAACTCCTGAAGGATTCGAAAAAGCACGGTAGAGCGGTCCCGGTTTAAGACAATGTCTTTAGGCTTTGGACTTATTTCAGTTCTGATGCCGGTCAATTTTTGAAATTCACCTGCCTGCCATTCAATGGCAGCTACCAGGCCAAAGTCATCTAATAACCCAGGTCTCAATTCCGTGGAAATCCTCTTCACGTTTTGGATGGTCATATCAACGAGTTTAGACATTGACCTTGCCTTCTCCAGCAGGGGGTTTTGGTCGGCAGTAAATCTTTTAGTAAGCCAGGATAGGTCAATTTTCAGAGCCGTCATCGCCTGTCCCAACTCGTCATGAATATCACGTGCCAAGCTCGTTCTTTCCTCTTCTCTCACCGATTGTAAATGTGTCGAGAGCTTTCGCAACTGTTCACGTGACGCTTTTAGTTCTTCCTCGGCCCGTTTTCGTTCAGTAATGTCTCTGACTAATACAAGGTCGGCAGTTCTTTCTTGATATGAGATCGTGCTGGCATTGATCTCTACATTAACATCGCTACCGTCTTTATGCCTGAGGATTGTCTCGTAAATTGGCTCAACATCATTGCCTGACATACGCCGTACGTAACGGTCAACCAATGTAGGAAGCTCAGCAGGAGGAACGTAATCAGTAAACGGGGTGCCAATAACCTCTTCCACAGTATAGCCACCCATTTCTGCCAGACGCGGGTTGGCATATTTCATTATTCCGTCCTGAATAATGACAATGCCATCATTTGCTCGCTCGACCAAATTGCTGTATTTCTCCTCACTGCTCCGCAGTGCTTCCTCTGCCTTTACGCGTGCGGTAATGTCCATAAAAGATACGACACTCCTTTTGGTTCCTGGAATCATCTCAACAGCTATTACGGCGTTACTAATATTACCCTGCCGGTCAAAAGGCCGAAACTCATATCTCTTTGGGACACTATCTGGGGCAACTCTTCGCAACGAGTGATACTCTTTCATTTTTTCCAAATCTTCTTTGACAACGAATTCTATCCAGCTCTTCTTCCCCTCTATTTCTGCTTTGGAATAGCCGGAGAGTCTTTCGAACTCTGTGTTTACCATAGATATTGTCATATCTTCCTCAAGGATTGCCATGGCTGTACCGGTGTTTTCAAAGATGGTTTGGTATTTCTCCTTACTCTCCTGTAGCGCTGCCTCAGCTTTTCTGTGCTCAATCAGTTCCAGCTTCAGATGCTCCTTTATTTGCCTGCGCTCGGCTTCTGACTTCTCCAGTTCAGCGACAAGGTGGCGCAAGGCATCAATCTCTTTGATGAGCTGTTCCTTGGTTCGATCACCTTTTTTCATTTTCCGTCTCCTAGAAGAAAGACGCTGTCATGCTTATTGCAATTATATCACACTTGTGTAGGCTTCAGATAAAATGAGATGTCCGCGCGACTCTTACAAGAGCGCAGCCCGGAAATCCTACCTGGCCATTAACTCGCGGCTGATAGTAGCGCTGCCTCTACCGAGGTACTATGGTGGCCATCAAACCCGCTTCTCTTTAGCAGATAGAGGACACGCTCATGGAGCTGTTTTGTACGTTACCGAAAGGAACAAACTGGCGGTATTAGTACTGGTATTAACTAATTTACTTTCAAGGCATCAGTGATTCACCGCTAAGGGGACGCCAGGGCTTCAATATTTGAAAAAAGTGGTGCAACCGTAGTCAATACGATAATCATGTTAGCTTCTTTCCTGACTTAATAATTGAGCTAACCTCCTCACTCTTGGGTGATTTATTATTTTTGCTCCCCCTCACTTACTCCACCGATACTACGTAACTGTAATGGGGCTGGCCACCTTCAATTACTTCCACCTGCAAATGAGGATGTTGAGCCTGCAGAGCCCGCCCAAGGCTTTCTGCCTCTTCCCCTACTATGTCACAGCCGTAATAGAGGGAAATTATCTCAGCTTTTTTCACCTCTGCAGCCTTTAGCGTGCTGGTTACAGCCTGCCGCAGGTTAGCATTGGCAGCTTTTAACTTGCCATCAATAAGACCGATGAATTCTCCGGCCTTTATACGTAGTTTCCCCAATTTGGCTTCCCGGACCGCCTTAGTTACCTCAACAGATTTCACCCGCTGTTGAGCTTTGGCCATTTCACTAAGGTTACTTTCCATCTCCATCTCGCAATTGAAAGCGATTAAAGCCGCTATTCCCTGCGGAACAGATTGTGTCGGCAATACCGCCACCTTCTTATTGGAGAGTGAAGCGGCCTGTTTGGCGGTCAGAACCACATTTTTGTTATTAGGTAAGACAATCACCTTGTCGGAAGGAACTGACTCTATAGCTTGCAGAATCTCTTGGGTGCTCGGGTTCATTGTTTGGCCACCGGGTATGATGCCGCTGGCACCCAGACTGCGGAATACACCCTCCAGTCCTGCTCCGACAACTACGGACACGACGGTAATGCTATTATCGGATATCGGGGCTCGGCGCGTCTCCAGAAATTCTTCGTGCTGGGCATCCATGTTTTGAATTTTTAAATCATGCAGTGAACCCAGTGAAATGCCAAACTCAATGATGGCGCCTGGGTGAGGAGTGTGAATATGAATTTTTGTCATCGTTTCGTCTCCCACTACCACGATAGAATCTCCTTTAGCCTCTATCATTTGCCTTATCCAATCATGATTTAGCTTATCGCCTTTAATAATAAATTCCGTGCAATAACCAAAAATCTCTTCTTTCTTTTGCAGAGACCTGGCTGCTATAGGAGCCGGTTGCAAAATTGCCGGAGATTCTGCCTCCAGTAGCTCTACTTCTTCCACCTCCCCACGCAGGTAGTGAAGAATCCCTTCCAAAATAACATAGACGCCCTGACCCCCTGCATCCACCACCCCAGCTTCTTTCAAAACGTCCAACAACTCGGGAGTTCGCTCCACTGACTTTTTGGCTTCCTGAACAACCTCCTCCATTAAACTTACCAGGTCATTGTTATTTTTAATCACACTGCTTCTTGCCGCTGTCGCTACATCCTTTATCACGGTGAGCATAGTTCCTTCCTTAGGTTTAATTATCCCTCGATAGGCCAACACTGAAGCCCTATCAAGAGCCCGGGCCATTTCTTTGGGTCCAAAGGATACTACGCCATCTAGACCCTCCGCAATGCCCCTCAATATCTGTGATAGTATAACCCCGCTGTTCCCCCTAGCCCCCATGAGAGCTCCGTGGGCCATAGCTTGCGCTACATCTGAGGCAATATTATCCAGAGGGCGAGCTGCACCTTCTATTGTAGCCCGCATGGTTTGAAGCATGTTGGTGCCTGTATCTCCATCAGGTACCGGGAAAACGTTTAAGTCGTTAATAGCAGAGGCGTTTTTCTCCAGCCAGCGTGTGGCTACAGAAAACATTTCCCTTAGTTCATATCCTGTACAGGAAAGTCTCAGTTTCTTCTGGCTGTCTACTTCAGTGGTCATTTTTCTTATCTATCCTGCCTTTCTATATGATTTTCAGGACTGCTGTGTAGGTTCACTGGCATTACTAATATTTAAAGCATACGATAGTAAACACCATTTGAGTATCAGCATACATCTGATTTTTACGTAGGACCTTGGCTCGCTTTGTCATCAGCATTTGTCCTACAAATATGTCAATTCCTCAAGTTCAGCTAGCGGAGCATTATAACATGGCCAAACTCTGTCCAGATTATGAAGGAGAGGTAACAAAAGCTTGAAGAGTTCAATTGCCTCATAGGAAACTCTGCGTGTAACACTACTTATACGCAAGGATTTTAAGCAAGAGCAATATTACAAGACAGAAGGAGCTTTTTCACATTGAAAACCTTCCTGGTACGTAGGTAATCAAGCCACCGCAACTTTGAGGATTAAGAGCGTATCAAATGCAACGAAAGAGAACGCGAAGCTGCGGTCAAGGGTAAGGTAGCCACTGTTATTTGTTGGCTAGAGACCACAGTGGTATAATTTCTGTAAAGGATAATCTGAGTATGTCAGGCATTTCTACGGGTAGTTAGATTTGCGATAAACTGGGGGCAGGTATTCCGCGACGTTCTCCTCAACTTGCCGGAATATACAACCGAAAAGTTCGACTGTGAGGATTTTGCTTTACTAACCAGTGCCAGAATAAGTGAGCGATACAATATTAATACTTGTGGAATCGCCGTCGGTAATAGCCCGTGGGGTTACCACGGCTTCAATATCTTCTATAGTGAGGCGGGTCTACATTACCTCGAGCCACAGAATGGTATGGTGTATTCAGTCACCGAAAACTCAGGATATCAAGCTCATATTGTAATAATGTAATATAAAATCGGTAATGGGATACTTGTTGACTCCATACTGACCGTATTCTATGCTTTTCGTCTGCTTTTTCCTCGAAAATTATCGAATATAACATAGAAACTCGAACGTGCAATGACTGAGTAAACCACTCACATTTGCGTTGTTCACCATTCCAAAGCACCCCAGTACCCATCGAGGCCAGGGTGCTCTCGCGGTACCATCAAAAATTTGCTAACTTTCCACTACCTTTTTCGTTATATAATGCAGAAAGTCACCGGGAAAGAGGTCAGCATGAGTAAAACGAAATTATCTATGGGAATCGTTCTACTGAGTATGGTCTTTATTATTATGGCAGGGTGTACCACACCTCAGCCAATCCCTCCTCCAGTACCGACTCCCGCTCCATCTCCTTCACCGGCTCCGACCCCTGCACCCATACCAGTTAATATACTCCAGTCAGAAAAGCCGCGAATAACTTCTCCTGAAGTGAATGAATCCGATTTAGTCACCCAGGTCGATGGAAATGGCGAGTTCGCCTTCGACGTGTACCAAGCGTTGAAAGAAGTCGATGGCAACCTGTTCTACTCACCGTACAGTATCTCACAAGCTCTAGCGATGACCTACGCCGGTGCCCGCAGCGAGACAGAGAAGCAAATGACCGACACCCTCCACTTTGCCCTATCCCAGGATAGGTTGCATCCGACATTCAACAGGCTTGATATCGAACTCAGCAAACGTGGCGAAGGTGCCAAAGGTAAGGATGAGGAAGGCTTTCGCCTGAATATTGTGAACGCCATCTGGGGTCAGAAAGACTATAAATTCCTTTCCGAATTCCTTGACATCCTCGCCGAAAATTATGGTGCCGGGTTAAGAGTTCTTGATTTCGTAAATGCTTCCGAACAGTCTCGAATTACCATCAACGACTGGGTAAGTGAACAGACCGAAGGCAGGATTAAAGACCTGATTCCAGAGGGTACGATCGATTCACTTACGCGTCTTGTCCTTACCAATGCAATTTACTTCAATGCAGCATGGCAATTTCCGTTTAACGAGGATGCGACTGGTGATGGTTCATTCTATCTGCTAGATGGCAGAGAAGTCTTTGTCCCAATGATGAGTCAGACAGAATCGTTTGGCTATGCTGAGGGAGATGATTACCAAGCAGTGGGACTACCCTACGATGGCCAGGAACTCTCGATGGTTATCCTACTCCCCAAAGATGGCCAGTTTGAGGCCTTCGAAAGCTCAATGGATTTCCAACGGGTTTCTGAGATTATTTCAAACCTTGCAGGCCAGCAGGTTAACCTGACGATGCCGAAATTTGAATTCGAATCCGAATTCAGCCTGAAAAAGGCCCTGACAACAATGGGCATGCCTGTGGCTTTATCCGCAGATGCTGATTTCTCGGGTATGACAGGCGGCAAAGATCTTTTTATAGATGATGTCCTACATAAGGCTTTTGTCTCCGTTGATGAGGCTGGCACCGAGGCGGCAGCAGCCACAGCGGTGATAATGACGCTCACGGCGGTGCCCAGTCCGCCAGTAGAGGTAACAGTTGATCGGCCTTTCATCTTCCTGATCCGGGACATTGAAACCGGCACCATACTGTTCATTGGACGCGTATTAAATCCGACCAGTTAATCTGGCATCGGCTAATTTTCTTTATTGACTTTTGCTTTAACTTTTTAAACATTGTTTTGCTTTTTGCCTCTGAGCTTAGTTCCTCGCCTATTGACATTCAAGTGAAAATAGTTTATCGTTCATAACACTCTGCAAGAGAGGAGGTGAACTCATGCAAGCGTACTGTGTCAAATGCCGCGCCAAGAAGGAAATAAAAGATCCCAAGAGCATTACTATGAAGAATGGAAAGCCAGCTACACAGGGAACCTGCCCGACATGTGGCACAAAGATGTTCAGAATAGGAAAGACCTAAGTCTTGTTACCAGTTCGGGCATTAGCATAGGGCTGGATAATTCAGTTCTCTAGATATCCAGCCTTCTTTTTTATTTATCATACAATTTTGCTAATTATTAACTTCGAAGTAAGCTGCGAGATATTAGATGTATTATCTAGTATAATTCTGGGGAGACATTAGATCCATTGTTTTCACGAAAGGAGGGTTCAAATAATGTCAAATGCGGAACTTCTAGAGCGAGCAAAGAGGGTATTGGCTGGAGCTAATACCAATCTGCCCGGTGCTGGTTTCGCCCCCCGCTTTATAATTAAAGGAGAAGGAGCTCATCTTTGGGATGCAGATGGAAAGGAGTACATCGATTATGTGCTATCGGCAGGTCCGCTTATCTTCGGGCATAGTAATCCAGAATTTCTCCAAGCTTTGAAGAACCAATTAGATACAATATGGTCACTAAACTCGACTATTTATCAGCAGTCTTCACTGGAAGTGGAAGTAGCCGAAAAATTCGTACATCATGTCCCGTGTGCGGAAAAGGTTCATTTCAACCCAACTGGTTCAGAGACGAATCAGCTCGTAATCAGACTTGCCCGCGCCTACACGGGCAGGCATTATTTCATTCGTTTTGAGCAGCACTACCATGGATGGTTCGATAATATCATGGGTGGCGTTGTTAGCGAAGCAGCTACCGGTAAGCCTTTTCCTAGAGAGAGCAAACAAGCTTTAGCAACCGAAGGTAGAGATGCAACAGCTTTCGAAGAGAGCTTTTTATTACCATGGAACGACTTAGAAATTCTAGAAGAAGTCCTTAAGAAATATGGAGAAGAGGTGGCAATGATTATCATGGAGCCGATCCTCTGTAATGCTGGCTGTTGCCCGCCTCGGCCAGGTTATTTAGAAAAAGTCAGACAACTGTGCACTAAATACGGCGTCGTTTTATGTTTCGACGAGGTAATTACTGGTTTCAGAGTAGCCCTTAACAGTGCCCAAGGTTTATTTGGTGTAACACCAGATATGGCTACCTTTGGTAAGGCGATGGCAGGGGGCCTTCCGCTAGCAGCCTTTGCTGGTAAGAAGGATATAATGGACCTTCTTTTGGAAGGAAGGGTAATCTCAGGGGGAACTTTTGGTAGATATCCCCTTGGGCTGGCTGCAGCACTTGCCAGCATTAAGATTTTAGAAAAGGATGACGGAGCATTCTATAAGAAGATTGACCGTATCCAAAAGCGTCTCACTGACGGTCTAAAGGAAATTAGCAGAAGAAGGGATATACCCTTGTTCATCCAAGGCACTAGAGGTGTCTTTATAACTAGGTTCATAGACATTGGCAGGGAGGCTGCTTATAGTATCAGAGACTTCGCGGGAGTAGATATGCAAAAGGAACGACGATGGGCCGAACTAATGGCTGACGAAGGTGTTCTTATTATGTTTGGCGGCAGGTTTTACATTAGTTCGGCACACAACGAGGCGGATGTGGACAGGACGTTAGAATGCGCTGACCGGGTGATGTGCAGACTTTAACCAAGGAAAAAGGCAAGCAGTTAGAAATAGTTGTGATTTAGAGACTGATGAGTCACATACTTACCTGCCTCTTCAATCTATAT
>Ga0209427_10002395_pt1 | contig 22079 bp, 17 predicted proteins | sample DeeMarSWOR136_30_FD_187465 | JGI IMG/M metagenome (GOLD analysis project Ga0209427, IMG submission 187465) | Marine sediment microbial communities from White Oak River estuary, North Carolina - WOR-1-36_30 (SPAdes) (version 2) | ecosystem: Environmental > Aquatic > Marine > Intertidal zone >...
GTGGCTAAGCTGAGGTCTATATCGCCACTTTCTAGGGCTTAGGAATGGGAGGATACGCAAGTGAGCGTGGAAGAGAAAATCTTGAAATCTAGCCGAATTATCGCCGTGGTCGGGGTTTCCCCGAAGCGTGATCGACCGAGCTTCAAAGTGGCAAGCTACTTAAAGGAACAAGGTTATAAGATAATCCCTGTGAACTCTAGAGCGAAGGAGGTATTAGGAGAGCCTACTTACCCGGAGCTCTCCTCCATTCCCGAATCGGTGGATGTGGTGGATATCTTTCGCCGCTCTGAAGAAGTGCCTGGCATTGTAGAGGAGGCGATCAAGGTGGGAGCGAAGGCGGTGTGGATGCAAGAAGGAGTAATAAATGAGGAGGCAGCAGCTCGGGCTAGACAGGGTGGGCTCTTGGTGGTTATGGACAGGTGCATGCTTAAGGAGCATCAGAGACTACAGAGTGAAAATGAGTAACAGCCTCAACTTAAAGGCAGGTGAATATTCAGTGAAGAAGTGAAATATCACCAGCCTTAAAAGGAACCTGAAACGATGGAAACCAAAAAGGTTGTTTTGCAAATAGAGGGGATGAGTTGTCTTAGCTGTGCCGCCACAGTTGAGAAAAGCCTGTCCGAAGTGGGTGGAGTCTCAAATCCAGCGGAGCGGAGGAAAAGATCCCGAATCAACCGATGCTGGTAGGTGGGAACATCATAATCCGTCCCCTCGAGCGCCATCGATCCGGGGCTTAAAGGTAATGGAGGGCTCGGTCTGAGCAGAGTAGACAAAACCGATCGCTTCTCTCACATCCCCGTATTTCGCCCTTAAATCGTCGATAGGGCCGGCATCTAGTGCTCTCAGAGGGCAACTATCAACGCATATCGGCCTTTTGCCTTCAGCCCATCTATCGAGGCACAGATCGCACATTTGCATTTTGGCATCATCTTCAGCACTGAATTGAGGTGCTTCGTAGGGGCACGCCTGAAGACAAAGTTCACAACTATCCTTCCCCAGGCACTTCTCGGGATTCACTACCACTATGCCATCTTCTTCCCTTTTGCTGATGGCATCCGCCGGGCAAGCCAAAACGCAGGCGGGCTCGGCACAGTGGTAGCAAGCAGTGGTGAGAGAGGCCACAAACACCTCGGGGAATTTGCCCCTTTCTATGACCTTGACCCTTCTCCAACTTGCCGGTCCCGCTTCCACATTATGCCAATCTTTGCAGGCTACCACGCAGGTAAAGCACCCAGTGCATCTGGTCTGATCGAAATAGAATCCGAGTTGCATCGTTACTACCTCTTCAATCCTTTTGCACTTGAACCAGACAGGTATTGTAAGGGAAAGCTCCTCCTGGTGAGTAGTCATCCTTGGTCAATACATTCGTGCATCCTGCTCTGTCGACCCCGTTCTCATCGGGAGAATACCAAGCGCCATGAGGGATGCAAACAACCCCGGGCATAATGCGCTCGGTTACTTTGGCACTGATAATCATTCTGCCTCTGTCATTGAAGACTGCAACCATATCGCCGTTTGCGATCCCTCTCGCCTGGGCATCTGCGGAGTTCATCCATATTGCCTGGGGCTCAAGCTCGCGCAGCCAGGGGATATTCTCAAACTGAGACAGGGCTCGCAGCTTAAAGTGGGTGGTAACCAATTGCAGCGGATACCTCTCCGCCAGGGGGTCGTTGCCGCTCTCCCAGGTCTCGACATACTTGGGAATAGGCGGCATCTGGGGATGGTTCATATCTGCCAACTGCTGAGAATAGATCTCGATCTTCTGCGATGGGGTAGGGAATGGGTTATGCGCCGGGTCCTCGACCTGTTGCTTGAAGGCGACATAGGGCTCAGCAATCTTGACTCTATAAACACCAGCCTTGCGGAACGCATCATAGTCGGGGATGCCAACTGTCTTGGCTGCTTCCCTGAGCCGCTCATCCTCTGTCCTGATATCATAATCGGAGATGCCCAGTCGATGAGCCAATTCAATGCCTATCTCCACAGGAGATTTCGATTCATACCATGGCTCGATGGCCTTATTCAAATAACCATAGAAGGGAGGTGTTCCCAACCCGGCGCTAAAGTCATTTCTCTCCAGGAGGGTATTGACTGGGAGCAAGATATCGGCGAACTTGGCCGTTGGCGTCATCACCTGCTCCTGAACCACGATGAATTCCAATGTTCTCAACGCAGAGACGATTTGGTTGATATGGGGAAACTGATTCAGATAGTTGGTGCTCACCAGGTAAAGCAATTTATAGTCGGCATAATAGCCCCCAGCCCTCCCGCGGAGGATGGCATCCGCTAATTTGTTCCAGTGCATCCGAACTCGGCTCGGGGGGGCATCCCGCTCAACTGGATTTCCTACACTCTTCGGAGGCCGGGCTAATTTATATGGATACCCACCATAAACCGACTCCCATGCCCGCCCCGCGGCATCGCCTCCGTGGATGCCGACGTTGCCTGTCATCGCCGCCAAGGTTATCGCTGCCCGATGATACTGCTCTCCGTACGCAGTGCGACCGGGAGCGATGCCGGCAAGGAGAGCTGCCGGCTTGCTGGTGGCATACTCTACGGCCAGGGCTTCAATGGTAGCCGCTGATACGCCGGTAATGGCTTCCGCCCAACCCGGGGTCTTCGGGACGCCATCTTCCAGCCCCATGACATAATCCTTGAACTGGCTGAAACCGATGGTGTACCTATCGAGAAAGGCTTGATCCTGAAGGCTCTGCTTGATGATCACGTACGCCATCGCTATCAGCATCGCGGCGTCAGTGCCCGGTCTGATCGCTATCCATTGGTCGGCGAACGTAGCGGCGGAGTCAGTGTATCTGGGATCGATGGCGACGATCCTGATCCCCGCTTCCCTGGCCTGAGCCAAGTACCAGCAGGTATTAACCCCGCCTACGGTATTCGCTGGGTCCCAGCCCCACAGGATTATCAGCCGAGAATTAAGGAGGTCATCCCGCGTATTTCCAGTAGCTGCGGTGCCATAGGTGACGCGCGAGGCAAACATGCCTCCTTCAAAGGAGGCCAGACCCCAGACGCCAGTGTAGCCACCCAAACGGCAAAGCAGCCTATCGATTGCTCTATCGTTGTGTACATAGGTGAGATCGCCACCCGATGCTACGAATAAGATAGCGGCCGGCCCATAGCTTTCCTTGACCCGTGTGAGCTCATTAGCTACAGTGCCGAGGGCTTCGTCCCACGAGATCCTCTCGAATTTCCCTTCCCCCCTGGCACCTATCCTCTTCATCGGGTACTTGAGCCGATCGGGGGCATATACCCTCTGTCGATAGGCACGGCCCCTAAGGCAGGCTCTGAATTGGGGTTCTTCTCCATCATCGGTTTCGATTCTGACAACCACTCCGTCTTCGACGTGGACTTTGAGCACACATGACCCGCCGCAGTGGCTGTTACAAAGAGTCTGGATCACCTTTTGTTCACTGGGCAATTTCATCCTCCTGGTGTCTGTTGCATATCGGCCTGGCCCTGGCGAATTGTCAATCGTTTGGACTCTGCAGATATCCCTTTTAGGCTCGAAGTGGTGCTGACTGTGAGATGATGTAACAACACTACTCGAAGAGGCTTCAAGGCATCCAATGATCGAGAAAAGTTCAAGCTACACTCTGTGTTATTCGTAAAGCTTCCTCACCAGCTTCGCCTTATACTGGTACCTTGGCAACTCGCTCACCAGCTCGGCATCGGCGCGAAATATCAGCTTGTCCCGAACCAGGCGCTCTACCTCCGCTTTCAACCTGCGCAGATCACCTAGCTCCACTTTTCGCCACCGAAGCCTGACAAATGCACCGTAGCTCTGCTGCGCTTTGTCTTGCTGTGGTGCTTTTCCGCTGGCGCTGACACCATTATAGCACTCTGCGGCGCTAAGTAAAAATGGTACTGTTCACCGCCACGCCCAGTCCCTTATCCATTCCGCATCTGATCTGGTATAATTGTCTCGCGGAAGAGATGCCTAGGCTAAGAAAATCAAGGGCTCGCCTTTCAGATAGGCGAGGTTATCTTAGCTTATTTGTAATCGTGAGAGGAGGTTATGAAAAAGACGATAGCGCTCGTGGTAACTTTAGACACCAAGGGGGAGGAATCGAGATACGTTAAGGAACTGATAGAGGGAGGCGGTTACAATGTAATCGTGATCGATGTTGGCACCGGGGCCCGGGGCAGTCTTCTCTTTCCTCCCGATGTCTCCCGGGAAGAGGTAGCTCAAGCTGCCGGGGTCACGATTTCGGATATCCTCGCCCTGGGAGAAAGGGGCCAGGAATTCAAAATCGCGGAGCTAATGGCAAGCGGGGCGGCGAAGATCGTGAAAGAGCTCCGTAGCTCAGGCAAGTTGGATGGCATCATTTCCATTGGTGGCAGCATGGGCACACACCTGGGCACAACGATCATGAAAGCCGTCCCCTTCGGCGTGCCTAAGGTCATGCTCTCCACCGTTGCCTCAGGAGACACCCGTCACTACATCGGCACTACAGATATCACCATGATTCCATCTATAGCCGACATTGCTGGCTTGAATCGAATAACTGAGACCTCCCTTATCAGGGCAGCGGGCGCAGTTATGGGGATGGTTGCCACTGGCGAGGTTAAACTATCACCAAAGCCACTTATCGGAGTGACCACGCTTGGTGGCACCACTGCCTGCGCCCTCCGCTTCAAGGCTTTTCTGGAACGGAGGGGATATGAAGTCGCTGTGTTTCATGCCATCGGCATCGGGGGTCAAGCGATGGAGGAGATGATAGAGCAGGGGCTGATCTCCGCCGTTTTTGACCTGTCGACCAATGAGGTGGTGGATAACCTGTATGGTGGGTTTACCGATGCCGGTCCCTCGAGGCTGGAGGCTGCGGGGAAGAAAGGCATTCCCCAAGTGGTGGCTCCAGGCAATGTAGACCATATTATGTATACCTCTGCGGAACTGATACCTGATAGATTTAGGCATCAGAAGGTGCACGTGCATGGTCCCACAATACACGTTTTGCGGACAAAGAAGACGGAGATAATAGAAGTGGGCAAGGTTATGGCTGACAAATTGAACAAAGCCATCGGCCCCACGGCGGTGATATTTCCGAAAAAGGGGCTCTCCGTTTTGGATATCACGGACCCGGGGATATTCAAAGACCCTGAAGCTGATCTTGCCCTCCTCGAAGTATTGAAGGAGAACTTGAAGCCGGAGATAAAGATGGTGGAACTCGACGTCCACATCACCGACGAGCGATTTGCTCAGGAGGCAGCAACACTGCTCTATAGATTGATGCAAGAGGGCAAAGAGACAGGTTAGGAGGTCGCAATGACGGAGAAAGGCATCTTTGACCTTGCCGGCAAAGTAGCTCTGGTTACGGGCGGTGGCAGTGGGCTGGGGCGCGTCTTCTGCCAGGCGCTGGCTGAATTCGGAGCCGATGTGGCCTGCGCTGATATCAACCGGGAGTGGGCCGAGGAAACAGTCGCCCTGATCGAGGAGTTTGGCCATCGCACATCGGCAATCATGGCGGATGTCTCCAAGCCAGAGGATGTTCAGTCGATGATAGCAGCGACGGTAGCAGAATTGGGCAGCCTCGATATCCTGGTCAATAACGCCGGCATCACAACCAGGCCAGCCAAGATCCATGAGATGGCAATCGAAGATTGGGATGAGCTCATGGCGATCAATCTCAGGGGCGTATTCCTATGCATGCGGGCGGCGCTCCCGGTGATGATAAGACAGCAGAGGGGCTGCATTATCAATATCTCCTCAGTTTTTGGACTGGTGGCTGTTGACCCCGAGATTGCGAGCTACTGCAATTATAGCGCTGCTAAGGCTGGAGTGGTTGCTCTTACCCGGCAGGCAGCGGCGGACTATGGCAGAAATGGGATCCGGGTAAATGCCATCGCTCCCGGCTGGCACCGCGGAACACGCCTCAGCGCAAGATGGCGTTCTGAATGGCCTCCGGAACGGGAGCAAAGATATTACCAGTTGATCACCGAACACACTCCGCTGGGGCGCCGAGGGGAGGCAAGTGAGCTCAAGGGCTTGATCGTCTACCTGGCCTCGGACGCTTCGAGCTTTGTCACCGGGCAGGTATTTGCCCATGATGGTGGCTGGTCCGCGTTGTAGTCCCTGACTTTGACACGGTTGAGTAGCTCGAGTAATATCGGTCTATGGGCGGGGAAGTGAAAGACAGGATTTTGGAATCGCGATCTCCGCAGGAAGGGGCTTGAATGGGTGCTAAAATACGCATCACGGAATACCTGGACATCGATTTAGAGAAGGAGATGTGGTGTTGTAACCGCTGTGGCCGGGAGCTGATCTCGGCACGGCAAAGCTACAAGGAAGGTTGCCTGGTGTATGATAGAGACCCGAGAGACCTTTACTATCCGGTGCCCGGTAACCCCTTGGGCTTTGCCCCGGATCCAGAATGGATTCGATATCTCGAGTTCTACTGCCCCGGCTGTGGCGCCTTGATTGAAGTCGAACCATTGCCCCCAGGACATCCGATTACCCATGATATAGAGCTTGATCTGGAGAAGCTGAAGAGGAAATACCTGGAGCGCAAGGAGGAAAGGTGAAAGCGACTGTCGATATCGATACCGGCGGCACATTTACCGATGTCTTTGTCACCTGGAATGGCAAGGTAGTGAGCGCTAAGGCGCACACTACCCCAACAAAGCTTGCCACTGGCATTATAGAGGCGATAACAGAGGCTGCTAAGTCACTGGGGATATCCAGCGAGGAGCTGTTATCAAATGCTGAGATCGTTCGCCAGTCGACCACCATCGCCACCAATGCCCTGATCCAGAGAACAGGCCCCAAGCTTGGGCTGATCGCCACTGAGGGCTTTGAGGACTTGGTGCTTATCGGAAGGGGCGCTTCATGGGCCGATGGTAAGACCATACCCGAGCAACGGAATGTGAGCCGAGTCAGAAAGCCGGTGCCCTTGATCCCGAGGGACATGATTGTGGGGGTCAAGGAGAGGATTGATTTCCAGGGAAAGATACTCAGACCATTAGACAGCGAGGATGCAATAGAGAAGGTGCGATATCTGGTGGCTAAAGGGGCAAAGGGTCTTGTTGTTTGCCTCCTTTGGTCCTACATGAACCCGGTTCACGAGCAGCTGATTAGACGGATTATCGAACAGGTGTATCCTGATAGCATGCCGGTGTTTCTTTCCTCGGAGATCTGCCCTAAGCGTAACGATTACCCCCGCATGGTAACTACCATAGTGAATGCTTATCTCCACGAGCTTACCTGGAGGGAACTCATTGGGCTTGGTGATGAGCTGAGTAGCCATGGTTATAAGGGCAAGCTGATGATAGTCCATAACACTGGCGGCATGGCTGATATCTCCCACACCACTGCAATTCAGACCCATAATGCGGGGCCAGTGGCCGGGCTTGTCGGTGCTGCCTACTTAGGGAAGCAAATGGGCTATGAGAACATCGTGGTAACGGATATGGGTGGCACCAGCTTCGATATCGGCACCGTAGTCGCTGGGAGCACTCGCTTTTATGTTTGGCAACCACTCATTGATGAATGGTGGGTCAATATGACCATGCTGGAAACAAAGTCCGTTGGAGCTGGCGGTGGTTCCATCGCTAGGCTTAATCCCCTGTTAGGCAATCGCTTGGATGTCGGGCCGCAGAGCGCAGGTTCGGTGCCGGGGCCAGTAGCTTATGACGCTGGCGGGACCGAGCCTACAGTTACCGATGCTGATGTTGCATTGGGCTATATCGATCCCGATTATTTCCACGGCGGTCGAATGAAGCTTAACAAGGAGAAAGCGGTAGCTGCGATAAGGGAGAAGATCGCTGAGCCATTGGGAATGGGTGTGGAGCAAGCAGCACTGCTGATTAAAAAGGTTGTTGATGCGAACATGGGCGATGTCATCGCCAAGGAGACACGCCTCAGAGGATACGACCCCCACGAATTTGTCCTCTTCGCCTACGGTGGCGCCGGGCCAGCTCACTGCTCTGGCTATGGCTTCCATGCTGGAATGGAGCGGCTTATCGTTTTCCCATTCTCCCCTGTATTTAGCGCCTTCGGCTCAGCCTGTATGGATATCGTGCACATATATGAGCGCTCCCAGCGAGTTCAGATGCTTGCTCCTGGGCCTGGGGACTACCTTACGGATTACCAAGAGTTCAACGAGGTGGTCCAAGGCCTTAAGGAGAGGGCAATCGATGATGTCACCGCCGAGGGGTTCCGGGCGGAGTCCATCATCTTTACCCTGGAGCTGGATATGATTTATGGAGGCCAGCTTCATGTGCACCGCACCATATCACCGCGGCTAACGCTGCAAAGCGAGGCCGATGTCAGAGAGGTATGTGAACAGTTTGGGCGTGAATACGCAGCCGCTTATAGCCCGGTGATGGTCTATCCCCAGGGTGGCATTGAGGCGTATAATTTCCTTCTCCGTGCCACTGTACCGCGGCCTAAGGTAGCATTGCCCATATACCCGGACAAGGGCAAAGCACCTTCCCCAGAAGCGCTAAAGGGCAAGAGAGAGGCGTTCTGGGAGCAATACGGGGGGCGCCGAGAAACCCCCGTGTTTGCCCAAGAGCGCCTTGAGACCGGCAATGTAATCGAAGGCCCTGCTCTTGTGGAGGCGGTGAGCACCACAGTGGTGCTTCCGCCAGGGGCAAGGATTTCGGTCGATAAGTATCACAATCTCATCATGGAAAGGATTTAGAGAGGGGGAGCTATGCGACCGGAGCCTGAGACTCTACTCAAGTGGCTAAAGCCTGAGCCTACTCCCAGGGAGTTGGAATGTGTAAAATCACTCCAGCCAGGGGAGTATGAGATCTACAGCGCAAAGCTGGAGCAAATCCTCCTTGAGGGGAGGGAGGTCTTTATCAGAATGGGGGTCTCGAGTATGATCCGGGGTGGGGATTTAGCTGTCGCCCTCTACACCAAAAGTGGTGACATGGCTGCCACGAGCTGTGGCACTTTCCTCCATGTCCTCTCCTCCCAGCTGCCGGTAAAATTCATTATCAAAAACTGGCTCTCTGAGCCCACGGTCGGGGTTAAGGAGGGCGATGTTTTCTACTTTAACGAAGCCCTCTACGGAGGGGTGCATAATCCGGATCAATATGCGATCACGCCCATATTCTCCCAGGGCGAGCTTATAGCTTGGGCCAGCGCTTGTTCTCATCAGCCCGAGACCGGGGCTATCGAACCGGGAGGAATGCCGGTCACCGCTAAAACGAGATATGCGGAGGGAATGAGGCTCACGCCGATAAAGATCGGTGAGAATTACCAGCTTCGTGCGGATTTGATGGAGATGTGCGCTAACTTCGTCAGAACGCCACGGATGCAAGACCTGGATATGCGGGCCAGGGTTACCGCCTGTGACCGATTGCGGATAAGGATTGAGGAGCTGGTCCAGGATAAGGGCAATGACTTCCTGGTCGGGCTCTTGCGTCGCCTGATAATGGTAGCTGAGGAGGGGGCGAGGGAGAAGATCAGGGCGTGGAATGATGGCATTTACCGAGCGGTGGTTTTTGGCGATGCCCTGGGCATGCAAGAAGAGGCTTTGCACCGCTTCTATGTTACACTGCGTAAGGAAGAAGACCGCCTCATCTTTGACTTTGGTGGTGCCTCCCCGGAGCACGATATCGGCTCTTATCATGCCACTGCTGCTTCATTACCCGGTCACGGCACCGTCATCTTATATAATTTGCCCTTCCATGACTTGCCCGTGTCTTGTGGTGCTCTGGCTCCCATGGAGTGGATCGTGCCCGAGGGAACCCTGCTTAACCCCGGTCCTGACGCTGCCGTATCCAATGCTCCTGTTCTCGGCACTATCTTGATGAGTGCCATATATCTTTGCGTTGACAAGATGATATTCGACAGCCCGGAGAGAGAGTGCATCGTAGCCCCAACCGCATCTGGATGCGGCATGATGGTAAGCGGCGTCAATCAATATGGTGCCCGTTTCGGCGATCTGCTTACTTACCCCTTGAATACCCTGGGCCAGGGTGCCAGGGTCGATATGGATGGCGAAAATTGCTATGGCTTTGTCTTCACCCCTCACGCCCGGGGCCCGGATCTCGATGAGACAGAGGGCACGCGACCTTTCATCCATTTGTTCCAGAAACACCTCAGGGATAGCTGTGGCTTTGGCAAGTATCGTAGCGGGGTGGGGGCAATATCTGTATATGCAGTTCACAGTACGCCACAAATGGCATATACCATGGGAGCTAAGGAAACGCGGATTCATGGCTCGCCCGGGCTTTTTGGTGGCTACCCAGCTAATGCCAAATTTGGACTGGAGATAAGAAACTCCGATATCTTGCAGAAAATGGAGCGCGGTGATAGGGATATACCATCGGAGTATAGGGAGCTGCTGGAGAAAAAGGCGATCAAAGGGGAGTATAGATTTGAGCCCAATATTCGCCCCGCCCGCATCGTCAACGCAGGGGATATCTGGGTTTGCATGCAGGGTGGCACTGGGGGCTATGGCGATATCCTGGAAAGAGACCCAGAACTGGTGGTGAAGGACGTAAGAGAGGAGATCATTTCCCACTGGACGGCACAAAATATCTACAAGATAGTCTATGACGCTGAGACCTTAGAGGTTGATTATCAGAAGACGGAAGAGCTACGACAAAAGGAGCGGGAGGCCCGGAGAGAACGCGGCAAACCATTCCAGGAGTTCCAACAGGAATGGCTCAAGAAGCGCCCGCCGGAGGCAGTGCTCAAATACTACGGTTCTTGGCCTGATGCCAAAAAGGTGCGGGAAATAGTGAGGATGTAGGGGGGATTCTGCTGGCACGGGGTGTGGCTCTTGACAAAAGACAATGGGCTGCTATAAGATACGAGCCAATGGAAGGGGGTGAGAATGGGATAGGCCAGTTGAGGATATGAGCATCACAAAAACTGAAAAAAGGAGGAGAAAGTGCCGTACGATATGCCAGCTTATGACTTCAATGAGGAAGAAGACATAAAGAGATATGGTTTTTTCGTTCTTGGCTCCACCTGGTACCCGCCGCCGTGGGTACCGCTTTTTGTTGATCTCTGGTATAGCTACGGTCAATATGGCATGCAGTACGGTCCCGAAATGATATGCGAGCCCACGGGCAAGGGCTGGGTGTGGAGGATCAAAGACGGCGCTTTCTATTTAACGGTGAACAGGACCACTGAGGAGGAGCGCAAGGCACGGGAGCCGATATGGCGAGAGCGGATGACCCAGGTTCTCGATAACCCATGGTTCTGGCTGAAGCTGAGGGATGAATTAAAGGTGGTCTTGGAGGGCTTCGCCGCCGTTGACCCGGAGAAGATGAGCGACATCGATCTCGCCAGCCATTTCATGGATGTCTGGCACTCGACGAAGCAACAAGCGGAGTTCCACTTTCGCTGTATGTATGCCCTGGGCCAGGGGCACAACCTGTTCCGCACCATGTGCCCTGAGCTGACCGGAATCAAGGTCACAGACCCTAAATATGCAACGCTGATGAGCGGCTTTGATAATGAAATACTCCGCTCCAATAAGGAGTTGGCCGCGCTTGCCAGCCGAGCTCTGGAGATGAAGCTCGGGGATAATCTCAAGCTCCCCGATGAAGAGGTGATTCCGGCAATGGAACAGAGCGATGCCGGAAGAAAGTGGCTTGAAGGATTTTGGGACTATCTCAAGCGTCGCGGCTTGCGCAAGAGGCGCGGGCTTGAAATCGCAACCCCTACTTGGCAGGAAAAGCCAAGCTTGGCTATAGACGAGTTAAAGCGGATGGCGGCTATTGGCGGTGTTGACGCCCCTGGGATGAAGCGAGAGGAGCTGGTCAAGCAAAGGGAAGAGGCGGAGAGAGAGGTCTTGGCCATGGTTCCTCAAGAGCAGCGGGAGTGGTTTGAGAAGCTGATGAGGTGCACCCAGGGTTCCCATGTCTTCAGCGAGGAGCATCAGTACTGGTGTGAGGACTTTCAATTTTCGCTGGTCAGGCGTGCCTCTATCGCATTGGGCAAGAAGTTCGTTGAGGCCGGGGTTATGGACCAGTATGAGGATGTGCTCTATCTCCAGCACGGCGAGATCTTAGATGGTGCCATAACGAGACAAAAGTCCAACCTGCGCGAGATAGCGAAAAGGCGAAAGCAGGAATACGACGGCTACCTCAAGCTCACGGATCAGGTGCCGATATTCCTCGGTGACCCGTCTAAGATACCGGAACTGGTGGTCGCAGATTCGGTATTCTGCGTTGTCGCCGTGCCCCAGGTTGCCAAACCTGAGGAGGTCGGGGCTACCCTTGTTGGCGCGGCCGGAGCTCCGGGGGTGGTTGAGGGCATCGCCCGCGTGATAATGACTGATGAGCAGTGGGATGAGGTTCAGCCCGGTGAGATCTTGGTCTCGCCCTACACCAGTCCCACTTGGACGCCCCTATTTGGCATAATTAAGGCGGCGGTAACGGATGGAGGCGGATACTTAGCCCATGCCGCGATCGTAGGCCGGGAGTATGGCATTCCTGCTGTTGTCGGCACTCTGGAGGCGACGAGGAAAATCAAGACCGGGCAAAGGATAAGGGTTGACGGTAACCTGTTAAGGGTGTATGTTATTGAGTGATATCTGGTAGTTATAAGTTGAAGTCGAGGGGGTAACGGTTCCACAGAATCAAAAGGCTATAGGCACCAAGGCAGGGAATAAGGATTAAATGGCTGATGCCAGCTATGATGTGGTGATAATCGGTGGCGGACATAATGCGCTGATCACTGGCTGCTATCTGGCGTTAAATGGCCTCTCGGTGGCTGTTTTTGAGAGATCGCATGAATTAGGCGGTGGTGCCTGCTCCGATGAACTTCCCCTGCCTGGGTTTTTGAGCAATCCCTGTGCCCACTCCACTCGCTTCTATGGCCATCCCTATTATTCCGACTTCAAGCTGGCGGAGAAGGGACTGGACCTGGTCTTCCCCGAAGCGGGCTGTGGCTGCAGCTTCCCCGATGGCATCTGTATTATAACCTACCCCGTCTATCCCTGTGTCGATAAGATGACGGGCAAGACTGAATTCTCCGAGGAGAATGCGGAGAAGACCTTCAAATCGATTGCCAGGGTTTCGGAGCGGGATGCTGAAACCTGCCGCTTTATATTGGACAAGTTTCGCACCAAGTGGGGGCCCGCTCTCAGGGAGGTGTCGTATAACCCGCCCAGGCCCTGGGGCGAAAAGGATGCCATAGAGAGGCTCATGGATGACCCCGATAGCGGCTTTGAGCCTGTGTATGGAGTGATGACCACAGAACAGCTGGCTCGCGACTGGTTTGAGAGCGCCGAGATGCAATGCTTCTTCCTCAGGCGCCAGCAGACGCAGTTGGGGCTCTTCGGCGAGGATGTCCCTGGCCCCATATTTGCTTTGCGCGGCCTGGGCATCGCGCTCACCATCTTCGCCCTCTCCATACCCGTGGGCGGCACCCACTCCATAGCCCATGCCTTGCAGCGAGCCTTCAGCGAGATGGGTGGCAAGTTCTTCGTCCATCACGAGGTGGACAAGGTGCTGGTTGAGAACGGCACAGCCAAGGGTATCCGCTTGGTGGATGGGAGGGAAATCGAAGCGAAGAAGATGGTCATCAGCGGCCTTGACATCGGGCAGACCATCCTCAGACTAATCGGCCCGGAGCATGTGAGCCCGAAGATCGCGAGAAGAGCGGCTAATTTCAAATATGATCGAGGAGGCGTCCACTGGGCCAACGTTGCCTTGCATGAGCTGCCAAAATACAAGGCCGATGATTATGACCCCGATTTTCACTTGTGTCCGAGCAAGACGCTCACGGTGAAAGACCTGGATTATCTGGCCTCGAAATGGAAGGCTGAGATCTGGGTCTCTGGAATGGGGAAGTACATGGGCTTTAACATTTGGGAGGACACCCGCTGGGTGCCCAATAAGGCAGCGCCGGGGAAGCATAATTTCCAGGTGGAGGATTATACTTGCCCGGCTCGATTTCTCACCGAGAAGCAATGGCTGGAGGCGAAAACCGAGTGGACTGAGGAGATGATCAGGCAGTGGCAATGGTATGCACCAAATATGACCAAGGACAAGGTCATCGCTGTCTTCGATCATACCCCGTATGATGTGGAGCGAAGAAATCTGAATATGCGGGAGGGGAACTGGGCGGTAGGGGATCACCTTGCGTCTCAAGGGGGCCGATTCCGTCCCATCCCCGAGCTCTCAGGCTACAGGATGCCGGTGCAGAACATGTATTATGCCTCAGCGGGAGCACATGATGGAGGTGGTATCCGCGGTGTTCCCGGCTACAACTGCTATAAGGTGATTACAGAGGATTTCGGGCTGAGAAAGGTCTGGGAGGAGAAAGGTCGTCCCTATTGAGGGCCATCCCGACTGCTGCCTCGCCGGGCGAGCCGCCAAATCATACTGCCTTCAAGCAAAGCCCGCAGTCGAGCAATTGAAAAGTCGAGAATAGCTTGCCTTGTTGTGCCAAATAATGCCCTGGTATCAATCCCTGCGCCCCAGGATAACGACGGCAGCGGTAGCGCCCTCAACCGGCGTGCCACCCAGAGTGTTGGCCAGCCCTATCTTGGCATCCTTCACCTGACGTGGACCGGCTTTGCCCTGAAGCTGCTTGTATATTTCATACATCATCCGGAGGCCGCTGGCGCCAACAGGGTGGCCGAAGCATTTAAGCCCTCCGTCGGTATTGACCGGGAGCTCGCCCTCTAAGGTGAAGGTGCCTGCTTCGATATCCTCCTTAGCCCTGCCCCGGGGGCTGAAGCCAAGGTCTTCATAGATTACAAGTTCGGTAATGGTGAAGCAATCGTGCACTATGGCCAGGTCTATCTCCTGGCGAGGGTCCTTTATTCCTGCTTCCTGGTAGGCCATTCTGGACGCCCGGACATTCTCCTCGAGGGAGACTAGGGGCAAGTCATCCTCGACCTGGGCCTGATAATAATAGGCACAGCTCATCCCTGCTCCCTTTACCAGAATGTAGTCGTCGCGGAAATTTCGAGCCAGTTCCGCCCGAGTGATGATCGCCGCCGCTGCCCCATCACTTATGCCACAGCAGTCGAGAAGGCCCAGGGGTGGGGAGACCATGGGGGCATTTATCGCCTGCTCCAGGGTGATCTCTTGTCGGAACTGGGCTTTGGGGGTGAGGCTGCCATTGTGATGATTTTTCACTGCGATCATGGACAGAAGCCTTTTGCCTTCTTCGTAACTTATACCATAGTGGTGGAAGTATCGTCTGGCGAGCTGAGCAAAAGCTGTCGGCGGCACGTACAGTGGTTCCACACGGGTGCCGTAGAGGATACTGGGGTCCATTCCGGCAACAGGTACCCCTGTGTCTTTCAATTTCTCGGCACCACAGACGAGGACGAGGTCGAAAGCACCCGCCGCCACCGCATAACAGGCATTGATGAAAGCATCGTGAGCTCCGGCACACCTGTTTTCTACCCTGGTGATAGGAATGTATTTCAGCTTGAGAGGATAGGCCAGGCTGCGTCCCAGATCACCTGACTGCATAGTTGACCACCAGGCGGCCTGAATATCCCTGGGCTCAATCCCAGCATCCTCAAAGGCCTCGTAACAAGCCTCTACTATTAGGTCTTTGACATCCTTATCCCAGTGCTCCCCAAAGTCGGTACAGCCCATACCAATTATGGCTACTTTATCCTTAATCCCCGGCATTTTCGGCCTCCTTGGCGGTTAAGCTCTCACTGGAATTGCTTTCCAGAAATAGACCGGAATGCCATCACTGCGAAGCAGCTCCAGCTTCCTAAAACTCATCTCCACCAGCTGCCCTATCTCTAATTCCTCGAATCCAGCGTCGCTTAGGTAGCAGGCTATTCTCCCCCCATCTTCAAAATTGACCAGTCCCTCGGGCGAGCCAGTCAGGGGGTCTTGGGAGAAGGAGAAAATGCGGCCTTTCTTATCGGAGAGCCTGACCGCTTCAAAGTTGTCCTTGGTCTGGCATTTCGCGCATATCCGTTGCGGAGGATACTGAACTGTGCCACAAGTCTTGCATTTAACTCCGTGCAGGGCGAAGATGCGATTGCGCTCTCTCCAGATCGAGGGGGCGGAGGGATAGGTGATAGTATGGGTAACACGAGGTTCTGCCATCTTCACCAGCCCCCGCCATTTGAGGTAAGTGGCGTAGTCTGAAATCACTCTCTTCGGCTCCAGATGGTCTGTTATCCCGCGATGGCCTCTAACCTTCTCTATCTCCTCGGTCACTTGAAGGACAAAGACATCGCTTCCGTTTCCATAGCTGGCGAGCAGAAATCGCTCCCCTGGCTTTGCCTGCTCCAGAGCGGCTACCAGCAACATCAGTGGATAAGCCGCTCCTGTGTTGCCCATGACATCAAAAAGAAGGGGCTGAAGCTGAGTGGAGGGGTCAAAGCCCAGTGCCCTGGCCAGTTCGGTGGCCCTTCTTGGATCGGGAGCAGAGAGGATCAGCCGAGCGAAGTCCTTGGGATTCAGGCTGTTTCTTTGCATCGCCGTGGAGACGGCCTCCCGGACAACTTTGAGATATCCCTCTGTTTGTGCAAAGCGGCTTTCCCAGGAACGGATGAAGAGGTCATCCTCCAGTCGCCAGGTGTCAAATATCTCGTTAGAGAAGGAATGGCTGGCCTCTATATGCACAGCAACGTTTTCCTGCCCAACGAGGAGTGCAGCGGCGCCGTCACCGCAGCTTTGCTCGAACTCGGAGCCAGGAGCCCCCAGGCGGCAGTCCGCCGCGGTCACCAGTGCTTGTTTTGCTGAACCAGCTTTGATGGCATCAAGGGCTAATTTCAAGGCAGCTGTTCCCGCTTTAAGGGAATTGGCGACATCGGCGGTGAAAATGTCCTGACGCAGGTCAGCGGCAGCGGCTACGGTGGTGGAAAGCTGCTTTTCTTTGAAGGGAGCACTGGTCGAGGCGAAGAGAAGGGCATCGACCTCCTCCCGATTCAGGCCATTCAGGCAGTCCACCGTGGCAGCCACAGCCATGGTCAGGCTATCCTCATCGGGGCCGGCAATAGCCTTCTCGCCCCGCGATCCTGGGGCGATCGCCTGCCGGGCCAGCCTCCAACAGGGAACATATGCACCATAGGAAACAATGCCAGACATTTATTCTACTCCTTTGTTAACAAGGGACACATCGTGGGAAAGAGCCTGCCAATCCGCTGAGCAATGGTTGCTGAGGGTATGAACATCATAACCTTGCCAAGCTCATGGCTCTCGAAGACCTCGATCACCGCTCCAGTCTGGGCACCCTGCTGGGCACCATGGGAGAGAAACATCTCCCTAAAGGCCCAAGCGAATTTGAGCATACTCCCTTTCCCGCCCCTTGTCAACCCTTATCGTCTCTCTCCGTTTCCTTTTGCCGCGCATCCCACCATCTCTTATGCTTCTTTCCGCACGCTTAACTCACCGCCAGAGAGATAAGTGCCCATAATATTGCCTCCGGTAATTGGCAGGAGCACATATGAGGGGCGGTCGGCATCGTGGTATATCGTGACTGTGGTAGGCGTCTGGCTCCAGAGATGACCCAAATGAAACGTCTCTCTCGGGGTCTTAGGCTGTTCGTCATCAGCGCAGCTGATTTTAAGGCAAATGCGATGGCCTCTCTTGAACAGGTTGGCGGTGGGCATGACCTCGATGGCGAACTGATAAACCTGGCCCGGGATCAGAGGCTGTGGGTTAGTATGCGGGTGGAATGGCTGCCACGGCTTAGACCGTTGCGGGTCCACCTCCCGATGTGAACCCTTGAGCCAGCCTCTGGTCAGGAAGGCCTCATTGCCCTCGGGGTCAACGTCCCATAGGCTGATGAAGAAATTTGCCTCTGTGGTCCTAGCGGAGGCATAAAGGTACAACGCTATTGGGCCGACGACCTCCGTGTTCTCCACCAGAGGCGGAGAAAGATACTTGAGGCTCTCGCGTTTGCTTGGGGAATAATCGAATGAATCACTGGGCGCATCAGGCCAGGGCTCTATCTCGCATAGCAGACCGTCATGGTGAAGGAAAAACGGTATGTATCTTGTACCCGGCACCGGCCAGTCGGTGGCGAATTTCCACTCGTTGGCGCCCATGACCCATATCTTGACCGCTGGCTCATCCATAATGCCGGTATCTATTCCTTTGAGCCAATGGTCGTACCAGCGCAGTATCTCCCAGTGGTATTGGTAGAAAGGTCGATCAAAGGGAATAGGGGGCCCGATGACCATCTTTTTGGGCACCTTCAGGTTAGCCCAGCTACGGAATGCCCCGGGCAAGTGTAGATAATAGGTGTACCAACCCGCACCAACATAGGCGGGTATGGTAATGGCATCATAGTCAACTACTGAACGCTGCCACCAGTAAGGGCCGTCTGTAAGATGAAGTAGGACGTCCACCCTACTCCCATTTCCAAGCCTGTCAGGATTTGTCAGAGCGTCAACAAACTCCGGGTTGGCGCAAATATCGCTGTCTGCCAAGGCCCTGGCGATCGCTTCCTCGAATGCCTCATCACCGAGTTCCCCCCGAGCCACGATTTCCTGTGCGTTAAGATCAAGGGCACGTAGAGACAATAGGAAATTGAAGAAGACCGTGTTCAAGATCCCGCCGTGATACCACGCATCTCTGTAGAAATCCGTTGCTGCGAAAATGGGGCAGATGGCCTTAAGGTGTGGTGGCTGCAGTGCTGCGGCCGGCTGCTGATTCCAGGCAAAGTATGAGACCCCGAGCATGCCCACATTTCCATTGCACCAAGGTTGAGCAGCGGCCCATTCCACAACCTCATATATGTCCCTAATCTCCTTGGGGCACATAAACCGATATGCGCCCCCTGATTTCCCTGTGCCGCGGGCAGAGCCAATGATATGCACGTAACCCCGGCGGACGAAGAAATCCGTGTTTCCCGCCTCTATGAGGGTGTTAATTGCCCCACGGATAAAGGTTGCCGAGCTGCTACTTGGCCAGATGCGGTCCGATTGAACCTCTTTGTTGTAAGGCGACATCGACAGCAAGGCCGGGAATTTCCCCTCGCCATCCGGGCGAAACACATCTACGTTTATGCTGACGCCATCGCTCATGGGCACAAATACATCGCGCTCGGCAACAATACCATACTGCCTCTTAGATAGCTCACCGGTACCGATTATGGCGTCCATTAATCACCTCCTATGTCTTGTGTGAAGTATGGGAGTCATGACTTTCGCTCTACTTGAATGACACATTCTGACGTTCTGTGCGCTCAGAGACCTGATAGGCTGTCTCTTGTTAGATTCATTTTTACGGTTGTTGCCTCCTGGCACAATGCCTTTTAATCCACTGTGAACCTCCTACTAGTTAATAGGCCAATGCATGCCTCTTTTTTCGCTTACCAGCTCCTCCATCATAGCTACAATAAGAGATAACCCAATTCCTTGCAGAGCACTGTGTGTCGGCTCTGAGCCTCCGTCCAGCCAAGTTATACAAAATACCCCAATAGCTGCCCCCACCAAATCAAGGTGATTACAGCGCCTAAGGAAAGGAAGGGACCAAAGGGGATAGCCTCTCTCCTCCCCTTCCTTTTGCTCACCAGCAAAGCCAGGGCGACCACACCACCCAAAACAATCCCTATCAATAGGGCGATAAAGACGAGGGGGAAGCCGACGGCTAAGCCAATCAAAGCACATAGCTTCACATCCCCCCATCCCATCCCTCCTCTGGAGATGATGGCGATGAGGAGAAAAATGGCAAAACCAATGCCTCCTCCGACTAAAGAAGAGATGATTCCGGGTTGCCCCCACTCAAGCAACCACTGTTGAGGCGCAACGCCGGCGATGAGCAAAGCCAGCGCCATCCCGGGGTAAACCACCCGGTTCAAAATAAGCCTTCGCTCCATATCTATCACAAAGACGATGAGGAATAGACAAACATAGAAAGCCAGAACCCCAAATTCTGAGGTTAAGCCATAGCTCAGGTAAAGCAGAGGGAATATAGCCGCGGTGGCGAGCTCCACCAAGAGCAACCTTCGGGGTATCGGTTCCTGGCAATACCGGCAGCGTCCTTTCAGCCAGAGATAGCTAAATATGGGGATAAGGTCTTTTGCTCCCAGTCTATGATGGCAAGCCTCGCAATGAGATGGCGGATTTACAATTGATTCCTCACGGGGCAACCTATCGATGCACACATTGAAGAAGCTGCCCAATGCCATGCCCAGGATGGTAAAACCAATTATATAACAGACTTCCATGAGCATTTGGCTGGTGGATATTTGACTTGACATTATTATATCAGTTTGAGTTAATATAAGGAAAAATATAAGGGAAAAAAGAGGAGGCAAGGGGAAGGCAAGATGCGAGACAAAATGGCAGCTAAGCTCTTGGAGGCGATGGTCGACGGACATATCCCTGAGGTAATACCACGGTTTGACTCTCTTTCTGAGCTGGGCTTCTCTTTTCCCACTGCCTGCCAATTTCTTGGCATCTCCGATAAGGAAGTGCTATCGTTACTGGACTCCTTATCTGATGAAGGCGTGCTGGAGAGAAAATTCTTCGATAAGCTCCTTCTTTGTCCTCACTGTCATTCAGTGAGCGTGAGACCCATTTATTGCTGCATCAAATGTGGCTCAGCGGACATCGTGAGAGGGAGGATGTTAGAGCACTCGCTGTGCAAATATACTGGCACAGATGAGGAATTTCTGCTCATCAAAAGGGGGCTGATGTGCCCCAATTGCAAGCAGGAGCTACAGACCCTGGGTGAGGATTACCGCAGTTTGGGGATCTTGTGCAAGTGTCGCGATTGTGGCGATATATTTGCCCAGCCAGCAGTAAAGTGGAAATGCCTCGCCTGCTCTGTGGTCACCCCGGGAGATAAAATCGCCGAGCTAGATGTTTATTCCTACTCCCTTCGAGAGGCGCAGAGAGGCAGACTGCAATTTGAACTCAAGCCGAAACAACAGCTGATCCAGTTTCTCAGCGACCGCGGCTATAAGGTGGCTGAAAACGCCATGGTGAGAGGAGGTTCGGGGGCCGCGCATACCTTCGACCTCCTGGCCACCAGGAACGATGGTATAGTCACCCATCAAATTGCCATTGGCATTAGGGTGGCGGACACCAAACCTCTAGGTTTGGAGGAGGTGTTTGACTTCGATGATAAGACCTATGATGCCGGGATCCATGACAAGGTATTGATTGCCATTTCCGCGGTGACAGGAGAGGCGAGCCAATTAGCCCACAGGCAGAGGATAAGAGTAATGGAACCGGCGGCTGTGGAGAGCTTGTTAGCGAGTGCCGTTTCTCCTCAGCCAGCGCCACAAGCTGAGGCAAAGCGAGAGCCTCCTCAGTTCAAGTCGAGGTCAGGGCTCGTCCAGTATCTCCAGAGCTACGGATATGAAGTGGAGGAGAAGGCAAAGGTGAGGGGGAGGTCGGGGGTGGAGCATAGCTTCGACCTCTTGGCTACCAGAGACGATGTCATCCTGGTGCAGAGGATCGCCATTGGCATCGAGGTTTCCGACGAGCCAATAGGGTTAGGGAAGGTGTTCGACTTCGATGACAAAGCCTATGATTGCGGCATTCCGGACAAGGTTCTGCTTGCCGTCCCCGCTTTAACCGAGGAGGCTGCCCGCTTTGCCCATCACCAGCGCATCAAGGTGTTTGCAGTCCGAGAGTTGGCACCAGATGTAGAGTAAAGATGCGCCGGGGGGAGCCCCAAAAAAGCTTGTGACCCCTTCCCCAGATAGCTTGGGACTAAAGTCCTATTGACAAAAGCTTCATTTTGTGCTATATAATAGATTCGGCTATATAGTAAACTCGGAGCAAGAAAAGGCAAGAAAGGAGGTGAGAATTGCTGAAGAGAAGAGCACCCTTACTCCGGAGAGCGCACCGAGGCCAGAAGGGCATCACCCTCATTGAGCTGCTCATTGTCATCGCCATCTTGGGTGTCATCGCTGGTGTGATTATATATGCTGTGGGACCGTTTCGTGGCGCGGGCACTCTGCAGTCAGCAAACACTGAGGCGGCTGCGGTGAGGACGGCCGTTCAGGCATATTTATCAGAGGGAGGCACTGACACCGGAACGGGACAAATGGGCAACACATCGGGCCCCAGTAGATTCTGCTCGGGTTTTGACCCTAACACTCGCGGCCTGTTGCCGATAGATTATTTTGATGGCACGCTGAAAGCTCAGTACAGCATTAATACCACGATGATCGGCTGCATTATAACGGCGGCTGACCCGAG